>Ga0080004_1121534_pt1 | contig 11380 bp, 12 predicted proteins | sample WasSprMetagenome_FD_69207 | JGI IMG/M metagenome (GOLD analysis project Ga0080004, IMG submission 69207) | Sulfidic aquatic microbial communities from Washburn Spring, Yellowstone National Park, USA - WS (SPADES assembly) (version 2) | ecosystem: Environmental > Aquatic > Thermal springs > Hot...
GGCCGGATCCCTACACTGGTTTGGGGTGCCCGCCGCCGTTTGATACAAAGGTGGAGAGGGGGTGCGTCCCCGTGGGGCTTACCTCCAGAGGCAGGTGGCTACTCGTCCAGTACAGCTGTCCTGGGTTGCCATGATAGCCTTTAGAGATATCTTAATCTTTGCGGGGCTTGTGGCCCTCGCCGCCGCCGTAATGGCGTCGCTGTTTCCAGTGAGGGAGGGCGCCTCGCCTGTGCCGGCGTGTTCAGACTGCGCCTTCAAGCTTACGGGCGGGTACTGGATGCGGCAGTACGGCAACTACGCCTCGCTTTACTTAGGCACAAGGGAGGTGGCGAGGTACGGATGGGCCTACAGAGCAGATGATGGAAGACCGCTGTCGATAGGGGAGAGCGTCGCATGTGGCACAGCTATGTACCTCTGGGTGTTTGGCGGGGTGGCGTACGTGTCGTGCGACGGCTCTCCGCCGAGATTGGGCCGCGACGTTTTAGGGCCGAAACAGCCTTTTGTCGACGTCCGCCTAAGCGCAGACTGGAGAAGAGGCTGTACATACAGTATTGAATTCAACGCAAATCTCACAGAGCATTACGTGGTCACTGTAGATGTGTACGACGAAGAGGGGCGGCTGGTGGCTTCGGCTACAGGCACAATACCTGGCTCTGTATCCTTCTCCATCCCGAAGGCGGGCGTCTACCGCGTACATATAGACGCGCCGCCGCTCCTCGACGAGTGGCACACTTTGATAGCTCAAGTCCGCATATCAGACCTACTCAGGTCACGGGTGTTTACGTCGAACAACACAGAAGATCTCCGGCCCTCCACATCGCTCAAGATCTTCGACCTCACCAACTACTGGAAGAAGGGCTACACCAGCGCGACGGTGCAGGTAAACCCAGCCAGGACGTCTTACACCCTCACGCCTACAGGTGCCTTCGCCGACTTCCTCCTGGCCTGGGAGGACTGCCGCAGTTGCGACTCGACATATGGCCCCATGTATGTGGACGAGGTTTGGCGTCTCACCTTCACCCAGACGGACATCGTACTTACTCGCATCTCCTCACAAGGAGGCTTCTGGCATGAGGTGTATGTGACCGATCCGCCTAGCGGCAGAGTGTTGATATGGACGTGGAACAAAGAAGGGCCTAAGTACAGTAGCTACACGGTGCCTTGGTTTTCGACCACAGTGTGGCTTGAGTCGCCAGATTCCACCATGAACGCCAGGGCGGCCTTCGCAAGAGAGTGCTACTGGGGCTGATATGTGGTCGCTGGCGTACGGCTTGATAGCTCTCGCAGTCGTTGCCTTTGTGGTGCTCTACGCCGCGGCGCATGCGCCGAACTTCAAGACTGTGAACCTGGCAGACCAGCTCTACGGCGCCAAGAGGTGGATAGCTGGCAACCTCCCCTCGTTTCCGAAGGTGGAAGTTAAGTCGCGTTTCCGCGTCTTCGTCAACGTGGTGAGGGTGGTGAAGGCCCACGCCACGGCGTACGACTACGTCGCAAGGCAGTGGGTGGTATTCCCGGTGCACCTGCCGGTGGGGTACAGGCTTGAGAGAGCTGGGGAGAATGTAATTTACCAAGTCTATCTAAACGTGACGAGGTGCAGATATGTAGCGCTTCCTCGGGGCGAGCCAGCCATGCTCTATGAGATTGAACTTAGACATTCCCTCGACCAGTTGCCATGGCTTGACGTCCACGCCGCTGTGCCGCGTAACCTCACCCAGTACTACAGCTGGATATACGGCTACTACACGGCGTGGAGAAGGCCGCCCGCTGTGGGTTTGACCCCCGGGGTGGGCGTAGATGCTGATACAGGACTTGTGGTCTACGTTAAGGCCGAACACATCCTCGTCTACAATGCCACCAGCGACACCGCCAAGCTGTACGTTGCCGCGCCGGCGGCGGCGCTTTATGTCCTGCTCGTGGACTACCCATTAAAACTACCGCTTACCTGTCCAGAGCAGATCGCTTCCACATCATCCGAGGCACAAAGAAGCGATACGCCCATAATCGATTTTCCCATACCGTCCCCACCAAATCTTCCTTTACCAAGGGTAATTGATTTTCCCGCACCGTCCTTACCAGATCTTACTTCGCCACGTTAAGGTTTTTCCATAGGCGGTCATTCTTTTTCTCATGCGGCGCCTAATTCTAGTCCTGGCATTGACGGCGCTTGTGTTGGCGCAGAGCATTGTCCAAAACGTGCAGTGCAAAAAGGTAGATGGAGGCGACGTGTACACGTCCCGAGGCGTTTCTATTTCGTTCAGCTTCGGCGCAGTCGGTCCCGTAATGGGGGCTGGCTTTGGTCGATTTTATGCCTTCTTTACAGACACCCCGAAGGTCACGGTTTGGGATACGCCGTTTTACAACGCCACGCGGATATATATGGCACAGCACGTATTTAGCGGAGAGTGGGACAGAAGCTTAAGCTACAGTGTTACGGTGGAGTACTGGAAGCCTGGTCCTTGGACACTGTCGAAGTACGAGTGCACCGCCACGTTTAGATACGGAGATTGGACGTGGACTGATACACTATATTACTGGCTTGTCGACGCCACGCCGCCTCGCGAGGCCTCCACCATTACGTTCACAATCCCCTCCAACGTGGTCTCATATTCAGAAACCAAAACTCTATACATCTCCGTGAGGCCAGATAAATACAGCTACTTCTATTCACCACTCTGTACACAACTGCCGACCAGAGATACGTGGCCATATTGCACGCCTTTCGAGGGCGCGAACAAAGTCACACGGGCATCGTCGCCAGAACTTTGGAGAGCTCTTATGATAAACGGGAAGAGACCAGGCGACAAAATCACGGGATATGGAGTAGAGGCCGTAATGCCCTCTCCGCTGTATTACACAGACAGGCGGCTCTATGGAGACTACCCCGTAGACACTGCCGTCGTGTCTACAGACGAGGCGGGCTCGTGGAGCATATACGACATACCGTCGGGGGGTTTATCATTTGGGACGTGGATTAAGGTTGACGTGCTTGCCGTCCCCACCAAGTGGGGGTATGTGGAAGCCAGACCGCCGAAGTCGGTGCCGCTGTACACATCTCGTGTTGTCGGAGTTTCCAGCACCAACGTGAGACCTCCCGAGGGGTTTATCATAAGCAGTGAGGGCAACGCGACGTGGGTTGGCGATAGGTGGGTGTGGAACTGGACGCTTGCGGCAGTTGCCTACAAGACGCCGTTTGTCCTAACGCCGTATGTCGCGTTGGCGCTGGATCCGCTCGCGTCGCTGGGAGGGGGCGGAGTCGCGCTGATAGGCAGAACGCCCGTCAAAGTCCACATGCCTCTGGGCTCTGTCGCGCCTATCCACGCCGCCGTGTTGTGGCGCCTCGACACACGTGGCGTCTGGATAAACTCTTACCCAGGTACGTATCTACGCGCCGTAGACCAAGAGGGGAGGCTTATGGCAGATCACTACGAAGAAGCCGGCGGAAAGGCTAAGCTGAGATACGACGCTCAGAAAAGAGACTGGCCTATAGCAGGTGTCAAGTGGGCGGGCTTCGCTGTCGCCGTAGATGAGGGATTTAGAGCCGTAACAACGGCTTGGTACGCGCCGCCGGATCCCTGCAGACAGTGGCCGAGCCAGGTCCTTCACTGCACCTACTCACAACACGTCGTTACCAAGGTAAACGGAACGTGGATGGGCTACTCACGCATAGGCAAACCAGGCCAGCAGTGGCCTGTGAATAGAGTACCGCTGGTGGACTGGATGGTAGTTAATCATTATGGCCCGTGTGGGGGCTTTAAAGACTTCATGAACATCGTCGCCCGCGACCCAGTGCTCTACTACTGGTATCAATACCACCTCAGGACCTGGGCGTTTAATCCTCAGACCGGCGACTGGGATATAGAAACTAGCTGTATTACTGAAGTGCCCCATCACGTGTCTATGGTGGGGTCTGTATATAGAGACTCGGAATACAGAAACACCACTAAGGCAGATCAGACGCGGCTTTTCCACCAGACTGCGCAGGCGAACTTCTACAACTATGTGTTTGAAGCCATAGAGGGAGATGGGATGCCGCCTGGCTTTACCGACGCCCTGCCTCTTGGCGTGGCTTCTATGGTGTCTAACTCCACAAGTCCTTGGGCTTTGTACATGGTGCCGACTACGGTGTGTAACTCGTTGATATGTGCTGACTTTAGGCCGGCGCTTTGGGGCCCGGTACCAGGCCCCGCCGTCGACTTGGCGTTGCCGGGCGCCGGCTACTCCTTCCTCTTGGTGTACCTAGGCAAGCCCAAGGACTCAACGGTTAAGATTTACGTGGAGATGGGATACGTGGCGAGCAGAGGCAGAAGCGGCGTGGAGTATAGATGGGTTAGGAGCTACAAGCTCCACGAAGTTACGAAGAGGTGGGACTTCCTCGACGCAGTCTACATAGGGCCCGGCTGGCACCGTAGCTACACGCCGCTTCCGACCTGTCAGCCGCTTTATGTAGATGCCGACGGGGTTTACGTCACGCCGGCGAACTGGACCGGGCCTATACAAGTGGTCGTGGAGGACGACGAAGGCCGTCACCACTTCATCTTCTTTGTGTCCAACGACGTCTCGTACAGAATCAAGACCATGACAGAAGCGCCGCCGTTCCTCAAGACTCCACGTCTCAACATCACAATATTCTTCTACCTCAGCGGCGTTCCGTACTTCCACGGCGTGAACGCCTTCGGCGAGGGGGGAAGACAGACACAGTTCTCGTGTGTGTCTGCGTCCGTGAAGGCGAGGTCGCTGCTGGGGGAGGCAGACTACGTGTCGCAGCTTTCAGCCACCATGGACTACTGGGGTGAGGCTGAGCTGTGGGCAAGGCTTAATTTTGTGAACAGCTTTGCCAAACCAAGAATTGAGCTGGTCGACCCCCTCAGAGGCCTTGTGAAGGTCAAGGCAGACGGCCCCGTGGCCGGCTTCGCCTTCTACGCCCAGCGCAACGGGACGTGGGTCAAGATAGGCGAGGCCGGCGGAAGATGCATCTTAGTCAACGCCTCCAGATTATTCCCCTGGGATCCAATCCTCGTCCTGCCGCTTGTGGAGCAGGTGCTAAACGCTGCGCCGGGGAGCACGGTTACGATATGGCGCCCCGAGACTGCGCTTTTGTTCAAGACCTGGGCCGACTTAGTGGGCTACCCCAAGGGCGCCAGAAGCGTGTTGACCATGGTAAGGACATGCTGACCTTTAGGTACCTCCTCTCCATGGTTGCTGCTGTAGTCGCCACAGCCGCAGTAGCGGCGGCTGTATCAGGCATGTTTAAGTCTAGCCAAGCATCTCTCATATCTGCGGCTTCGGCGGTGCTGGCCGGCAAGACGGCCCACCTAGACACGCCAGTGCTGGTAAGACAATACCTCGCCTTCTACAGCTACGCAGGCGGCAGGTGGGTGCTTGTCAACACAAGCGGCGTGCCGGTCTACATACTGGGGCTGGGCCAGTGCCCACGGCCGCTTAGTTACCTGCTCAACAAGACCTATACAGCCGGCAACGCCACAGTCATATTGGCCAACTGCGTGTTGATCATGCCGTGGGTGGAGGGCAACGCCATCACCAACTACGCCGCCACCTGCCGCTCCGGCACAGACTTCAGACCCGAGACCGCCGAGGCGGAGGCGTCTGGGCTAAGGGTGAGGTTGGTGGTGGTAAACTGCTGATTTTTCTTAACCCCCAAGGTTTTTCCCCAGCTTCTATTCAAGCCGTCATGAGGCTTGAACTTGTGTTTATACCGGTGATGTTCGCCCTGGCGGTGGCGGCCATGGTGTTCATCAAGCCGGTGGAGGTGCGCAAGACTGACCTGTCTGCGGTGTTTCTCTACTGGCCAGAGGCGTATAGATACGCAGAGGCGGGAGACCCTTCAGCCATATACCGCGTGACTGGACTCGCCGTATGCGCCAGCTCTGGCATGATAAGCGCCTATCCAGGCTTGGCGTATAAGGTGTTAAGTCTCTACTGCCGGTTTAGGCCATGATTGAGGAGTATCTAGACCTCGTGGCGGTGCTGGCTGTGGCTGTCGTTGCGCTTGCGGCCTTCTTCGGGCTGTCTTATGTGTCGTCGCCCTCGGTGTGCAAGGCGGCTGAGGCCGTTCTGCAGAACCCTGGGTCGGAGCTTGTGGTGTGGGGCAGGTTTAGATACATCGCCGACTCGCAGCACGTCTACCTCTCATGTGGGTTGAGGATCCCCCGCTCTTCTATACTCGCCATAGAGAAGACGGAAGGGGTGTTGAGGGTCGGCTCCACAGCCGACGGCCTTCTGTACATCAGGTAGGCGGAGGTAGGGTTTTTCCGGCCCCCCACCGGGGGCCATATGGTCCTCAAGAGAAGAAGCCTAACAAGCATCCTCGAAGAAAACCGCAACAACAACGAGCCAGAGGAGGCGGCGCCTCTGCCTCAGACGTCTCAACATGTGCAACTACAGACAGTTCAAACCTCAGCCGCCCAGCCTCCGGCCTCTGCGGCCGCGGCTGAAGACTGGGGGGAGCTCCTCATAAAGCTCCTTGCCTCCGCGCCTGAAGACGTGGCGCAGAGGCTAATCTCCTGCATAGACCGGGAGGTGATTGCCAAGGTGCTTGAGAGGCGGAATGACCCCTACCTAAAGGTGGCTTTGTTGCTAATTTCAAAGAAATGATTAAGATAGGTTTTGTCTACATCAAGGGCGGGACGGGGAAGACTGTGCTTGCCTCCTCCGCCGCTTTGTACATGGCGGCGGCTGTGGCGTCTGTGGGGCTGGTCGACGCGTCTCCTGTGCCTACGGCGGCTAGGCTGATGGCTGTAGACGCCGCTGAGGGCATCCACGCGGGGAGGGAGGAGGTGCCGGTGGCCGTAGTGCGCACGCCGGATAGGCTTGAGGAGGGGCTGAAGGCCTTTGAAGAGATGAGGCTAGACGCCGCCGTAATAGACCTCCCGCCCCTGCAGAAGACGCCGCGCCTCGACATCGCCGTGGTGGTGACGGACCCACCCGGCCTAGAGTTCATCGGCGAGTTCAAAGCCGACGCGAAGCATACGATCTTGGTTCTGAACATGGCTGAGGAGAAGACCTCCGTCAAGTATAAAGACGCCGTTGCGGCGGTTGACCTGCCCTACTCGCCGGTCGTGGCTAGGGCGTATGCGCGGAAGATCCCGCCTGTCTTGGCGCACTCCCCCAAGGCCCCACGCCACGGGGAGTGGCGCAGGCAGTTTTTCAAACTTATGAATCAGCTTGAGAAGATTGTGAAGAAGGAGGTGCGGCGATGAGGTGGGTGAGGAAATACCCCTACTACCACATCCTCGAGAAGCAGAGGAGAGAGATTGAGGAGCTGGAAAAGAGGCGGAGGGAGGAGGAGAAGAGGGCGTGGAGGGCGGCTCGGGAGAAGTTTAGAGACGTGGTGTCGGCGGAGAAGAGGTACAGGAGGGATATGGAGGCTGAGATCTACGAGGTGTCGATTTGGGACGTCCTCAGGATGCATGGGGTGAAGCCTCTGTTTAAGGACTTGTGGGAGCTGGCTAAGGCTTGCGCCGACCAGCGGGGGTGCTACCGCATGTTGGTGCACTTCAGGCTGGCGGGGAGGGAGGGCGACCTTCAGCTTGTGAGGGAGGCGGAGCGGCTTGGCGCAGATGTGGAGTTGGTAATCACGCTTCTCTACAACGGGAAGAGGGAGGAGGCGGCTAAACTGCTGAGGTCATGAGGAGGCCCCACATCTACATCTACGCCACGCTCTTTGCCCTCGCCGCGGCTCTTTTCGCGCCGCACCCCCTGACCGCGGCTTTGGCGGTTGCGACGACGGCGCTGTGGGGGGAGTGGCTTCTGCTGTGGATATACGGCCATAGGTGGGTGATTGAGCCGTATAGGGAGAAGGTGCGGGTGGGGCAGTATCTAGCCGCCTACGACCCGCGCCGCAAGATATACCACATCCTCTGGAAGGCAGAGCCCACGCGCTCGGAGTTCGGCATCTCGGCGGCTCAAGCCATCCACGAGATGTACGCCTCGCTGGCGCTCCAGCCTGGGGAGTTTCTGGCGGTTGTTCAGCTGGGGAACGAGCGGTTTGTTAGATACACAACCAAGATGCTGGATGAAAGCCGCATTGCCCATATCGAGTCTGTCTTGAGGACCTACTTCGTGCTACACCCCACGACGTGGGTGTCTCTGAAGGTGGTGCCGGACCGCTGGATTATGTACGTAGCCGCGGCGCCGCTGGCGCTGGCCCTCTTCAACCCGACCTTCTTCCTAGTGGGCGCCCTGCTGTTATACCACGGCCGGAACGTGCATAGGTGGTACCGCCAGGCAGACATAGAACTGGCCTTTGAGGCAGTGGGCACGAAGCGAGACATAGGCACCTCTCGGCAGACCCTCGAAACCTTCGCGGGGGCAGAGGCGTCGGCAATCGCCAAGATGAAGAAGTGGGCAGTGACCTTTGCGCCGAGGCCGGAGCAAAGCGTTGAAAAAGACTTCGGCAAAGCCTACGAAAGCATCTCAGAGAAGCGGGGCGTAGTGGTTAAGTTGCACAAGACAAGCCAGCTCCTAGAAAGGATGCTGAAGTACGACGAGAAGCCTGTGTTTCTCCAAGTCTTCGGCTCGCAAGACTTGGCAACTCAGCTGGAGATTAGGAGAGATGTGTTGGCTAATGTGTTGTTCTGGGTGCCCAAAGGCTCGTACATGACTAAGGCTTTGTCGCACGACCTCAGCAGAATTCCGATCTTCTACGGCGGTAAGCTCATGTCTTCGGGGAGGAAGCTGTTGGTTGGCTACGACAAATTCGGCAGGTCTGTAGATATCGACATCGACTCCATGCCGACATCGCATTCGGTGATACTGGGGCCGAGCGGCATGGGGAAGAGCTGGGCTGTGGCGACTTTGTTGCAACGGCTGACTCAGTCTCATGGAAGCCTCAAAATCGTCGTGGTTGACCCTCACGGCGACTACGTCCCGCTGGCTAGGCTGATCGGCGCCGACGTCTACGAGGTGCCGCGGCTCATCCCGCCTCTTAAGCCGCTGGAGAACAGCAGATACCTCTACATGTTGTTGGCAGAGTTCGGCCTTGTACAGCCGGGCACCGACGGCTCTGTAAACGTGGAGGAGGCGCTGAAGGCTATGGCCAAGGCGGCGGGGGTGGAGGAGCCGAAGAAGGCCGATCTGACCGATGCAAAACACGTGGTGTGGGATCTCAGAGCTCTCAAGCACGACTCTGCGGCTCAGGCCTTCTTCGTCTCGCTGATCTTGCTGTGGTACCTCACGCAGTGGGGCGCCAGGCCGCAGGCGGAGAAGGTGGAGACGGTCATTGTGGTGGACGAGGCGGCGCTGTTGCTACACAGCGCAAAGATGACCGAGACCGGGCTGGTGACCAACACCGTCCTCACGCTCATAAGGCAACTGAGCATGGGCGGGCGTAAATACGGCTTCGCCCTGTGGATCATCGCCCAGCTGGCGCGCCATGTGCCGGAGGACATAATCGAAAACGCCGGGTTTGTGTTGCAACTAGGCGGGACAACAAGAGCGCTTAAGAAGAGTCTTGAGGTTCTTGCGCTGGATAGATACGACTATGAGTACCTCCGCTCAGCCACCACGCCTAGAGAGACAACAGGCGGCGCCGCCGTCGCCGGAAGCAAGCCCTACGCCATGGGCGTGCTGTACCTCTCGCCTAGAGATCTGAAATACCACGTCAAAATCCCGCTGGAGGTGGCTGTCAAAGAGGCTGTATGAGCGAGAGGCCAGACTGGACCGAGTGTCTCTATAGGCCGAGCATGCTCTGCGGCGAAAAAGACGAGAAGCTGGAACGCTGCGGCACAGGTACGGTAGACATGAAAGACGTCTGGCGCATGATGGAGGCGCAGCCGCCCCCACAGCCCCAGAACGGCCAGCCTCCGCAGACAGAAGAGGCGCCCCCCGCAGAGGCGCCTGTGGAGGTGCCTGCTTCCACACGTCCGCCTCCGGCGTCTGAGCCCGCTTTGACTGGGGCGGTGCAGATAGCGATTAGACATAGGGGGTTGATTTTCTCCAGCTACTGGGTTGAGGTAAACGACGTCTATGCCGGCGTCGGCGATGTGGTGGTTGTGAAAAACGCCAGCAACTACGTCGTCATTAGGCGGGTGCCTAAGAGCAGGCATTGGATAGACGACGCTCAGCTCCGCATCGCCGGCTACGTGGAGAGGAGGCTCTGCATCTACGGCTTCGTCCTTTCGCGCGACATCGAGAGGATAGCCGCCGACCTGAGAAGCGGCAGATTTGCTCTAGTCGCCGCCTGCGAGCCGCGCGTGGTCGTCAAACCGCCGAGAAGGGAGGAGCTCTACAACATCTGGAGGTTTGAGGGCTACCTAGTTAACACCGCCCCCGCCAAGATGGCGTTAATAAGGCTGGATACGTCACGAAAGCCTAAATTTGCCGTAGAATATTTACGCAAGGTTTGTCCCATATACAGCCAGCATTTGAATCAAATCCTCCAACTCTCCGGAATACCGATACAGCTGACCTGCTGATGCTGGAGATAGTAATCGGCGGGTTGATAGAGCCCCCCTCTGCGAAGGTCCGCTACACCTTCTGCGCAGAAGACGCCGGCGAGACGGGCTTGGGCTTCGAATTGACGCCGGAGGGCTCCCTCGCGGCTACGGCGGTGTTCCAGCGGCTTCAGAACCCAGCCCCTCCCTTCGCAAAGACGCAGGACTTGGCGACGTGTAGCGCCCCGCTTTGTCATCTATTCAAATTTGTAGATTATTCAGAGCTGAGGCTGGAGGAGGGGACGTGGCGGTTCAAGGCGCCCACGGCGGATCCGGTGCAACTCACCTTGGGCCTCGCGCTAGCCTTCATGCTGGAGCGCGAGGTGGGCGGAGGCTGGGCTGTGGAGATATACAGCGACGCCTGGCCGCAGTATTCAGACTTGTTGGCCATGGTTAAGTCTCTGCGGGGAGTTCTACGCATCTACACGTCGACCTTCGACCAGCGGATTGTGGTGGCAGACAGAGCCGTAATGGCCGTGCCGGGCGTCACGTTTGAGGCCCTAAGTTTGAAGAAGGAGTGGACCGGCGGGAGGCTCTGCGCCGTGGATGTCCCGGCGCCAGTCGCCGAGGTGTCTGAGGACGTGAAGGAGCTTCTGCGTGTCATCTTCGAGGCTGGGGGCTTCGTGACGTTGAAATACGCCGTGGAGAACTTCGGCAACGACGTGGTGTTGAAGGCCCAGAAGCTGGGCTACGTCAAGCTTGACCCCTTGACCATGTCGCTTAGGCTGACCGAGCTGGGGATGTCTGTCTTGACATGACTCAGCTTTACACAATGCTCTTCTGGCTGGCGGCGGCCGCCGAGGGCAACGTGTTGGTGACCGGCCTGCCGGGTAGCGGCAAGACCAGCCTCGTCAAGTGGTCTCTGCGGAACATCCCGCCGCAGTACAGCGTCGTCATCTACGACACAGCAGGCGAGTTTAAGGCGTGTG
>Ga0080004_1112428_pt1 | contig 11372 bp, 10 predicted proteins | sample WasSprMetagenome_FD_69207 | JGI IMG/M metagenome (GOLD analysis project Ga0080004, IMG submission 69207) | Sulfidic aquatic microbial communities from Washburn Spring, Yellowstone National Park, USA - WS (SPADES assembly) (version 2) | ecosystem: Environmental > Aquatic > Thermal springs > Hot...
GTTGAGGGGGGAGCTGAAGCACCGGCGCTCCGCCTGGGTTCCGAGGAAGGAGGAGCTGGACGAAGTCGCGCAGTTCATTTTCGCGCTCTCGGAGAGGCGCGAGTGGTCTTGGCCCCCTTCGAGGGAGGCGCTGGCGCGGAAACTGGAGCTGCTGCACCCAGGTCTCGGGGCGGAGGAGGCTCTCGCCGCGGAGATCGCTGAGGCGATCCGCATAGCCGCTGAGACTCACGCTGCGCAGTACATTGTCGTGACCCCCTCCTCCGAGTTCAAAATTCTGAACCTGCTCCCCGCGCTTTCCGGCGACTTCGTCCTGCTGAAGTGGAAAGCGCTGCGCAGGCTGGCGAAAGTGGATCGGCGGGAGCTGGAGGAGAAAGCCCGCGCGGAGGCGCCTAGGGTCGCAATCACCGCGCGGGCTCCGAAGCACGGCAAAGCGTCTTGGGTGATCGAGGTGGAACCCCGCGAGGCTGAGCCGCTGGTCGCCAGCGAGCTGAGAGCAATGTTGGGCGACTCCGTCGGGCTCGGCTGGGCGGGGGGCAGGCTCCGCGTTTACGGACGAATCGACAGGGCGGCGCTGGAGGAAGCGCTGGAGCGGGTACGCGGCAAGGTTCAGGCTGAGGTGGAAAGCCGATACTTCAGCCAACTTCTCGATTTGGAGCAGCGGGGCTGCTGGAAGGCGTTCGGCTTTATCCCTCGCGCGGGGATCGAGGTCTGGGAAGGCGAGCTGAAAGAGGTTGAAGTGGTCGAAGTGAAGGCGGGACAAACGAGGTTCAGCGAGTGGCAAGAGCGCGCGTTTCGAAGGCTGCGAGAGGGGGTCGAAAGGGTGCGCGAAACCCTAGGCAAGCCGGTCGAGGTCTCGTTCAGGATCCTCAGGGTGGAGATGGAAGGTTTCGGGGTGCCGAAGCGGGCTCGCGTGAGCTCGGAGACCGCGCTCTAGCACGCGCCCTTCAGGAAAACTCCCTCGAGTGCTCCTCCCACTCAACCGAAACGCGGAGCTCGTAAATCACCCCCTCAAGAGAGAAGCCACATTTTTGCGCGTGCTACGGGCTTTGGGCAATGACCGTCAATTACAGCTTCGGCGAGGTCCCACGGCATTTACCCCGTAAGGTGGAGGCCGGCGCAGAAAGAAGCCGATAAACTATTTGGAGAAGAGCCTCAGTTACATACCATGCGCACGTTTTTAACAGAAGAACGTGCAAACGTAAGCGCACCGACCCAGTTTAGCAGTGCGTTTCAGCCGTACAAGAATTGCTCTATCGTGGAACCCTGCCCGGCCCCCTCTAGCAGTTCTACCACGAGCGCGTCTATCTCCTCCAGCAAGCTCCCGAGCTCTTCTCTCAGGCGTCTCCGCACGGTTGCGACCTCCTGGGGCAGGAGGACGCCTCTTTCCTTAAGCCTCTCATCGTAGCCGTACTCTCTGAGGATCTGCGGTAAGGCTCGCTACGCGATTTCGGAGGCCTCCCTGCCTAGCTCGGACAGTTTCCTATGGATAGCGCGCGCTCGGCCCCCAATACCGCGCTAACCTCGGTGAAGGCAGGCTCCTACTCCTGCTGCGCGAGCTCGCCGCGATGCTAGCCGTAGCGTATTTCGCCAGGGCCTGCAGATGCATAGTCGCGCGCGAGAAATATAGCGCGCCAACCTAGCGCGGCACGCGAAGCCCCGACGCTTTTCATTCTGAGCGGAAGCCCGCTCCGTTTTGCAGTTCCAGCGGAGTATCTACGCTGCGCGACAGCTAGAAAAAGTCAGGTCGCCCACTCATCGCACGCTCGCTACGCGCCCTCGCAAAAAGCTGCATGCCACGTAATGGCTCCCTCCTCCCCTCAGGGGCTCCCTAGCGGCTCCCGCCGACCTTGCACCCTTGTGCGCAGGGGGTGTAAAGCTCGCGCCGACGCAGTTAGCGCTGTGGCGCGCTCAGCGAAAAAGTTCAAGCTGGTGCACGCGTAACAGAAACACGGTGTGGGAGGTGAGCCGAGCGATCTACGTGGTCAGTTTATCTGGGATCACGTTACTGGACGTGCTGCGCCTGCTTAAAGATCTCCTCGGCTGGATCGCTACTTTAGCGCGCGCTGTAGAAGCAATCGGCTTTAATGTTTCAATGGCAAAGCTTCTGAACTCGTGCGTTGTCGGTTATTGCCGCGACCTCGTGGTCGTGTTCTACGGGGAGGGCGCGGCTAATAAACTTCCAGAGTGGTTCGAGCCCCTCGTCCTCCCCCCGACGTTGCTCGTGGACTGCAGGGTGGCGAAGGTAGTGGTAGCGTACGCGAAGAACCTCTGCGAGGATCTTGTGAAGAGACTTGAGTACGAAGACCCCCTCGCGGCGCACGCCCTTCGCTACGATGTAGAAGGTTTAGAGGTCATAAGAGTTAGAGAACTCTACCACCCTAAGAAGCTGATAAAAGTTTTTAAATTGTTCATATTTATGAAGCATTTGAGAAATTTTACGATCGATGGAGTTGACATCTACGATGTGATGGTTGTGAACTGGAGGAAGCTCGAGGAGCGCACAGCGTGGGGGGTGCTTGCACGCGCGTAGCCGCTAGTGCGCCGATGCGGTAGGCGCGCTGAGACCCCTACAGCTGCACGCGCCGCCTCCACCTTCCCCGCAAAGCCTTTCCCTCATCTCGGCCGCGCGCTCCCTATAGTACTCGTCCATGATGGCTTTCGCGTACGCTTTAAGCTGCTCGAGATCCCCCTCGCTCAAGCCGAGCTTCCTCAGCTCCTCCTCGCACTCGCGCCTCTCCCCCAGATCCTCCACCGTGAGGTACTTGATCACAAGGGGGCGGCACAAGCGTAACGCCTTTTCCCCTCGCTAAGGCGCTGCTCAAGCTCGCTCAGCTCTTTATTTAAGTAGGCGGGGTAGCTCAACCGCGTCACGGTGTGAGTGATGACGCGTTCCTTATTTCGTTTTCGGCGCACGCCGCTCGAAGTCTAAAGTTTCGCGCCCGACGCCTTCGCGGCTGGCACGTCACGCGGTGCGCGTGAACAGTCACGAGAGAGCCGCAGGATCTCAGTGTACACCTTTTTCAGGTGCTCTGCCCTACTTTTATCCCTCGCTTCAGTGTAAGTGACGCACAAGTCTCCAAGGGGGCACTTCCCGCAGTCAGGTTGTCTGTAACCGCACACGATCGCCCCGAGGTCTATGAGCCCGTAATTAAAGTATTCGTGCCCGTCCTCCGGAACCAATATCCAGAGAACGCAGAGGTACTCTTCAGTTCTCCTAAGCCTCGCGCCCAGCAGCCTGCCTAGGAGTCTCGTGACATTGGAGTCTGCGACGGGCGCGGGCTTGCCGAAGCCGAAGCTAAGAACGGCACCGGCTATGTACGGCCCAACCCCTGGGAGCTCTGCTAGCGCCCTCCAGTCACCTGGAATCTTCCCGCCGTACCTTTCCACCAAAGTATTCGCCAGCTCCTTCAGTTGCTCCGCCCTCTGCTTGTAAAGCCCTAGGTGCTTGAGCGCAGCAGCGACCTCTTCGACGGAAGCCCCGTTTATCGCGTAGATGTCGGGGAACTTCCTGATGAATTCGGGGTACTCGCGCGCCACAGCCTGCCTCGTAGTCCTCTTCAAGAGGATCTCCGCTACAAGGACGTTGTAGGGGTTTCTGTTGACCCTCCAGGGGTACGGCACCCAGTTCCTCCTTTCCCATTCGATAACTCTTTTTCTAAGCTCGTTCACAACAGTATCCACGCTGACGTACTCGCCCATGACCCGCACCCACCCCGTCAACCGTGCTCAGCAGGTCGCTGCAACCCTGTGGCCGGTATGTTCATTCTGTCCCCGTGTTGCTCCCAAAATCTTGTCTCTTACGGTCTTAGCTATCGCCCTAGCTAGGGGTACCGGCACGGCTTCCCCGAAGAGTCTGTAGGCGTCGTGGGTAGAAACTACGACCTTCCAATCGTCAGGAAAGCCCTGGAGCCTAAGGTACTCCCTAACACTGAGCGGTCTGTCCTCCCAGGGGTGAACCATCATCGTCGCTTTCATAGCAGGCGACGTCACCAGCGTGGGTGACGGCTCAAACCACGTGAGCCTCCTGTAGAACCCCATCCTGCCGCCCCCAGCGGTGTATGCACCCCCCATGGCCTCGGGCCTCAGTTCGGCTGGGAGCTGCCTCCAATTGCCGCCGGGGGGTACGTACCTCATGAACTTAGCATACTTCGGGGGAAGGGGTGTGAACCCCACATGGTCTTTGATGTCGGCTATGGCTTCGAGGAGCGTGACCCACGGCTTTAGGTCGAAAAGCCCCGCGGGCACCCTAGAATGGGTGGGCTGGGGGAACAATGGGAAAACCTTGAGATCGGGCCTAACTCCAATGACTATAACCCTCTCTCTATCTTGAGGTGCACCGTAGTCGGCCGCGTTAAGAACCCCCCACGCTATAATGTACCCGGTTTTCTTCAACTCCTCGAGAACTACCCTCCAAGCGGAGCCCGACTCCTCCTCGGGGAGTAGCGGTCTCTTGCCCCGCTCCTTTATTGGCACATGTTTAATCCTAGCGCTTAAAATGCCCGGTACCTCCTCCATGACGAAGACTTTAGGCTTTGCCTCCTTAATCACCCTGATGAAATCCATAAGCGGTGCTGCGCGGGGGTCATTCAAGGCCTGCCTCTTACCAGCCGGGCTGAAAGGCTGGCACGGGGGACCCCCCGTGACCACGTCAGGCTCTCCCGCTTTGAGACCGGCCTCTCTAAGAATATCATCCGTCTTAAAACGTCTGATATCGCCAAGCAAGAAGGGTATTTTCGGTCTGTTAACCTTTAAGTTCTTGTAGGAGTCCTCCGAGATGTCAAGCGCCACCGTAACCCTGTAGCCGGCAAGCTCGAACCCCAGATCGAGACCGTACGCGCCCGTAAAGAGAGATATTACAGTGAACTCGTCCTCCGCGCCCCCGCCCTCGAACTGCGCCCGCTCGACCCGCTTGGGCAGGCTATCCTTCAGCTTGCTGCGATCCACTTCCAGCCACTTTTTGTACACTCTCTGATAATCCTCAATAATCCCTTGTAGGCCGTTGGAATTGAGCACACGGCGGGCGTGCTCTAGTGCAGACGCGAGCGCGGAAATGTAGTTGGCCCCAGTCTCAGCTATAAACACATCTGCAAGCATCGAGATATAGGCCCGGGCATCCCCCATGCTAAAGGAGTCCTGCCCATTGAACTTCTCGATGAAAGACCACACCGAGACTTTCAGGCCGTTATAGTCCATTGCCCCCATGGTTTCCCGCCCCCTTCTTTATTATTATTTCGCCTCTCTCTGTGATGTACCACTCGAGGACGTCTCCATTTTCTACGGCCAGCAGCCTCCTCACCGTGAGTGGAATAGTTGTGTAGCCCCTACCCCAAACCCTCGACTTGCCGAGCAGCCTAGGCATTTGCATGCACTTATGCATGCGCACTAGCATGTATATATTAGTCTTTCCGCGCTTTTAAGGGGTTCAAAGCTTAAATACAGGAATACAGCGGTTAAAAGCCGGTAAGCCATGGAGCTATTGAAGGACAGCCGCGAGTCAAGAGCCCTAGCGCGTATACTCGAATTTACAAAGAAAGTCGAGAAGCTCATTTCCGAAATAAATGTAGAGCAGCTGATGGAGGGGGGCCTGAACCCCTACTTGATAGCCGCATTGAACATAAGAGATTTCGAGGAGATAGCGGAGCTTTTCGTGTACAAGCGCGTCGAGAGATCACTCGGAACAAGCTTTGGCAACGTCATAGAGGCGTTCCTCGCGGAGCTTTTAGGGGGTAGAAGCGGGAAAGAAGACCCTCGGTGCAAGCGCGGATCTAAGTTGAAGCATTGGATCTGCTGGTGGGATATAGTCATAGAAAGGGAGGTCGAAAGGGGCGGAAAAAAGTACAGGGGGGTTGTTCTCTCCATAAAATCGGGCCCTGCAGATGTGAACAAAGACATCGTAAGCGAGTTCATACGGCACGCAAAGGAGGCGGAGGCGGCCGGCTACAAGCCATATCTAGTTCTCACCTACGGAAAGCGGGCTTTCGAGGTGGCCGTGTCGACACTTAAAACTGAAGGTTTAGACCCGAGAGATTACCTCTTGGTAGGTCGGGAGCTATTCGGGGAATTCCTAGGGGATCCGAACTACTACGAGAGGGTTATAGACGCTATAAGGGAGGCCAGCGCCGGAGTGGAGGTGGGAGTTTTCGACCGTATAGAGAAAAAGATAAAAGAGATAGCTGAAGAGTTGAAGAAGCGCTACGGGAACGACTTAAGTAAGTTTCTGAAAGACCTGTCATAGTGTGGGGGGGTAGGGTTAAAAACGTGTTCCACTGATGTAGGGGGTGGCAAGGTGCCGGTCGCGAGGGAGTGGAGACTTGTAATCGTAAGCGACGGGAAGAGCGAGGATAAAGGGCTTGCAGCAGCTGTGGCGGAGGGCTTTTACTTTGTGTTGGATCGGAGAGAGCTGATAGTTTCTTGCGCAAGCAGCGTGGAAGAAGCGGTGGCTGAGGTCTACGGCGCGTTAGCGCAGAAGTACATCGAGAAGGCGGAGCACGTGGAGAAGCTGGGACACAAGCGGAAGGCCAGAATCTTCAGGGTGCTCTCGGAGCACTACACGGAGATGGCGCAAAAGGTCAGAGCAGGCGAGGCTCAAGTCGTCATCACGGAAGAGTTTATAGCTTAGCGTTTACGCGCGCTGCACGCCGCATTTCAAACGATTAAAATCAACGTGAGCATATTGATCAGCCGTGGGCTCTGGGCTGGGTTGGAAGAAGTAGGAGGAAGAGAAAAGGGAATAGAAGTGGGCATACCCGTCGGCTCGGGTTCCATGGCAGGGGATGCGGTGGGGGTGCGCACCTCCTCGGAGTAACGTTTATCTGACCTTAGAGGAAACATGCATGTGAAAGGGTATGGATTTTACTGACAAATGTTCTTTCAGGTGCGATCCTAAGAGAAGGCATTCGATCAAATCGATATTCGCATGTGCAGCGTCTGCGACGCTCTCGCTTCTTGCGAGTGCGTTAATAAACTATAGTATTGGAAAAGATCCAAGAGAGGCTATCGTCATGGTTCTTGCTGCTTTTATATCATTATTACTTGCGTTCTCATTCGATCCTAAACTACGGGCTACCGTACTTAAAGCTATAAACTATCCAGTATCATTCTCGCGCGCAGAGCGCTTGGCTAACGAAAGCGAATGGTTAGATGATTAGAATAACGCATGCAATATGATAATCGGAGAACATTTATATTTGTTTCTTGTACGCCGCTGATTGGCGTTCCCCCCACCTTTGAACCATCAGCAACGCACATTGATCCGCGCGTTACATTCATGTTCGCGCTCGGCTGCGCTCCAGCACCCTACTCAGCGCGCGACGGCGTCACGCGCTATGGTGTAGCTGAACCGCTCGCCATATCTTAAGCTCCCGCGGAGAGTTGCCCGCTCGTTCTCCCTCCTGTACTCGTTCAGCACCTTCAGGATCGGGGTGTTGAAGAAGGGTGAGCTGTCGGCGGGCACTTTGGTCAGCGGCTCGATCACTAGCCCCATTCGTAGACAACGAACCTAGCCAGCTCCCTGCCATTCTTCGACCTCGAAACTTCCTCCGACAGCTCCAAGCCCAGCTTGAACTCACCCTCAGCAACCCTCTCCTCCACCTTCGCGTGCGTATTCGGTTAGAGTGCCCTCTGGGAGATAGTTGCTCGCTCAGCGTCCTTGCGCAGCACGGGAACCTTAGCTGCGCTCTTTCGCGCGAGCGCCTCTTCAATGAGAGCAAGGGCTAGTTGAAGAGATCGATCTCGCGCTCATGAGCTCGGCGAGCCTCCTCTCCAAAGCGGCCTTCGCCTCCGCCAGCTCCATCAGACCTACAGCGCACCGGTATTTAAATTTATTTAGCCGGCCCCCGGTGCTAGCCGCATTCTGCGCTGGATCGAGCGGAGTGTTCCAAGCCGGAGGGGTTCTCGTTGAGCTGGCTCAACGGAGCCGGTTCTCGTTGAGCCGGTTCAGCGGGCTCCGTTGAGCCAGCTCAACGGTTTTCGGGTGTGGTAAGCGCTCGGCAGTTTTTACCTCGCTCCGGCACGCTTACCTCAGCCGAGCAAAGAATAAATATTAGGGTGAACCCGAACCCCGATGGGCAGGGTTGCTTGGTTCGGCGCGGACGCTTCGCCGCCGGAGAGCGAGGATAGGCTTTGGATCGAGCCGCTCCTCGCTTCGCGCGTCTCGCGGTTCGCGCTCTTGAACTGGGGCGAGGGGCTGGTCGTCGGCGTCCCCGCGGGCGAGGCGGAGCGCTTCGCGGTGGCGGCGGAGCTGGCGGGCTGGAGGCTGCGGAGGCTGGAGGGCGTGGAGGCCCCGCCCTGCGAGCCGTACAAGCCGCCGCTGTGGCCCTTCCCCGAGAAGCTCTGGCGCGGGGGCGTGGTGGCGGTGGCGAAGAGCGCGGGGAAGTGGCTGCGGAGCTTCGGCGAAGCCCACCTCCTCCGGGTCGGCGAGCTTCCCGTGGAGCTCCCCGCTTCGCGGAGGGCCCTCCGCTCGTACGCGAGCGCCTACGACTGGCGCCTCGTCTTCCTCTGCGCCGCCTTCACCTTCCCCGGCAGCGACCGCCGCCTCGCGCGCGCCGCCCTCAAGCTGAAGCTGCCGCGGCTGCCGTGGAGGAGGTTCGCCGCCACGCCCCTCGACCTCGCCGACCTCACGGAGGACTTGGCGGCGGGCGGAGGCTACCGGCCCGGCTCGAGGGTGCGCCAGCTCCAGCTCGCCCCCACGCTGAGCTTGAGCGTGGGCGAGGGCTGGGATAACAGCTTCCTCCTCTGCGGGGCTCCGGGCACGGGTAAGAGCAGCGTCCTCGACCTGCTGCTCGAGCAGCTGCCCGAGGGCTGGAGCGCGCTCGTCCTCGACCCGACCGGCGAGCACTCGCTGCTCGCCGGGAAGGGCTTCGCGGTCTTAAGAGCTGGAATCGACGTCTCGCTCAACCCCCTCTCGCTGGGGCCGGGAGCCGCCTTCGACATCGTGGCGGGCGTGATCGAGGGGGTTTGGGGGGAGCAGCTGAGCCCCATCGTCGCCCAAACCCTCCACAGGGCGGTGCAGGGGGCTCGGAGCCTGCGCGACGTCTACGAGAGCGCCGAGAAGCTGTGGCGCAGCGGGGAGCGCGAGGACGAGCGGAGCGCGGCAGCGGCTCTAGCGAGGAGGTTGAGGCCGATGCTCCACCCCTGCCTCCTCGGCGAGGGCACGCTGCCGGCGGGGAGGGTAGTGGTGGACGAGAGCTCGGTGGAGAGGGAGGAGGCGAGAGCGGCGTTCAACCTCACCCTCCTCCACGCCGCCTACCAGGCAGCCCTCCGGGGCCTGTGGAGGGGCGTCGTCGCTATCGACGAGGCGGACCGGCTGGGCGACAGCGCGATCCTGAACCGCATCGCCGACGAGCTGCGCAAGTACGGCGTCTCGGTCTGGGCCGCGGGCCACTCCCTAGCCAGGATCGCGAGGAAACTGGCGGACGCGAAGTACCAGCTCTACTTCGCCACAACCGACCCTGATACGCTGGAGGTTGTAGACCGGGATGAGAGGGTTCTGCCGCGGCTGCAGCCCGGCCAGTTCCTCTTGAGGGTGAGGGGTTGGGGCTCGCGGGTCGCCGCTGTGCGGGAGCTGCCGGCGAGGAGGTTCGAGCCGAAGCCCCCGCTCCCCCTCGACGCGGTGGCGGCGAAGCACGGGGTCGACGGGGTGGAGCTCGCGGCGGCGTTCAGCGGGAGGGCGTGCGAGGCGCTCCGCAAGTTCATCCAAGGCTCCGCCAGCAGGGACGACTTGAGGGTGCTGAGAGAGCTGGGCTTGAGCGAGGGAGGGTGGCTGACGAAGCTGGGGGAAGCCTGCCTCGAGCTCTGCGCCGAAGCCGGAATCTAGCACACGCCGCGCGCGGCGGGAAAGCTTTTTATACCTACCCTTGGAAATAGTTTTTGATGAACGCGCCGAGCGAGGATGAGCGATGAGCCGGGGAAACGGCTCGGCGTGGGATCGGCGAGGACAAGGAGGGGGATGAGGGAGGCTGGCGGCAGAGCACAGCGAAGCAGCGCGGCGGCACTAGAGAGCGCGGCGCCAGCGTGCAGCGCTTGAGGGGGGAGAGCCTAGCTCGAAGCCCGGCCCAAAAGAAAAACGAAACCCCCCGGGCTTCGCGGCCCGGGGGGTTTTTTACCCTGTCGCTTGCACCGCAACACCTCCCGCCTTAGCCGGCGGGCCCCCCTCGCGAGGGGGGTGCCTGTGGAGCGGGGTTTGGAGCCGGGCTCCACCCCGCTGAGGGGCCGGATTCCCGGGGCCGGGCTCCGGGTGCTCGGCTTTGCGGCCGTTGAACCGCGCGGGGGCCGGGCTCCCGCGCGGCGAGGGGGTTGGAGGCGGGGGCCGGGCTCCCGCCTCCAACTCTGCGAGCGGCGGGGCTCCAAGGCTGGGCTCCGAGCGGGCCCCTGGGAGCGCGTTGCCCGGGAGGCGCCTCCCCCAGCGGCCCGAGCAGGCGTAGGGGGCGTGGTGTGGGCGAGAACGTGAAAGGCCCCCGAGGGATGAGCTGGACTGGTGAGGGCTGAGCCGCGAGGCTGTGAGGCCTGAGGGGTGAAGGTGAAGTCGAGCTCGGGCGAGCGCGCGAGGACCGCCCGCCCGGGAGGGCGGCAGAGGCTCCCGCTCCACCCCAGGGGCGGGAGAAAGTGAGGCCGCCGCGAGGCGGCTGAGAGCGCTGAGGGGGGCGCCGCGCCACGCTGTTACCCCGCTGGTGCAGGGCTCCTCCACGCCCATCCCCTGGAAGGGGTGCCCGCTCCAGCTTGCTCCCTCGCAGGGAGCCCGGGCCGCCAGAGGCCCGGTTTCGAGGAACCGCTCAGACCCGCGCAAACGCGGCTGAGCGCGGATGGGCCGGGCGCCCCGAAAGGGGAGGGGTATGGAAAAGGAAGAAAGGAAGAGAGTCCCGCAGAGCGGCTCCGAGGTCGAGGGCCGGAGCCTCGGGGCGAACCGGGCAGAGGAAGAGAAAGAACAGAAAGTTACTGAAAGCAAAAAGAAAAGTAAAAAGAAAGGAGAAAAAGAGATAACTCCGCTAAACGTTTGGGCTGAGAACCCGAACTTCACGGAGGCTGTAGTGTGGAGGGCTGACACAGTAAAGCTCTTACCCACCTTAGAGCAGCAGGAGCTTCTGCTGCGCATCGCCAAAGCGACGCGCGTACTGATTAACAGGGAGCACAAGCGGCGCAGACTGCTGTACAAGCAGTCGGGAATTATCGATTGCAGCGTGAAAAGCGCGTACTGGAACCAAGACTACGCGGAGCTCAAGGAGCTTATCGGTTCGAAGAACTTCGACGAGGCGCTCTGCCTCGTAGCGGAGAGCTGGAGGAGTTTCAAAGAGCTGCTAAAGCTGAAGGAGCGCGGGGAGCTGCCGGCGTGGCTCGATCCTAAGCCGCCGAAGCGCCTAACGCGGTTGATCGTTGCC
>Ga0080004_1132108_pt1 | contig 11371 bp, 7 predicted proteins | sample WasSprMetagenome_FD_69207 | JGI IMG/M metagenome (GOLD analysis project Ga0080004, IMG submission 69207) | Sulfidic aquatic microbial communities from Washburn Spring, Yellowstone National Park, USA - WS (SPADES assembly) (version 2) | ecosystem: Environmental > Aquatic > Thermal springs > Hot...
GAGCGGCTTAGGTAAAATTCGCCCTGCCGCGGTGCACCGGTAATGCCGCTTACCGGGCCTACCCGCTGGGCGTTGACTATGACTACTGGTATTTCGCTGCCTATGGCCCAGCCGTAAGGGTCAGCGTAAAGGATGTAGCCAGGTCCAGAGGTGGCGGTCATGGCTTTTAGGCCACCTAAAGAGGCCCCTATGCATATGTGCAGGGCGGCTAGTTCGTCTTCGGCTTGGAGATAATATCCCCCTACTTGGGGAAGCCTCCGAGACATGTTTTCTGCTATCTCGGTGGCTGGGGTGATGGGGTAACCGGCAAAAACCCGGCATCCCGCTATAATGGCTCCTTCGGTTATGGCTGCGTTACCTGTGTCTAAAGTGCGCCTCATTTATATGTCCCCCCATTAAGTTTTTGGATACTAATGGCAAAGTCGGGGCATATGAAGAAGCAGTCTAAGCACCCTATGCATTTTTCGGTCTTGGCTGCTACCATGGGCTTGTAGCCCCGGTCGTTGAAGTAGTCGGCAGGAGCAAATACTCCTAGGCTACAGACCTCAGTACAATAGCCGCATTCTTTGCAGGCCTGGCCATCTACTTCTACCCGGTAAGCTCTGATGTCGCAGGCTAAGCAGCGTTTGGCTTCTTTTATGGCTGCGCTTTTGTCATAGCCTAGTTCTACGGTGGCAAAGGAGGTCATCCTCTGGCGTAAAGGTAGGCTGGGTACGTATACCCGCTCTATCCCCCTCTTTAGCTCGGGTTCTGCTCCCTCCCCTTCTTCTGGGGGAAGAAGTTTTTCTTCTATTCTCCCATCACCGCCTAGGAAGCGGTCGATGGCTTGGGCTGCTTCCCTACCTTGGGCTATGGCTTCGATGATGGAGGCCGGGCCGGTGACTATGTCCCCTGCGGCAAATAGGCCTTCTTGGCCTGGGATTTGTCCCCCTTCTTTTACTAAGAGCCTCCCTTCTTTTATCTCTAACCCCCATCCTGGTGGTATGTCCGGTATTTGCCCGATGGCTACGATTATGTCCTCGAAGGTTAAGGTAAATTCGCTCCCCGGTATGGGTACGGGACGAGGACGGCCATCCTTGTCTTTGCCTTCTAGTTTCATCCGTGTACAGGTTATCTCTAATGCGCCGTCCTGCTGCTTGATCCTAACGGGAGCCACTAGGAATTCTATCTTTACTCCTTCTTCTAGAGCCCCCTCGATCTCTTCAAAGCTCGCCGGCATCTCTTCCCTTGTCCGGCGGTATAATATGGTAACTTCCTTGGCCCCTAGGCGTACCGCCGTGCGGGCAGCATCTATGGCTGTGTTCCCGCCGCCGATAACACCTACCTTCTTTCCTACTGTGGGCCTGCCGCCGCTATTTACTTCCCGTAAGAAGCTTAAACCTTCCCGTACTTTAGGTAAATCTTCGCCTTCGATACCAAGCTTTACCCCTTGCCAGCTGCCGCAGGCTAGCAAAATAGCGTCATATCCTTGGTTCTTCAGTTCAGATAGGGATTCTATTCTTTGCCCTGTCTTTATCTCTACACCAGCCTCTTTTATCCCCGCAATCTCCCTATCTAGCACTTCCCTGGGCAAACGGTAGGGTGGAATGCCATACCGCATCATTCCGCCAGGCTCAGGTTGGGCTTCATAGACTGTTACCTGGTGGCCTTTCCTGGCCAGGTAATAAGCTGCTGTAAGCCCGCACGGTCCAGAGCCAATAACAGCTACCTTCTTGCCCGTGGAGGTAGACCCACCGGCTTTCCTTTCCGCCTTTCCTCCCTCCTCCTCGGCCGCTCTTTTTAGTAGCCGGATGGCTACCGGCTGGTCTAGTTGGTTGCGGGCGCATCTAGCTTCACAGGGGTGCACACAAGCGTATCCACAGATAGCCGGGAAGGGTATTCTTTCGCGAATGACGGCTAAGGCTTCGCTAAATTTGCCCTGCCTAATGTACCTGATATACCTCGGCACATCGATTCCTGCCGGGCAGGCTTCTTGGCAAGGTGCAATACTGTAACTGGAAGAACAAGCTGAAGCTGCCATAGGAAAACCTGCATCTCCTTTCTCTAAAAGTTGTATCTGCTGTTTAACTTTAACTCTAAGGTTATTTTAAAGCTATTAAGTAAGCACAGTAAATTTAAGCTTTTTTATAAAGTTATTGAAGGTGATTATCACTCGGTTAGGTCTTGCTTTAAATAACGTACAATGTCCCGCGTATAAATATATTCTTCTGCAGGGCGCCGGGCGTTTAAAGCAAACAAGGGAACTTCTCGTTCATATAGGGAACCATGGGTGCGCACAGGAATACTTAACTCTTCTTCCTTAAGCTCTGCAAAAGCCACGTCAGGCGGAGCAAAAAGCACCCAGTCCCCTATCCGGTCTGGTGGAAGGTGAAATTGAAGGGCAGCTTCTTCTCGTCTATAGAAGGATTCGATGAAAGGAGAAGTCTCTAAATACTGGATAAGAGCTTCTTCCTGAGTGGCTTGCCGCAGGTAAAGATAAAGGACCCCTCCTTCCTCATAAGGGTGGTTCTCTTTATACCGGTCCTTGATAACTCCTACACATACTACATCCAAACCTGCCGCGTCTAATTTTTTCTGCATATTTACTAGATGCCTTTTAGAATTCATGCCGTGATCAGCAGTAATGTAGACTTCCCGGTCGGGATCTAAATCCAAAAGAAGGCCTATCCACCGGTCAACCCCTTCCATAAATTCTTCTCCTTCTGCCGTTTCGGGGCCAAAGTGGTGAAAAGGGTAATCATTGGTAGTGCAATAAATTAGATCAACCCCTTTCTCCTGTTTAAGCAAACGGTAGCAGGCCTCCAAAAGCCAGATACTAGCCTCTATCGAGGCTACGGGAGGCGGACCTTTAAGGCCCAGCCAATTTAAAAAACCTAGGTCGGGTTTCTCTACACTTAATTTAAGGGATATCCCTTGCCCAAAAATATCCAAAACCTTACCTTTAACTGCCAAGAGAGCGGCTCGGCCACCATGGCGAGTGTATAGGTCTATAATAGTCTCCTCCTGTACGAACCCAGGATCTTCAACGAAGCCCTGGGCTTCGCTTTGAGGATCGTACCAAAAGTTACCGGTCACACCATGCTTATCAGGGAAGCTTCCTGTCAGGATAGTTGCATGGTTAACATTGGTTACCGTAGGGGCCGCCGCCTGTACTAGGCGGTAGAAACCCCGCCTACCTACAGCTTCTAAGTTGGGTGTAACCCCTCGCTGTAGGTAGGCCGGGGCGCAGCCGTCTAGGCAGATGATAAGGATCTTGGGTAACATAATTAGTTAGATTGATATTGCCTCCTTCAAATCGTCTTAAATTTATGGGAAAAACATTATCATATTTTATAAAGCCCTGTTACACTCCCAACTACAGCAATTACAATCATAACACAAATTGCGGCGGCAATCTGCATAATAATTCCTGCTTTACCAAAATCTTTGATTGAAAAGTAACCAGAAGTATAAGGAATAACATTAGTAGGTGTTTCAGTAACTAAAATAAAGCCTAAAGACATAGTAAACGCAGCTGGAGCTACATATATCCACGGGTTTCCTCCTAAATCTTTGGCCAGTGTTACTGCTAAGGGTACAATAATTACTCCGGTAACACTATTACTGGAAAAGCAAATATGAAGTATCCCTACTACCAATGAAATAGCACCAATACGTAACACAGGATGTAACGAAGCTACCGGTCCTAGTAAAACCCATGCCAACCAACGAGCAGCTCCAGTATCATAAACCGCCATACCTAAAGCAACTCCGCCTACAATTAATACTATACTACCCCACGAGATCTCTCTTTCAGCTTCTTTCCAGTTAAATACCTGAATACCAGGTAGAAATAATAATATACCAGCTAAAAGTGCTATATACTCATCTGAATAAGGAAATCCCCCAAGAATATTACGGGATTTTATAAACGGCCCTACAAGCCATAAAAATATTGCTAATCCAAAGATAATTAGTGTCTTCTTTTCTACAGAAGTAAGAGGACCTAACTTTCTTAACTCTTCTCTAATCTGCTCTACTTCGTAAGGTAATTTTTTTATTTCTGGGGGAAAGATGATAAGTAAAAGAATCCAGCCAACTAATGCTAATAAAATTGCAGCTGGAACTCCCAATACCATCCATTGACCAAAAGTAAGTCTATATCCTGCCATTTTCTGTAGCATCTGCATCGCCAACACATTAGGCCCACAGCCAACAGGAGTACCTATCCCTCCAAATAAAGGACCCCAGGCACAAGAGATAAGTAATGCCCTGCCGAAATTACTTTTTAAGGGTTCAGCGTTTATATCTCGAAGAATAGCTACAGCTAAAGGAGTAAGCATAGCTGCTACAGCTACATCTGTTATCCACATAGACACTATAGTACCTACCATTAGAAAGCCTAAGATTACTCGGTCAGCTCTGGTACCAATTTTTGTTAAAAGAATAAGAGTTAATCTTCTCCCTAATCCGGAATTTACAAACGCAGCACCCAATGCCAAGACACCTAAGAAAAATGCTGTAAGTGTATTTCCAAATCCAGTTTCTATTACTTTTGAGAAGGGATAAATTCCAAATATCGGCAATAACAAGTTAGCTATTAATACGGTAACTGCAAAAGGTATTGCTTCAGTCATCCATAAAATTATACAAAATATTAAAACCCCAATACTTGTTTTTCCAGGCAATGTCAAAGGAATCTCTTGCCCGCCCCTAATTAAAGGTTTAGGAGCAGGTAAGAAATGTATTAAAAGCATTACGAGTATTGCTACAATAAATATAATTATATTTTTGATGCTTATGTTTTTCTCGTTCATTCTTTCCCTCCTCGATCTATTAATTTTATGATGCTTACTATTATTATGTTTGGTTAACTTAAAAATATGCTTCTTTTCTGTTATTATCACCTCCCTTTGACTTTACTTAAGCAAACTTTTACTGCAAAAGGCTTTTTTACCCCATGTACAACGGACTAAAAATCCTTAAATATGCCACCTTATAGCAGTTTTCTTCTCGCTTCTCATTTAGTTTTTGTGTCTTTAAGTTCTTACGGTAATCTCTTCTGTCTTATGTCCATTCTATCGAAAGTTTTAAAATAAGTCCAATTTGCTTTTTTGATAGTTTAATAAGCATATCTTATTCAACCCATAATATAGTACTTTAATACCTTATATTAAAAACCTGTTAGGCCGTTTTACTTGGTAGTTCAAGAGAAAATATTCAAGACAAAATAGTTATTATAAAATTGAGTTATAATAGACACCAGGATTTTAGAAACAAAAAATGGAGGTCATAAACGTTAATATGAGTACTAGGAGACATTATTCAACCAAGTTTCTCAAGGAAGAAAAATCCATCACCCCCAAGTTAAACTCTTGCTACCTAGGGTTAAGTTCTGCCCTCGTAAAAGTTACGCCAAAATCGGTAAGGGTTCTACACAAGGGTGCCACTTTCCAGGACTCCCAAGTTGCTCTAGCTTTTTTAACAATTCTTCTTTATTCCGCCGGCAGAATCTTAGAAACTCTTGTGTTAAAGGAGGAATCTTACCTTTCGGGTAGACTAAGTTAATGTTACGTTCCAAAGATAATCCTTCCACATAAACCTTAGTGAGAAGGCCCAAGTTAACCTCTTTAATAATAACCCACTCAGAAAGGACAGCTACCCCAAAATTTAATTCCACACACCTTTTAATAGCCTCGTGGCTGTTTAGCTCCATAATTACTTTAAGGCGTGTTGGATCTAATCCCACTTCTTTCAAAGATTTTTCCCAGAGTTGGCGACAACTTGAACCCGGCTCCCGCAAAATAAATCTTTCTTGATAAAGCTCAGAAGGAAAAATAGTACCTCGCTCTGCCCAGGGGTGGTTAGGAGGTACCACTAGTACCAAAGTATCTGTAAGCAGTTTCTCACAGGTTATGTGCCTATTTTGACAATCACCTGCTGCTAAAACAATATCGCAACGGCTTTCCGCAAGGTAACGGCATACCTCTTCTTTGTTTCCCATATAAAGTGTAATTTTTGTCTCCGGAAATTCTTTCTTAAACAAACCCACAAGATGGGGCAAAATAAATTCGGCAATAGTATAGGTAGCTCCAATATTCAACCGCCCGTGGATAAGCCCTCCCAACTTTCGCATTTCAGCCTGGGCTTGCTCATATAAGGCGAGTATCTGCTTGGCATATTCATAAAGGATGCGCCCCGCAGGGGTAAGTTCCACAAATTTATAATCGCGATGGAGAAGCCGGACTCCATAGTATTTCTCTAAATTTTGGATCTGAGTAGTAACCGCCGGTTGGGTCAAATGTAACTCTCGAGCAGCCTGGGAAAAGCTTTTCTTCTCTACTACAGTTATAAAGGTTAAGAGTTGGCCGTCCAAAGGACTCACCTCCTCTTACAATTCATAATAGAATTAATTCGTCATTCCCGGAAATTAATCCTTTTTATTTTTGAAAAGAATTTTTGTATGTGCGAGGATGACCTCTACTACTATTGCTTAAGCAGATCTCGCATTTGATTTAGCCATTTTTCTCCTTTGAATGTAATCTTAGTACCTTGGCGTGTCTTCCCAATAATCACTAGCTTTTGGTTCGCTAATTCTTTAATCCGGGTACGCACAATATCCTCACTAATTTCCCAACCTCGGTTTTTAAGTGCGGCTAATAAGGCTTGACGCCCCAACGCTTTTTCGGGAGATTCAGCTAATATTTCTAGAAGGGCTACATCAATCTTAATTTGAGGATACAATTCCCCTATCTCTTTTAAAAAGTCTAACCTAGGAGATTCACCTCCTTTAATAATTTTTCTTTCATGGGAAGAAATAGAAGACCAGTAATATTCTCGTATCTCCACCGGAAGATCTTCTAATTTTACTTGACGTCTACCAGATACCGTTACTAAATACTCAATGGTATTCCGTAATTCACGTATATTCCCCGGCCATGGATAGTGCATCAAAGCCTTTAAGGCTTCGGAAGTAAAAAAATTATGGGGTTCTCTGTCATGTTTTTGGAGAAAATAGGAGATAAGGATGGGGATATCTCCCTGTCGTTCTTTAAGAGAAGGAAGCCTTACTGTAAAGGCATTTAACCGATAATAGAGGTCGAGGCGAAACTCGCCATGGTCTACCGCTTCTTTAACATCTTTACTGGTAGCGGCAAGTATCCTGACATCTATGGGTATAACGCGTTCAGCTCCTAGACGCATAACTTCTTTTTGTTCTAGCACCCGCAGGAGTTTGGCCTGCAAGTTAAAGGGTAAATCCCCTATCTCGTCTAAAAAAATGCTACCACCGTTAGCCTGCTCAAACAATCCAGCCCGACCACCCCGGCGAGCTCCAGTAAAGGCCCCCTCCTCATAACCGAAAAGCTCGCTCTCTAGTAAATCTTTAGGCAGAGCGGCGCAATTTACAGCTATAAAAGGCTTGCTGTGGCGAGGTGATGCATTATGAATGGCATGGGCTAAAAGCTCTTTACCCGTCCCCGTAGCCCCTAAAATCAGGACAGGGAGATCGGTACTCGCAAAATGCTTGGCCTTTTCCAGACATTCTAAAAATACAGGGTCCTCCCCTCGAAGGTCTTCAAAAGTATACTTAGCCACGTAGCCAGTAGCTCCGGGATAAGCTTTTAAACGGCGTTCTATTTTTTCTAGAGTATCTAGTTCATTAAAAGTAATGATCACTCCTTGAGGTTGATTATCCTCGCCTTTTAGGAGGGTACGGTTAACTAAAAGACGGCGACCCGCATAACTTTCAACCACATTTTCTTCGGATTTTAATTCTCTTAAAGGCTTTTCAGGAGAAATCTGGGGAATTATATCTTCAAGCCGACGACCTAAAACCTGCTTGGCAGGGTACCGGAAGAATCTTTCCGCCGCCCGGTTATAAACGAAGGTTTTGCCGCTCGCATCAATAGCCATAACACCATCATGAACTTTGTCTAGAATAGTGGTCAGAAGCAAGTTTAACTCCTGGTTATCCTTTAAACTCTGAACAAGCTTTTTACTTATCTCTATTATGTAATTAAGGTATCGAGCAGACAGAAGGTGGGCTTTCTCGTCAAGCAAATCAAGGCGCAAGAGAATTTCTATAAGGGTAGTAACATCGATTATACGGCAACCTAAATCGACAACCTGTTTAACGCCCGGAGGGACCAACTGTGGCTCCCCCGGGGTTACAGCTATATCTACTTGGGGAACATTTTCTAGCCCGGGATAAACTGGGATAAACCAATAATCGGTAAACCCCATGCTATATAAAAGAGATATAGCTTCTTCTGCCGTTTCTCTACGGTCGTTGACCAGCATAATTTTAGTATAAGGTGGCAATTTCAAAAGCAAGTGGAGGTTCCGTAAATCTATAGTACGACGAGCTACAATAACATTAGAACGGCCTGTAAAATACGGGGCCAAGTCCCTTCTTATGGGTTCAGAGGCCACTACGATAAGATCTCCTTCCAAGAGAGAAGGAGAAAAGTTAACATCAACACATAATGAGCGCACTTCTACCCTGCCCCGCAATAAATCGTTTAACTGGGCACCCAAAACCTGCCTATTACGTTCACCCTTCGCTACTAATACTACAGTCCTAGGTTTACCCATTTTCCTACCCCCCACATTTGGAGGAAATTTATCCAAAATATTCGGCAAAAATAGTTTAATTCCTGCCTTTATTGGAGGAAATCCACCTAAATTTAACTATCTAGTAGATACACACCTACTTATATGCTAAGGATAAAAAGCCTTGGCATAATATTTGCTATTTATATTAAAGTAGGCAATAGCTACATTAAAGCGTTGGGGAGGCACAGCCATGAATACAGAAGACAAAAACCTAGAAAACAGAAGGTATCGTTTGTTTGATCTAACCTGGGTAGAAGTCAAAGAATGGTTAGAAAAAACAGATGTCGTTTTGGTGCCCATCGGTAGCACCGAACAACACGGTCCGCATCTGCCAACAGGGATCGACTCTTATGCTGCTTATTATGTTTGCCTGGAAGCAGCTAAGCAGGCCGAAGTCCCGGTAGCACCCTTAATCCCTGTAGGCTATAGCCCCTTTCATATGCGCCCCCACGAGCCCGGTACCATAACCCTGCGGGATGAAACCCTTTTTAACCTAATGTATGACATCGGCCGCAGTCTAATCTACCATGGGTTCAAAAAGATCGTCTATGTAACTGGGCATACCTCCAATGCCCCTACCTTGGACAAGGTGGTGCGCGCTATCAGATACGATACAGGGGCCCTGGCTATAAATTATGCCGCCGATACTGAAGTTTTTGCTGAATTATGCCAGGATCTGATTGAAGGTAAGGATCAGTTGCCCGGCTGGCATGGAGGAGAGATTGAGACCTCAGGCGCCCTCTTATTCTGCCCTGAGCTGGTACACATGGAAAGGGCTAAGTTAAGCCTGCCCTATAACCCCCCATGGCTGCCTGAAGGAAGCGAGAAAAAGTCAGGCTCCGGCTTCCAGTTTTATTTCCACGGTTATCCCGTGCGTGCTCCCTTCGATCAGTGGGAATATAGCGAATGCGGGATCATGGGTAATCCTTTGCTGGCCAGCCGTGAAAAAGGTGAAAAAATTTACACCCGCATGATCGGGATTTTTGTAGAGTTCCTTCGTCAATTAAAGAAAATACCGGTAGAAATTAAAAACCGTGATTTTCCAGAGAGGGTCTAAGACAGGTTGCTGGGTAACAGATTAAGAAGGAGTGTTACTGAACCATGGCTGTTAGCCCCTTGTATGCTAATCTAGGACCTGCTACTCGCTTTCTAGCCGAAAGATTCCAACATATACCTATAACCGAGCGCAGCCAGATGATCTCTATGGCCAAGGGCATCCCCAACCTCATCAACTTGGGAAGAGGAGACCCGGACCTACCCACGCCACCCCATATAATCGCTGCAGCCAAAAAGGCCATGGATGAAGGCAAAACCCACTACACAGATTGGGCCGGTATACCTGAACTACGAGAGGCCATAGCAGCCAAGCTCCGAAAAGAAAACGGCTTAGATGTAGATCCTTCAGAGGTTTTAGTCACCGTCGGTGGCCAGGAAGCTGTATTTTTACTCATGTTTTCCCTTATTAATCCCGGAGACGAAGTTATCGTTCCTGAGCCCCGGTACACACCTTACGATACAGCTATACAAGTAGCAGGCGGTAAAATGGTGCCTCTAATCACCCGGCCCGAAAATGAATTTCAAATTATCCCTAAAGAGGTGGAAAAACTTATAACTCCACGTACCCGGGCTCTGCTGGTCATAAGCCCCAATAACCCTACTGGCGCCGTGATGCCCAAAGAAAGGCTGGAAGAATTGGCTGATCTAGCCATCCGCCATGATTTGATCGTTATCTCTGACGAGATATATGAAAAATTAACTTATGACGGTTTTAAACATTGGAGCATAGGCTCCCTCCCAGGCATGAAGGAACGCACCTTCACAGTTAACGGCTTCTCCAAAGCTTATTCTATGACAGGATGGCGTGTGGGTTATGTAGCTGGGCCCCGGGAAGTAATAGCGGCCATGATCCAGCTTAAATATGCTGTTTCCATCTGTACCTCTTCCATCTCCCAGGAAGCAGCCCTCGCCGCTATAACCGGTCCTCAAAATTGTGTAATAGAGACGGCCCGTATCTATAACGAGCGGCGCCTAGCCGTCATGCAGAGGCTTGACCAATTGGGCATCCCGTATGTGGTACCTCGCGGTGCTTTCTATATCTTCCCCGACATCCGCAAATTCGGGTTAACCTCCTTTGATTTTTGCCGCTTTATTTTAGAGAAGGCACAAGTATTGCTCTTCCCTGGCACCGCCTTCGGCGAAGCCGGCGAAGGCTTCGTCCGTATCTCCCTTCTGGCTCCCGTTGAACAAATCCACATCGCCTTCGACCGCATCGAAAAGGCTTTGAGTTTACTCTGATAACGAAAAAGAAGGTGCTGAGTATGAATTTAGAGCATGGCCCTTGGAAAACAGATACCTATTGGGTTAGTCATTACCAGTTCTTGCCGGAAGTCCGCGAAGGATTAAGGCTTCCTTCTCAAGTAACCTTTCATGATTCCACCCTGCGGGACGGAGAGCAGGCACCAGGTATAGTATTTTCTCCGCAGGATAAAGTAGAGATCGCTAAAATGTTAGATGCGGCCGGAATCCAGTATATTGAAGCCGGGTTCCCTATGGTCTCTAAAGCCGACCGGGAAGCGGTAGAACAAATAGTAGCCCTTGATCTTAAAGCTAAAATCACTTGCCTGTGTCGCGCGCGGGCTGAAGACATCGAAGTGGCTGCTGCTACAGGTGTCTGGGGTGCTATACTAGAAGTCCCTGTAAGTTATGTCCGCCTAAAATACCAGTTCGGCTGGGAGGAAGAAGAAGTAATTAATAAATTTTTGGCAGCGGCCACCTT
>Ga0080004_1078451_pt1 | contig 11370 bp, 23 predicted proteins | sample WasSprMetagenome_FD_69207 | JGI IMG/M metagenome (GOLD analysis project Ga0080004, IMG submission 69207) | Sulfidic aquatic microbial communities from Washburn Spring, Yellowstone National Park, USA - WS (SPADES assembly) (version 2) | ecosystem: Environmental > Aquatic > Thermal springs > Hot...
CCCTCAAGTAGTACAGCAATCATACCCCGTTTTTACTTACGCCACATACGGTATTCCCGATACTGATGTTTTTCAATACGCCCCTGAGGATAAGGTAAAAATCAGCCCGGTCACTGAGTTTGAAATTAAGGCAAAACCTAAACCCTTAATTGTCTCTAAGGCTTACTTAGCTCTTTTGAATAAACTTATAGGTGAGGTGACATGAGGACTAAAAGGAGGAATTATTTCGTTTTTACCACTCCAAAAGATAAGTTATCATTCACTATTTCACCTTTAGACAGTAGGAAGTCTTCTTATACTTATGATTGTACTTATGCACCTATAACTAAAGTTGAGAGGATTGGAATCGGAAAGGGTTATCTTGATTGGTCACCGTCTTTGTCTACAAATGATCAGTCCTATTGGGAACCTTACTACTCATTATCCCAAAAGTATAAACTCAGGTATGCCCCTTCAATAAAGTTAAAGTCTTCCTATACTTTTGCACCTGAATCATCTAATTCACTAGTTTATCAACCATTACTTGTTACTAGGTTCAAACCTCAACCGGTAATTATCACAAACAGTGATACACTTGACTCCTACTTCAGGTTCTTAGTACAATTATTAAGAGTATTAAGGTGAGATTATGTCATTCAGTATACTTGGACTCGAATTTGATGTTGTTGATGTCTTCCTTTCTATTATCCTCTTAATCCTAACATCAGGTTTCGTTAACGCTTTGTTACAATACTTTAAGTTAAACGTTTGTCAAGACGCTAGGTTAACTCAGGCTGGTGTACTGTTCTTACTAGCATTACTTTTCAACTCACCATTTACGTTAATTTTGTCAATTATAACGTTAGTGATAGGTATTACTGACTACTTAGCTGAGGAGAACAGTCAATTTGCATGGTTAGACCCTAACTTGGCATAAATAGCATGGTAAGGTGATTAAAATGCCCGGTATTGCAATACCTCCTGAGGCGATAAGTGCTTTTGTTTATGATTACGCCCCCGGTATAATTTCTGAAACGGGTATTGTTGCATTAGCTGTAGGTCTTGCTATGTTAATTCTTGGAAACGGTCTAGCGTACCTTATTGTTAAGTCTTTTAACCTCAAAAATTATTACGGAAGGTTTTTAGGCGGTATTATTATCCTATTCTTCACAATGTTACTCTCACTGTCTACTAACTCGTTTGTTAGGTTTAGAGCCTCAGTATTTTTCGCTATTGGTGAGATAATCATAGGTGCATTGGACATTATAAGTAACAAACTCAGTACTTCACTCCCGTTACTCATACCTGATCCCGGATGCGGTAGTGGTGGCGGTGCATGAACCCCTACTACTTCACTATAGTGGCGTTAATAGGTCTTATCGTAATGACAGCGTTGTACGTTAAGCTTTATACCTCACCTAATAATCCCTACAACATTTTCAAACAGTTATGAGTATTTAAACCCAAGTAAGGTGATAAGCATGGGTGCGGATCCGTTTTTAGGTCTATTCCAAGACTTCCTCTATGTCTTAACAGCAATGGCTCTAGCTGTAACAGCGTATAATGTATACGATAGGTACATGGACAGACAAGACAAGAAAGATGTGCTAAAGTCTATTGCTGATGCCCATAACACCGCTATGAGTTCAATGATGGCTATACATTCTATTTCTAAGACTTCCGAGGCTGTTGAAAGAGCTGAGAAGAAGGAGGCTCAACAACCCGCCTCTAAATAAAACAATAAGATGTGTTCTACTGTAGGGGTTTCACAAAAGTAGTATCAAACATTGGCGTACTGACACTCTGTCTTGATGACAAACAGTTTACTCATGAGTCTGAGGGTTTTGTGCTGAGTAACCCGGGCTATTACTTCCACGCTGTAAAGAAGTCTGACCCGTGTGACTTTAGGATAAAACTATTGCTTTATACTTTTGACCTATGCCTTCACCCTATCAACAAACCGGTAACTCTAACGTACAAAGAAGGCGATAAGTACGAGACCATAACTCTCTTACCCTAAACTTTTTATTTTTTCTTTTCTCTTTTTTAACTATGAGGCAAAAAGACCTCCTAGCCCGGCTCATTCTTCAGGAAGTTAGGATAGCCCGCCCCATGGTTTTGTTTAAAGCCTTCAGGCATGATAGTGAGCTTAAGAAACTCTTAGGCATTAAGAAGTTAAGGAAGAGGCTTTTTTATGACCTAGCGGATAATAACTTTCTCATTCGGGGTTACGGTGACATAGATGCCACTGAACTGAAAAACGCTATGGTTGTGGCTGAGCGTATTAAAAGAAAGTTAAGGTATGAACCGAATAGGATTAATAAGGCGTAACCCCTTTTTTAAATACGTTTATTACGGTGTACCGGTTCAACAAGAGGTTGTTGTTGACTGGTACGGTAGGAGACCTAAGGATGTTGAAATTGCTGAATACGGTAGAAAACCGGAAGACGTTGTTGTAGTTGATGATGTTTACAATTACTTACCTTTTTTGTACGCTATTCAGCCAAGACCTAATTACGAGTTGAATGACCAGATTATTAACGAGATTGCTTATCGCATCCTAACTACTATTACTCAGTACAAACCCAAAAGGGAAGTAGAGATTTCCCCCGTTACTAGAATGAGGATAAGTTTGGGATAAGCCATGGTTCTCTTTTTAGCCCTTACGGCGTTTTTTACTTCACTTCTTGTTTATTACCTCTCTTTCCGTTTCCCCTCTTTAGCCGTATTCATGTCCATCTTTGTTAACATACTTGACTTGTTGGTGATTTTGTACAAGTTCGGTGGTCTTGAGTTTATAAAAGCTTTAGTAAGGTGATAATAATGCCCGGTGCAAGTCAGACCACTTTCATAGCTGTATTGGCTATAGGTGCTATACTCCTAGTTTTAAGTGTAACCGGAAACCTAAATAACGCAAATAGTCTATCAACAGTAGTATTATTCGGCATACTAGTACTAGGTTTCGCATTGTACTATGACTTCACACAACAGCCTAGAGTAACTTACGTACCGCAAACTACTTTCAAAGAAGTTGTAACAACTACCCCATAACTATTTAAATGGGACTAAGGTGATAATGCATGGCTAGAAAACAAGGTGGGCATAAGACTAAAGTTTTAGTCTTCCCCTCCAATTGGACTGGTAAGTGGTTATACAGAGCTGTCATCAATACTCCTAAATGGCAAATTAATAGCGTGTTAAACAGTTACAAGTTCAACGAATGGATTGCCTTTGAGAGCACGTACCTTAACGGTTTAAGGTTACCTGAGAGAGTATCACCAGAAGAGAATTACATTAGGTCAATGATTGTAGGTATTAAAGTGTCTCAGGCTAGCAAAGACTATGAGCAAATGATGAACAAAGTTCCCTTAGAAGAGAAAGTGGACTTACTAAAAGAAGAGTTAGCCACTCCAATTGTAGGTGACATGATAAGGACTTTAACTAACTTTGTTGCCCCCGCCCCCGCTCAGCCAATGCCTAACGTTGTTAAAGTTGAGACTCCTCAAGTCAGTATAAGGGAGAAAGGTAGGGAAATACCGGTTGAAGTAGTTGGTTAAAAAGGGTGATAAGGTATGGCTAGAAGGCATAAGAAATCTAAAAGGAATGTAGTACAAGTTAATCCAGACGCCACGCTTAACTATGTGACCGGTATACTAACCGGTGCTAACAATTACATAACGGGCTTATTAGAGGGTGCTAATCAGTATAACGCGTGGGTACAAACCGAAATGTCTCTTGAAGGAGAAGAGATAGGTGAGTATAAGCCTGATGCATTAAGAGACTTCTTAGAAGGCTTTAAGAGACTAAATCCAGCTGATTATAATAAGTTTATGTCTGACCCCTACTCCTTCTTAGAGGAATTAAAGAAGACTAACCCAACCAATTACGCCTCATTCATCAACCAGATTTTGAATAAGACCAATTACGGTAGACTAGCTAACGTTGATAAGGCTATGATTAAAGCCGGTAAACAATACAGAGATCAACTACCAACTCTGTTAAAGAGTAGGAACATGGAGACCGGTTTGACAATCTTACAGACTTACGCCCCCAATTCGGCAAAAGTTGTTGACAAGATAAACGGTATACTAACAAGTGCAATAAACTACAATGCTTAAATAACTCCTTAAGGTGATAATTCATGACTTATGTAGTTGAGACAACTTCCGGATACAATACGGTAACTACAAGACCTATCCCCATACTAGTTGATGCCTTAATGGTGGCTATTGCTTATTACTTCCTAAGGAGTATTACAACTAATAACTATGTTGTGCTAGCCATAGGTATTGCTTTAGCGTTGTTCACAAGTGGTACATTACAAACTATCGGATTCGGTATCCTAGCTTTAGGTGTATCAAGACTAATGGAAAAAGAAATTAAGAAAATAGAGTCCTCATGAGGTGATGGTCATGGCTGTAACCGTATCCGTACCTAAATTATCCGCTTTCGGTTTAGCTTTCAATACAGCTGAGGCTTTAGACACTATTGCCGGTGCCTTAATTGCTGGTATTGCCCTATACTTTATCAACAAGTCCTTCTTAAACAACTACCCCGCGTACGTGTCAATCATTCTAGGGTTCATCTTATCAGCCTTCCTAGGAAACATCTACTTAGCTGATGTTATAGGATTTGCATTAATAGCTGATGGTCTGTATAAGTTAATCAAAGAAAACGTAACTATAAACAGCTAAGCTCTTTTCTTTTTTCCCTAAGGCACTCTTTTTTTGTTTTTTAAGGTATGGATTACAAAAAAGCCCTTATTTACGCTCTTGTCTTCTTTTTAGGTTTCGCTATCGGCAAAGTCTTAAAAATTGACATCCGTACAAAAGGAGGTTGTCCTATCGCTCAAAAGAAGTTACAAGAGCTTAGGGCACGTTTACAATCCCAAAGTGAAACCTCTGAGAACTACTTGTAGGTGAGAGTATGGCTCTAACCATTCTAAGGAGTCCAACTTTTTTAACCATCATTATCATCCTCTTGATTGTAATGGGAATTAGTACAATCACTTTACTCCTAGTTGAGGCGGGCTTTCTATGAAGTTTAAAGAGAGACTAACAAACTTTAAGGACAAGTTGTTAGACAAAATGGAGTGGTTCGGTGAAGAGCTTACTAAGTACTGGTACATTGACCTGACCATAGCCATGGCTGGTGTGATCATCTATTTGATTGCAAAACGATTAAAGAAAAAGAATAAGACATGAGTAACTGTTATGCTAGCATCAGTCAAATGTGTGCTAACAAGAACTATCAGAACTGTGACTTAAACCTATTTAACTTCTTCTTCATCCTTTGCATTTACAACGCTATTATCAGTTACCACAACATCACGGCTTTTGCCGTTAACTTACCCATCATTATAATTACTCTCCCATTCCTCCCGGTGGCTTTATTCTTATACCTATTCTATTTGTTAGCCTTACCTCTCTCTGACATCATCAACATCTTCTTCCCGTCTTTATCAGTAGTCCTCATTCCCGCTTTAGTCTTCTTTATTACCGGCATTGCCAACATCAGGTTATCACGTATCTTTAAGGTGAGATAATGGGGTTTATTAGTGAATTACAGCAAAAAATTCAAGGTTTTTGTGACCTAGTGCCTCCCGGAATTAACAATGCTAAAAGTCTGGTTATCAACTTACCTTTAATCATGTTATGGATAATTACCGTACCTCCTAGGTTTTTCTTTTGTACTCTTGCGTCTATTACTCAAATACCTTTAGACGGATTGATTGCTAACATCTTTCCGCCTATTGTACTTTTTTGTTCCTTAGTTCCGGGTCAATCGTACTCATGTTTCAGTCAATGCCCTAGCTGTACTCAAAACAATGAATGTGTGCAAATCCCCCAATCTTATACTAACTTCTGTCAAAAAGCTCTTCCGTACTTCAGTATTTTTGACCAGATCTTCTGTCTAATAGGTTACATCATGATGATCATGTCAATCCCCATCATTACATTAATCAACATAATTTTAGCCGTATTCGGTAAGCAAATCTGTATTGACTTAAACCCCAACAATTGCATACCTCCTCAGGGTGGTTAAATGTCATGTAACTTAAGCGGTTGTAACAGAGGACTACAGCCTATTTGTCTTGTCACCGCACAGTTTCAACCTAACGTAATTTCTTGTCCTCAAATTTCTACTCAACCTATCGAAAACCCACTTTGTGACTTATTACCTACAATAACTTCATTAGCTGACTTCTTTGTTAACTTACCTTTCTTAATGCTCTTTGTTGTTTCTTTGCCCGCCCGATTCCTTTACTGTATGGCTTATGAATTTCTTGTTAATGCCGATAGTTTCTTAGACTTTCTCATCTACTACATCATCTATCCGGGAATTGACTTCATAACGTTACCTTTCATTTATTTTGTCCTAGGTTTTAATAACGGTGTTAATGACAACTTCAGCTTACCATCACAACCTTACGGGTTTCTTAATGCATGTTTCTTCAACAAAGTTCTACAAGACATTTACGTTACCATTGGTGACTTCTTTTACGTTATAGGTTTCATTATCGGTTTCTTCTCATCAATCTTTTACAAACTCTACAACACTTTTCTTGACATCATTTGTTCATTAGCATTCTTCTCTATTTGTGTAGGTATAAGTATTTGCGTTGGTATTAACGGCTTTGCACCATTACAGAACTGTGTATGTGCATGCGTACAGCCTTTTGGGTTCTTACAACCCTTAATTTGTCAGTTCATTAACTGTTCATGTACTTTAGGTCAGTGCCCACAAGTCTCTTTAATTTTACCGATTAGTTTAGGTTGTACAGCATCATGTTCAGTAAACGGTGTAAATTCACAACCAACATGCCCGTCTCAAAACATACCCGGTTCTGTACAACAAACTAACCAAACCTTCCCATCACCGGTAATTAACCCGATACCTCCACCACCTCCAATACAGTCTGAAAGCGAAACAACACCGTCTGAGAGTGAAGTACCTCCTCCATCACCATCTGAGAGTGAAGTACCACCTAGTGAAACAACTCCACCATCTCCATCCGAAAGTGAGATACCTCCTTCACCATCCGAAAGTGAAATACACCCGATACCGCCACCACCTCCAACACCATCAGAAAGTGAGGTACCTTTACCAATTCCACCCAATAACCCATGCTGTGCTGTAAAGTACCTCTATTACTGTGACCAATGTTTAAGCGAAAACGTTAACTGTGACTTATGTTATGAAGTACTTGACATAATTAGTACATACGGCTGTTACTTCCCGTGCTGTAGTGAGGCGTGTTTACTTTCTAACGCGTGCTATGAGTGTAGTGAGTACCATAACATTTGCATAGGCGAAAAGAATAGTTGTTCTGAGCAAACATTCGAAAACGCATGTACAATTTGTAAAGTTTTAACAAACCAGTGTTACCTGACCCAAAGCATTTCAGACTTACCGTGTTACAGTGAGTTCAGTGAACTAATGAGTGAATGTACAACTACTGAAAGTGAGGAGTATTGCTTAGCACTTGAAAGCGAATACAATTACTGTAAGTTTGTTAAAGCTATGGAGTTATGCCCGCCCACCATAACTTCCGAATCAGAGGTTTATTAAACCTGATAAGGTGGGAGTATGTACACCTCAAACGCTAAAGTTGTTACAAAACTCCCCAACCTCATTTCAACAATCGGTGACATCCCTGAAGAAGTGAAGACAACCTATACCCCGTATGGCAATAAGTATACTGTCTTTAATTTCGGTTATCATTTCTCAAACCCCCTTATTCTACCTATTGATGTTACTGTTGACTTCATCACGTACGGTAACATAACCCTTTCATCCAATGTAGTTAAAAGCAATACTTTCACAATCGTAACCGAATACGGAAATAAGTTCGCTATTACCGGTGAAGGTACTGTCTTAGTTTGGTACCGTTACGGTAAACTTGACCCCGCATCCTTCAACCTCATTATGCAATACGCCCTCCAGAAAAACGATTATGTATTAGTAGACGCCCTACTCCACACCCTATCCATTCAAGAGGCTATTTCTTACGTTTTGCAAAACCCTGAAATCCAAGAAGTCTTATTGAAAGGTCTTGATTGGCAATTAAATAAGATCGGATTTAAGGACTTCTTAGCTTATTTAAACGGCGGAAAGTATGATGTCAGACATCTAGCTTTGTTCTTAACCATTGCCTCCTATGTATTCCCGTGCGTTTTCGAGTACTCTTCTGTTCCTCAATTCACCGGTGAACCTTTAGAAGTTTACATCAGGTATTTACTCTATCTATCTGAATTCGGTCAAGTTGTTACAACTGACCTTTCTGACTTGTCAGAGCAATCGGCTTACCATCAAAGTGAAATTGAAGAATTGTTCTCTCAATCCGCCTACCACGAATCTCAAATTATAACTTTATCCTCTGAAGTCTCTGAACTTTTCGTACAGTCCAGTTTGCATGAATCCGAAATAATCTCACTCTCTGAAAGTGTTGATGAATTAGAAACTCAAGTCCTCATCCTTTATGCTGAAGACTTAATAATAAACAGTGAAATACATGAATTGAGTGAAGAGATAGTCTCAGAACAGTCTGAAATTACGGCATTAAGTGAGTTCACCTCTGAATGTTGTAATAACGTACTTATACAATTGGGTAAAGTCCTAACTGATTTACTTAGAATAACCGGTGTAGTTTATCAACTCGTAAACGCTGTAGGTAGTGAATACGGTTTAAACGTATCTGAACTTGATGGTATTTTATCCGAAACTGTTGGTGACATCACGTGTTCACTTAAAGCTTTGTTGGGGTTAGCAAACTACCTCTTACCTAACAGTTGTCTTGTAAATACTTTATCTAACGATTTAAGTGAGACATTAAGTGAGGTTGGCGGTTTGTTAGGCGGTGTTGGTAATTTATTGGGCGGTTTGTTAGGCGGTGTTGGTAATTTATTAGGCGGGTTACTAGGTAACTTAGCTAGTGTAACTGTCAAAGGTAGTGAACAATCAAAGTCAGGCTCAGAATCATTTGGGTTCCACTTCCACTTATAAATTGTATTAAGGTGAGACCATGTTTGCCCTCTTACTTTTACTCTTGATCCTTATCATCCTATACGCCCCAAACTTTTCAGTTAAGTTTAGGGTCAATAACAAAGAATTCCTTATTGAGTCCTCTGAAATTAGTAGTTCAGAAAGCTCAGAGTAACAACTCATAAAAAGTCATTTTTTCTTTTTCTACCACTATCACCCTATCATTCTCCTGAAACTTTACATCCTCTCTTTTTGTCATAACCATAAACCCGCATAAGTTGTAAAGTTTTCTTAAAACATCCTCATCCTCAACCATGTTTACTAAGTACCCATCATCTTGTGCGTTTTCAAGTGCTATACATACCTCATCCGGTTCAATTCTTGTGATTACCAGACTTACGCTCTCTTCTTTAAACATAGAAAGGTTGAAATGATCCGTTAAAACAAGTCTCATAAACTTTTAATTCCGCTCTAAATTAAAAACATTCGTAAGGTGAGGGTTATGTCAAACAAGAGAGTCCATAACTTTGAGCACGCCGTACGCCTAGCCATGACCCAACCCGAATTAGGTTGTCCTTTGATTAACTTATACTATAAGTCCCCCTCTGAGGCTATACGTGATTACGTTACTTTCATTAAGTGTAATTACTGTTACAAACTTTGCCCCATGTCATTTGGCGAATGCGTTGAATCATTAAGAAACTTGTACAGAGCCGGTTTAATCTCTTTATCAGAATTCAGAACCGTTTTAGGGCGTTACCTAGCATTAAAAAGAAAGGGGTACTTAAGTTGAGCTTATGGGTTGTACTAGGTGTCCTCTTTGGAATCGAGTTTAGTTTACGCGTTATTGATTATTTATACACTCGTAAGAGTAATCGTTTGGCAAATCATACGGGACATTCGGGAAGTAAAAAGAAGGTTAAGAAAAATCGAGAAAACATTGACACGCATCAAAAAGAAACTTGACAAATGTTTATAACCCCTTCTTTCTTAAACTAATTTATGCAAAACACCTACCCCGTAACCGAATTAATTCAAAAAGTAGTTGATTCATCATTTTTTGTTACTACTCCCAAAGGTACATTCCGTGTTGTAAGCGGTGAACTATTTCATCATAAAGGTAAATACTTTTATCTTGAAGACGTACTTTATGAGATCTTACGCCTCTACAAGTACTATGGCTTTTCCGAAATTGATACCAGAGACCTACATGACATGTTATACGCGTCTTACATTGATGATAAGGAAGTTTTAAACGCAATTAAAAGCCAATAAGTTTTTTAACCCCCTTCTTCAATTTTCAATTATGCCAAAAGAATTTAACGTAAACGACCTCCTAACCAAGTTAAGTGCAAACTCTTTTTTAATCGTAACCCCCGAATCCAAACTACAAGTAACGCCGGGTGTCTTTTTAGGCATGCCCGGTAAGTTTTTTGCCTTCTCTGATGTATTAGACGCCGTACTAAAGACCATGTACGTAAACGATAACGGAAATACTGTAGTTGATTTCGAAACCTTTCAGAAGAACTTAAAGCCTCTTGACATGAATGAGTACTTTGGTAAACTTGAATCAACAATTAAGGTCAAAGACATCCTAGGTATTAACGAGACTCCAGCACCCGCTCAGACTGAGACACCTCAGCCTCAGACCCCGCAAATTCAGGAAGTTCAGCAACCTCAAACTGAGCAAACTCAGAAAACCAACTCTTCCGCCAACGGAAAGTCTTCCACTTACGGAAAAAGGAGGTATTACAACCGCGGGAACTACAGTAAGAGGAGTTATAAAAGTTATCCTAAGAAAAGTGGTACCAAATGAACTTTAAGGAATTCCTTTGCGAATGGTTTGATGAGTGTTACGAAATAAAAGACAAACGTGATTTTTTTGTTGAAGAGGTTGACCACAAGACCGTTACAAAAGACCTATAACTTTTTATTTTTTCCCTCCCGTTTTCTCTTATGGGTAGAAAAATCCCCCTTCAGGAGTTCTTAAAACAACTGAAAGAAGACATGTACATCATAAGCACTATAGCCTTTACTGACTCTCTCGTTAGCGGATCGTTAATTGAACAGCCCGGTAAGTACTATGAATTTGTCAACTTTGTACTAGCAATTATTGATACTATGGAAATTGATGAAAACAAAAACGCCTATGTTGACATTACTAAAATGCAAGAAAGACTAGCAAACGCTGATGTTAACTTAAAATTGTTCTTTGACCACTTAGACACCCTCCTAGCCCACCACTTCTTCAATACTGACAGTCAAAGTAATTAAACCCCTATAAGGTGATACCATGTCCTATGCTATTGTATACGTTAGAGGTCATAACCTCAACGTTGATGTACCGAAACCTTCAGAAGTTATAATAAACGGTGTATTACAAGAAGTCTCTATCAATTTTATCGG
>Ga0080004_1085968_pt1 | contig 11369 bp, 10 predicted proteins | sample WasSprMetagenome_FD_69207 | JGI IMG/M metagenome (GOLD analysis project Ga0080004, IMG submission 69207) | Sulfidic aquatic microbial communities from Washburn Spring, Yellowstone National Park, USA - WS (SPADES assembly) (version 2) | ecosystem: Environmental > Aquatic > Thermal springs > Hot...
AAAAGTTTGTTGAAGCAGTTAAGGAGCATAATCCAAATATAGTCGGCATGTCAGCCCTACTGACAACAACAATGATTGAGATGGAAAACGTTATTAAGGCGCTTAAGGAAGCAGGCTTAAGGGATAGAGTGAAGATAATCATTGGTGGGGCTCCAATAACAAGGGAGTTTGCTGAGAAGATAGGTGCAGATGCAGCTGCAAGGGATGCTGTGGAAGGAGTAAGCATATGTAAATCATGGGTAAAATAAGCGGTGAACAATATTTGACGGAGAAAATAAGAAAACTTCAGGGGAAAGTTATAAGCATAGAGAGAACTGGCGAATACATAACTGATGAGGAAGGGGAAAAGTGGGAGAAATGCATCTTCACTATTGAAATCACAGGCTTCTCGAAACGTACGCCAAACGAGAAACTTCCTGAGGAAATTAAGGGTAAAAAAGTTAAGCTTATTCGCTACTGCTGCTTTGATTGGCATTATAAGCTCGGCGTAATAAAAACGCTTGATCCAGACGAAACTGAAGCAGTACTTTCCGGAAAACCAACAGAAACAGTCTTCTGGTAATAACATTTTTGTGTTTCTATAATATTATTTGTTTTGTTGATTTCAAAAGTTTAAGTTTATTGGTGAATATCGCCTTGAATAAGCCCGCTTTCAAATTGGGGGATTTTCCAGTAGGGATAAAATCCGTTAGGGTGATTCTTGCCGACGGATCCAGAATAGCATGCGAGTGTAGGGGTCTAAGTGTAGAGGGGAAAACTGAAACTTTTAAATATGCTTGCCAAGATTCTCTTGTAAACATTCATATATTTTCTGGTGAAAGCACATGTGTTCTCGGCTTCTCCGCAGTCTCCTTAAGAAGCTTAAATTCTAATATGCTACTAGAGATAGAATTAGATGTTGAGAAACCGAATAGGATTTTAGCGCTAACAACTCACAGAGACGCTGCCAAATATTATTCAAGCGCCTTCGGATACTACAACCAAACTGCTATAGATAGGGAACCTAAAGGTTCAAAACCACCTGATGATCCAGAGTATCCTCCAAAATTAGGTTATATTGAGCATGAGGAATATAAGCGTGGATATTCATGCTGGACATACCCTGTAATATTGGAGGAATTTGAGGATTTACCATACTACAGCATCTTTCTGCTGGCAGAGTATAAGGACAAATATATGGCTTTACTTACGTTTACAGATAAGACTACAACATATGTGGAGCCAAAACTGACGCTTAAAGTTTTTTCAGGAAAAGAGGTGAGAGAAGTTGATTTATGTTGGATAGCATCAATATCTGTTGATAGCGACCCCTACATGGCTATTAAGCAAACTATTAGCCTTGCATCTTCTTCTGTAACATTTAAGCCTAGAGAAATAAAGAGGCGCCCCCTAATTTTAGATAAGATTGGCTGGTGCTCTTGGAACGCCCTGTTAACCGAGGATCTCTCCCACGAGAATATTATTAAAATAGTTAGCGGTTTGCTGAATAGGGGTCTCCGTTTAGGATGGGTTATAATAGATGATGGGTGGCAGGATGAAATAAAGCGTGAGGGGTGGCCGCGCAGAATTCTAAGGAAACTCTCCACAAATGAAAGGTTCCCTAAGGGTTTACGCGGCGTTGTTGAGGACTTAAAGAGGCTTAACGTAGATTTAGTGGGTTTATGGCATACAATAAACGTTCACTGGAGCGGCTTCGAAGAAGATTTATCTAGGGAAATAGGTGTTAAAAGTTATTTCTCTAAGTTTAATGAAAGCTATGTTCCTCCACCAACAATGAATGAGGCGTTTGAGTTCTATAGAAAGTTCTTTTCATGGGTGAAAGATAATGGTGTGGATTTTGTTAAAGTAGATAATCAATGGGTTATCCACGCATTATACTACAAGGATTTAATGGTTGGGGAAGCCTCTAGAAATATCGAGTTAGCCATGCAGGCAGCCGCGTACGCTAATGGGTTAGACATATTGAATTGCATGAGCATGGCTCCGGAAAATTACAGCAATTTCTTGTTTAGTAATGTTATGAGAGTATCCATAGATTACGTGCCCTTCTGGAAAGCTGACGCTAAACTTCACACAATATTCAGCGCTTACAATGCCTTATTATTCAGTCACATAGCATACCCAGACTATGACATGTTCATGTCATATGATCCGTACGCTAAGGTTCATGCGGTCGCCAGAATACTTAGCGGCGGCCCCATATATATAACAGATAGAAATTTTGAGAAAACAAATATCGACCTGCTCAAGCGCTTTGTCTTACCAGATGGGAGGCTAATTAAAGTTGATGAACCCGCTTTACCCACAAAAGATGTCTTATTTAGGGATCCATACAATGAGCCTATACTACTCAAGATTGCTTCAAGAGTTAAAGAGAGCATATTAGTAGCGGTATTTAACGTTAATAGAAAAGGTGGAAGAATAGAGGATTCCATATCGCTTAACGCTCTCCCCTTCAATATTAAGCGCGGAGACTACGCTTATCATAAACTGTTTAAGGATGAATGCGGCCTTCTTAAGTCGGGAGAGAACTTAAGATTATCCCTTGATGAACTTGACGTTGAAATAATATCGCTAGCTCCAGTTGAGAATAATAGGGCAGTGATAGGGTTAAAGGAATATTTTGTTCCGAGATACCCAATAAGCTTATGCAAATCGAAGGGTGGAGCAATATTAGTTGAAAGTAAAGCGGAGGGGACCCTACTATATTATGCTAATGGATCATTCAGTGAAGTTAGGGTTAAGGAGGGGACTCTTTCAGAAATATAAGCGGATCATCCAAAAATCACCCTTAAATTATTTTCTAGATTTACATAAATCTATAATCGAAGGCTTTGCTGTTCACGGTGGGGATGGAGGAGATCTTAAATATTAAAGAGTCTGGTGTTCTTTAGGATGCTCCAGCAGATGCTCCGGCTAATTAGGGGTTTGAATGCATTAGCATAGCCCACGCCTTAATGAGAGGCATGGGATGGGGGAGGCGTGAGCCCCAACTAGCAAATGAGGAGATAAAGCCTACTTTAAACGCTGGAAGCCTCCCCTCAAGGCTGGGGGTAGCTCACAAGTAAGGCTTAAGCTAAGTGGCGTTTGACACCAGAAGATTCATTTAGGCTTTCATCTAACATTTACTTTTGGAGGAAGATTAGGACTTATGATGGTTGGCATCGTTGGCAAGCCAAATGTTGGTAAATCTACGTTTTTTAGCGCTGCGACATTAGCGACGGTTGAGATTGCTAGCTACCCATTTACAACTATAAAACCTAATAGGGGTATCGGTTACTTTAAAACTCAATGTGTCTGTAGGGAGTTTAATGTTAAAGATAATCCAGTAAATTCAGCATGTATAGATGGTGTAAGACTTATACCGGTTGAACTCATCGATTGTGCAGGTCTAGTTCCAGATGCGTGGCAGGGGAGGGGGCTTGGAAATCAATTTTTAGATGAAATTAGAAAAGCGGATGCTCTTATACATGTGGTTGATGCTTCAGGCTCAACGGACATTGAGGGCAGATTGATAAAGCCTGGAATGCATGACCCTCTTGAGGACGTAAAATTTCTTGAGAGGGAATTAACAATGTGGCTTGCACAGATCATAAGAAGGGACTGGCCGAAAATCGCTAGAACTGTTGAGGCAGGAGCCGCTGATCTACCATTACTCCTCGAGGAGAGACTAAGCGGTTTAGCGGTAAAGAGAAAACATATAGTTGAAGCGTTAAAGAAAACAGGTCTAAGCGGGGATAAACCCACGAGATGGAGTGATGATGATTTCTTAAGATTTATTGACGCATTAAGAAGGATTTCGAAGCCCATGCTTATAGCTGCAAACAAGATGGACCTTCCATTTGCTGAAGAAAACTTTGAGAGACTTAAGGAGACCGGTTATATTGTTATACCCTGCTGCGCTGAAGCTGAACTAGCCCTAAGAAGAGCCGCTGAAAAAAACTTAATCAATTATGTACCAGGTAACTCCAGCTTCGAAGTGAGGGAGCCCTCAAAAATTACAGACAGACAGATGAGCGCTCTTAAAGCAATAAAAGAGAAAATTCTCGATAAGTATAAATCAACCGGTGTTCAGGATGCTATAAACGCTGCCTTCGAAAAACTTCTGAACATGATAGTTGTTTATCCAGTTGAGGATCCTGAGAAGCTCACAGATCATTATGGTAGAGTCCTACCGGAAGCCCGGCTGGTCTCAAGCAATACTACTGTTAGGGAGCTAGCTTACATGATTCATACGGAGCTAGGTGAGAGCTTTATATATGCTGTAGACGCTAGAACAAAAAAGAGGCTTGGGGAGGATTACGTGCTTAAGAATAGGGATGTCATATCTATTGTTAGCGCAAAGAAAAGAACCTAAAAAATGATTTTGTAAGCTTCGTGGCTTAATTCCAGTTAATTCTCGAAGATTCCCCCATCTTCTCTAATTCTACAATAGTCATCTTTTAATTTAGACTTTCAGTTAAAATTAAGAATTTATTGCCCTCGCCTAGATATAACGGAAATTTCATAATCGAAGGCTTTGCTGTTCACAGTGGGGATGGAGGAGATCTTAAATACTAGAGAGTCTGATGTTCTTTAGGATGCTCCATTGCAGATGCTCAGGCTAATTAGGGGTTTGAATGCATTAGCATAGCCCACGCCTTAATGAGAGGCATGGGATGGGAGAGTTGATAGGCGAAAAGCCTACTTTAAACGCTGGAAGCCTCACCCCTCAAGGCTGGGGGTAGCTCACCTGCCAAATCTTCTGCTACGCTTCTGATATGTTCTAATAGCCCTTAACAGATCTATACGTCTAAATTCAGGCCAGTAGACGTCTAGAAAGCATAGTTCGCTGTAAGCTGCTTGATAAAGCAGGAAGCCGCTTAACCTTTCCTCGCCGGATGTCCTTATAATTAGGTCTGGATCCTGCTTTGGCAGGTAAGCTGTGTATAAGTGTTGCTCAAATACTTTTTCATCTATTTCTTCAGGTGAAAGCTCCCCTAATGCAACTTTCTGAGCGATCTTTTTAGTCGCATCAACTATCTCAGCCCTTCCACCATAAGCTATGGCCAAATTTAAGTAGTGTTCATTGTAATCTCTTGTTTCCTCCTCAACCTTACGAATCATCTCCTGCAGATCGCGGGGAAGCAGATTAATCCTTCCGATAACCTTAATTTTAACTTTATATTTATGAATATCCTCACTCTTTGAAACCTCCTGAAGCTTCTCCCTGAATATTTTCATAATATTCTCAACTTCTTCGGGGGATCTCTGAAAGTTTTCGGTTGAGAAAGCATAAGGCGTTATGCTTTTAACACCTAAATCGAAACACCATTTTAAAACCTCCTTGGTTTTATCTGCGCCATAATAGTGGCCCATCCAAGGATCAAAACCGTTCTCTTGTGCCCACCTACGGTTTCCATCTAGTATTATAGCTATATGCTCCGGCTTCTTTCGATCCTTTACCTGATACTGGAGCCACTTTTCATAGATTTTATAAATGCCAAGTATTGATAGCACAAATTTAAGCATATGCCTTCCTCCACGTGGACTTGGCAACTTAGCATGGAAGACTTCACATGTTAAGTTGCTACGCTACGGTTACTACCTAATTTAGCCGCTAAGGAGCATTGGCAGCTTCTAGTTTCAGATAAGGAGGTGATCGTTTTCAGTATGATTTCACGAACTTTTGGCATAACTATCTTCGATATCTCCGAAACCTCCTTATAGGTGAGTCTACCGGCTACTATTCCAGCAGCCATATTTGAAACGAAACATAAGGTTGCATAGCATATTCCAAGCTCCCTTGCAAGAGCAGCTTCTGGCATACCAGTCATACCTACAACATCGCAGCCAAGCGCCCTAAACATACGTATTTCAGCTGGCGTTTCAAAGCGCGGGCCTTCAGTGCAAACGTAAACGGCCTGATCGTGAACAACACCTATCTTCTTAGCTTCCTCAATTAGGATTTTACGGATTTCAGGGCAATATGGCTCCGTGAAATCAATGTGTGTGACAGGGGCATCATCATAAAATGTGGGGTGGCGGCGCTTTGTGAAGTCTATAAGGTCATGTGGAACTACAAGGTCGCCAGGCTTAAAGTTTAAATTTATTGCTCCAACAGCGTTCGTTGCTATAATTCTTTCAACGCCAAGCCTGTAAAGCGCGTATATATTAGCCCTATAATTAATTTTATGTGGAGGAATATCATGTTTACGTCCATGCCTTGGTAGAAAGGCAACAGTCTTATTTTGGATTTCACATATCGAGATTTCATGTGAAAAACCGTAGGGTGTTCCAACATTAACATTATTTGAGCTCTTAAATAGATCCTCTAATCCTGTTCCACCTATTATAGCTATGCTAGCTCTCCCCTCAGACTCTTTTCTCATCAAATCATTCCCCGCCATCCTTCTCCGCTTTAACACTTTCCTTAAAGAAGCCTCTATATCTTCTACTTAGAATGTGAATTATTGGTATTAACGTAGCAATCATCACCATACCGAAAACTATTGACGCAATCAAATCATTCAATGGTAAGTGGGGTTCCACCAGCACTTTTGCAACTTCACTAAAGATTTTCCAAGACCAGATGCACACACATACGAAAATAATTATCTTCCAGAATCTAACGTCACGTTCGAGCAGATAACCTAAAGCCTTACCGAAAAGTATTATTGAGAATCCTGTGATAACTATTGCTATTGAAGCGGAGATAACTAGTCCAAGTAATTTTGGTAGAATATTAAGCCAAACATTTAGATCGCTTGGAAGCGGATTTGGCAAAATGTCAGGGTTAGAAAATATTTGAGAGAAAGCTTGGTAGAGTCCTACAGCAATCACTATAACGCCGAAAACTAATGAGGAACCATTTATTAACCCGTAGGGTGAGGATGCTCTCGAAAGTGCGGAAACCAATTTTTTATCTAACCCGTAACCTTTACCTAAAAGGTAGCTTCCAACGATTATTAATCCTATAATCCAAGCCCACCTTCCAATATCATATCGTATAAAGATGGCTAAAAAAGATAAAACACCAAACATTATAAGTAGAATTCCTGGCAAACCTAGAAATATACGTGAATATCTTGGATCTTCAACAATCTTCTTTAGATATTTAGAGAACAATGCAGCTGTCTCTTCTATTGTTTCGCTATGCTTCACAATAACTCTCCTCACAGATGAGACTGGAACCCTAGATTGAATTAGAGGCAAAATATCCTCATCAGAGAATCCATCAGTAACAAGAATCAGGCTGCTTGGCTTAAACTCTTTCAGGGCTTCATTAAGCTCCGAGATAAGCTTTCTGTCAGCAGCTATGCCGCCGAGTTCAGAACCAGCTATCGTTGCAACCTGACAAGAGATGCTGCCAGACTCGCTTCGCTCTAAACTCTCACATATCCTGACGGCTTCAAACATAGCGTTGGCGTCTGCCTCTTCCGGGTCAGCTAGCAGAAGCTTAAGCGCCGCATCAATATTTTCTTTTTTACCAATAATTGGGGTTTTAACACCAGCTTTCCTACCTATATCATTATCTCTATCAACACATACAATTAATATTCGCTCTTCCCCTGAATTTTGCCCCTTCTTATCCAGCATCAGCCTTCTCCTATAAATATTCGAAAATAAAGAGGTAACCCTTAAAGATAAAGTTTAATCCAATATTCATTTATATTAATCCATCTTCAGCTAAAATCTTAAATTCCTCAAATGAAATCTTCCCACCGCGCTTAATCTTCTCTAACGCCTCCTTCCTAATCTTTTCCCTGAGAGCAGATGCAGCTTCAGCCCTTTTGCGTTCCTCCTCTTCCCTAATAGACCTCTTTATAGCTGAAATTTGACCTAACAATTCCCTATACTTTAGGCGAAGCTCTAATATTTTACTCTTAACCTTCAAGTACCTTTCATTTATCTCGTTCATTTTAGCTCTCAATACTTCTATCTCCCTAAATCGCTCAATCATCTTCTCATGGAATTCCCGGCTTCTCATAGCCCTCTCATTAATCTTATCTTTATAGAGGGTAATCGTTTCCCTAATTTCCTTTAAGCGCCCCTCAAGCAATAAAGCCTCACTCCTCATAGCCTCCAGCCTACGATAAAAAACCATTTGCCCCTCCAATAACTTAACTTGCTCAATAATCTTCTTCTCCTCATTAAGCGTCATTGGTGTTGTCTGAATCCTCCAATCTAACTCTGCAATTTCACGCTTCAAGCTCTCCTCATCTCTAGATGGCTTAAACTTTAAGTGCTCCTTAATCTTCTGTCTCAACTCCTTTAAAGAACTAAGTTTCTCACCATACTCCAACTTAAGCTCCATCAACATGGACTTCATGCTCTTAACTTCTTCATTCAAATCATCCCGCTTACTTTTAAGCTCACTAGCCTCGAGCCTCAGCTCCCTTATTCTACTGCTCACATTACTCTTCTCCTCAACAAGCGCGCGAGCCTCCATACTAAGCTTCTCCATCTCAGCCTTCAATCTATAAACCTCCCGCTCTAAGTCAGCAAGCCGCTTTAATTCTCCACTCATCTCCATTTCACCATAAAATCATAGTTTAATTGTGAAGTGTTTTCAGATAAAGATTTATATATTGGATGGATAATCCATCCAATATAGGGCTATGAAAAGCATTCCTCAAAACCGATTATTTACGATAAAAACATTAAATTTGATTATTGTAATGACTTCAATTAATTTAGCATCAAATTATGCTATGGTTGGCATTCCTAATGTTAAGCTTATGGATTTATTTGTTTTTATTAGCGGTTACTTAATGGGGGCTTTTCCTGGAGCTATTGTGGGAACTTTAACGTGGCTAGTATATGGAACTTTAAATCCTTATGGATTTAACTTTATCATACTTATCGCTACATGTTTAGGTGAAAGCCTTTACGGTGTGGTTGGCTGGCTTTCCGCAAAGTTTGGGCTAGGCTCAAACCTCTCTTCCTTGAAAGAGGTTGGGGGAAAAAAGGTTTGGTGGACGAATCTGAAGTTTGGTGTTATCGGCTTCTTTTCAACGTTTGTTTATGATATATTCACGAATATAATATCCGTAGTTATAGTTGGTCTTCCACCTTTAATGGCAATAATACAAGGCGCTCCGTTTGCAATAGCTCATGAGGTGTCCAACTTCTTTTTCTTTTTCTTTGGCTGCAGCGCGCTTATTGTCACAATTAAAAAATATTTAGGGGAGGTGAGAAATTATGGGTGAGAGAAGCCCATGGATGTGGACGTCGCTAGGGCTTATCTGTCTACTAATAGTAGTATCGTACATTGCAGTATACTATCATAATGAGAGCGCCCACTATAGAAGTCTCTATGAAAGAGCCGCCGCAGACCTAAAAAAGCTTACAATGCCAGTAAATATTTTAATTGATTATGGAAATGGAACCCGAAAATGGTACAATAATACTCTGGTTCCGAGGGAAGCTAATCTACTTCTAGCGACTGAGATTATTGCGAGCGTTAAGAGCATAACTTACCCGGAAATGGGTAAGTTTGTAACTAATATAAATGGTGTTGGCGGCGACCCAGGCAAATACTGGATATGGTACATATGGAACCGAAATGAGAGCAGGTGGGATTGGGGGCCAGTAGCATGCGACAAGTACATTTTGCGGGAAGGTGATACTGTAATGTGGAGATACGAGCAATTTAAAGCGTAAATATCTTTGTGGCTTAATTCTATCCTTTTAGAGGTTTCTCTATATTTTCTAATTCTACCCTTCTTTTTATGGACTTCTAACAGTTTACCGTAAATCTTGCTTAGATCTGAATGGATGAGGAGAATTTATCTTCCGCAGAATATGGCTGAGAAAATCTCAAAATGGAGCAAAAATATCAATCAAAAGATAGGCATAAAGTAGCGTAAATTAAAGCGAACATTTTGTTTAGGTGGACGAAACAACTTAGTATATATAAGGCTTTATATTTTAGGTTGCCGAGTCTGTTTAGGTTACAAGAACCTTTTTCTGGCAGGATTCCGATTTTAGAAATACTTCTGCTTTCCACTAGAAGTTCTAATATATTTAATCTTAACGGAATAAGCCCGCTTCTTCACGGGAACATAAGAAAAATTGAGGCTCCGCAACCCTACTAGTCATGTAAAGTCTTTAACATTAAATGTTTATTTCTGTCAATATATTTGGTGTTAGCAGCTTAGCTAATCGAGAGAAGTTTGCTGAAATGTCAATATGCAGATTAATAGGTTCCGTAATGTAGGATTTTAGGGGTTTGTTAGGTCGGATATATCAACGCTATTGTCATATATATGATTTAACAGTGATAGAACTGCTATTAGATCCTGCACTCTTTCTAGGGATAACGAGTTAGCTAATGATTCAATTTTACGGTTTAATTCCTCGATGGCTGTTTTATTGTTTCTAACAGATTCCGCTAGAAAAATATTATGCGACAGAAAAGCCGCAACAGCGCTTTCATAACTCTCATAGATAATTTTAAAGAGACTATGGATCTCTTTTAAGATTTCATCAGTAAATTTCAAGTTTCCAAATTTAATAGCGTATTCAGCTATCTGTGAGGATTGATCTGCAACCGTCTCAATTAAACTTGCTGTAAGCCTATAATCTAGGCAGTCTATTGGATGTATATTCAGCTTCTCGCTTAAACCAGGGTTCTGTATGACTGTTCTTAAAACTCTAACAAGTAGAAAGTAAAGTCTGTCGACTTCATTATCCCTTGCAATAACATTTCTAGCCAGCTGAGCGTCTCCCTCTATTAATGCTGTAACAGCATCCTTACACATACCTGATGCGATTAAATGTTCCCGGCGCAGGATTTTTTCTGGAGATAGCGCTGAAGGCTCAAGTAGGCACTGCATAACTATTTTACTATAATTCTCCTCAATTATCTCTAAACCTACAAGGCGAGACGAGACCTGCTTAACAATGTCTCTATACTCTGGAGTTATCCTGTCTTTCGCCTCAACACTTATCACATCATAGCCCAGAAGATATTTACTGATAATCTCGCGCCTAAGAAGGGGACTTGGCTTAACGACGCTCAGACGGGGTGCAGGTTCAATATGATACTTTGGATCAATTATAAGTTTACCGTCAGGTGTTACTAGGCTTGCAACAATCGACCCACGGCTTACACCATTACTTATAGCCCATTCCTTAGGCAATGTTATGAAAAAGGTTCCTCCTCTCGTCATCTGCACTTTTCGAAACTCCATTACTTCACCCAAGGATTCTCTCCTCGTAGAGATTTTTGTTTGGAAGTGTGAGCTACCCCGCCTTGAAGGGCGAGGCTTCCAGCGTTTAAAGTAGGCTTTATCTCCTCATTTGCTAGTTGGGGCTCACGCCTCCCCCATCCCATGCCTCTCATTAAGGCATGGGCTATGTTAATGCATGCGTTCAAATCCCTA
>Ga0080004_1094125_pt1 | contig 11364 bp, 19 predicted proteins | sample WasSprMetagenome_FD_69207 | JGI IMG/M metagenome (GOLD analysis project Ga0080004, IMG submission 69207) | Sulfidic aquatic microbial communities from Washburn Spring, Yellowstone National Park, USA - WS (SPADES assembly) (version 2) | ecosystem: Environmental > Aquatic > Thermal springs > Hot...
CCAGTGGGTTGGCGACGGCGATCCCCTCGTCGGGGTTTCTGTCGTGAATAAACGGCGTAATTACGTAGACGGCGTCAACCCGCCTGCCGGTAACGGCGCTGAACAGCTCCACCTTCTTCTTTATCTGCTGCAAGTCCCCCCTCCTCAAAGCAGACGTTATTTCAACAGCAAACGTCCCACCGTCCCGGGCGACTACGTCCAGCTCCACCTCGCTCGGATAGCCGTAGACATAGCCACTATCGTCGTAGTAAACTCACCTACCCACAGTATAACCCGCATCCCTAAGAATCTCCCCAACGCCGCCCCAAGTGCATCCTCGTTAAGAACACCCCCACATGCCGCCTAGGGCGTTTAGTGCGAGCCAGAGCCTCCTCATATCCTCTCTGAGAGATTCCTCAACCTTACCTATTTCCTCCCTAAGGGACGTCTCCACCGCTTTCAACTCCTCATTAGTCGCCATCTCCTCCTCTGACTTCTTCAAGTCGTCCTTTGTGGTCAGGTTCTGCCAACGCGTCAATTTAGCCAAGGCCTCATAGACGTTCTCAGGATTAGCCGTGAGGACCTCCACTAGGATCTCCATCTCCAACGTCCCCAAGTTACGAGATTTCATGGCCGTTCACATTTACTCAGTAAGGAGGCTCTCCATCTATATAGATAAACACACAAATTCTTCAGCGCATGAGATGTTTATTATACTATCAAATTAACTTATATAATATATATTAAGTACTTTATAACAAAATATAGGGGATTACTTATATACTATTGTGCCACTACCCCTTTTCGGGAATTTGGAAAGCATGAAAAGTGCAAGCTATAGTATTACCACATCCATTAAGAGTACTATATTAAAGCCCTCAGGTACTGCGATATAGCATTGGCTTCCGATCCCGTGATGCAAAGATACAGCACTGCCGCATTAGCGGCTGTCAGTCCTATAATTAAACCCAGTAGAGTCTCTGGGTCCATCCGCATGATGCTTAATCCAGTTTAATAAAGTTTACTCATCGGCGCGGATTGAGCGTTATCCCAGCTAGGTATGCGCTTAACCCCCAACACTAAAGCCTGCGATGTTTATCTCGACTACCCAAGCTGGATGCGGTAGGCGTGGTGCCGGAACGCATTAAAAACAAAACAAACGCACATATTCAATGTCCACTAATTGCAAAGAAGAGAGGTTTTTCGAGACCGCTAGCACCGGTAATATTGATGAGGTAAAACGATTAGTAATAGAATGCGGCGTAAATCCAAACATACAAGAACTTGACCATAACAGAACGCCGTTGCACTAAGCAGCCATGCACGGTCATCCCGAAGTTGTAAAGTTTCTACTTGAGCATGGTGCAAATCCAAACATACAAGACATGTTTGGGTAGACGCCATTGCTTTTTGCAGCAGAGTATGATCATTTCGATGTCGTGAAGCTGTTGCTTGAACACGGCGCGAACCCAAATACACAAAGTATAGGTGGCGTGACGCCTCTGCACGGTGCGGCCTATAATGGTCATCCCGAGGTTGTAAAGTTGTTGCTTGAGCATGGCGCAGATCCAAATACACAAAATGAAGATGGCATGACGCCGTTGCATTTTGCAGCTGAGCGTGGTTATCTAGAAGTTGTGGAGTTGTTAATAAAGCATGGTGCATATCTAAACGTGCAAGATTATGGCGGCAGGACGCCTCTGCATCACGCGGCCCTGCATGGTCATCTCGATGTCGTGAAGATGTTACTTGAGCATGCTGCAGATCCAAATATGCGAAATAATAGTGGCGTTACGCCGTTGCATATCTCAACCATGCGTGGTTGTTCCGAGGTTGTAAAGTTGTTGCTTGAACACGGTGCGAATCCGAATGTGCAAGATTATGGTGGCGTGACGCCTCTGCATTTTGCGGTAGAGGGTTGTCATGTTGATGTGGCTAGGATCCTTCTTGACCGTGGGGCTGACCCCACCATAAGGGATAATAAAGGAAGAACCCCCCTCGAACTCGGCCGTGGATGCAAAAAAGAATTCATTGAGGAGTTAATGCGTATAAGCAGTGGAACAATAGTGCAGGAAGAACCGTGCTAATAGCCCTACGATTGCACTTAAATCCTCTTTTTACAGTCATATGATGTGGGATCGAGCCATCACAAAAATGCTCGATTGCAAAACATAAATTCATGCATTTCTTCCGATTAGCACCACCGTTCTGTTGTCTGTGGCGTCTTTCCTCGCCTCCTCCACGAGCTTCTAGACAGCTTCGCCGCCGTTGCTTTTGCTTACTATTTGTGTAAATCGTGGTCGTTGAGAACGTCGGTGAGGCCGTCGTTGCAAAGCAGAAGGCCGTCGCCTCTGCGTAACGTGATTTTAACACGTCGATGGGCTCCACCTTGCCGAAGAAACCCACCACGTTGTTAATCACATAAGCCCTTGGATGGTTCTGGATGAACTTTCTCTTAAACTCCGCCAGCCACATGAAGTCGGGTTTTCCGCCGGAAAGAACTTAACCAGCTCCTTCTGGGGGTCCTCCCAGGCTTGGAAGTGGTCCCTCGTGATTTGGTGGATCTCGTCTTTTGTTATCAGATAGGCCCTGGAGTCGCCTACGTAGACCACGTAGGCCACGTCGCCTATGACCAACGCCGCCACCAGCGTTGTGCCGCCTCTTGGCACGTTGTCCAGGATAACCTCGTTGGCATAGTCCACGGCGGCTCGCAGGTCGTCGGCCACCTGTTTATCGTTCAGCTGAAGAGTGGCGGGCTGAGTCCGCCTAGTGGGCTAAGCACAGATGTAACCTATTAAATATTGAGCACTTCCACGTCTTATTCGAAGTACCATCACTGGATTATTGGGTCGTTTAGGGTATATTCCTTGCCCCTATCAAATACTCCGGGTTCAGCTCGTCTAAGACGTCGAGTAGCCACTTGACTGAGTTCATCTCCTCCATGCTGTCGAGGCTTTTATGTAGATCGCTTATCAGCAACATCACGCCCTCGTAACTAAGCGCTAGTTAAATAAGGATATCTACGACGAAAGACGGGCGTTGCCTAAAAGGCATCAAGAACCACCTGCGGAGCTCCTACGTGAAAAAGCTGAATATGGTGAACGAAAACTAGGGCCTATGATGGGGGGTGGGAGCAAGATGACGGAGAACCCTAAGTCCCAGGAACCCACCTAGCTCAAATTTAAATGGTTAATAGAGGTAATGAGCTTTAGGGCGAGTTTCCCATGCGCTTCAGAAGAGCAGGTGGGCCCCGTGATCGAGAGGGTGTTAGCCCTTCACGGCTACTCTGTGGAGATGTACCGCGGAGAGTCTCGCCACCCTCCCCGCGAGTTCTTGGGCATAAATGGGTCTAAGGCCGTGAAGAAGCCCTATGGCAAGTAGAGATTCACGGTGTACTTTACATTAACTAAGCAAGACTATTGTGAAGTTCAATCGAGTAGTCTCATCGACGCGCTGAAGGAGAACATGCAGGTCGAGCCCACCGACGCATATATAAGAATAACAAGTGGAGTTTACTATGAAATAAACAACCTACTGAACATAACGTATAGAGAAATACTCGACGCCGTCAAGTACCTTTAAGCGTTTTAAGGGCATAGAGGCCGCCCGCCTTCGATTAAACTCTTGAACCAACTACATACGATAATTACTCCACAAACTTGAGGAAACCCCATCCTACCCCCAGAATGCCCAACCCCAAGACTATTGTAAACCCACCCAGAACCACACCATTAAACCTTAATTAATATTAACCACCCCAACCCCAATACGTCCAGAAACAGAGTATCCTCGACCTAACATTCATAGCAGTAGATGCCGTGGATACCATCTATTTTTTTACGTGAGGGGCCGCGCGCTTCACAACGATATTAGTATATAGAGGTGAATGACTTTGGAGTAAATTTAAATATGAAGAAAATTTAAAAACACATTAGGTGTGGGGTAACTATGGTGGCTGATGCCATACCCTATTTCGATTATATCATAGCCTATTCCAATTACATCATAGGTTTAATAATAACGGGGATCATAGTCTACATATCAACAAGAATCGCACTCCAAAGTTGGAAACGGAGAGCAAGTTTGAACTTCCTAGTTACTCTCATAGGCTACATAGTCTATATCGTAATCAACACATTCATTAGTAATACTAGTCGTGATGTTATCCTCATCAAGGCAGGTATTGCGGGTATAGCTTGGCTCTATTTAGTAAAAAAGATTTATGGTGATGATATTAGTTGGGGAGAAGCATTCGCTATCGCCGCTTTCAACACCATATTCATCTCCGTAGCCAGTTTAGTCCTACCAATGTTTTTTAGGATTTGAGGGGTAATCTCTTGGGTGTTTATGGCGGAAGTTTAAACACAATAGAGCGATTAAGGTCTTGATGATGTTCAAGGGCACGGAATTAATGACGCGATGGTAGAAGGCTGATTCAATCGTATTTTATCTGCAATTTTATTGTTGGGTAATTCTACGATAGTACTTTATTAGTTTCAACTAAATAACCTGCCAGATACAGCAGGCGGCGGTGCCATTGTTCATGAGCGATGAGCAGTACGCCGTGCAGGGCTTGGTGAATAGGAAGGTAACCTCCTCCTACTACACAAGCAAGGATGGTGTAGCGTTGGTTAGGGTGTTCGTGAAGTCCATAAGGCGTGGGGATGGGGTTGTGGTCATGGACCCGTCCCTGGGCTCAAGCGTCTTGCTACCCTCAAACAGCAACCTGATCAGGCCAGGCAAGGTCGTGGGTATTGAGATAAATGAGGAGCCATGCAACCTGGCACGGAGAATCCTCACCAAAATCTACATAAACGTGGAGGTCGTGTGTGGGGACGCCTTTAGGGTAGCCTGGGGTTACAGGCCGGACATCATAATATCTAACCCACCCTCTGTTATGTGGAGCCTGTTGGATAGGGAGTGTAGGAGGGAGCTGTTGGACCTAATGGGGCGGCTGGAGTGTGCTGAGTTCATCTCTAGAGGTGACCCTAGGTTGCATATCTTATCGTTCTTCCTCATGGATTACATACTGAGGACTGGTGGCTACACGATACTTGTGATGCCAGCATCGACATTCTGCACAGGCCAGGATAGCGGCTTGAAGAGATACCTGATGGTTAGGTATTAAGTGCTGGGAATGGTGGAGAATGGGCTATGCCCACCCTTCTCCGTGGGAGGCGGATTCAAGGAGTTAGTACTATTCCTAAAAAAGAAGAGGGATGCCGCCGGGGAGGCTGGGCTTAATGAGGGGACCGTGATTTACCGATGGGATGGGAAACTGAAAAGCATCGGTAGCGTAAAACATACTCCCAGGTTTCGCAGACAGGTATTTGCTATCCCTATATCAACATATATATTGCGAATAAGTTGATCGAGATTATCGAGTATGGACTCGGGGAGGGATTACTGCGCTACTTGGGGAGGGATGAGGTAATGGGATCCGTTTTGGCACACAGGCTGAGAATAAGTGGTGTTACTGGCATGTGGAATGTTGGGTTGTGCCGAACCCTAACGGCAGTAACCCAAGCGTTAGTCCAAATTCCATTGCCAAACCTCCGAGGTGGTTATGCCGGTTGGTGTTGGCATAGACACTGGTGTTTTTCAGCCGAGGCCAAGCGATCACATGAGTATAACCATGACCTACAACCTAAGTACGCCTAATACGTAGCTACCGCTTTTTAGTGGCGTGAAGTAGCCATTTAGGTAATGTGAAGCTTGCTGACTGCTCGGTGTCTAGGCCAGTGGCAACGCCGCTAAGCATATTCGTAGTAAGAACATGTGACCAGAAGACTAATTGGGCTTTGTTATATGTACCCAGGGCTTGTATACACCCACTATTACATCTACGACGAGCACAGTTACGTCGACTGTCACCGTGACAACAACTCAAGTTACGGCAGTTACTTCTCTCATTGTGGTTGCCCCACCGGGTCTGACTCGAATACTTCTGTTACGGCGCAGACTTCCCAGATTGGTGGGTGGCAGTTAGCGCTTTGGGCTGTAGTTGGTGTGGCGGCGTTCTCGGCGGCTTATCTGTTTGTATTTAAATAGGAGGGTAGATAGAAGGGATTTTTAAGATTGTGCGGCAAAGCTTAAATAATATTGAGATATAAGCCATATGCGGGCTGGATTGTTGTTCAGCATCGTGGCTATGTCGGTTCTACTTCTAGGTCAAGTCGTCCAGGTTCCAAATTTCTATATTGTGAATGTACAAGGTCAAATGGCAACAACCTTCTACCCGGGCGATGTGGTTATGCTCAGGGTAGCCCCCTACGGCACCTTCGCGGGTAAATTGACGATACACTACATAGGACCTACTGGAGCCCAGTCACAACCGCAGTCCTACGCCTACTGCGGAAGCAACATGATATCAACAACGCAAGACATCCAGATACTTCCAGTAACCCAGCAGACGCTAACGGGAAAGTATACGTTGTACATAGCCGTATACGATTGCGCTAACAATCCTGTGCGGACTATACAGCTAGAATTCTATGTTATGTCGCAATCCACAAGCGCCTCTCCGCCGCCTGCGTCTGCAACAGACCCAACTCTGGTGATGGCAATCATAGCATTGATCGCGGCTTTGGTTGGAGTAGGTTTGACGCCGGCCGGGCGGAGGGTCCTGCAAAGGTGGTTTTCCCAGATAGTTGCGCGCCGCCAGCCGCAGTTTGGGACCGGAGGGGGTGGGACCAGGGTGGGGAGTCCGATCGCCTTCCTAGTGTTGCCCAGCGGATACACTATACCAATCGCCGAGTCTAGCGTTGAGTTCGGCCGCGACCACTTCAAGCCCTACCTCCCGCCGGATACGGTCAAGTTCATCTCGGTTAGACACTTTAGGATATATTACGTTGGCGGCCAGTGGTATATCGAGGACTTGGGCTCCACCAATGGCACGCTTCTTAATGGGCAAGAGATAAGGAAGAAGTGGCCGATGCCGCTTAAGCCGGGCGACGTGATATCGCCTGCAGGTGCGATAAACCTCGTCTTCAAGCTCGCTTGAAAAACTCGGCTTTTCCTGCAAAACTTTTATATCTACGCTGTAGGAGTAGATATGAATAAAGGGGGGGCCGCCGTTATTGTGCTACTTGCTGTGCTGATATACGGAGCCGGCCAACTGCCGCAAGCCACCAACTCGTCTACTGAGAATAATGTATCAAAACCTATAGCCGATATAAAGTCAAAGATAGAGTCGCTAGATAGGTCGGTGATAGCAAACTACGGTCGTCTCACTTACTCAATTTCCGACGTCCAGTCGAGCATCGGCCAGGTGGGCCAGTCGGTCGCCGAGTTGAGCAAGTCGGCGTCTGAGCTGAACGGCACTGTGAGTTCCGTGTACTCGCCCCCAAGGCAACTTGAGGGCAGGTTGGACTCTAGCTATCTGGCTCTCGGGGTTTTTCTGGCCGTCGCGGTCGTCGTACTAGTGGTGGTTGTCTTTGCGTGGCGCAGGTCCTCGCGGCAGTCTGCGGGCGGGTACGACGTCTGTGGGTGAGATGCAGCGCGGCGGCTTGCTCTCCGTCGGGGCGTCTCTTGGGGATAAGTACGTGGTGCGGCGGAAGCTGGGGGAGGGCGGGATGTCTATCGTGTGGCTTATTGAAGAGGGCTCAGGCCACTGGTTCGCGGCGAAGGAGCCAATCTTGAAGGGCGTTTCTCAGGAGGAGGCTTTGCGCAACATCAAGTTTGTGTCGCATGAGGGGAGAATCCTCTCGATGATATCGCATCAGAACGTATGCGGGTTCTATGGGGCCTACAGAGCCAAGTACGGCGACCTCAACTCGGTGATGATAGTGCTGGAGTATATGGAGGGCGGCTCTCTGCGGGACATCCCCCAGCCTCTTCAGCCCGATGAGCTCAAGGATGTCCTTCGACAGGCGCTTGAGGGGCTAGCGGCGGTCCACGGGGCTGGCGTAATCCACCGCGATATAAAGCCGAGCAACTTGATGAGGAAGGGGGGCATGGTCAAGTTGATAGATTTCGGCACGGCTCTCCTGCGCTTTGAGTCGGCGCGGGAGATCGTGGTGTCTCCTGGGGGCTACACGGCGCCTGAACAGTTGAGGGGCACATCGCTTTTCCAGAGCGACATATGGTCCATCGGCGCCACGATGCTCTACCTTGCCACCAAGAAGCCGCCGTGTCAATTCATAAAGGGCTACGACTGCTCCCCATCCCCAAGGGCGCCAGGGGCCTTGAAGCTGACGCTTCCCGATCTCGGAGACGACCTTCTGAATAAATTCGTAGCTAAGGCGCTGGATCCCGATTACAGCCGGCGGTTTGCAGACGCCGGCGAGGCTTTATCGTTTCTGAGCGGCCAGCGCGTTGAGCGGAAGGGCCTTACCTTCATGATCAAGGGGCGGTCTATCGTGATACCTGGCGGCAAGGTGTATATCGGCAGGAGCGACGACAGCCGAAAGGACTTAGTGCTTGAGGGCGAGTTCCTCTATATATACGACCCCGATAAGTACATATCTAGGAGACACATGGAAATCGCCGAGATACACGGCAAGTGGTACATCAGGGACTTGGGGAGCACAAACCGAACTGCCCTGTACCGCGACGGCAACTGGATCTATATATGGAGGGGCAAGGGAGTCACCTCCCAGTGGTTTGAGCTGAAGGACGGCGACGTCATAGCGCTCGGATACGACGACGCGAAGGGGCCCTACATGTTAGCCACCGTCAGGCTATGACCATGCGTCTTCAGCCGACGTCGCTCAGAGCCGCTCTCTACACGCTGGGGCGTTACTGGGTCGGCGAACTGTCGCAGAGCGAGGCCCACCTCAGTTGCGACGAGCTTGTGAGTTTGCTTGGCGGGCGCCAGCACGCATTCAGTTGCGGACATTCCTCGGTCGTGGCCGGTCTCTTTAGCCATGTGGGGCCCCGTAGCAACAACGAGGACTCGGGCCTCGCCGCAGTCGCGCCGGGGCGCTTCGCCGCCGTGGCCGTCGCAGACGGCGTAGGGGGGCTTAGATACGGCGAGGTCGCCAGCTACAGAGCTATCTGTGCCGTTTTGCGGGGGCTCATCGTGGCGGCTGGCGGCGCCGGCTGGTTCTCGGAGGAGTGGTTCAACAGCATATTCGACATAGCTCACGAGGATGTCGCTAGGTCGGCGCAGGGAGGGGCCACAACCCTCGTGGTGTCTGTCTACGACCTGACGAGCCGCACGTTGCACGTGGCGCATGTGGGAGACAGCGTCGCTTACATAGTTCTAGACCGCGGGGCGGCTGAGTACCAGCTGTTGACTCAGGAGCTCGACGAAGCCTCTGGCGCAGATGGGCCCTATATAACCCAGGCGCTGGGGCACCCCTCCTACAGGAAGCCTCATTACTACTCGTACGACCTGGCGAACTTTAGCGACTACCTCAAGATGGTGATCACGGCGTCCGACGGCGTCGACGATTTTATAGACAAGGAGCTTTACAGCAGACTTGTGGGCCTCTACAAGAAGAAGAAGTCGGCAACAGAACTCGCCAAGACCTTGGTGTATTCGGCCATCAAGGGCGGCGGCAGAGATAACGCCACTGCCTCAGTTGCGGTCATTGCGCCAGGTTTATAAGGCTAGCTGCGTCTCTAAATATAGGCCACGGGTTGGAGGCGCTTGGTCGCTTATCCGACGGCATCTTCAATACGCTGGAGGCGGTCCGGTATAACTGCCGGGGGAACTAGAGACACATTCAGCTAATTAGCTTGTAACGGCAGGTTGAAAATCGTAGCGTTGCGCATAATATGGAAGTTTAGTTAATATTATGTTATCGATGGACGTTAAAGTATACGTCAGCCGCTCCGGTGTATATGCTGATATTGAGGCGAGGCTGTCGGCTACTGGGGCACAGACACCGCCTATACCTGCGGCATTCCTTCTGCTTATCGACAGCTCCAAATCCATGGGCGAACACGGCAAGCTGGCGCAGGTGGCGGAGATCGCCAAATGTTAGTCAACATGGGCCCCAGCGACGTTGTGGCCGTGTACACATTCGACGAGAGGGTAAAAGCAGTGTTGCTATTGACTCCGGCCCCGAAGCCCTTGAGAGGGCCAAGCGCCTCGATAAGGTCAAACCGAGTACCTACATATTCCTCTATCAAGCCCTATCCAAGGAGATAGACGACCTTGCGGCGGGGTCCGGATCGCTCTTCAGGTGGGGGCCTTCACTGTCCGGCTACGTGAAGAGAATAATCCTAATTACAGACGGGGAGCTGTGGCCCTGATACAGGCTGTGGACAGACCGTTACGCAGAATATGGAAGGCTGGACTTCCTTGACCTCCCGGCGGCCGGCCGTATCTCCCGCGTGCACTTCGCCCTAAAGCTCGAGGGGGGCGAGCTCTACATAAAGGGTCTAGACAGCAAAAACGGCACGAAAGTCAACGGAGCGGACATCAAGGGCAGAGGCTGGGTCCCCCTGAAGCCCGGCGACGTGGTCGAGGTGGCAAGCGTCGTAGCCCTCACACTCACCGAGGCCACCGAGCCCTAAAATTTAAATATACTGCGCAGAATATTATATGCGCGGAATTGTAGTAATAGTTGCCTTACTCCTCCAGGCCATTGCCGTCTCGGCGTTCCAATCTGGTGAGTCTAGTTGGCTTATCGGTACCGCGGCAACTTCCCCTAGTCCAGATAGCTACTTCGGCGACTTTCCGGTTAATATTGTCGATGTCTCGACAGGCCGGCAGAGGAGCGAGCTCTATCTAGGCGAGTATTTCTATTTGGTTTTCGACTTGAGTCAGTTCAGTGGGTCTTTGTATGTGAGGATCTCCGCGGGTGGCAACGTAATTGCGGAGGGGACCGTGAGGGGGGGCTATGTATATCGTTTGCCTATGAAGATAGTGCCGCCTATCAACCAGGGCCAGACGTATACCTTCGTCGTCAGCGTATATGACGCGAATACCAGGCGACATCTCGGCACTGCATCGGCCAGCTACGTGGAGAAGTACTGCCCCAGCGTCGAGATCTCCAACGTGGCGTGGACAAGTTTCGTATACGGGAGGCGGGCCAACGTCACCGTGACCATCAAGAACCTGGGCCAGAGCGACTGGACGTATACAGTATCGGCGTGGACTCAAGGCGGCTCCACGGGGAGGGTCTCTGCATCGCTGAATGTCCCCGCCGGGAGGAGCGCCACCACAACTCTGAGCTTGCCCGTAACCAGCTTCAGCTCCACCAGCGATATTTTGGTCGTGGAGGCCTCTTGTGCAGGTGGTCAGTGGCACGTGACCGCCCAGTATCCCGTACAGATAGTCCCGCCGAGGCCCGGGCCCTTTAAGTTTGCGGTGGCCACGGTGCAGGCCAGGTTGGGCCAGCCGACGACCTTCACTATAGGCGCCGAGAATCTGGGCTACGACGCCAATCTGGTCTCGCTGTCCATTCCGGGGGTCCAGGCTTCGGTCAACCT
>Ga0080004_1095616_pt1 | contig 11364 bp, 20 predicted proteins | sample WasSprMetagenome_FD_69207 | JGI IMG/M metagenome (GOLD analysis project Ga0080004, IMG submission 69207) | Sulfidic aquatic microbial communities from Washburn Spring, Yellowstone National Park, USA - WS (SPADES assembly) (version 2) | ecosystem: Environmental > Aquatic > Thermal springs > Hot...
GAAGCCAAACAACAGCTTCCCGGCTACGTAGTATAGTAGGTCGTTCATGAGGCTTGTGAACAAGCCGAATGATAAGGTAAGCTCCCAGTCCTCTATTCCCTTGAATATCAAGACCATGAAGAAGGGTAAGAAGTACATTGCTGTAAGCCACAAGTGGTATCCTGGTACAGTTGCTGGGCTTGCGTAAAGGTCGATCCAATTAATGAATAGTGTGCCATAGATGAATGAGTAGAGGAATAATTTGATTAAAAAAAAGGCTTGGACTTGGACTCTACTAGGGGCTTCAACCAGCTAGACCTCGGCGAACCAGTAGAGCACAACGTTGTTTGTTCCAGTCGGCGGTGCCGTAGCATAGTTCACATAAATGTATGTAGAGTCTCCTGTAACATAGAAGTCCCCCTTGGCGTCGCTGGAGCCAGGTGTAACTTGTATTTTGCTTGGTGCTGTTGCCAGACCGTGTGCAATCTTGAACTGCGTGGTTGTCCCATCACCGCTGAACGTCGCTGTGCCCTTGTTCCTCACAAGCAGGTGCGGGGGAGTGCCGTGACATGAAGCCCTATCGCTGAGCAGTATGATATTATTGATGTTGTCAAATGCGGATGTAATAACGTTCCAGGTACATGGCGTAAAAGTGAGCTGACCTATTATAAGCTTCCTGCCATTTGTGGTAATAACCGGGCCAGGTGGTGCACTACTGTGTTCAAGCATCATAACGTCTATGAATATTGGCACGCCATCGCCAATCGCATAGAAGTCTACAACGTTGTTGAAAAACTGTAGCCCGTGTATCCCGCCACGCTTAAAGCTACCGCTCAACTCAACGCGTATGCCATACTGGCAAGCTGTTACGCTGATCGTGTATATATCAACGTGTTCTTGACCGACCCTGAGACCGTACTGGAAACCGCCTATGTCAATGTCCTGTAGAAGCGTTATATGAGACGCGTTCTCAGAGCGCAGGTAGATGCCTGTCACAGGATACGACATGCCTGGGCCATTAACGGTCAGCCTCTCCAATACACCCATAAAAGCACCTGCCCAGTCAACCGCTGTACCGCTAACATCGCTCCTAGACCAATAGAGTTTGAGACCCGCTAGCCTGACCTTGCTATGCACATACCCGTAACTGCCCTTCGAAACATTTATCATAACATTGCTTGTTCCTTTATAGACCAGAGCTGTCGCATATGAAGATATAGGAGCGTGCGACTGTGCAGTCGGTTCAGCACCCTCTATGCTTATTATCGAGCCCGGGGGTATGACGATGGGCGTATAAACATCATACTTTCCTTCGCGTATTATTATTCTGCCGTAAGGCGTGTTAGTAACTGTCTCATTAAGCTCCGTGTAGCTTGTCTTAGGCAATGCGTTTATCACGTTGTTGATCAATCTACCCAGATCAGTATCGCTATACTCTATCATCCCTGTTGAGCCGTTCTTAGCGTAGTACCTGCTCCCATCAGTGAAGACTATGTATGATGCCACTGTCTCTGTTATATCTTTGTAAATCTTGGAGGAGTCTCTCAACAGCTTGTAGAGGGATGACACCTAGATCACCAGGCTACTACTGATATGTAGGCTGGGTCTGTCGAGTAGTCGTGTTTAAGTGTGTCCCTTATCGCCAGGTTGTTCACGATTATATCGCTTGATCCATCGATCCTCAGCAACATTACTTTGACCGAGCCCGATGTCGGTGCTGTAGAGCATGAGACGGATACGGTTATGTGCGGTGTCCAGCCAGTCTGCTCGGGAACCAGGGTTCTGAAGTCCGCTGAACCTGGGTTCACGGTGAAGCTCGGGCCGATGGGTGCTGTGCTCGTAGGCGGGTTGCTCGGTGCCCCCAGGATTTGGACGGCGACCGGCTGGTCCAAGCTGTTCTCAACGTAGACCGTCACGGTCTTCTTAGGCACGTTCAACACTGCTAGAGGGGAGGACTGCAGTGCCTGCTGGACGGCCTGCTGGATTATGTTTCTTAAGACTGAGGCGGGTATCTCATACAAGACCCAGGCCACCTCACGCTATCAGGTATGTGTCGACGGAGTTTAATGTGTGTGCGTTCGACGGGTCTTTGTTGCTTATCATGACCCTACCCCACAGTGCTAGGACTGGGAAGGTTATCGTCGCCCTCCTGTTGGCGCCCGGGGCGAAGGTGAGGTCGTAGTACCTCCCCATGTTGTCAGCCTCCTCGGGGCTGTCGTAGTTGTACTGGTTGTCGCTGTACAGCATCCTCACCCTTATCCCGGCTGTAGCCGAGGCGCCGTACGTTACGTCTACAACGACGGCCACCATATAGTATTGTGCTAGATCCACGTCGATAGTCACGGAACCACCGCCTGGCAGGGTGTAGTTCGACAAGTGGTTTGTCGGGTCGGTCATCCACGAGTAGCGGTACGCCCGCACGACCGGGATGTTGCAGTTCCCGACAATATACTCGGCGCACACAGGCCTGGGGAAGCTATCACGATCCTGGGCGTAGAGCAGTGCTATCCTCACTGGCACGAGGTGTTTTATCGGCGGCGATGGAGGGGGGTTATACGCAGCAGCCTTTGTCTCAAACTTGTCCTGGCCCGACACACAGGTCACCCGGGCGGAACCACCCTCCCGAAGTACAGTAGTACGCCCCAGTTCGGCTTGGTCGTCCCGTACGGGGCTTTGATGATGAATATCAGCTTGGGGGTCTCCACGACGCCGTACACCCCTTCCACGTCTATAATAGTCGCTGGCGGGCGAAGCTCTGGCGTCAATGCGACCTCCTGCCCGCCGGCTATCACGTGGATCTCAGCGTGTAGCTCGTCGTCCAGGGTGACCGTCAGGATCTTCGGCTGGATGTTCCCCAGACTGCTCGTTATCTCCGCCCTGTTGGTCGTGCCCGGCGGGCTGTTCATGTCTATTTTGAGGATCTGATAGTTGTTCACAAAGCCCAGCGCCGGCTTCCTCATGCTCCGGATCGCTTCCCGCAACGTCCTGCTGGACACACCGCCGCTTACAAGGGACACCTAAACCACCCCGGGCTCAGCCCCTCCTCCTGGAGTACATGTATGCTATGAACGCCACCGCTGCCAGCCCGCCCACCAGCAACGGGAGAATGCTTGCTGTAGGCGTGGGCTGCGGTGTGGGTTGCGGTGTAGGCGGTGGCGGCGTGGGCTGTGGTGTAGGCGGTGGTGGTGGCTGGGTTGGCCCGGTTGCACTCGCCGGGGGCACGTCTATGACGGCTACTTGTGATCCAACTTCTGAGTCGACGAGGTTCATTATGTAGAGGCAGTACTCCTGGTTCGGTATCCCGACCGTGTTGAGGCTGACCTTGTAGTCCGTTGCGTTTGCGGGCACGTATATCACCTTGCTCGAGACAACGCTCACAGTGTTGTCGAATGTCTCTTTACACACTCCCGGGGAGGCTGGGTTAGCGTATAGTGCGACTACCCTGCCTGCTCCACCAGTGTTGTTGAAGTAGAGGTTTACCAGTTTGTAGGGCTGGTTTGTGCTGGGGTCTATGTAGTCAAACAGCTCGTATTTCGACAGCGTTATGTTCGGCGGGGTCGGTGGCTGGAGCGTGAACCATACGTCTAGGAGTATGTTGCCTGTGTAATGGTCGGTTACGATAAGGTGGTACTGGACGCCTGGGTGTAGGAAGCCTAGGTTATCCGTAATTGTGTAGGACGAGGTGTTGCCTGGTACCGACTTAGTCCACGACGTCAACGGGTTGCCCGATGAGTCGTATATCGCGAAGACTACGTATCCCTCTCCCCCGCTGTTGCTGAAGGTAACCGTTAGCGTTGTCCCTCTTATGTCCCACGAGACTACTTTGATGTTGGGCGGGTTCTCTGTGAACGGCGGCGGCTGGCCCTCGACTCTCTGAACCGTAACGTCCATGGTTGAATGGAAATAGCCGTCCCCGAACCACTGGGATGACCCAGAATACTGGATGTCCTTGACTAATGTGCCGAAGCCAATTGGCTTCACTGTCTGCGGCTTCAACCAGGCGTCGCTCCTAAAGTGGGCGTACACTTTAACAGTGATGTAGTCGCTCCCGAGGAACGGGAAAACAATTGGTGAACCATCGTACAGCTTGCCGTTGATTAATATATAGGATTGCCTGGGGGGCGGGGCACCATAGAACATGAAAACCATTTTAGTGTTGATGATGCTTATATCCGCCCTCTTAAACTGCACCGTCAAACTAAACTCCGTGTCGTAAACATACCTGTCAAAACCCCATTGGTCAATGTAGTGGTACTCCTTGACGACCACTGGGTCCGGCGATACGACCGCTGAGACCGCTACGACCTTGCCCTCGTTCCGAATAATATTGACTGGCATGAGTCCACCACTAGATATATCCCTGTTTCCGGCCTAAAAACCGTTTTCCGGGATCCGCCTCCTGTATAGGCTATATATAGGCTATACGAGGGAAAAAGTTTATATTTAGGCTATATATAGCCTATACGTGGGTGAACCCTGTTGAAGTACTACTCTAGGTACCAGAGGGAGAGGTTCAGGAGGCTGTGGCTCAGGGCTGGGGTCTACGAGAGGCTGGTTGTCAAGGCTTCGCGAGAGGGTTTATCGGTCGGCGAGTACATTGCTAGGTTGCTTGAAGAGAAGCCTGCTGTGAGAGGACAACCAGGCAACGCCATCCCAGTCGACTCCCCTGCCTTCGAGCTCGGCGACACCATATGCTCCTACGACCCGAATGAGAGGAAGAGCTACTGCTTCGACAGGGGCGTGGTGGTCGGGCTCGTCAGGGAGCTGAACAAGAGCAGGGCGAGGTACGACGACGCGGAGAGAGACCCGCGTGTGAAGCTGCTCTACAGGCTCGACATCCTTTGCACAGACGGCTCGCACTACTGGTGGATATGCAGCGAGAGGAAGGACGACCCCGAGTTCAGGGTGGCGTGATGGCGGGCGGGGTCTTCGCTGTAGTCGTCGCCGTGTTCATAGCGCTCTTCATAGTCCTGCTACTCCTCTCCTCGGTCGACGAGGAGAGGGCTGAGGAATACGCTGTAGCACTCCTGCTAGTGTTCATAATAGTGGTGGTGCTGCTGTTCTACATTGACTTGTCAGCCGTCGTGAACACGATTAAGTCTTCGACCTTACCCTCCCAGCCTCCTTAAGCTCGCTGAGCATCCCGATGACCTTGTTCAGCTTCTCGTCTAAGAGACCAATAGCAGACATCACGCCGAACGCGTCAATCAAATACGCGATAACGTCGTTAAGCGAGGTGAACCCGAGCTCTGAAGCGAGGTCTTCAAGCCTCCTCCTGACATCCTCCTTGACGTTGACCGAGACCCAGCCTTTACCGGGCATACACCCGCCTCTTACCAATGTATCGGTAAATGGATTTTATAAACTTACCGATATGTCAGTATGTGGAAGCTTCCTCTTACTGACAAGTCAGTAAATGGTGTTTACCAGCTACTGATACATCAGTAAATGGAAAATTACCGTTTACTGACATATCGGTAAAAGGAAACCTACCTCTTACTAATACGTCAGTAAGAGGAGACTACAGCTGAAAGCCTCGCCCTTTAGGGCGGGGAGGAGGTCAGCCCAGACTGGAGTAGGTGAAAGGGAAAAAAGCTATAGGATGAGGTAGAACTGCTTCATAGCGTAGAGGTTCTGGTCCCTCTGCTCGTAGGTGAAGATGCTGTCGTTCTCGGGCTCGTAGAGGTACCACTTGACTCCCTGCTGGTCCTTGAGTATGACTAGGTTGTAGGCGTGTGCGGAGCTGTAGTCGAGCACCACTCCTACAGCGTTTACCCCGAAGTCTATCGCCACCCTCGCCTTGAAGTACATCGCAAACTTGTCGCAGTCGAATGTGTCGGCGATGTACTTCCTCGTGTCAGTCCAGTCCCACTCGACTATCTTCTTGAACGTCTCCATGTCGACCGTGTAGTAGTTGCCGTCCAGCCTAAGCCAGCCCTGCAACCCGCCTTTGTTTGCTATATTGCTTACAACGCTCCTCAGCTCCATCTCAGTGAGCTGGATCCTGCTCACCTGGAACGGGGGGACGTACCACTCGTACAGCTGGCTGGACACGTTGACGACGTCCATGATATCGGCTTTCAACCCCGGCTGGGCCGGGGCGCCTACGACGCCCGCCTTCGCTAGCTCAAGCCAGTGCCTCAGGTTCTGCCTCGTGGTCTCTATCGCCTTGACCTCGTCGTCCGTGAAGCTTACCGTGTTCTCCCCCTGGTCTCCGTCGCATATAAGGGACTTCAGCCAGTTGAGTATCCTCACCTTACGACCCACCTCAGTATCTCGATGAGGATCGCGAGCAATATGCCCGTCAGGATGTACCAGGTCTTCCCGTCTATCGAGTCTATCTTGTCTTTAAGCGTGTTGATAGTCTTCTCCAGCCCGTCCACTCTCGCCTCGAGCCTTGAGACCCTCTGCAACAGGTCTATGACTATGGGGTCGTCCTGGTCAAGCCTTTTTCTCTCTTCCAACCGAGACACCCTTCTCATAGCCCTGCTTGTAGCCGAAGTAGTAGCCCAGGACCGTCATGATTATCGCCACGGCCTGGTCTGGTGCCAGGGCTTTCAGTATCAGTGATACAAACGCGCCGATCGTAATCGCGAGCGCTATCAAGTCCCGCGGCTCCATATGGGTCGCCTAAAAATAGAATACTGCTCTGAGGCTTTTATCTGTTTACCGCCGCCTACTCCCTCCACCACTTGTACAGCAGTAGGTAGGTGACTACAGCCCTGGCATATATTGAGAGGGGCATCAGGTAGGGGTAGGGCTTCACCTTGAAGAAGAGGAAGTCAAAGCGTATGGGCTTGTCGCAGACCGGGAGTAGCTGGCACCTGTACCACTCAGCGAGGTTCACGGGGATCCCGAAGACGTAGCGACCGACGACGTAGTAGAGCAGGTCGTTCATCAGCGAGGTGAATAGGCCGAAACCAAGGGTCAGCTCCCAGTCCCGGGTACCATACAGCAGGAGGACTGTTATGAACGGGGCGAAGTAGATGAAGGCGAGCCAGAGGTGGTAGCCTGGAACCCTGTCGGGGCCCACGAATAAATCGATCCAGTTCACGAAAAACGTCCCGTAGATGAACGAGTAGAGGAGTAGCTTAAACAAAAAACCGTGTCTGCTCACGGACTCAGCTAGGGGCCTCAGCATCCCGGGATCCCTACTGCTGTGCTACCTGCCAGTAGGATATGTAGAGGTTCGCTGTACCGGAGACGGCTTTAACATATATCCTCTCGTTCTCCCTCCTCAGCGAGAGGTACGCTCCGCCGTGGAGTATGAAGCCCTTCTCGTCCGGGGACTTGGCTACGAGCACGTCTAGGTCTGGTGTTATCACGGCCAGGTCGTATGGGATGAGGATCTCCTTGTATATGTCCTGTGCGACTGCTATGGTGTCCGTCTTCACCAGGACCAGCACCGGCAGTGACGCTGGTGTCGGCGTGGGCGTGACTGGCTGGCCCGTTAGAGCCGCCGCTATGGTCGCCAGAAGCTTGTTCGCATAGTCGACCTGCTTTATGAGGACTTCAAGCTCCTCGTCTATCCTCGTGAAAGCGTCTAATATCTGGTACCACTTGTGCTCCGGTATCTTAACATAACCGTCGACCCTGACCTCGCTCACTGGACGCCCGCCTCGACCTTCTCGTATAGGTTTTGGGACTCGGCTACCTGCCTCTCGGCCGGGTTGAGCTCGAGGCCCCAGGCGACCTTCTCCCTCACCGTGAGCCTCCCTACCCCGTACACTAGCCTGACGTAGTAGGTTCCGGGTGCCCTTACATCCAGGTCTGCCTCAAGCTTGTTCACTGAGACAACCCTGAGCCACGCCTGCTGCGTCAGCCCTGGGAGGCAGTAGAGGTCGAGCTCCGGCAGGTTCACGTCGTCCCTGCTTATGCTCAGGTAGGCCTGTGCCGGCGCACTGGGCCTCTGGACGGCTATCCCCACTAGGACGACCTTCTTGCCTGCTGGGACAGCGAGCCTTAGTATGGTGCCGGACGAGGCGAGCTTGGCCGTGGCGACCCTGTACTCCTCTATCCCGCTGTAGGGGTCGAAGGGCGTTGGGACGTTCAGCTGGAGTGCCTCGGCTATCCCGTACTTCGCCGCCAGCTCTGCTTCGTCCTGGCTTAGCTTCAGCCCCAGCTGCATCTTCATTGCTACAGTCGGCTTGAACACTCCCACCCTGTGCCACCACGCGTAGCCTGACACAGTGCTTGAAGAAGAGTTGTAGAGCCTGAGGCTGGCCAGCCTAGTCACAGCGAGCTTGAAGTCCTCGCCGTAGTCGATCCCCTTGACCGCGTTGAGGCTGCTCATCTTCAGCGAGTCAGTGTAGCCGTCGGCGTCGACCGAGAAGGAGAGGCTGTCGTTAGGGGTGAAGCCAGCCCCCTGGAGGACTACCACGTATGGGCTGAATCCAGCGTACACGGCCACCTTGTTGTCGCCCGGGGGAAGGTCGGTCGGCTGGGCGCTGATGAAGTACTCGGGGGGATACCTCGTGACCCTGCGTACATCAATCTCCGTGCCCAAGAGACACACCACCCAATGTAATGTGTCTCAACCGAATCTTAAATAGCTGGCGTTTAAGTAATTACTTAAGAGTGGCGCCTATGCCTCGGATGAAATACATTCAGAAGAGGACGACTGTCACAGTGGACGTGTCCGTGCTGGAGGAGCTGAAGAAGCTCAGGACCAGGGACGGGGAGCCGTTGAACAACGTGGTGAAGAGGCTCGTAGAGCACTACAAGAGGACTAGGTTCCTCTACGGGTATTGAGGGCTTTGAGAGGAAAAAAGGTTTGGGTTGAGAGAGCCTTTATCTACTTCACCTCAACACAAACTTTACTCCGTAGACGTGGACCTCTACGCCGTCCGCAGGTATGCTCGTCCCGTTGTCTATCACTTCTATGCCTCCCTTCACGCCGTGGAACAGGAACGGCTTCGCTAGGAACACTGGGCCAGCCTTCTTCACGTTGTTGTTCACTGTTATATCATAGTATAGCGCTGGGTAGAAGTAGTTGATTCCCGGCAACGGCTCAATCGGGTACTCTGGGAGAGTAGCCCTGCCCGAGACGAACAGCCTCAGCGACTTGCTGTTGGCGTTGGGCTCTACGCCTATCGCCTTGACCAGGTACGCCTCGCTCTTGTCCACGAGGTTCCAGTACAGGTTCATCCAGCTGTCGCTGACACCGCCTGTCGTGTAGTCGAAGTCGTACCACTGGTTCGGGGTGGTAACTTTGGCGTTCCTAGCATACGTTATCCACGGGAAGATCTGGGGCTTCTCCTGCTTCAGCCCTCCGGGCAACTCGTCCCACGTCTCAAGGGAGACTGGGACCGGCTTCTTAGTGTACACGTCCGCGTCAAGCATTATGTAGGTGTCGATGGTCGGCGCGCCAACTACCTCGACGAGCTTGCTCGCGCCTACGACCCTAGCCGCCTTGACAATGACCTCCCACGTGTCACTACTGGTTAACGAGTCCTCTGCGACCACCTTCACTCCAAGCGTCTTGCCCCTGGCGATCTTCGGGCACGTCGCCTCCCAGAACGCCGGTATCTTACCTGTTATAGGCCTCCACAGGTATGGGACGCCCAGGTCTATTGCTACGCCAGGGTACGTCGGGGACTCGTGGGGCGCCATCACGCTGTTGATCCTTATGGTCGAGAACTCGTCTCCATCGACCATCAGCGTGACGTACTTCAGCTTCTTGACTACGTTGTTGGTCGTGTCTACTGGCGGCCTGACCTCGATCCTGAAGACCTCTAGGACTTCGTCTGGTGCCGTGGTGTAGAGGTTCGCCTTCCACTCGGCCCCAGAGGACAGTGGTCCCGTCCCCTTGGCCCTGAAGACTACTACTGGGTCCCAGGACACTCCTACCACCTGCGAGTATTTAAGCGTCTAATCAAGTATATAAGTCTTAGTGACTAAGGGTGCCAGCGTGAGGCTCAGCCCCTCCAGGTCGAAGATAATAATCCACACGGTGCCCGAGCTACACGGCAGGTTCTACAAGCTGAAGAAGCGCACAGAGAAGCTCTACAGGAGGGTGTTGAACAACGCTGAGTTCCTGGCAATACTGCTGGACTCATACGAGGAGGCCTTGAGGGTTGAGGAGGTGAGGAAAAAACTCGTCGTCTACTAGAACAGGAGCCCCGCCAGCAGCCCCACCAGCCCTGCCCCGAGCGCAGCGGATTCCTCGGGCTTCAGCTCCTTAGTGCCGACCTTCTTGACCTTAGAGGCGATGAGGTAGGCTGCCAGCCCGCTCAGCACGCCTAGGGCTATCCCCTTCTCCAGCCCTGGATCCGGGTACCTGTAGCTCAAGCAGTCCACCACTTTATTCTAGTGCTTCAGGGCTTTTAACTTTAAAGCGGCTGAGAAGCCGACTAGGGCCAGGCCGACTAGGAGCGCGGTGCTGTCCCCGAGCGGGTACTCGTACCGCCTGTGCATCACCTCCTCGAAGACGCTTGCAAAGGCCTCGGCAACACTCCTAGGCGGCTCTACACCAAAGTACACGTGTAGGTGGTGCGCGAACTCGTGCACGACGACGCGGGGCACCATGCTGTCCGGGAGGTCGAGGGGTATGTAGACCACGCCGTTCTCGTAGTAGGGCCGCCCAGTCCTAGTGAACACTACGCGGGGAGGCGGAACCCCAAACCTGGACGACAGGTCGCCGAGTATCCTCGCGACCGCCCCTGGGTCGACCACGCCTCCAACACCAAGTTTAGTGTGTTGCCTAGGGTGCTAATAAAACTTGGCCGTCCTCAGCGCCGCACCTGCACCTTGTTCAAGAAGTCTATCAGTTGCTTCGACACGTTGGGGAAGCTCGACAGCAACAGATATATCTTCTCCAGCCCGCAGCCCTTAGCGAACGCGAGGGCGTCCTCGTACTTGAGCTCCCTGCCCCCTAGAAGCGATTTTATAAGGCTGACCGCTCTCATTGCCAGCGCGTCGCCCGCTACACCTTTGTACAGGGCGTCATAGGTGAGTAGCTCTGGCTGTTTCTCAAACAAACTTATGATGTACAGGGCCATCGTCTCGTTAGCCTCCTTCCTGCTCCTAGCCTTGCTTAGGATGCTCTCGACCTCGGAGGCCGGTATCCTCAGCCCAGTCGACGCGGCTGCCTGCAGTATCCTCGGGTAGATGAACTTATAGAGGAAAAAATCCTCCGCCTCCCTGATGAGCAACCTACTGTGCTTGTTGCACAGCTCCTCCAACCCCACTCACAGCACCCTCCTGCCCTGCCTGTTGCTCCGCTCCAATCAACTGCTTCAAGAGATCCCCGCTACTGCTCCGCCCGCCCAGGACGTTCTCAAGCAACCCGAGGAACCTGAGGGCCACGGCCGTGTAGTTCTCCAGCTTCCTCGCCTCGAGCTCCTTTATCTTCTCGCTCTCCCTCAGCTTCTTCTCATACTTCGC
>Ga0080004_1111446_pt1 | contig 11362 bp, 13 predicted proteins | sample WasSprMetagenome_FD_69207 | JGI IMG/M metagenome (GOLD analysis project Ga0080004, IMG submission 69207) | Sulfidic aquatic microbial communities from Washburn Spring, Yellowstone National Park, USA - WS (SPADES assembly) (version 2) | ecosystem: Environmental > Aquatic > Thermal springs > Hot...
TATCCGCTAGCCTGCCAACGACTAGCTGAACAAAGGTTGAGCCAAGCATGAAGCCCTGAATAATCCACACAAGGCCCCATACATCAGCGTTTAAGTCCCTGGCAATGTTGGGCATACCGACAACAGCCAGCCTAGCGTTGTAGCCGCTAATGAAGTTCGCCAGGACAGCTACGGAGACAACCGTGAGGATGCCCCCCGCGAGGGAGGATCCCTCCACCGGGCTTGACCTAGCCTTCTCGCCATTGATTCCAGCCATTTCCTTAGCGCCTCCAGCCACAAATCATTCAATAATCAATCAATAATAGAGCAAAAACGACGAGAAGCTAATAAGCAAAACCCTGTGAAACAACAATCAAACCAAGAGAAAACTCTGACCTCCTCCCCGACCCGAAGGGCGAGGCTTTCAGTTGTAACTAAGAGCTTCAGCAACGGTGACCTTATGCTCTACTTTTTTGCAGCAGGGTTCCAGACAGCTACATTGATTCGTTGTTCTGTGAAGTCTTCATATATCTAATCCTTATATTAAGTTTACATTTAATTAATAGCTATTATGAGAATTAGAATGGGCTATGTCAATGTTTCAGCTAAAATTCCTAGGAGGCTGAAGGAGCTGCTTGATAAGTATGGAATAAAGCCGGGGCCCATCATTAGGAGAGCCCTTGAGGAGGAGGTTAAGAGGCGCGTGTTATCCGAGCTCGAGGAGGAGGCCAGAGCGTTCTCCGAGAGGCTTTCCCACATAAGCGATGAGGAGGTAGCCTCCATAATACGTGAGGACCGGGAAAAGAGGTAGAAATGCAATGTATCTCTTCGATGCTAGTGCCATCGTCAACCTAGTTAAAAAGGGGTACTTAAAGCCACTCGCTGAGGGGGCAACGCTGGACTTAGCGATTTACGAGGCTCTTAATGCTGTCTGGAAAGAGCACTATTTATTAAGACACCTCGATGAGGAGACCGCGAAAAAGCTGCTTAGCGTTATGGAAAGGATCTTTGATGTTATTACAATAGCTAGTATAAGAAGCTAGGAGAAAGATGTCTTTGAGCTAGCAGTTAAGGAGGGCTTAACAATACATGATGCCGCGTATCTGTACTACGCGCTCAGAAACAAGCTTGTGCTAGTAACGGACAATATAGAGTTAAGGGAAAAAGCAAAGCAATACCTAGAAACAGCGTCAACAAGGGATTTAGCGCAGAAATAGAGGCATCGCATGTATCCCCAGGAAATTCATACGTGTCTATGTGTGGGTTTAAGAGAGCTTTAGAGACCCTGTAGAAGGCAGATTCTAGTAAGGATGGGAAAGAGGCGCTTTAAAGAAATATCTTAATAATTATAATGTTATATCTGAGTAATTCTTGTTGTACCCTTATGAGCGTTTCAGTGTCTAATAAGATTCACAAGGAGATCGTTAAGTTAGTTGACAAAATGGTTAAGCATAAGCTTTCGAGGAGTAATAATCACGCGTTCAATGTATTGATCGGAAGGAGCATCTCCGAGGTCAAGAAAGAGGTTGAATACTGGGAGAGCGTGTATAGGATGGTTGAGGAGTTGAAGAAAAGAGGGTTTAAACTTAGTCATGGTGGCTTAAACGAGTTGTTAGCAGTGAATCGTGAGCGCTAATTTATATAAACCCCTATGTATGTCTTGATGCCGAATATTTGGGCTTTCACCTCCTTGACATAGCAACAGCTCTTTTCATTTACATAAGTAACCCCAAATGAACGAGTAATGTGTTTAGAGATCCTATTACTTGTAGCTCAAGGAGAGACTTTTTCCTGCCTTTGGTTACTATGGAAGGTTTTCAAAGAATAGCTCTAAAACCATTGTTAGATAGGGCTTTGGTAGCCTTAGTGATATTGTCTACTTTCACAAGCATGTTTAAGTTCACAATGATGTGCTCAAAGGTCCTCTAGTTCATGAAAAGCGTAATTAGCCAGGATACCCTGAGGCATAAGTACTCGGGAGCGTTCCTCATAAAACTACTCATGCTTAGCTTTTTCGCAGATAAGCTCGTTTCTCAAAATATCCTTAACTCTTCTAGATATGCCAGTTTAAGCTTATTCAGCCTAGCACCTCAGCAAGCGTCCCTTATCTATTTGCTTTCTATCTTTTTCTGGACTTTGATTAGTTCTAGCTACTTCTTGAGTTGGGCTCTCTTCTATTTAGGGTATCTTCCGGAATTCTTTTTTGCACAGTTATCGTCGCTTCTGCTGTTGCTTTCTTCTCGACTACTGCCGTTGGATGAATGAAAACTTTTCTTTTACTGTTCATAAATGGATACTTCTCCGTTGGCTGAACCTAGCATACAATATTCACCGAAGGATACAGAAGTTTTGCTCTGTAAATATAGCAAGTCCGGGCCAGCAATACCTTAGGATTATTATTGGAGACGATGATTTGTCGCCAAAAACAATATGACACGGACCATCAATATTATTCTATACAATACCGAGATTAACCAAATGAGTTTCTCCTTAGTATTCATCAATACACTACATGAATGGCGGAAAGCTATAAGAGTCTTAATAGACCTTTCTATAGATAGAAGTTGCTTGTAAACGTTTTTGCTAGTTACTCCCGTTAAATTTAATCCATGCTCCCTATAGATAACATAGACGCCTTGAATATGCTTAGGATTACATAGCTTAAATGCAATTAAAGATAAGAGGTAATCTTCATGAAGAAATTCAAAATAACGTATTTTTGATATTTTAACTAAGTGTTCGAAGATCTTATTAAGACACTTACGCTCCAGAAACATTGTTTTCATGTCTATTAGATTTCTGAGAAGAAACCTCTCGAATGAAACATTTGACTGTATTTTAACAAATTTAGGTCGAAAGCGCTCGTCTACGACCACTAGGTTAGTATAGTAGAAAGATTTTTCTTCACTAAAATTATTAATCTGACGCATCACGTGTTCAATATAGGTTTTAGGAAATACATTATCTGCATCAAGTATAGTAGTTAACTTCCCTTGGGCGTTTTCAAAACCCTTTAGTAATGCAATGAAAGGAGTTGTATGCTCGTGCTCTATTACAACGACACGTCTGTTCGTATATTTCTTCTTGGAATACTCCATTATGATGTCATACGTTCTATCTCTTGAACCTTTATCATAGCATATAATGATTTCTATGGAGTCCTTATACGTCTGATTTATTACAGATTCAATCGCGTCTCTAATTGTAGCCTCGGAATTAAATGCACGTATAATTACCGAAATCTGGGGTTCAGGTTCGTTCGTGTTACTCATAGACATCTATCTGACTATAGTAATTGTTGTAAATCCCGAGTTATAAATCAGGTTGGTTTCAAGTATTATAGATCTACGTAGAATGTTGCTCCTGTACTCCAAAGGCTCTTCAGTCATAAAGGTTACTGGGTAGTTAATAATCATAACAGTACTAGTACCTCCTAATGCTTTAAAATCATATTTCACGACCTGTCTATTCTCAATATATATTCTCAACACATCCGATAAACTGGTACAGGAGACATATAAGTCTCTTCTCCCAACATACATAAATCCAGTACAAAAAACTCTATCTCCAGCAATACGAAACTCCACTTCCTCTAGATACTTACTGAGATAACTTAGTGTTGCAACATGAACTCTGGGACGTAACACTGAATACTCCACAATTGGGATATACTCGACAACAGTATCGTTTTCTTCCTCGAAATAAATGGATACTTTGGGATCTAGCGTCTTAAAGCCAACTGGGATAAATTGAATAAACACGGTTGTTGCAAGCCCCACTATTGAAAAAACCAATGTAAGCACCGCTATTGACGAATGCCATGATCTTCTGGTTTGAGTGAAAGCATATACAAACTCAAACGCAATAACTGGTAAAAGGAGGTTAACTATATTCATAATTCTAAAAGTATCATAGTCTGCTGGGAAGAGTAGAATTATAAACATGATAAAAGATGAAACCACGACGAGTTCGTGGCGTCTCGTTTTTCTCTCTTTGAGGAGTTTCAAGAACGCAAATAGTAAGATCAATACATAAGGAGTCAACAATGTTCCATAGAGTTTTATAGCAGAGATAAACATATTAATAAGATCAAGTTCAACAGAGCTTTTCTTTAATGCTAATTCAAATGTTTCTTTGAGTAAAAATTCTTTGATATTTGTCAACAGCTTTATTAATGGATTTCTAAAAGATACAGCCTCAATAAAGATAACATAGACGATATAAATTAAAGTTATCAGACTACTGATAAGCAGTAGTTCGCCAATGTTTCGTGCCCTATTTCTTGACTCTAACTTAAATGCCAAAACCAGGTATTCTGAGGTAAAGAAGAAGAACATAAATATGAGGGTATAGCTAAAGTTAGATAGTAGTGCAACCAGGAGAAGCAAGCTGTATAGAATAATTGAAGGGAGTCTATCCCTACCAGTAGAGAGAATACTCCTAGTAAGGGGAACCAGCATTATAATGGGTACTATTGCACCATTTATCGATAAATAGTATGGGTAAAACGCGTAGGAAATAGGATATGTAGCCATTAATAAGCATAGAAATATAAGGGTGAAACTTACTTTAACACGATTTTTACGGAATTTATTGAAGACGTGAACCCACAATAGTAGGATAAATATCAATTGGGGTAAGTATGCCCTCAATATTATGTATGTGGGAGAATAAATTCCATTTATTAGCGTTAAAATGGGTACCATGAGGAACGACAAGGGCATGTACTCGTATGCTTTATCTTGGGGGATTCTGCCATATTTTACTATGAAATTAGAAAACCACACATGATGATTTATATCTATGCTATTATTCATCTCTAGCTGAAGGCCGTTATTAACGAGTGCTATTAATAAAAATAGACAGAAGGGAGTTAAAGCCAATACTAGCAATGAAATGTGTATTTTATACGCTTCTGTTCTCATTTCTCATCCACAGAAATGAGGCTTTTCAGTGTACATATAGTAGCGGTTAAGAGCATCAAACATTTATACAATAGATAAGGCACATAGTATAATCTAAAAGTACGAATAAGTCTCTTTATACCACTTGGAGGTAAGATATATGATAAAATTACAGAACTAGTTGAAATTCCCCTTATTAATTTATTAACATACTTACTATAGTAACACGTTCTCCTAATATATTTGTCTAATTTTTTAAATTCGCCTATATGTATTTCGAATCCCGCTCTTAATGGTATAGCGCAGATTCTAGGCTTATACATCAATAGCCTCATCTGGAATTCTATATCCTCTCCTACCACAAGCTCCTCGTTATATCCACCTACTTCTAGGAATAGTTCTCTCCTAAATATTCTGACACTACTTTGTTGTAGATTATAAGATGAGAATATCTTTTCTAGTAGTCGTACTTTAGCCCATATTGATACTGGTCTTGGTAAAACAGCGTGCAGTAGTGCATCCGGTTTCTTCTCGTTTATTATTTGTTCCATTGAATTCAGCAAAGTACAAGTTACCCACGAATCATCATCTAATATGAAGACATATTCTTCCTTTGCTTCTTTTACTCCTAGATTCTTTTGTCTAGATCTTGCATCCTCGCCGGGTCTTCTCTCAAGAACTAGTAATGCGCACTCCTTATACTTACATAGAACTTCATATAGATTATTTGCTGGATTGTCTTGAGTGCTTACTATCAGTATCTCTAAGTCTTTTTCGCTTTTCTCACAGACGTCTCTAATGTAGTGTATGAGTTTCGGAAGATATGGCGAGTAACGAGCCGTTGGGATAACGATCGATATTAAGGGCGGTTTTTGGGAGTATCTGTTCGAGTCATCCATGGTGTTCACCAATAACTCTTTTATAGAGTTCCAAGTATCTAGTTACCATATGATTTACCGAGAACTCCTCTAGTAATTCACTCTCGTTAAGGCTACGTCTTCCAATGAATAAATGAGAATTTAAACCTAGAGCTTCTTCTAGAAGTTCTGTAAATTCCTCGGAGGTTTTCGCAACTAGTATATTCCCATGGCGAATTTCGTGTACATAGGGGAGATCAAATGTAATTACTTTCTTTCCCAACCATAGTGCTTCGATGAGACTAATGGGACAGGCCTCGTAGAGGCTCGGAAACGGAATTAAGTCGGCTAATGACATTATTCTTATGGTTTCATCGTACGGAAGTCTGCCTGTGAGGATCACATTGTTCTCTACGTGTAGCTTACTAGAAATCCTCTCTATGAAGTTCTTGGTGGGTCCTTCGCCAATAAGGATAAGTAGTATTTGCTTATTTTTCCTTACTAATCTGCTTAAAGCGGCAATAAGCAGAAGTTGATTCTTAACTGGGTGAAGTCGCGCGGGATATACGAGGATCTTGTAGCCTTGTGATCTAGCTTTTACTAGTAGCTCGAAGTACCTCGTCTTGGATGGAGTCTCTAGAGCTTTTTTCAAAACCATAAAGTCTATACCGTTGTATATGATAGCAAACGGTTTTGAGACCTTAAAGACTTTACTGAGGGTTTCTTTCACATGCTTGCTGACAAATACAGGGACAAGCTCACTCAGCTCGTAGCTTAGAGCGTTGATAGATTCGAGCACATGCAGCGTTCCGTAAATTTTGCTGATAATGTTACTTTTAAGCTTTAAAGTAATTCTATAGACTGTTATCGGATCTCCGTGAATAGTCACTATGACAGGCTTTCTCATGCCAGTAAATACTGATCGTAGAAAGGGATAGTACAAACCAGTATTTATGTGTATTACATCGTGTCTACTCGAAAGCGTCTGTATAAGTAACTTAGCATATAGTTGAAAGGTTACGTGTCTAGGGTATATGTAAGATGGTAGAGCGACCCACACAATCCTCAAGTTCCCGTCTTTATCGTGCTCTACGAACGTACTTCGGAAGGGAGTTCTCAATAGTCTATGAGCCACTACGGTAACTTCTACTCCGAACTTGGCAAGACCGCGTGCAAGGTTGTACATGAACGTCGCTCCTCCTCCGAACATGTGAGGAGGATACTCTCCAGCTACTAGCAACACCCTCAAACATTACCCCCTCTACACGTACTCAAAGTGCGAACAAACTCCACTAAGTTTAAGGACCTCTTTAACTCAGGATCGTTTAATGGTTTTACATAGATATCTAGTGGAACTCCGTGGAGAAGACCCCAAAGCCTAACATAGAGCGCGATGATCAGTGAAGAGAAGACGCATCTTACTGAGCTTCGCGGGGTTATCCTAGCATCTACATCGGCACCTTCCAATAGTATCCTACAGGGATTACGTGCGAGGCTACCAACAACGTACACATCAACGCAGGAGCCCCATCTCCATTTAATTTCGTTAAGCTTTAGAACTAGTTTATCCAATGCTTCAAGACTTATCACCTCTCTCTTACTCCGCACCCATTTAAGGATGGCTAGGGGATTAGAGTACAGAGGGTATAGCAGAAGATGGGATATGACTATGGCTATTATTGGGTTCATATTTAACAATAGAATCAAAATGATCACTAGGAGAACCTGAATACATACTCTCAGGGCTAGTTCTACACGCCACATGTATCCAGCACATTGGAAAACTAGATTGGATAATATGATTAGCCATTTGTGCTTATAGAACAACGCACGTAATATACTGTTCTTGGGGTCAGAATACACCCTAATGGGTTCAAAACCCGAGAGAGCAGACGCGGTAATGCTTTCGAGATCTTTTGGTGTTTCATTGAAAAACACTTTATAGCCGCAGATAGGCCCTAGAAGCTTGTAGAGGGCATAAACCTTCCTAAAGCCGGGATCGCAAAGGTTATCTCTTCGTCTAGATATGAGGGTTGGGTATGAAGCAATTATCAGTATTCTTGATGAATTTGTTTTCCTTGACTCTCGCTCAAGATACACGTGTAAGAGCTTAGGGAACTTTCTTGTCTCTACGTAGACGTCTATTAGTATGTCCAATAGGCCTCTATCAATGATAACTATGAAGCCTAGGAGGCTGAGAATATAGACTTTAAAGAACTTGTAGATAAGGTAATCAACGAGTATTGCTAGTTCATATAATTTACCTAAAATGGGCACTCTATAATATGCATGAAGCACACTTTTGCATACGCCATCTATCCTTATCTCGAGAGTTGTTCCTATAAACTTGGATATCAGTAGAGGCAACAAAGAGAAGAGTCGAGGATATCTAAGCCAAGTGTAGTAGACCGGATATCCCCTCTTCTTAAGCTTCATCCTCAAAGTCTTCGCTATAGTGCTTTTACCACTACCATCAGGGCCGCTGATTATTATAATGTTGTAGGGCCTCATTTATGAAGACCCAGAAACCTACTTAATTCGTCAGCGACAAATTCCCAGTCTATGTAGCAAGAACTTATAGGAATCCAAAATTCTCTCTCAGCTAGGCGTCTAATTATACTCGGGTTTTTAACCTGGACGAGATCTAGTGTCACTAGATTCGGCATTTTTATCAGATCAACATGGCTATACTTGGTTGTAACAACAAGTCTTCCGCTACATAACACTTCTACCACTACTAGTGGAAAATCAGATATGACGAATCTAAAAGGCAAAAGCAACAGATTGTGTCTACGAGCCTCAGCTATAAGGTCTTCCATAGAGTGGAAAAATTTAAAGACCGTCCTCAGGTTTCTGAGGTCTTTATGCATTTTCTTTCTAGTAATAGCGGGTAAGCGCTTTCTCAGATATAACACAAAGTCTATGTCTGGAGTGGGTTTAGCTAACTCTATTACGATATCATATCCTCTCGCTATTAGAGGAACCCCGAAATATGCTATACTTGGATTGCTTTTACTTTGAAATATGCGATCCCCCGTAATATTGTACTTTAGCTTAAAATTGATCTTGTAAGTTACAAATCCACGATTTTGAAACAGCTCCTTGTTGTCTTCGGAAGCGACAATGATCGTTGGCTTGTTCGAGAACTTCACTATCTTTAGAAGAAGCCTTACAATGAGGTTTTCGAATATAAGTTTAGTGAGATAAATTAGATCTTCGGGTCTTCCGTAATTCAGAGACGAGGTGAAATAATCCAGAGACATAGTCAATAGGTCATTTGTTTTATACACAGGGGTGAGCACAATTAGAATTAAATTGTTTATTTTCAATTTACCAGCGATCCTATTCCACACGTGTATACTCCAGCCACTAAGTACAACTAGGGTGTCTATGTCAAGTCTTTTACAGAGAACCTCTAATGTGGCAGAAAGGCCTTTATAGGGATACCTTAGAATAGGTCTAGAACTCAATATCAACTTGAGGTTATCCTTTTCAATTAACCTCCTGACAGTAGAACAGTTCTTCGTATCTGTCAGAACATATATTTTTGCGTTGGGTATTTTTTCGGCAATAATAGGTAATGTTCTTACAAATAGAGCCCATGGCATTTTCATATAGTTTGTGTCGTTTAAGTCGAAAATCGCGAATAATACGTTTTTAGCTCTCATACCTGTAGAACCAATTTGTACATTTGTTGCACTATCTGCGTAACAATATTCCAATCATGGTGTTTGACTACGTATTCACGTCCCCTCAAACCATACTCTCTTGGATTCTCTAGTATCTTCTTCATGGCCTCGGCAAGTGCGTAATGGTCTCCGGGTGGTATCAATATACCGTTTTGTGCTTTTTCAATAAGTTCTCGGGCACCTGGCACAATAGTAGTTGATATTATCGGAATAGCGAGAGAACTCGCCTCCAATAAAACAATCCCGAAAGAATCAAGCTTTGTTACTGAAGGCAAAACCAGAATAGAAGAGCTTTTCAACACTTCAATCATTTTGTCTCGAGGAAGGTAGCCGGTGAGGATAACTTTATCCCTTAAGCCTTTTCTCCAAATATACTGTCTGAGGTGTGACCAGTACCTTAAATCTACGGGTTTCCCGATAACAAATAGCTTAAGTTCCAGATTTGAGCGAGAAGCTAGTTCAAAAGCCCTTATCAGAACATCTATACCCTTTTCTGGGATTATTCTTCCGACAAAAACTATTTTTGGTTCATATTTAAAGGTAGGTATGAGAGAACTTGTATCTACTCCTAGTGGAAGAATCTTTACTTTACTCGAAAACCTCTTTAGATAGGGTGATTCCTCAATGAAGTACTTGCTAGAAGCTGTCACCACCTTAGCCTTCCTTAACGTCTCGCTTAATAGCAGGTGATTATAAGCACTCGCTATGACCCTTAGAGCTACATTCCGTAATTCAATATCGTAGTGATATGTAAAAATAAACGTAGCATTATTTCTCAGTAATATGTCTCCGACTATGGGGAAAGGACCATGAAAATGAATTACATCATATTCCTTTAGGAAACGGGCTATTCTATAGTATATCTTTGGATTAACAATTAGTGGATTCCTAAGCATAGATAGATCTTGTTGTATCCAGTATACTTTGATCCTATGACCTCTAAGCTCCTCTATAACATCATTCGGCACTGAGTACTTGTCCCCAATTACCAATAAGGGAATGCGGAGTCTACATGCTAGTTTAATGGCGAATTCTTGAAGACCTCCGTGATATGGAAACGGAATAAACGTTAAAATGGATGAAGAGATGTAGCCCATTAATACTATCTCGTATCGTGTGTAGACTCGCTGATCTTCTTCACGGTTTTATTTACCTTCTAGACATGCCGTCTAGCTTCGGTAGCAACCTTAACTTTACAAGCTCGTTGTACATAGGTATTACGACGGTGATCCTAGGTCTGTAACTCGGACCCCTTCTAATACCCCAGGATCCACTGAACCACCTAACCCCAAGATACGCGTAGTGTGCTAGTGCCAACCCGGTAGCTACGATTAACAATGCGTCAAGATACATAGCGGGGTCTAGGCTATGGTGGCTTAGTCTCCTTGAATTTCTCGCTTGCTTGTTCTCCCCCTACTCCCCAGTTTTCCCTGGGTACTTCGTGTATTACTACTTCCACTGCGTGCCCTGGTATTCCGAGATCCTCGAACACCTTTGTAATGCCCTTGATTATTTTCTCCTTAGCCTCTCTTGATACCCCACTCCACATGTACACGTGAACTATGGGCATGGTTATCGCCGTAATGCTGTAAATGCATTATTGCTTTAGTCGTCTAATGTTTCCTTGCTCCCGATTAGTGATGATTTCTGGCTTTAATGAAGTACTCTAGTAGTAGGATAACTGCTGTCACTACTGCTATTACTGCACCTGTCTCCGTTACTAGTGGGCCCTCCACTATTTCCATCTGCGTGAAGTCCGGCTTCACTGTTGCCACTGTGATGCTGGGGGTTACTGTTATGCCCGTGGCTGTTGATGCCCCATTCACCTGTATCTTAATCCATATTGAGTCTGCTAGTGGGTATAGTATTGGTGCTGGGCCTGTGAATATGTCTAGTAGTAGGTGTAGTGTGTAGATTAATAGTATTGTCAAGG
>Ga0080004_1120291_pt1 | contig 11360 bp, 9 predicted proteins | sample WasSprMetagenome_FD_69207 | JGI IMG/M metagenome (GOLD analysis project Ga0080004, IMG submission 69207) | Sulfidic aquatic microbial communities from Washburn Spring, Yellowstone National Park, USA - WS (SPADES assembly) (version 2) | ecosystem: Environmental > Aquatic > Thermal springs > Hot...
GCGGGGAGGAGGTCAGGCTAATTATTCTGGATGTGGCAACTTGAGGTTTATATGTTTTCCTGTTTGAGTTTTATGGCTTAAGCAGGCGCTTGAGGAGCTAGGCTTAACGTACAATACTGAATCCTTTCGGAGATAGAAGCCTGTATACTCATTATTCAAGCAGAGAACAAAAGTATTCTTCAACAATATAACATCAAACCCAATTAATAGGAGTGAGAGATTCAGGAGGTCAATGGCATGCTGAAAACCTAACAATAAAACTATTCACATTATACTACAACCACATAAGGAGATAAGCTTAAGCTGCCACGTCCAATAGAAGCGGTTTCTGCACACTACTTTCACAGCCTTCCCTCACTACGCTTAAATATTCTTTTCAATTAGTTTATCCCTTAATTATAAATGGGAGTAACTTGAGATTAAAGGTGCATGTTTAATGCGCTTCAGTGAGGACGAGTATAAGCTGCCTTTTTTCTTGGAGAGCGGCTACGTTAGGAAGCGCTGCCCGCGCTGCGGCGAATTTTTCTGGACTTTGAATCCAGATCAGGTGCTTTGCGGCGAATCTAACATTTATGGCTGCGCAGAGTACACGTTTATCGGTAACCCTCCAGTTAAAAAACCTTATACTTTAGCTGAAATGCGGGAAACTTTTTTATCATTTTTTGAGGAGAGAGGTCATAGGCGAATTAAACCCTACCCTATTGTTGCAAGATGGAGGGACGACTTATACTTTACCAATGCTAGCATAATTGACTTCCAGCCATATGTTACTGAAGGAATTATTCCTCCCCCAGCAAACCCGCTTGTTATAAGCCAGCCGTGCGTTAGGTTCCCGGATTTAGAGAATGTTGGCCCAACATTTGGCAGGCACCTAACAATCTTCGAAATGGGCGGCCACCACGCCTTCAACTACCCGAATAAGGAGGTTTATTGGAAGGATGAAACAGTACGCTATCACCACGAGTTTGTAACGAAAATTTTAGGCGTTAAACCAGAATACGTTACTTATAAGGAGGGTGTTTGGTCAGGTGGAGGAAACGCTGGACCGGATGTTGAAAGCATTATTGGCGGATTAGAGGTTGCAACCCTCGTCTTCATGAAATATAAGGTTTCAGGCGAAGACTTCATTGAACTGCCAATTAGAACTGTTGACACAGGATATGGGATTGAACGCTTCACATGGCTTTCGCAGGGATCAGTAAGCTGCTTTCACGCGGTTTACGGTGGCCTACTAGATAAAATAATGAGGATGGCTGGAGTGGAAAAGGTTGACGAGAAGCTTCTAGCGGGATTCGCCAGATTCTCAGGCTTAATAAGCATATCTAAGACTGATAGCAGAAGGGAGAATTGGAGGCGCATAGCTTCCCTTCTCAACATGGATCTTGATGAGCTTCAGAGAATCATCAACCCAATTGTTGACGCCTTCACTATAACTGATCACACGAAATGCTTAGCTTTTATGCTTGCTGAGGGAGTTGTTCCATCAAATGTTGAGGAAGGCTATTTAGCAAGGCTCCTGATAAGAAGAACCTACCGTCTTCTAAGAAATTTCGGTGTAGAAAGCCTTATGCCAGACATTGTTGACATGCAGGTAACCTATTGGTCAAGAGATTTTCCGCATTTAAGGGATGCGCGTGACGAAATCTTAGACTTGCTTAAGATTGAGATTGAAAAGTATAAGCAGACCCTCCAGAGAGGTAAAGATTTTGTTAAGCGAGTTCTTCGCGAGCTTAAGGCTAAAGGTGAAAGCGATATTCCAGTTAGCAAGCTAGTTGAATTATATGATTCACATGGCTTAACGCCAGAGGTTGTAGGTGAAGTTGCAGTGTCAGAAGGCTTCATAATCAATATTCCTGAGGGCTTCTACAGTTTTGTTGCAGAGAAGCATACATCTTCACCTAGAGCAGCATTCAAAATGTCTGAGGAGATTGAAGATTTAGGTATAAATGTTTCCGGGCTTCCCGAAACTAAAAACCTTTATTATGAGGATGCTTACATGAAAGAGTTTACAGCTAAGGTTCTCCGCGTTTCAGGGAATCGCGTAATACTTGATAGGACAGCCTTCTACCCTGAGGGTGGAGGTCAACCTGCTGACCATGGTTTCCTAGAATTTAATGGAATTAAAGTGAAGGTTTACAATGTTAAAAAAGCCAGCGGAAACATAATAGTACACTTCATAGAGGGTGTCGCTCCCAAAGAGAATAGTGTGGTTAGGGGCTTAATAGATTGGGATAGGCGTATAAGCTTAATGCGCCATCATACAGCCACACATCTAATTATGGGGGCTGCTAGACGAGTTTTAGGGGAGCATGTTTGGCAGGCTGGTGCCCAAAAAGATGTTGAGCAATCTAGGCTTGATATAACCCACCCCAAAAGGCTTAGCAGAGACGAAATTAACCGCATAGAGACGCTGGCTAATGAAGCTGTTATGCTAAATATGCCAATTGAAACTCTCTGGATGCCTAGGGAGGAGGCTGAGCGGATATATGGGTTCAGGCTTTATCAGGGTGGGGTTGTTCCAGGCAGGGAAATTAGGGTTGTTAAGGCTGGAAGCTGGGAGGTTGAAGCATGTGGTGGAACACACTGCAGAGCAACGGGGGAAGTCGGCTTAATAAAGATTATTCGAACCGAGAGGATTCAGGATGGTGTTGAACGCATAATTTTCAGCGCCGGACTGCCGGCTATAAAAAGAATACAGGATTTCGAAGCTAAAGCTTCCAGAGTTGCCGATCTCCTTAAGGTTCCGCTCGAAAAATTTGATGTTACACTTGAAAGGGTTTTAGAAGAATGGAGGAGCCTGCGGCGTGAAAGGGAGCGCTTAATTGATAGAATCGCTAAAATTATGGCTGAACAATATGCTTCATTCGCTAAAGAAGTTAATGGATTAAAGATGATATCGCGCATAGTTAATGTTCAAGAGGCTGATGTAGATTTACTAATTAAAATCTCAAATGAAATCGCTAGATTAAATCCGAAATCAATCGTGGTTTTTATATGCGTTAATGGCGACGCTAGAGCTATTATTAGGGTTGGTGGGGAAGCATTAAAGGTTGGAGTTAACGCTGCTGAAGTAGCTAAGAGGATAGGTTCAGTTCTGGGTGGAGGCGGAAGCGGCAAGCCTGATTTCGCTCAAGCTGGAGGAGTCAAAGTTAAGAATGCACCTAAAGCTTTAGAAGAGGTTGAATCAATCATATATAGTGTTATTGCGGGTGATTAGCTGTGTCTCTTCAACCAATTAATTGGAGGCTTATTGAGGAGAAGTGGCGGAGAAAGTGGGAGGAAGCCCGCCTATTCGAGGCGGATCCGGATCCAAATCGTAAGAAATGCTTTGTCACATTTCCATATCCATACATGAATGGGCCATTACATATTGGACACGGCTTCACAGCCACTAGGGTTGATATTTACGCGCGCTTTATGAGAATGAGGGGTTATAACACCCTCTTTCCATGGGCTTGGCATTGGACAGGTGAACCGATCGTTGGCGCATCTCTGAGACTTAAAATGGGCGATAAAGATTTAATAAAAGCTCTCAAAGAAATAGATGGCGTCCCCGATGAGGAACTGAAGAAGTTTATTGACCCAGTTTACATGGCTAGCTACTACACGCGTGAGAGTAGGGAGGTTGTTAAGAGAATAGGCTTCTCAATCGATTGGCGTAGAGAATTCCATACAACAATTCATGAGCCTACATACAGCAAGTTTATTGAGTGGCAATATGAGACGTTGAAGGAGAAAGGTTACGTTACCAGAGGAACACATCCAGTAGTTTGGTGCCCGCGCTGCCAAAGCCCGACAGGTGACCACGATAGGCTTGAGGGTGAAGGAGTCTTCCCAGAGGAGTATACGCTTATAAAATTTATTTTTGGAGACGGGTATCTGCCAGCCGCAACCTTCAGGCCTGAAACAATATTCGGTGTAACAAACATTTTTATAAATCCAGATGCAACTTACGTTGAAGCCATTGTTGATGGTGAGAAATGGGTTGTCAGCAAAGAGGCAGCTCTTAAGCTCTCTGAGCAGCTTAAAAAGGTTAAAATTTTAAGGGAATTTAAAGGTTCGGAGATTATTGGCAAACACTTTAAGGAACCCATAAATGGAAGAGATCTACTAATACTTCCAGGATGGTTTGTTAACCCCGAATCCGCAACTGGCGTTGTTTACAGTGTTCCAGCGCATGCGCCAGCAGACTGGATAGCTCTGAAAGACCTTATAAATAAGCCTGAGAAGCTAGAGGAATTCGGCATTCCAGTTGAGGTTGTTAAGGAGATTAAGCCAATATCGCTTATAAGCGTTGAAGGTTTCGGCGATTATCCAGCAATAGAGATTGCTGATCAAATGGGAGTTAAAGACCAGTTTGACCCAAAGTTAGATGAGGCTACATCAATAATTTATCGAAAAGAGTTCCATACGGGTGTTTTAAAGCCTATATGCGGTAAATATGCTGGCAGGATTGTTAGGGATGTTAAGGCGCAAATAATAGAGGACTTTAAGAGAATGAATATTGCTGACTCAATGTATGATCTGCCGCAGAGAGTTATATGCAGGTGTACAACGAAATGTATAGTTAAAATACTCTCAGATCAATGGTTCCTACGCTATTCAGATCCGGAGTGGAAGCGGCTGGCACATGAAGCCGTAGACTCCGCTAAAATATTTCCGGAGAGCGCCAGAGTATACTTTCATGACAAGATTGATTGGCTGAGAGATTGGGCGTGTGCCAGAAGAACAGGTTTAGGAACGCCATTACCATGGAGTCCAGATTGGATAGTTGAAACATTAAGTGACTCAACAATATATATGGCGTTCTATACAATAGCGAAGCACATTAAACAGTATAATATTAGTCCAGAGCAGCTAACTAAGGAAGTTTTCGATTATATTTTTCTCGGTCTCGGAGATCCTGAAGTTATTTCGGGAAGATCTGGCATACCATCAAGTGTTCTCCAGGAAATGCGCAGCGAGTTCATATACTGGTACCCCGTTGACTTAAGGGTTTCAGCTAAGGAGCTTGTTCCAAATCACCTATCATTCTTCATATTTCAGCATGTCGCCCTCTTCCCAAGGGAACTTTGGCCGAGAGCTATTGGCGTTAATGGTGTTTTAACAATTGAGGGGCAAAAGATGTCTAAATCTAAAGGAAACTTTCTAACTTTAAGGGATGTTATTGAGAGGTTTGGTGCTGATGTTGTTAGGTTAACCCTCACTTTAGGAGCTGAAGGTATGGATGATCCGGATTGGCGTGAAGAAAACGCTAAGAGTGTGGATTCACGGCTGAGGTCTCTTTACGCATTTATAAGTCAAGTTGCAAGCTTATCTGGTGAGGATGAAGTTAAGAGTATTGATAGATGGCTGCTTTCAATACTACAAGATAGAATAAGATCTGTAACAGAAGCAATCGAAACCTTGAAGACTAGAACTGCTGCTGAAATAGCTTTATATGAAGTTTGGAATGATATACGATGGTATCTTAGGCGTAGGGGGGATCCTAATCCGAAAATTCTTAGGGAAGTCGCCAATATATGGGTTAGACTTTTAGCTCCCTTCACTCCATTCTTATGCGAGGAACTATGGAGCATCCTAGGGAATAATGCTTTTGTATCTACGGCAGAATGGCCAAAATATGATGAAACAAAGATTGATTTCAAAGCTGAGGAAACAGAGACTTTAATTAGGAATCTTATTGAGGATACGCTAAACATTATGAAGGTTACAAAGATTTCTCCAAAAAGAATCTACTATTATGTTGCGGCTGAATGGAAGTGGAAGGCTTATGTGAGGCTTCTGGAGGCAGCTGTTTCAAGAAAAATTGATATGAAAGAATCTATGAGAATGCTTATGGAGGATCCGAAGCTGAAGGGTTTCGCTAAGATGATGGCTCCATTCATCAGCAGATTAGTAGAGGAGCTTAACGCGCTTCCGGAAGAAAAGAAGCGCAGGCTTATGAAAGCTGGCATAGTAGATGAGATGGCTGAAATATGTGAGGCGAAAACATTCCTAAAGAAGGAGTTCAATGCTGAAGTAATAGTTTATAGAGAAGATGACCAGCAAAAATATGATCCTAAAGGTAAAGCTCAGCAAGCTAAACCATTTAAGCCAGCAATATACATCGAATAGCTTAATTCGCGCCACTCTCTAGACTGAAGAACCCTGCTTCTAAGAGTTCATTAGTGGTTTTATTGCCCTTACAGTGCGTCCAGCAATTATCTTAAGCTCTCTCTTCTACCATTCTTCTTTCAGTACCTTGGCATTAAAACCTTCGTTACAAGCTCCTGGAGCTTTATCTTATTCTCAAGTCTTTTTAGCTACAAGAAACTCTTCCATGCTTCATTACTCTTGTTTATTATCGCTGTGCTATTGCTGAGCCTATTAAAGGAGCGTACTTCTCGCATAGGATATTACTCGAAACGCTTGTAGCATACGTACGCCTGTCCATTTCAATGTTCACCTCATAATCTGGCGCAGTTGTCCGCAAGCATCCATAAGGCGGGATGATCCCCAACCATGAATGTGTTGCTCTCTCCACACTTCACTCAACACCTTAATTACATCATCGTAGGTTTCCCTAGGATGAAACTTCAAGCGTTTAAGCTCCTTAACTGTTTCCCTCTTAATTTTAATGAGCATTAAAATACTACATCAAACTACGAAAAGCAGCATAAAATTTAACGGCAATTCATCCCCAAAGGCTTTCCCGCCGAATCTTGATAAGCGATATAATTTATCAGCTTAAAGATTGCGTAAAAGGAACTATGAAGTTTCCTGCAAAAAAATGGGGGATACGATGTAGTGGAAGGCTTTAGTGGAACTACATTAATCTATCCAATAGATAGTAGAATGCTGTTGAGAAAGCCTCTATTAAGAGCACAGCAATTATTGATCCAGAGAGTTCTCCAGTTGAAATGTATGTTATAAGTAATGCGATGGGATCTACAACTATGCGGTATATTATTGTCTTCTTTATGCTTGTTCTCCGCGTGCGGGAAATTGGCTGGGCATCCGCACCACGCACACTATCTTAGTGTGCGAGTTTAAGAAAAACTAATATTTAAGCTTTCATAATACACCCTTTTAAGGGTGTTTAACGGTTAAAAGTTAAGTTTATAAGCTCTCTTTTCGGATAGACTAGGAATTTAAGGCCTTTATGAAACTTGTTAAGATCTATAGGCGAATGCTCGTTGATCTGGTGAATTACGGCTTCGAAAAGAACATAGACTCGTTCATTAGATTGAAGAGGAACAACTACCGTGAATTGCGAGGGAAGTTTCCACAACTTCCAAGCCACTATATTCACACAGTCTGTCAAGACACTTCGATGAGGATTAAGAGCTTCGTGAAGCTTAAGAAGAAGGGATTGGCGGTATCGGAGAGTCCGGAGGTGGTTAAAATCTCCATTTGGCTCGTCGACCACCTATGGAGGCGCGCTGGCTACACGGCGATCCTCATGTTCACCAGCTGGGTGCCAGTAGATCTTAAACCACATAAGAGTTCTGGAGGTACGTGAACTCTGGATGGGCTTTGAGGGCTCAGCCTAGAATAAGGCTCGACTATAAGGGATGAGGTTGCCGGTTTACCTCGCCTTCGGGAAGGTTGTGGATGTGGGTGGGGAGGAAGCCAGGAACGTAATCTCAGTCGACGTTAATGAGGATAACGTGAGGGTTAAGGTTGTCGACAAAGCCTACATATTTGAGACTAACGTTAAGAGTTTCATCATCGGCTACGCCAAGTATAGAGGGGTTGTCCAGAACGTTAAGGGGAATTGTATGTGAAAATGGCCATCCACGGGAGGGAGCAGAAGAGGGACATCAGGTTTAAGGTGGCGAACGTTATCGCGAGCACCACTAAGAAACTTAACGCGGTGGTCATCTTGGAGAAGCTTCCAAAGCGGTGCCCAAGAAACATGATTAAAGGCGTCAAGGTTCCTTCGTTGAAGCATAGGATCTATCAAGCTGGTTTTAGGGGCATGGTGAAGCGATTGAAGGGAAGTGCTCTGGGAGAGGCATTCCAATCGGAAAGGTTGATCCTAAAGGCGCCTCTCCGAAGCGTCCGCTCTGCGGATCTAAGCTGATAAATGGCTATGCCCAGAAGCAATTGAAGTGCTCGAAATGTGAGGTGGAGATGGGTTGGGATGTGGTGGCGGTCGTAAACGTGGGGAGAAAATATTTGACTTTTAAGGGGCTCATACCGTTAGCCCAAATACCCAATGACCCCCTTAAGTTAGCAGTGCTACCAATGAAGGAGTGGGTGAGGGAAAGTTCCCAGATGCAATAAATGAAAATAAATTAATGAGAATGAGCATTTAGGGACAAACTGTATTTTCTACTGCTTTTTCAATATGAGCTTTTCCATTACTTATGGGTTAGCTCTTAAACTGGAGGATTACGCCCATAGCTCTTGTCCTATCTTCCATGAGCATTCCATACGCTTTTTCAGCTTCATGCCAGCGGTACCTATGTGATATTAGATGGTTGATTTTGAGGAAGCCGGCTGATAATAAGTCGAAGAATAACTCTGTATTCCTCTTTCTTGTCCACGGATTATAGAGTGTTTCATATTCAGGTTGACTGGTGAAGTGTGTTCCAATAATTATTCTGCTTGGCCTATTAACTTCATCATGAAAATCCATTACTGTTCTCCCCCTAGGCGAGCTTAGAATTATGAGGCACCCTAAGCTTCTGGTGAGGGTTATAGCTTCCGGTATAACGTTAGGGTTGCCAGTTACCTCAAAAACTTTATCCGCCATCCTACCCCTCGTTATCTTCTTAATCTCCTCTCTAACATTATTCCAGTTGTCGGCTCGTAAAGTATGAGTTGCCCCGGAATCCTTCGCTATTTTAAGTCTATTTTCAGCAATATCTACTGCTATCACTGGATAAGCGCCAGCCATCCTGGAGAATATTATCGCCATCTGACCCAAAATTCCAAGCCCAGTAACTACAACTGACTCGCCTAAAGAAACCCTTGCAAGCCTAACAGAATTCATTACACCAGCAGCTATAGTGTGGAAGCATGCATCCTCAACATTAACGTTTTCTGGAACCTTAACAAGATGGTCAGCGCGTACAACAGCGTGGGTTGCATGCGGTGATGTAGCAGCAACAATATCGCCAATCATAAAATCCTTAACTTTAGAACCACACTTAACCACTTTCCCAACGCTTGAATATCCGGGTAAAAATGGATATTTAACGTACGCTGACCAGGCGGATCGCTCCGGAAACTCACCGGTTAAAGCTGTCAGCTCTGTTCCAGTACTTATTAATGTATTTATCGTTTCTATTAAAACCTCGTTTTCAGACGGATCTTTAACATCAAATTCTTCGATATTAATTTCCTTGGGCGCTGAGAACACAATTCTAAAACCCTTCAAAATTTACTCCCTTCATTACTTATAGAATTATTGACCTAATAAATCTTAATGAATTGTCCCGTGAAAAACGTTCTCCTCATTTTATGTTTCCCCTCTTCTTTCTGGAAAACTCTGATTTTCTTTGCAGCTTAAGATTTGCTCGATTTTCTGGACTATTTCCATGAAGGCTTTTGACGCTGGTAAATCCCTATGTTCAGCGATGAAGGGTATGCCTTTATCTGAGCTTTCACATATTTTCTGGTCTATTGGTATACTTCCTAAAAATGGCACCCCCATCTCCTCAGATATTCGCCTTCCGCCGCCAGATTGAAATACATCGATTTTCGCCCCGCAGTTTGGACATATAAAGCCGCTCATATTTTCGATTACGCCTATAACTTGTAAACCAAGCCTCTTAGCGAACATAACAGCCTTCTTAACAACTATTTGGGAGACTTCCGATGGGATTGTGACGATGATAACTCCATCCATCTCTGGTAGTAGCTGCGCCACGCTCAGCGGCTCATCGCCTGTTCCCGGAGGCAAATCTATTAAGAGCAGGTCGAGATCACCCCAAACAATATCTGAGAGAAACTGGCGTATAGCGGTCATCTTTAATGGACCGCGCCAAATAACGGGCGTGTTCTCATCTGGTAAGAGGAAATCTATTGAGGTAACTCTAATACCTAGGGGTCCAATTGCTGGAAATATACCCGGCGGGCCAACTTCAAGCCTATGTCCACTTAACCCAAGCATTTTAGGTATGCTTGGACCATGAATGTCAGCATCTAGAATGCCAACTCTATAACCGTTTATTGCAAATGCCATTGCAAGATTCACGGTTACAGTACTTTTACCAACACCGCCCTTACCGCTTATAACAGCAACTTTATGCTTTATCTTCCGCATCCTAATTTTTAGCATTTCTTCCTGCTCTTTAATTCCTCTCTCCCTCTCATTTGCGGCTTCTGTCTCACCGCTCATATTGCTCACTACGCTTTTGAGTAGATAATTGATATAGTAAACTATTTAAATATTTTATGTTTAAAAAATAAACTGTGAGACAAAATGGATGAAATTGATAAAAGGATAATATCGGAGCTTCAAATAAATGGCAGGGCGACTTTAGGGAGGCTTGCTGAGATAACTGGATTTTCAAGTATGGGAGTTAGAAAAAGGCTTCAAAAGTTAATTGAGCAGGGTGCGATTAAGATCTCAGCGCTATTAAATCCATCCCACTTAAAGCTCTTTCCGACAATAGTTCTACTTGAAATGGAGAACGCTGAAACGATGCGGAGGCTCCTAGATAGGTTTAGAGATTGCCCGAGGATTGTCTATATCTTTAAAACTTTAGGCGGATATAACTTGATAGCCCTGATTGTCGCTGAGGACCAGAATACTCTTGAAAGCATATCTATAGAGAAATGCTCAATTAGAAGTGGCTCTGGAGTAAGACGATCGGAATTTTATCCTGTAAGCGACATATATTTCTCGCAATTTATTCCAGTAAGGGAGTATCTTGCTAATAAGAAACGGAGCATTGCGCCGTGCGGGGTTGACTGTAAGCCATGTATAAGGTATGTGAATGAGAAGTGCGTTGGTTGCCCAGCAACAGTTCATTATAGGGGTACATTATGAGGGAATACGATTTAAGTGAGGAAGGCTCTTCCCTAAAATTAAGGGAAGCGGAGAAAGTAGAGATAATCAGCCTAGTAGACAATTATATTGATCTTTTATCATCCTCTGAGAGGGAGGAGGTTAAGAGTTTTAGGGAGTGGGCGAAGGAGAAATCTAAGCATCCAATAGCTGAGCACGGTTTCTCAATGCTCATCAGAGTTTTTGATGGCGGTGAGTTGCATACTATACTCTTTGATACTGGAAGCAGCTTTAGTGGCATAATATTGAATGCGAGGAGAATGGGAGTGAAATTGGCAGAAGTTGAGTGCGTAGTTCTCTCGCATGGGCATTATGATCACTTCATGGGCTTACCGGCCGCTGTTAAAGCCATAGG
>Ga0080004_1132839_pt1 | contig 11360 bp, 15 predicted proteins | sample WasSprMetagenome_FD_69207 | JGI IMG/M metagenome (GOLD analysis project Ga0080004, IMG submission 69207) | Sulfidic aquatic microbial communities from Washburn Spring, Yellowstone National Park, USA - WS (SPADES assembly) (version 2) | ecosystem: Environmental > Aquatic > Thermal springs > Hot...
ACACAGATACAACTTGCCAAACTTTTAGCGGTAAATCTGAGGCGGATTTTATCCATTTTGAAAACATATAGTACATTGGCGTCTCGCTAGTTGGTCGAATAGCAAGCTTAACATCTAATTCCTTCTTTCCACCATGAGTAACCCAGTAGACTTCATTCTCAAAACCCTTTATGAATTCCGCTTCCTTTCCGAAAATGTCTTCTGGAATCAAGAAAGGAAAATAAGTTTCTTCATGTCCTGTTTCTGTCAAAAGGCGACGCATAATCTCAATTACTTGATTCCTAAGTTCCCAACCATAACTAAGCCAAACTCCGCACCCTTTTAATGGATACGAATAATCAATGATTCCTGCTTGGATTAAAACTGCATTAAACCATTCTGTTAACTCTTCCTTTCTGGGAAGCAATTCAGGCGGCTTAACTTCTTTTTTCTCCATGCTCTTCACCTATAGGATAAACTTATATTTCCCTCCAACGAATTTTAGGAGAAATTTTGTAGCAACTTTAAGAGCCCAAAGCAACTCCAATCCAGACAATCCTGGTACACCAAAAACTAGAAGAAGGACATTTTTAGTAGTTTCAGTAACGTTTGCTTTCTGGCTATCTCTGTAAGCATATTCACTTAAAATTCCTTCTTCATCGCAAACCACAATTTCCTTTCCACTTAATCTAATTACCTCACTCATACCAATTCCTAGAATAATTCTCCCTCTTTTGAAGATCTAACTATCAACTTTTCTCCCTTTATTAAGTCTAAATCATAAACAGACATTGGTACCATCGTGTAAAGAATTGCTATATTGCAAACATCTGTAATAGTGTTGATTCTAGGCAAACCTTCACCGAAAACCACTCTTCTCAGCAAAGCTTCGTTGGCTGGCCTGACTTTTGTTGGGTCTAATCCCAACGTTTTCCATTGTAGAAGTTCTCTTTATTTACTCATTCTACACTGTTTTGTTCTTTTCAATTCTCTATTTTATTGGCACGCGAGATTTTGTAACAAATATTTCGTTAGTTTTTTTTCGGCTTATCAACTGGTGGATTTATGCCAAGCGTAGAAGCTAATCAGCAAATTCTTTTGACTTTGATTGCAATTATTATTATAGGAGCAACAAGTTTTAAGATTCACCATGCAATCTTCTTTAGAAACTGATACAAACTGAAATCTTCGGAAATCTTTACATTTTTGTTATTGATTGCGATTGGTACGGTTGCTTCTTACTATCTTCACTATAACGACATAACTTATTCTTTATTAAATACAGTTAGTGCTGCATCTACAACAGGATTTGGTTTTGAATCTATAAAAAATCTTCCTGAGACTTTAAAATTGATTTTGATTGCTTTGATGTTTATAGGTGGCTGTACGTTTTCGACAAGTGGTGGAATAAAAGTTTATAGACTAATAATGTTACTCAAATCGATAGGAATTGCCGTAAGAAAGAAACTTGGAATTGAGAGTTAAGAAGACGTTAGAGAAGCGTTAGTCTCTTCACTTACAATTTCTTTATCAGTCATGATAGTTTTCATTTCAGCATTAATTTTCACATTTTACGGAAATTCTTTCATAGATTCTCTCTTTCAATGTATTTCTGCATATTCAACTGTCGGCTTGTCTTTAAACTTGAATTTAAACATAACATTGAAATTAATCTTAATAGTCTTAATACTTCTAGGAAGAGTTGAAATATTTACATTCTTGGTTGCAATTAGCAGGTATAAGCAAAAAGGAGAAAAACTATAGTTCTTGGGAAATCAGTTTTTATTACTGTAACAATTAAATAACCTTATGGAAAAAGAAAGGTTAGACTATTGGCAAGACATAGAAACTTACGAAAGATATACGTTCGATTCTGAAGAAGGCAAAAAGAGAATTGAAGAAATGGAAAAATACTTTTCAGAATTTAAAAATTTTCTAGGAAGAAGAATTCTCGACATAGCGTGTGGGGCTGGATTATTTTCATTTTGGTTAGAGCAAAAAGGTTATGAAGTAGTCGGAGTTGATATAAACAAAAAAATGATAGAATTGGCGCTAAAAACAAAAAAGAAATATAAATTTAAATCTCAGTTTTTGTTAAGCGATGCAGCAAATGTAAAACTAGAAGGAGAATTTGATAGTGCAGTTATTTTTGGAAATACTATTCTCGGTCTTTCACCAAAAACTTTTGTCAACATAATCAAAAACGTTAAGAAGTATCTTAAGAAAAATGGCTATGTAATTATAAACTATAGAAGTTTGTTAGAGAAATTAGTGAATAAAGAGTGGAAAGATGTATACTTTGATTCAGAGAGAATAGCTAGCTTCAATTTAAAGTATGATGACTCCTATGCTGGAATAACTAAGCTATATGTAGATTTAACTGGGGAGAAACTACCAATCAAAGAAACATTTTATGCATGGTCAGGTGGATTTTTAGAGGCAATAATGGAAGCTTTAGGTTTTGTTTTAGTAAAGAGATTTGAAACAAAAGTTAGCATGTGCGAAGTTATGGATATTTATCAACTAAAATCAAAAGAGTGAAATTGCAAGATTCTAGCAATAACAGAAGTTGATATATAAGCTTGCTATAAGATTATTCTAATTCGATTTCAACTTTCTTCATAAACTAAAGATAAATCGCATACAGTCCCAAGTACTCTCCCTCGAAAGTATTTTTATATAGCTTCTGAAATTTTATATTAGTGAATATAAATTAAGGTGACTATAATGATAGATGTAATAGATAAAATAGTCACTAAAGATATTAAAACAATAAGTGGAGAAGAAGCAATAGAGATAGTAAAGTGGATAAGAGAAAATTTACAAGATGTAGAAAAGATTAGCCTACTGCTAAGAAAAAATCCACAAACGATAATAATTTTTAGGCTACTAACAAATTTGACTAGGCAATCCTTCTCCAGAAAGCTAAATATTAGCTTTGACTCTTTGAAAAAGGCTGAAATTGATGGAAAAATAAGAACTGAAACAGCAATAAACTGGAGTGAAAAAGTATCAAAGATTCTCCGTTTCCAACCTATAGATTGGGACTTTGGAAAATTCAAAAGAATATGGGAAGATAAGAAAAAGAAGAATTTTGAAGACTTCAATACTCAGATTTTTAACAGATTAAGAGACGAATTTTCGAAATTGAACTTACCAAATGATTTAAGAAGATGCAACAACGAAGAATTTATAAGAGTCTTCAGATGGTTAAAAGAAAAGATAGATGAAGTTGGAATATGTGAAGAGCTTTTAAAAGTTGAGCCTCAGCTGCTTCTAATTCTTAGAACGTCTCTCGGTCTTTCTCAAAAAGAATTTGCAAATAAAATAGGTAAAACCTTTAGATGGGTTAGAGATATTGATTCCAAGAGGAGATTCTTAGAGGATCCCCAAACTATTGGAAGGGTATTAGAAGGATTATCAAAGTTATCACTAGAAATGAAAGAAGATGTTGCACTTGCGACTTGGTCTAGATTTAAAATCGCTGCACACGAAAGTATGAGGGAATTTGAAAAGAAATCACTAGTAGAATTCAAAAAAGAAGATATAGAAGAACTTTTTGAGAAAGTTAAAAATGAAACAAACGATTTTACATCAGTTCCTTTAGAATTGTTAATTAATTGTCCTTCCTCTCTCCTAATTTTCAGACTTGGAATGGGCATGGGTATTAAAAAATTTTCTTCATTGATCGGAATTAACGAAAGATGGTTGAGAAAAATAGAAAGCAGTCAAGGAGGAATGAGTTTGAGAAATGCGACAAGGATGAAAGAAATACTGGAAAATCTTCTCAAGGATAAAAAGATAGATAAGGAAGCTGTAGTTAGAAACTTCATAAAATTCAAGAATTTCATTGCTTCTTCCGTTAACAATTTAACTGGCATAAAATTAGCAGAAAAGGCACCTCTTACAAATGATGAAAAAATAGTCATGGATGCCCTACAAAAAATGGGAATAGATTTTCAAACACATTCAACCTTACAGTTACATACCGGAAAATTTGTAAATGTAGATTTCACAATAAGAAAAGACAAGACTATATTTGTAATAGAAGTTTTTAGCTTATCTAAAATGGGAAGAATAGCCACTTTGAAAATCTCAGATATAGACCACCGATTTAGAGGTTTAAAAATGAACAATCCGAATATTAAGACAATAATGATAATTTCATCAAAAGAGAAAGAATTAAGTAAAATCATAGCAGAAAAAGCTAAAATGGAAACTTTTGATACTGATTTTATACTTACGATAGATGAAGTTGAGAAGATTGCAAGTTTAGTAACATAGAAGATGCGACTACACTCTTCTTCCTCTTCTTCCACCTTTTCTTCTCATGTAGCCGTGAATTATTGGAGTTACATCTTCGATTAAACCTATTTTTAATCCAGCTTTTGCAAGAGCTCTTATAGCAGCTTGCGCTCCAGGTCCAGGAATTTTCGTTTTTATACCTCCTGGAGCTCTAACTCTTATATGCACTCCAGTAATTCCTTTAGCTAAAGCTTCTTCAGCGGCTTTCTTAGCAGCTAGCATGGCTGGAAACGGCATTCCGCCTTCTCTATCCTTATCTGTCATCATTCCGCTAGAATACCTTGCTATTGTTTCAGCTCCACTCAAATCTGTAATGTGAACTATTGTAGAATTAGGACTACTAAAAATGTGAGCTACCCCCCATCTCTCTTTCTTTTCACTCATCTAACCACCTTCTTTAACCTCAACGCTAACTTCAGCTTTAGGTTGTTGTGCTGGTTGTTCTTGTACTGTTGTTTTTGGTATATTTGGTTTTATGTCACACGTTATTTTATCTTCTTCATCTCTACTAACCAAATAGCTTGGATAAACAATTCTTCTTCCATTGATTCTTACATGCCCATGAACAATAAACTGTCTTGCCTGTTTTATTGTGTTTGCCAAACCTTTTTTATAAACAATCGTTTGTAATCTTCTATTTAACAAATCTTTAACAGTTAGGCTCAAAACATCATCTAGAGTTGAGCTTGGAGATGGTAATAGACCAAGCCTATACAACTTTTGAATCAAAACTTTCTCTTTTTCCTTATCTCTTCTTGCGTTTAAATCTCTTGCCATCCTTCTATACTTTCTCAGTTCTTCTTTAGCTCTCCATAGCTCCTTTTTCCTTCTCAATCCAAATTCTATCATTATTTTTCTCTCTTCTTCCAATAGCTTCTTATCCCACGGCTTCTTTGGTTTCTTATACTTTTTTCTAAATCTCTTCATAGCTCATCACTTCTTTTCTTCTTTCTTCTCCTTTGCTTGTTGCCCTGCTTGTTGTTGAGCTAATTGTTTCATCTTACCTCTTAAAACACCTACAGTTCTACCATGCCTAAAGTGGCTTCTAGTTCTTTGTCCTCTTACAGGTTGACCATACATATGTCTAAAACCTTTATAAGTCTTTAACTCAATCTCTCTCTTAATATCAAAACTTCTTGCAATGTCTACATCTGGTCCAATCAAATGCATATCTAATCCTGTTTCTGGATCTTTTCTTCTGTTAAATAAAAATGAAGGAATGTTGTATTTAGCAGGATTTTTCAAACAATCTTCAATCTTCTCTATTTCTTGTGGAGTTAAACTTCCAAGCTTTCTGTAGGCATCTAATCCCAAAGCAGAAATAACAGCTTTTGAGAAAGTATAACTCACTCCTTTTATACCAGTTAATCCGTATAGCAAGTTTTTATTTGCGTTCAAATCAGTATTCAAAATTCTAACTATACCTTCAACCTTTTTTTCAACCTTCTTTAAACCTTTAGCTATTTCTTTAGGCTTTTCCTTTTTCTTCTTTTCTTCCTCGCCTTCTTTCTTTTCCTCTTCATCTTTAACTCTCGAAACTCCCATAGAGAGAGAATTGTAACTTAAGTTTAAAAATGTTCAGATATGTTAAAATTTCACTTTTTCTTTGATTCTATAGAGGCAGATTTACTTAATTTATCAGCGATTTTTAGAGCCTCTGGATATTTAAAACCGATTCTGCTTAAAAACTTCTCTAAACCCTCAATGTCTATATTAGAGCCTATACTTGCATAATATTTTTCAAATTTTATTCCAACCTTCTCACCGTCAACGAGAATATAGCTATCCTTTATTTCTCCGTATAGAAAACTCTTTGCAATTCCAATTGTCGGCTTTCCTGTCAATATCCCTATTATTGTCGCTAAACCTGCTTTTCTTGGATGCGCCAACCCTTGACCATCTACAAGAATCAAATCATATTCGTCTTTTATTTTGTTGATCGCTTCAAGCATTATCGGAGCTTCTCTTAGAAAAAGCAAACCAGGGATGTAAGGAAATTCCACTTTTTCTTTAATTATTAACTCTCTCAGGACTTTCTTTTGATTTAAATCGTAAATTATAGCAGCACAATAAGCCGAATCACTCTTATATGCAACGTCTAAAGCTAAAACTTTATCTATTTTCTCAATCTTTTTAAATTCAACAAGCTTGCTTAAAGCTTTTTGAAGTTCGAAATAAAACTGAATATTTAATCTCATAATTTATGAATTTTAGATATTATCATTGATATACATTTGTATTTTATCAAAAGACTTAATTTTTGTATCAAAGCATGAAAATTGATTATGAAGCTAGTGCCAGATGAGGTTAGATGGCATAAAGCTAGTTTTAAAATTATCAAAGCTTTCGATTATATGAGCTTTAAAACAATGAATAATGAAACAAGGAAAGTGCTTTTAGTCGATAAAAGATTTCATTAAAAATCTCAAGATTATTTTGAATTGAGTATACTTTTATTTTTTGTTTTTCAAAAATTTCTCCACGCTATATACAGAATTAAAAGGATTACCAATAGGACAAATCCGATCATAAAAGATGATATGTTATTTAGAAATGATACAAATGCATTATAATTTTTGAAGTATAGAAATAGAGAAATGGCGGTAAATGTTAATAAAGAAATTATTAAAATCTTCGCTCCTTTATTTTCCTCTTTAGACTGAGATTGATATAATTCGTGGATTCCTCTATAAATCTCTTGTAATTTGTTTTTGAGTTCTCCTAATCTTTCTCTTATCTGTTGATTAGTATAATCATTCATTTCAACTTCTTCTAACTTTCCCATGAGATATTGAACTGCCGAATCTAACCTTACTCGACGCTTTTTGGTATAGAGGTAGGGCCGATCTTCTAGATTATTCTCTTTATAGGCCTTAAGTAGACGATTGATATCCTTTTCTAAAATTGATAGCCTTTCTTTTGTTTCCTCTTCCATTTTCCTTCTTAAAGAGCTAAAATGATCTACAAGATAAGTAAAACTTGACCAACCATAACCAGGATATAAATCACCCATCGCGTATAGATTCCTGATCCATTCATTTAATTTTTCTCTCCACGCATAAGCCATCTTCCTCGCAGTCTCCTTATCTGTATACAACTCTTCTGCTATACGAGTAATTATGTCATCATTCAAAATTATTCTTCTTTGACTATGACCATATATATATTCACTATTAATCCCGCCAACCTTTATAATAGTAGCAAATAAAATTTTTGTAAATAGCTCTCCATATTCTTTCGTTTCTTTGTATTTCTCTCTTGCGATCTTGAGATATTTCTTTAAATCATCTAAAGTATAATCCGTAGCCAATCGCTGAATATCAGCTAAAAATTCACCAGTAAGTTTTCTTCCCCCAATATATTCTTCTTTTCTCCCGAATAATTTTTTCTTAACTTCTATCTCTTCAGTTCTAGTTTCACTTTCACTAGAAGACGTTTGAGTTTGTGACTCCTTATTTTTTCTTAACCAATCAAGTATTCTCATATTTTACTGTTAGTCATCAACTTTAAATATAAATATTGACTCAACTTCTTTGAAAGTTATTAATGATAAAGTGGACCGGCCGGGATTTGAACCCGGAGCCTCCGCTTTGCAAGAGCGGCGATCTACCATTGATCTACCGGCCCGTAGCTATGGATTATTTAATCGTTCAATGATAAATTTTTATTCTTTTTGCTAAATTTTCCTAATCATCCTTCTCAAAATTTCTATATTATCACAAGCTCTTTTAACATGACATCCTTGGCAAACTCTTTTAACATAATTTGGAAGCTTGCTTTTTGGAGGTATTCTTCCTGTTGAATAAAATCTTTGCATTTGTTTCTTCAATTTAAAGAACTGTCTTAATAGATTTTCATCCAAATCGATTTTAATCAAAGAATTTGTTTGGAAGTAAATGATGTAAGAATATTTTACTTCTTTTCTGAAATAATTGCTAACTAAAACACTTTCTCCGATTGCTTGTAATAGATGTTCTTTCTTTATTCTTCCTTTGAAAGCGGCATACTTTATCTCAATTGGAACAATTTCATTTTCTTTAAATCCTATAACATCCACAGAACCTATTATTCCTTCTCTCAAAGATTCTAAAGTTCTTTCAGAATAAACAGTGACAAAATTCTCCTCTTTTATAAGCTCTAGGAATTTTCTTAAGAAATCCTCAAGAACTTTCTTTTCTATTTGAACCATTCCTTCATATTTCTTCAAAGCTTCTTCAGCGGCCTTTGAAATCAAAAAATTTTCGTCTTTCTCATTCTGCATGTTGTCTATCATAAGCTTTACTGCCAAATGTACAGCTTCTCCATCCCAAACTTTTCCAACTTTTTCCTTCTCTTGTTTTGAGAGGGTTATCTTTTCTAACCAAAGTCTTCTTGGACATTGATAGAACTTTGCAATTTCCAATGGAGTGATAAAAATTTTTCTTATTCTTTTAACCCTCTCTATAACCTTTTCCTTTGCACTTTCAATAGCTTCTTGCGGAATATTTCCTATCTTTACTATACCCTTTGAACTCTCTATAACTTTTCTCGAGGAGAGCTCTTGTAAAACTAAGAATAGATAGTCAGAAGATGTTATTCCATTAGAAAGACAAATCTTCAATAAATCATCTATTTTCAATTCTTTTCCCTCATTTTGTTTCAAAACATCGAATATTTTGCCGAATATGTTTTCCTCAAATTCTATTCCAAATCTCATTTACTCACCTGGAGTAAATACTTTATTGATTCTTTTTTGTCCACTTCAACTTTTCCTTTTTTCTTCCCATTAAGTAATATCTTTCACATTTTCGAGAACAGAAATAGAGTATTTCACCGCTTGTTCTCACAAACATTTTTCCTGTTCCTGGCTTAATTTCTGAATTGCAAAAGCTACATTTCATGAAAATCTACCTTACTTTTGTTCTAATCTCATAGCAACTTCCATCTCTATTTCTCTTAACATTAGAATATCTCCAACTCTAACTGGACCAACAACATTTCTAATTAAAATTTTTCCTGCTTCAGGTCCTTCTATAAGTCTACATCTAACTTGCCTAACTCCCTTTACTCCAGAAGCACCCAAAACTTCTATAACTTCTGCCGCATAAGCATCCTTCATCTAAATCACTTCTTTAATTTTTGGATCTCTTTTACTATTTCCTCCAATAATTTAGAATGTTCTCCAGCATCGATTATAGCAACTGCTGCTGCTTGAACTTCTATACCAGAAGCTTTTCCTAATTCAAGTTTAGATGGAACATATGTGTATGGAACTCCCTTCTCCTCACAAAGAGGAGGCAAATGCATAACAACTTCTTCAGGATCTACATCCATAGCAATAACAACAAGTTTTGCCTTTCCTTTATCAACGGCCTTTGTAACCTCATTAGTACCTCTTCTAAGCATTTTCTCCTCTAATTTCTTTCCTTCTTTTTTTACAGCTTCTTCTCTAGCTTTTTGAGTAGCAGCAACCAATTCTATCAATTTCAAAGTCTTCTTAATTAATTCTTCGCTTGGTTCAAACTTAACATATGCTTTCATCCTCATCACCCTCCATTTTTCAACATTCAATAATTTGTTTAAATCCTTTTAAAGTTTAATTTTTTGCTTAAAATCATTTATGAGCAAAGTAAAATACCATTTCTTTCTTATTATCTAGTCTACAAAAACCTATTCTATAGAATTGGACTATGTCGCCTTCCTTTAGTTCTTTGATGCCATCTTCTGCTATGGCTTCTAATTCATTCCCATTGGGCATAACTATTTTTATTTTAATGTTTGGTGTTGAGACCCAATGGATTTTTGGAGTATCTTCCGAAACTTCATTAGTTACGAATTCGGAGATTTCACCCAATTTTACAGTAAACATACCTATTAGAACAACGTTTTTGTCTTTCAATTTTTCAAAATCTTCTTTCTCCACATATATTTCGCTTGGATTGATAGATATTTCCCTTACTCCTCTTTCAGGAAAATCTGGATGATATCTTATGGAAATTTTACTAATATTGTAGTTTAGTTTTATTCTTACTGGACTCAAAACTGCAAAATATCTGTTGGCTATCTTGTCTATAATTTTTCTGTTCTCTGCATACAAAATGTCTATAGGCATTGTAATATCTGCTTCACTCAGTCCCAATTTAAGAATGAAATTTCTTATTGCTTCTGGCTGGAATCCTCTTTTTCTCAAAGATTGTAAACTCCAAGTTCTTGGATCATCCCAACCTTTTATTTCTCCTTTTTCTATCATTTTCCTAGTTTTTGATTTACTTAACTTAGCCCCCTCTTCTTTTAGCCTCAATAGGCCATAATGTATGAATTTTGCCTTTCTCCAACCAAAAATATCCCAAATATAATCTTGCATCATGTCTTCAATCACAAGCTCCTTTCCTCTGAGTATATGAGTGGTTCCAATTAGATAATCATCAATTGCCCAAGAAAACTCTAGCATTGGCCATACTCTGTATTTTTTTCCAACTCTAGGATGTTCTCTTTCTGATATTCTAAGCAAGACTCTATCCCTAAAAGCTGGATTTGGATGTTTCATATCTGTCTTTAATCTAACAATAGCCTTCCCTTCTGGTATTTTACCATCTAACATTTCTTTAAATAATCTCAAATTCTCATCTACATTTCTGCTTCTACAAGAGCACTCTATTCCAAGTCTTCTATTTTTTTGTATTTCTTCCTTGCTACAAGTACAAACATAAGCCTTACCCATTTTTATTAACTCTTCTGCGTACTTGTAGTAGATTTCCAACCTATCAGACTTGTACAAAACTTCATGATATTTTACACCTAGCCAATCTAGACCATCTTTAATCAAATCATAAGCATCTTTGTCTAGAGGCTTTTCTTCACTTCCAATCGTATCATCATAAAACAAAATTAACTTACCGTTGTATCTCCTTACATAATAATCATTTAGCAAAACCATCCTAGCATTACCTATATGCAATGGACCAGAAGGAAATGGAGCTAGTCTCATAACAACTTTTCCATATTCTGCGTCTGGAAGCTCTGGTAATGGTTCTTTCTTCTCTTCTTTTTTGAATTCGGTAATATTCATCTCGGATATTTTTCTCTCAATTTCATCT
>Ga0080004_1132851_pt1 | contig 11357 bp, 10 predicted proteins | sample WasSprMetagenome_FD_69207 | JGI IMG/M metagenome (GOLD analysis project Ga0080004, IMG submission 69207) | Sulfidic aquatic microbial communities from Washburn Spring, Yellowstone National Park, USA - WS (SPADES assembly) (version 2) | ecosystem: Environmental > Aquatic > Thermal springs > Hot...
AGTTGATTAAAGCCATAGGTAGTACACGCACTCATGTAGAGGCGCCTCCACGATCTACATGGGACTTGTTAATAATCTCTTCGGTGTATCTAGATTAGCTAGGGGTTTATATAAGTGGAAGCGATAGATCGAGTTTTGATATACCCATGAGTGTTGACAGGGAGTTTATAGAGTATGTTCTTTCAATTCTTTGTATTGGATTCGTTGAATAGCCTCTCGTATACTCTCACAGTATTAGTGTCTAAGCTTTCAATTCTTTGTATTGGATCCGGATTCCACTACTAATTATTTATTAAAAGTGAGTTAATAAATACCCTTTTAATTCTTCGTATTGGATTCTTGGAGATTTAAATAATCCACCAACTCTACCTGGTTCATGAAGCCCGTGGAGGGGACTATGTCTCCACGTCATTTTGTATTATACTGTCTGGCTGAATTCAGACTCCTGATCGATCAATAGAATAATAAGTAGGGAAACCTACCTGATAGTCTCTCTAAACTCAGATTTCAAAACAGCAGGATCACACCAATATAAATAGAGTTTAACAACTCCTTAACCAGCCTCCAATTATCATTTAAGCCTATATTTTATGCGTGTTGAAATCAACAATGTCCTGGAAGAGGACAATATATCGAGAAAACAGGGTCGACTATTGTTCTCTTGGCTCCTCTTCAACCACGTAGACAATATACTTACCCCTCGACTGTAGATAAGCTTGTAGAGCGATGACTATGCCTCCACCAACAATCAAGATAATCATTGCAGTAAATCCGTTTGCAAACGGATTACTAATGAATAGAGCAAGCGTGGTAGCCACTATCACAAGCCAGAGGGTAAGCACAATAAAATACCCGACTCTATACTCCCTCCTTACAACGCGCCTCATAAAACCCACCTAGTTCAATTGAAGTGTTAGATATATAAAAATAATTGTTTAGAGAGATCACTGGGTTATCTATCACGGATGCGATGTCATAGCTTATGGGCTTATCGGATAAGATAAAAATATAAGTTATTTAATGACGCTTTACTACTTCATTAAATTCTCTAAGCTCGATCATTTAAAAAGCTTCTCGGGTAAAATAGTGGTCATAAAATAGCTCCTAGCTCGCCGTCGTATTATATGCGAGAGGGGCTCAAGTAATAGTTAGCTGATGTTAATTGGCTTAATAATGTAGTAGTATGTAGGATCCTATATTTTTAGCTCCTCACACTGTGTGTTATTTCTCTAGACATTCATTTATATAGTCACCCAGCTCACGCTTCCAATGGTCGACGTATAGTCTGCTTGTTTCCTCATCACTTGATCTTCCCTCATGTTCAGCCACAAGATTGTCTGCTATAATCAGCAAACCTGTTAGAGTTGAAACTAATTTATAAGCGTCACGAAGGACACTAACATCTAGACTGGCTCCTAATCCAGAAATACTAAAGCTTTGAATGCTCCGTTTGTATATAGTCTGGACGTCGTCCACATGGATCTCACCATTTGTAGTACGCCTTATTAGTGTTATTATGTCTTTCAAGGTATGACTGCATAAATCATTGACGCGGGTCTCACAGATCGGGAGTAGATCTTTTTCGATAAAAGATATTAAACTCTCATTACAAAGTCTAAAAACGATCTCAGAGATTTTGAGAGAAGGTGAGGGCTGCATCAATCGCAGTGGGTGTCTATTTTCCATCGCACTATGGTGTCTTGAAATAACTTTAGCCATTAAATCACATTCAGCCTTGAAAATCTCGTCTTCCTCCTCACGATAGGCAATCATCTCGAGAATAGCTGAAACCACATGCTCATGGTGTGGAAATGTGAGCTCTTCTACAAAGCCATGGTCCTTCCATTTCTTAGCGAAAGCTTCGTAGTAATGTATCGAGGCTTTTCCAAGGTCATGTAGAAACCCGATTGTATATATAAAGTCCTCAAGGTCTATGTTCTTTATAAATTTACCGAGTTCTCCCCTAAGGTTATTTGTAAATGTTTTAAATCGAGTCTTATATAAACATGTTGAAAGTGATGCCGTTAACATTAAGTGATCTCTTAGCGGCACGCTTTTCAATAACCTTCCATCGCACTTCGCGTAAGCTAAAGGCCATTTGTTTTTAATATCTTCAAGGCAATTCACATTGCTCACCAGATCTCAAGTCCTACGCCTCGGTGATAGCAATCACTTTTCGCAATGAAGAAGGAGCCCATTATACCCTTCAACTTTCTCGCTTGTTCCCCCACCTCACTTAGAGACTTAATTATTGATGTAAATTTCCCCCTATGGATTACTTTATTAATAGTTTCTAAGTCCCGTGTGATCCTTGACTCAACGGGTTCTTTGCCTTTATCTGTGAGCCCGAGGAGAAGGATTTTTGGATAAAACCTATTGTCTTCAACGATGTATTCTAAGCACTTATTACTTGTTGATTTTTCTCTCCTCATTATTCTCTCAAAATCCACTGTAGCGATCTCCCAGTCATCGGGGTTTATCCCAGTATAGGGTGGAATTAATACATTGACTAGTATGCTTGACCTCACTAGACCTCTTCCGAGATCATCGAGAATTTTTATTAATGCATCTGGTTGTCCATCACTATTTAAGTACGCATTTGCGAGTGCGTAATTAGGGGTATAGAAGACCTCACGTGGGGATTTAATGGGCACCCTCTCAAGAATGTCGGTAAAACTCCTTCTGTTAGCTGTGTTAGTACTTAATAATCTCCAGTCAATTGCGTAATAATTATCCTTCGCGGTCTCTTCCAGCAGCTCCATAGTTGAACTCACTCTCTCCATATTGTATACTTCTGCAGTCTCCCTAGGGTCGTCTTTAATAATGTAAATTTCTGCACCTTCTTCCCTGCAAGCCTTAAATATATTTTTGAATTTTCCTCTGCAGAGTCTTCCAGATCTTTGTGCAATGTTTTCAATAGGTGCGGGTTCAGATACGAGTATTCTTACGCCAATATCTACACCAGCTTCTACGACTTGCGTTGACACTATGACTCCTCTTCTCCCACTTACTTCATCTTTGATTTTTCTGAGGGCTTCTTCTCTATCTTTATTGCTTATGAGGCTGTGTAGTAAAACAACATTATCGCATTTCTTACTTATTTCCATGTATGATTCAATAGCGCGTTTAATGGAGTTATGTATTACGAGAATAGGCTCTGACTCACAGGTTTCTTTTATCATTTTGAGAGCAGATTCACGGGTTATAAGCTGGGTTCTCCATTTGAATCCATGTTCTTCCTCAAATTCTTTATCCCTAATTGACAATACATTAACACCTTTTTCACGTAGTTTTTTAACTTGTAGATTTTCTCCGCCAACATATATTGTGATTGCGTCTTTCGAGCTATGTTTTATGATTTCTGTGATCTCCGCTATAATATCACTGTGCATTGTTGCTGTTTCAACTACCAGTGGTATATTCATCTGTGCTAGAAAATCTAAGGCAGCCATTAGAAATGCAAGTGTTTCAACTTCGTCTTCGCATCCGCTAGCTAGTTCTGCTCCTAAATATATATGGGCTTCGTCGAATACTATAGTAGAAGTAAAGATAGATGCAAGAACGGGATAATAGTGGCCATGTGTTCTAGAACCTTTAAGTATCTTATACATTTCTGAGACAGGCAGTTTGTACAAGTTGTAGATAAAGCTATCGAGTGTTGAGACAACGAGTTCTCTGAGGTAGTACGGCGACTTATCCCATGGCTCTATTTCATCCATTGACTGATATCCAGTGTTTTGATAATTGCCTTTAAACTTCTCAACATATATTTCTCTCACTAGGGCTCTATATGGTACTACATGTATTAAGCCATCTGAGATTCCATGGTTCCTAGCCTTATCGACTAACCCTAGTGAGAGTATTGTTTTTCCATATCCTGTAGGTGCTATGAGTACAATGTTTCTACCTCTACCAAACTCCTCTAGGGCTTTTTGAAGAGCAACTCTAGACTCTATGAGCTTAGTTAAAGGTGTAAAGTAGTTCAATAAAACACCTATTAATTACGCTATAACAGCCGAGACAGGTACTTAGTTAGATCAGCAAAATCCTTCTCCGCTCTACATACTTCATTAGCGTTCTTCCTACCTTTTCTAATGCTCTCTCTACACAAATCTCTGAACTGATCTGCTATTCTCACAGCACCGGCTCCGCATGAATATAGCATGTCGAGAGATCTGGTTTCAAAATAAGAGAATAATGCCGTAATACATTGTGAAATAATATCGCATGCTTGCGTAACATCTGCTGAGTACTTAGATGCGTGGATTGCACAGTAGTAGAGTTTGTTTAGTAAGTCAGGGCTCTTTCTTCTTTCTAAGCCCTCGAAAATGTGGGTTAAAGTTAGTGGTCTCTCCCATATAACTAGAGGTCTATCCCCTGGTTTAACACATATTAATCTAAATTTCTCAAATACATTGTAAAGGCCTATAAGTGGAGGCATACCTGCAGTCTGTGTTATAGTATTATATATGTTGAGCCCCATTGAGAGCATAACAGCTAGCTCAAAGCTTAAACTCTCAATACTTAGTAATCCTCTAATGTAGTTTCCAAAGTTTTCAACTCCAGTGGCATGAAGTATTGAGTATATTCTATACGAATTTAGTAGTGACTCGCGTGTTCCATCTGGAACTAGGTAGAGCTCGTATCTAGTGTCCCCGCGTTGGAGACCACTGGCAAGAATGGACATTAATGCCCCTGCAATTGCTACGTATAGTGATATTATGTTAAGTTTTTCTTCTTTGACTTCACCTATATCTCTATATTTAGAGAATACGTATGATCTAAGGAACATTGGTATGTCGATGGACATATCGGCATTTTGCAATATACTCCCACCAATTTTGATCAACCATTCACTAATCAAAGCTGGTTTCTCGAGTGGAATTTGCGGAGAGATCATAGAAAGCAACTTAACATCAGACGTCTTCCCGGCTTGATAAAGTGTAGGGGTAGCTTTCTTAACGCTACTTATAATTTTTAGAATCGACACAAGGCTATTGAGGAGTTGAGAGACCTCGTTATGGTTTAAAACTATTAATCCGTCTCTAAATCCTTCGATTAGTTTGTGTTGTAGAGTTCCTTGAAGTGTTCCAAGTGCATAGCCTAGTGCAGTTGCCTGGAAGTATCTGCCGATGGATTTATCGCCTAGAATTTCAATCTTTATGCTCAAAAGCGGGCCACCCCTACAGCTTTTTCTAATTCAGGTATTGATATTACCTTGCAGAGGTCTAGTATTCTGAATGTAGGTGGTTGTACGTCTTCACTTAGTGGTATAATGAGGTTGCTGGAACCTATATAGCATGGTACGTAAAAAGATTCTAAATTATATCTTAGATCTGGGAGAATTATTTCTGCTGTAAAAGCAGGGTCTAAGGGCTCTACACAGGAGCGCTCTATGTACAATCTTGTTCTGACTTTTTCTCCTGTGTCTCGTGTAATGGGGTTTTCAACGTACATAGCTTCTTCGAGTGCTACAAGACTCTCCTTACTGCCAATTCTTACGATACCATAAATAGCTTTCTTAGCAGCATCTCTTAACTTATCAACACTAATATCAAGCTCCTTTGACAATTTCTCAGCGTCAAATGCCCACATCAACTCTAATTTAAGAGCCGGGGCATAGGTAGCACCTACTGCTTGAACAGGTAGAACCACTGGTATAGCTTTTGTAAAGAACCCAGGTTCCATGAATTTCGCTCTAATAGCTTGCTGAAAGCTACCACCGCTCTTATATGGAGAAGCCACTATTCTACCCATCTCCTGATATACCGCTAGTCCAATGCTTAGCTTTCTTCTCGACTGATGTGTGCGGAGTTTATCCGCAAAATTCGGTGAGATGAGGCCGGCGGACGCCACTATAGTGGCCTCTAGTAGAGGCTTCATGTATTCTGTGATCAGCTTTCCCTCCCCCCAGTTAATGCTACTTTTACTATGTGGAGTTAATCCGAGTATTCTTAGGAGTGGGTATGCGAAGGAGCCTACAATGGTTGTTGGTGGGGGGATGGGATATGAGGGTTGTGCTGCACTAGTGCCTCTATGTCTAATGGTGAAACCCCATGAGAGGAGGATTTTTGCGTAAAAAACATGTATGGTATTCAAGGAAACCGCCTTTTTAATGCTAGTGGATTAATTGTAGTGCCTCCATTATTTTCACTAGTTTATCCCTGGTTTTTATTAATGCATCTGTGTGTGATGTTGCCCTCTCATATGTGACATTCTTCGCATCGGTAATTAGTGTTGGTTCTTCGAGGTTTTCGCCATTATAGCAATAAATGTTTATTGTCTCCTCCTGGATGGCCTTAGTGAGTGCAACCGCTCTCTCATATGTTTTCTTAATATAGTCTCTAGTAAAACCGGGATTAACGATGAATTCAACGGGGCCCTTGCTGAGTGATACTACAAGGCTCCTAATGTTCCAGATTGGCTGGTATCTAGATCTCTTGGCTCCAAGGATCATTCCATCAACTAGGGCCGTTAATGCGTCTACTGCAGCCTTGACGCGCTCTAGTCTCTGATTCTTTAGAACCTCGTCTTCTTCTCTACTATAGTAAAGCCTTGAAATGTCGCTGGCTACAAGCTCTGCTGTGAATGTGTAGAGAGCTGAACCGCTTTCAATGTAGAATAGTGCCTGTGCGGCTTTCGCCAATTCTGGTGGTGCATACCTTGTGTGTAGTTGTGGTGTTATCGCGGCTCCACCTTTTTCAATTGCATCTAGCGTTGGTAACATGTAGCTGAATCGAATGGCTGAATTCCTCTTTACTTGTTTCGTAGTGTATAGAAATCCCCCTACATCAGCTACCGTGCTTGTTTTAAGAATAGCCTTCTCTATTTCAGGGACATCGGCCTTCTTGAAGTCCTCTATAGTGTATCCTATGTTCTTTAAGTCCTCTTCAAACCACTTTAAGACATTGTCATCGGAGAACTTTAGGAAGTAGCCTGCTTCATCCATTCTCGTTACTGGGAGTTTCCGGTCTTTTGCTATTTGAGCTAGTAGTAGTTGGTAGCCATGTGCTAGAGACTCGCCACTAACAGCTGGAACATAAACTACTGAATATCCATCCTCGGTGGCCACTACTATTGGAGCTTTTCTATGCCTTGTGTAATTCCCTACAGCCTCGGCCATGTTTAGTGCTTCGGAGTTAACTACAACTCTAAGTGAGAGTGACAATGTAACTATCATGTATTCATCACCCCGTTGGACACTTTAGTTTTTCACGAGTTTCGGGTATTTTGGCATATGCTTTCAAGGCTAGCTCTCTACTTAACTTAATAATTTCAACTCTACTAGCTTTACCAAGCTTCGCGGTTATCTGTGAGACCACTTGTTCAAGATCCTCTGGCTTAAACTCGGGGCATAGTACTCCTATTTTGCTCTCTCTATCATACTCTATGCAGGCTCGTTTATCAAGGCAGTTGGTGTAGTATGCTCTAATAGCGTCTCTTAGTGCTTCGAGTATGCTTATTTCATCGATAGCATTACCCAATCGATCGAGGTAGCTGTAGTCTCCGGTGGAGCCTAGGAAAGATAGAACTTCAATTATTTGTTCGTACATACTCCCACAATGTAGATTTAAGGTGTGGAACGGCTTATATATCTTCGAAAGATCAATCTCATAATTTAAAACAAGTTCTTTATATATGTTGTTTCATAGTGTGATACATTACTTTTCATTCAATGCAGTTAATCTCAGCTAATTGCCGAGCCTTATACGCCTCTGTATTAGTTTTCAACACTACACCCTTAGCAATTAATTCTCCGAGTCTCCTATATAGAGTTGCCTTCGGTAGCCCCGTCTTCCTGGAGACTTCAGCGAGTGTTTGCTCTTCACTCTCGAGGGTCTTTACAATTGATTTATCTCTTTCATCAAGTCTAAGTATCTCTAGGAGTATTGATAGCTCAACAGTTAATGTACATTCAAACCCCTCGCCTTCAACAATAACTCGTGTTTTCCTGGCCTCTGTTACTGGTAGCATTGTTGCGGAGATCAATAATGCGGCTATCAGCATTCTAGGTCCACCGGTTAAGTACAATTCTACTTCATCATTACTTCTAGTTTCATGGAGTAGTATTGAATACACTGACTTCAATAAGAGGCTTGGGGATATTGGCTCTAGAATACACTCTATTTTTAGTGAATTACAGATAATTGATAGTGTTGAGTATGCCTTCTTAACTCTCTCGAATCCATCAGGGGTTTTAAGTGATAAGAGTACAACTCTATCATACCTACTACTAGCCAATCTCCTCAATACGAAGTCTACATCAAAGCCAAAACTAGCAATCATAGCTCTCTTCAAACTCATAACCCGCTTTACATCCATGAAATAATTGATAAGGAGATACTTATTAATTATTAAATGAGCTGGAATGTCTTTCTAACGAGGTAAGTTTTAAGTCAATATAGAAATAATGTGAACAAGGTGTATTCGTTGAGGAAGTACATTATTGAATACATTAACCGAGAAGACATAGATTTTCTAAAGGAGCTAATTAAGCGTTACCACCCGATGGGTCTTCCCTCCGAAAGTGGTTGGGCTCTTAAACATAGGTGGTTTGCATACATTATAGATGGATATATATGTGGAGTTGCATGGCTTCACGATAGTACTCCATTTGAGGGGGTTGCACGCTTATTCAATATAGATCCTCATAAATCCTACTTTCTGAGGAGAATTTGTGAAACATGCCCAGGCATCGATATAGTGGAATTTCTAGAGATGATAGCATCTAAACTGAAGGAAGAAGATATAGAATACATATGGACCTTCAAGCCCAAATATGAAAAAGGCATATCGGTATTTAAAGGATCCGGATTCGTAGAAATTGGGAAAACAAAAACTAAACGTGAAGTTATAATTAAAAAACTAAAATAAAAATAATTAGAAAATTCTCCATATCAAATTCCTAACAGTCCATGACGAATTAACTACGACCATATTCATTAAAACTTTCAATTCTTTGTATTGGATTCTCTACTGCCTCGAGCCCCACCAACCCCTGGGGCTTGGGGATTTCTTTCAATTCTTTGTATTGGATTCTGTGACAGCGGTCTATCCCACCGTCATTTCAGAGTTTGAAAAGCTTTCAATTCTTTGTATTGGATTCCCCCTACAACAAACCTCCCCCCAGCTCAACATCCCACCCAAATACTTTCAATTCTTTGTATTGGATTCTGCGAGCATAACCAAGAGTGCGACCGCAACCGGCACTGTGCTGTCTTTCAATTCTTTGTATTGGATTCTATGGACATATGGCATTTATCACTGGGCATTCTTTATCATTCCTTTCAATTCTTTGTATTGGATTCCCTCATTTAACCCTGCCAACCCCTATGAGACACTGGCCGATATACTTTCAATTCTTTGTATTGGATTCGTCCTTCGGCCAGAACAACATGGCAATAGTCTCGTTGCTCGTGCTTTCAATTCTTTGTATTGGATTCAGCAGAGAAGTTCAGGATCGGCCCTGAGAACTCCTACTTCATTCTTTCAATTCTTTGTATTGGATTCAGCAGTAAAGCCAGTAGTGATATGGACAGACTACAGAGAAGTCCTTTCAATTCTTTGTATTGGATTCAGGCCCGCTGCAGCATAAACCCCGATCCGGGGACTAGTGTTGTTAGACTTTCAATTCTTTGTATTGGATTCTGGAAAAAAGTTAGGTATTCATAAGAGGGGGTTCAGCTCTCATGTCTTTCAATTCTTTGTATTGGATTCCTACTACGACGGTGCAAACTGGAACGTGCTTGTATACGACTTTCAATTCTTTGTATTGGATTCTATTCTTCAACTAGCTCGTTTAGCCATGGCACCTTGAAGCCCCTTTCAATTCTTTGTATTGGATTCGTGGAAGGCCTGGGCTCAAAGCAGGGCTCGCCAAGGAGAAAACTTTCAATTCTTTGTATTGGATTCCTACTACGACGGTGCAAACTGGAACGTGCTTGTATACGACTTTCAATTCTTTGTATTGGATTCTTTCCAGGAGGTCATGCACCTAGGTGCGATTCAAGTATATGGACTTTCAATTCTTTGTATTGGATTCTTACACTCTTCACTCGATAAATCAGCTACAATGCAAAACTTTCAATTCTTTGTATTGGATTCATCCACCAGCAAATGACATACACGTGTTCCTCGATAGACTCACAACTTTCAATTCTTTGTATTGGATTCTACGTCTCGTTCTTCCCGCCTAGCAGACCCAGCTTCCTAAGGACTCACAACTTTCAATTCTTTGTATTGGATTCCGCATGTTGAAGAGGTCTGTCACACGCCTGCTCTCCCCAGCTTTCAATTCTTTGTATTGGATTCGCGTGGTTGACCCAGGCTTCTGGTGGGAGTTCTGGAAGATCGTCACTTTCAATTCTTTGTATTGGATTCCACGTGGTGGTGGAATGCCGGATGTAAATGTTCTCGAGTGCGCTTTCAATTCTTTGTATTGGATTCCAACGCTGGGGGAGTAGTCGGGGTAGTAACGAATAGTGCATTAACCTTTCAATTCTTTGTATTGGATTCGCGTTCAAAGAACTGGTAATAAGCCGTCTGGATCCAGAGGACTTTCAATTCTTTGTATTGGATTCTGGGTGGGGTTGGGGGAGAGGACTGCGTGCTGCTGTCCCTTTCAATTCTTTGTATTGGATTCGAAGTCTAAAATGGAGAAAATGTACTGGGATTATGCCAAAGCTTTCAATTCTTTGTATTGGATTCTGCTTATGCTCACAGGGGATTCATTAAAGAAGATCGGAGGCTTTCAATTCTTTGTATTGGATTCTAATCTTGATCCTTGACGTGAGTTTCTTAATATTGGATTCGTGTTTAAATTAGTGTGGAGGGGTTTATAAGCTTTATTCATGGTGATCATGGGGGTCTGATCAAAAGAGATCATGGGTATCGATCACATAGAATCCCTGGTTTTCAGGGATGATCTTATTTATGGTGGTTTCTTTGTTATTTTGTTTTTAATGTTTTTAAAGAATTTGTACGCTCTTTTTTGCGCGTTTGTGTTTCTATGGTTGCCTCGATCTTCCCTTTTTATGAGGGATTTTTGTCTAATGTTCTCTACGCGTGATTTGTGGGGTATTGGGGGTTTACGTGTATTTTCCATTATAGAATGTGTGTTTCATCTCGGCGGAGTTTAATTATGGAGTCTCAGAAATCAGTGTATTTGAGTGGGGTATGATTGTCTCTTTTCGCTTTTTCTGAGTTTTCCCATTGGCTCCCACTTGAATCTCCACAATCCCTCTGCAAAGTCCTCTACTGCTATTTCTAGTTTTCCAGCGAGTATGTCGCTTATTAGTGGTTCATCTATGTGGGTTGATAATACTAAGTCTACGTTGACCCCTCTCGACTCTCCATAC
>Ga0080004_1084408_pt1 | contig 11350 bp, 9 predicted proteins | sample WasSprMetagenome_FD_69207 | JGI IMG/M metagenome (GOLD analysis project Ga0080004, IMG submission 69207) | Sulfidic aquatic microbial communities from Washburn Spring, Yellowstone National Park, USA - WS (SPADES assembly) (version 2) | ecosystem: Environmental > Aquatic > Thermal springs > Hot...
TCCCGGGTTAACTTTTTTAACCAGCTTCTCTTTGGCTAGAGCTTTTAGTGCCGCCCTTATCACATTTTGCGAAGCCCATTCGAGCTCCGGGTGTCTTGTCAGCTGTTCTATCGTTAAACCTTCGAAACCCTTCTCCAGAAGCTTCATGTAGGCTATTCTTGAAACGTGGGCCGCCTTCCTATTTAATTCTCTTACGGCTTCAGCCTCCGCTTTCACAGCCTCAACCTCTATTTTAACAGCCTCCTTCTCTAGCTGCGCTATCTCTTCGCGTGTTAGGGGGTTTGGTGCTGGCCTGCTGCTGTGGCGCAGTATTGTTGGCAGCCTCGGGTTAAGCTCCTCGACTATCCTCTTCATCCTTTCAACGCGTCTTCTGCTCGCGTAAAAGTATATCATGTCGAGGCTTTCGTTTGAAGCCAATATCGTCACCTTTCCAGGAGCCTTTCTCCCAGTCCTGCCCCTGCGCTGTATGTACCTTATTTCGCTCGGTATCGGCTCGTAGAATATTACGTGGTCCACTGCAGGTATGTCTAGGCCTTCCTCAGCAATGCTCGTCGCAACAAGAACGTTTAGATCGCCTCTTTCAAGCATCCTTATCCTTTCAGCCTGCTCCTCCTGAGTTAACCCTTTATCGTTCAATTTTGAAGCTTGTCCAACGAACCTTTCAACCCTCACGCCTGGAAGCCTCCTCAGCTCTTCCACGAGATGTGTTGCCGTGTCCCTATACTGTGTGAACACGATAATCCTCGAGGAAGGCTTTAACGTAAGCTGGCCTCCGACTATCTGCTTGAGGAGTTCAGCCTTAGGATGCTCTACTGCTGTAGAGCGTACAAGCGCTTTCAGGCTCAAATATTCTGGATCGTTTACTAGAATTGAATAGCTGTGCTTTTCTCTCTTCTCTTCCTCAACCTTCTCCATGAAAGCCTTCAGCGTGTGCAGTCCCTGGGTTTCGAGGAGCTCGAGCATGTGGAAGAGTGTGAGGGCTAGGGACTGGTTCACTATGGCCGTGAACAGCCTACCATGCTCTTCTTCAACGCTTTCAGCCTCTAGTAGGTAGCGCAGCTCCTCTCCTGCCTCAATAAGACATCTTCTAGTAACATATTCTGGCCTGCGCCTTATTATCCCGTTTGAGAAGAGCCAGTTTAATCTTTTATCGAGCATCCCTCTAATATGTTCCCTTATTGCAAGATATTCTTGTGGAAGGTTTACTCGCTTCCATTCGACTTCTATGGGCTGGATGTAGGGTTTGACGTCAGGGTCCGCTTCCGTCCTGAACTCAACCCTCTCTATGTACAGGTTTCTGCAAACCTCCTCAACCCTCTTCACATCCGACCCAGGTGATGCGGTCATTCCTAGGATAAGTGGATATCTTGCCTGTGAAACGTATGTTCTAGCGATGTCCGTGTAAGCGTATTCTTTCACAGCCCTGTGGCATTCGTCGAAGACGAGGAGCATGAACCTTTCAAGGTTAAGCCTCCCCTCTAGAAGGTCGTTTCTGACAACCTGAGGTGTTGAAAAATATATCCTCGCATCACCCTGCCAGAATATTGTCCTCTGCTCAGCAGCCGTCATGCCGGTGAGGACAACGGTATCGTTTTCCCTCAACTTCAACATTTTGAGGAATGTTTCCCTATGCTGTGCTACAAGCGGCCTAGTGGGGGCCATGACGAGAACCTTCGCATCCCTGTAGCTGTAGAGTATGTTTGCTGCGACAAGTGCTGAGATCACAGTCTTACCTAAAGCCGTAGGCAATATTACAAGAGTGTTCCTTTCAGACGCTACATCAGCTATACGCTTCTGGTAGAGCCTGAACTCAACCCTACCGGGCCAGACGAGAGGGTGCTCGACGTATTCGAGCATACGCCTACAGCTCTATAACCTCCTCACCCTTACCCCTCTTCCCAGCCTCAGCCTTCGGGTTAACGGCTTCAAGCAGCTCCATAAGCTTAGAAAGCTTATCGTACTGGAAGAGCTGCCTAAAGTCTTCGAGCTCAGCCTTAGACCTCAGCACAAGCCCCCTCTTCTTCTTCGGCAGACCATCCTCTCCAACAGGATTAAGCTCTATAGCGAGCCTGCTAGGCGAACCCTTATAAGCTGGAAGCTTCAAGACAAACACTCCGGGAACACTAGTCCTCAACCTACCCCAATCCTTACCACTCCTAAGAAACTCTGCAAGCCTATCCTCAGACAACTCGAACACCACAAAACACAACCAAAAAATATTTAAACTTTAACCGCAAGAAAATAAATGTGATGTCCCCTCTTAGCTGAGAAGGTTAAAGCGGGGAGGCTTCTTTGTTTCCCCAAACCTCTTCATTTCCTAAAGTCTAACTTCGCCAGAAGGGGGAGCACATGCCTCTATATTCCGGAGAACTGTTTCAGCTCAAATTCATAGGCTAAATTTTCGATAGCATATTTGAATACTTCTCCATCCTCATCATCTTTCCTTCTGGCTGTATTAGCCAGGTCATCCAGCAGAGCTCTATGGGCCTATATCCGCAGGCTAGAGCAACTTCTTCAGCTTTTTTAATGAATTCTATGTCATCGTTTACAGGCTCTAATCCAGCCTTAACCAAAATCTCGTTTATCACCCTCTTAACTATCTTATCTGGCATAACTGTGTCTATGCCGCCCATCATCCTAAGATATTGGAATGTTATTAATCCAACACCTTTAATCCTTCCAATCGGATCCTCTCTCCAACTTCCAAGCCTAGCATTACTTGCCCAAGTTCTAAGAGCTAATTTATCGTCTTCACTTAATGTTGATAGATAAGAGGCGATTTCCCTAGCTATGGTCCAAGACCTCATATTCTTCCACACAGTTCTCAACTCGTTCACGTCCGCCTTCGCAAGATCTTTAAGATTCCTTATCCTTCCACTTTCAACAAACCTTTCATTAAACTCTTCAACCTTTGGAACGACTGCAGTAAAATAGTTTAAGCCTATGGAGGTGAAGGCTGCATCAACAACCATTAAAACAACACTGCCACCCCATCTTTCAGTCCTAAGACATCTTTCACAATACACCCTTAAGCCTGAAACCTTCTCCATGTAGCCATCAACGACCTTCTTAAGCATAGGCATAAAGACACTGAACGCTTAGATTTTAATAATTTATCGCTAAACCTTTTCCTATCCCACAAATTTAGCAAGGCAAGGGTTTGAGCTAAAAAATATCCTCTCTATATAACGTTGATACCCGAGCTTCAGCTCCAAATACTTTTCTATGAATTTTCTCAGCAACTTTTGATATCCTCTATTATCACATGCTTTACTTTCTCTTGCTTAATTTTCTCCATCTTTTTCCTTAGCATCTCAATCCTTTCGTCTTTCAAGAAATCTTAAAAAGCTAAAGGTTTCCTCTTCTCAAAGCTTTCAGAAAAAATTCTTCTGAAAGCGTTTAGCGCTTAGCAACGAGAGAAATTTTATGAGTTTGTTCCAGTTGTCGTGCTTAATCGTTATTCCTAGAATTCCTAAGAAGCCCTTGGATGCTTAGAGGCCTAATGGAATTCTTCTCCTTATACTCCTCGATTATCCTTATCTCTTTTTCACCAAATTTTTCCCTACTCGCTTTTTCCATCTGCTCTTCGTTAGGACCTAGTTAAGCTAATTCTTGCTTAAAATTCTTATAACTCTCAACCAGCAATTTATCGGATTCCATCTCTTCGTAAGTCCAGATTAAAGTTGTGGTTGTAACTGAGAAGCACAGGATTCTGTTTTTGAAGATTATTTTGAAAAGTTCACCGAAAGTTATCACGAGTTTGAGAGTGACTAGGACTGTCATAAGTGTTGGATTAAAAGCTATTTGGTAAAGAAATTCTGAAATTGCATCAAGCTGGAATACCCATTAGAATCACTAGGTTATTCTAACAAGTTTTCTCTACACCTTTTTTCAAATGCTTCAATCAGTAGTAGTTGATTTCACCAAAACTCACAGCTTTCTGTTGTAGACAGAGTATTCACACTACTACATGTTAATCAAGGGGGTTTTGGAGGGAAAGTAGAAAAGCTCTTTCTCTTTTTAGCGTAGAAATTGCGGATAAGTGTTGAAAAATTAATATTGTACATTTCTTTCATTTCACTCTTTACAGAATATTAGACATTAGTGTTTAACCAAGTTAATAGTTTTGCCGTTGTGTTTTCTAATCTACGTTTGATTATTAGTCCATAATCTGTATTTAATTCGTACCCAACACCTATTCTACCCAAGGCTTCAGCAACAACAATCGTGGTGCCTGAACCAGCAAAAGGATCGAGAACTATATCTCCTCTTTCGCTACAAAGCAGTATTATCCTTTTTACGAGTTCTTCGGGAAAAACGGCCGTATGCTTTATTTTTTTCTCCTTAATCAAAACCTCTATTTCCTTTCCTATATTTCCTATCTTCCTAAAAATTTTCCAAACATTTTCGGGACCTTTAGCACCATTATAGATATAGTCAGATGTTTTTAAGGACGCAGGATTAAAAAAGTAACCTTGTTTAATTTTGGTAAAGAAAAGAACATATTCGTGTCTATCAGTAAAATTTCGTGGTCCTGTCGTTGGAACGGAAATTGGTTTGTGCCATATTACTATGTCTTTTAAGACAAAACCCACTTCACTTGCTATCTTAATAATATCTTTTGGAAAGAGAATCATGTTTCCCTGAATTATCCGCTTATTTATGTTTATCCACATACTTCCTTCCGGGCGTAGTATTCTATGACATTCTTTCATAACTTTTTGTAACCGTGAGAGATAGGTGGCATATGATTCGCCGAAACCTATCTGGCCTCTAACATTATAATCCCTAAGCCCCCAGTAAGGTGGACTAGTTATGACCAATTGTACACAAGTGTCGGGAATTTCGCCCATATCCTCACATGATTTGAAATAAACTTTCTCAAACTTTTTAGAAATATTAAATGGAGACTTTTTTTCAGACCAGTCCTTTTCATTGATAGAGAAAAATGGTTTCTTAGGGTAATTAATTTTAGAATAACAAAATACCGAAATCCTACCTTCTTCTCTTGCCACTTTTGTTACACAAGAATTCTCTGCAAACATATCGAGGATTTTGTCGCCTGAAGAAGTTGAGACTAGAATGCACCTTTTTACAACCTCCTCAACAGAAAGTAGGACATGCCGAAGAATTCTTCCTTTTTGACTTTCAGTTTTTAACCAAAAATTACTCGGATCCTTACCCTTCGGATTGTATCTTGATCTTCTACCACCACCCCATTCAACTTCTTTCCAAACATGAGGTTCACGCACAGGATCCTTATCAAACTTGTAATCTTTACTTTTTGAAAGAAATAGTATGTAACTACATCGATTTAAAAATGGACCAAGAAAGCAAGGCGCATTACTGTTATACCAAATTATTATATTCCTGAGAAAAAATCCTACTTCTTGGGCTTTTTCAGCAACCAAAAAAGGCAAGGGAATAACTTCTCCATCTAAATTGAAGTTATCAACAAATAACCACACAGTGCCATCTTTCTTTAGAACTCTCTTACATTCATCTAATACATTGCCGAAGTTCAGCAAACTATGAGAAACTTTTTCGTAGGAAACTTCTTGTGATAAAGAAAAACATCTCTCAATTAGTGGAAGGACTGATATAATAGATTGTATACTTTCATCTTCTATACTTTTCAGTTGGGCTATGATGTCGCCGAAATCATCGTACTTATGTTTGATCATTCTTCCCAAACTATATTGCAAGACGCCTCTAATATAATTTTTATTACAACAGATGAAAAAACTGATTGCATAGTTCACACAGATAATCACATATGATTCATAAAAATCATATCTAAACATATAGAGTTAGAAACAACTTGAAGTGAAGAAGAAAACAAGTCTAAAAACAAAAACTATATGCTTATATACACATAGCAAAGAAAAATAAGTGAAAAGAGAGGTATGTAGGGGTGAGATGGATGATTCTAAAAGTTATGATAATGGATACGGATTTTAAGGTCCGAAAGTTAATAGTAGATATGTATCTTTTGCATGCTTTGGCTTCTTCTACACTTCCTTCTGAAGTTATTTGGAATTTCTCCTGTAGAGTGGCAAGATGATTAAATGATAGGTAGATTTTCATACCTCGAAACAAAGTTTCCCGCGGATTTCTTAAGTAGGCTGAGTAGAGATGAAACTCATGCGAGAAAACCAGTTTATATGATGCATAGATGGTGGGCTAGAAGACCGGGTACCGTATTTAGAGGAATACTTCTCGGAGCTTTTATGGAAGAAAATTTACCACATGAATACTTTAAACAATTAATGGTAAGACCACTCAATCTAAATGGAAAAATCGTCGTCGATCCTTTTATGGGAGGGGGAACGACTATTATCGAAGGTTTGCGTTTAAGTTGTAAAGTCATTGGAATAGAACTAAATCCTGTCGCATGGTTCATAACTAAAAAGGAGGTGGAGAAAGTTGATGTAGATAACATTAAAAAAGAGCTTGAAAGATTGGAAGAAAATGTCGGTCGGAAAATTAAAGAGTATTATAAAACTATCTGCCCAAAGTGCAAGGGCCAAGCTGAAGTAATCAATTTCTTTTGGGTAAAAAAAATAACGTGTGAAAAATGTGGAAAAGAAGTAAGGTTATTTCCAAACTTTAAGCTTGCAGAACACAACAAAAACAGATTTAAAGTATTTTGTCCAAAATGCTACAATATTTTTGACGTAAAAGAAGAAAGCACCCCTATTGTTTGTACACAGTGTAATGAAGAGTTTATACCTTCAAAAGGTTATACGCAAGGTACTGACTACATTTGTAATAACTGTGGTTACCGTTCAAAAATTTTAAATGCAGTAAAAAGAACTAAAGAAAGGCCGTCATTTGAACTTTTCGCGTTAGAATTTTATTGCCCTACCTGTGATCTAAGAGAGTTTAAAAAGGTTGAAGAATTCGACTTAGCATTGTATAAAAAAGCAATCGAAGAGTTTGTCAAAAGGGAAGATGAATTACTTTTCCCCAAACAGGCAATTCCGCTTGGGAAAGAAACAAAAAGATTACTAAATCATAATTTCGGATATTTCTATGAATTTTTCAATATAAGACAGCTTCTATGTCTGTCAATGCTCCTACAATCCATCCTGGAAATTCGTGATAGAAATTTAATGGAATTCTTCCTTCTTGCTTTTTCTCATTCCTTAGATTTCAACAATATGTTTGCACGATATAATCAAAAAGCAAGAAAGATTGAACCGATGTTTGCTCATCACGCTTTTTATCCTAAAAAAATGCCAACAGAGAATAACGTGTGGGGTACACGCTATGGGAGATGTTCATTTAAAAAATGTGTCGATTTGTTAATAAAGGGCAAAAGGTATTGTGAGAATCCATTTGAGTTCATTATGGAAGGGAAGAATAAGAAGAAAGTTTATACTGGTGAGAAGATCGTAGGCAAATTTGCACATACATTTGAAGAATTAATAAACAGTGATAAGAATGTTCTTCTTCTTTGCCAATCTTCAGAAAGTTTATCAGTCATTCCAAATTGTTCAGTCGATGCTGTAATAACTGATCCACCCTATTTTGATAATGTTATGTATTCAGAGCTTTCTGATTTTTATTACGTATGGCTCCGCTTAGCCTTAAAAGACATTTACGAATATTTTAAACCTGAATACAGCCCAAGAACGGAAGAGATAGTTGTCAATCCTGTTCTTCGAAAAAATGAAGAAAAATTCATAAACGGATTAACGAAGGTTTTTCAGGAATGTCATAGAATTCTTAAAAACGATGGTTTGTTAGCGTTTACTTTCCATCATAAAAAAGACAAAGCATGGGCGTCAGTGTTAGAGGCAGTTACGAAAGCTGGATTTTATATAACCTCAATAATTCCCGTTTATGCAGAAATGTCAACTTCTTTCCACATTCATCAAAGGATGACCTCTGTTTATGATACTGTAATAATCTGTAGGAAAAAGGTTGAACCTCTAGGACAAATTTCTCTTGAGGAAATTTTTGAAAAAACTATAGAATATACAAAAAAATCAAGTAAAGAATTACTCCCTAAAAATAAAAACCTCCTGGTCTTTAGCTTACTTATGATAGCACGTAGCAAATTCTTAGAACTTTATTCAAAATATTTTCCAAATATAACAACTATGGACAACATTAGGTTATCAATAATTGAGTTGCTTAAAATCTTGGATAATAAAATATTTGATATATTGAAGAATGTAAAAACTGATGAAGAAAGGATAACGCTTGAACGCTATTTTTAGTCTTTCAAAAAACTATTGATTTAGAAAGATTTTAAATTGGTGACAACTCCAAAATACTCCCTTTTTAATTCTTCGTCTGGAATCTCAGTTATAAGCTGGATAATAGGATTATCTTCTTCTGTATCCTTTGATATCCTTCTGCAAAGGTATATGTGTTGAAGCAGTGCGTGCATAAATAATAGTACTCGTGCGAAATAATAATCTTCATGTCCATGTGAGTAAAGTTCTTTCAGCTCTTTAATTTGAAAATTTTTGCAAACTTCACATTCGCATGTTATATCATTTGAGACTTTTGGAAGATCAATATATTTCCAAACATCCTTAGAATTTTCTTTTATTATTTCAAGCTTAGAATTAAGAAGGGGGATCAAGTACTTAGAAAAACTTCCCTCTACGTTTGCATCAAAAACTTTGATTGCATCGCTCATGTTCCCATCGGTTGCTCTTCTCCAAGGTGTCATACAATCAAAGGTGTCAGCACCTCCTAGAGTTAAAGGTATTATTTTTTGTATACCCCCAACTGCTAATACATGTAAAGGTCTGTAATCGTGAAGTTCATTTAAGTGTTCTCTTATTGCCTTTGAAACACTGCTTATAAATAAGAACGTATCCTTTCTTCTATACTCTCCTAACCCAGCTATTGCAAATCCATCAAATTTTTCTCCGATTTTTTCCTCAAGCTCTAATACCTTTTTTAAACATTTAACATATTGTTCTCTCGTAAAACCTCGCAATGGGGCATAAATCATCGGCAGCCCTTGATGATCATCAATACTTTTTATACATAATAAAAACTCAGAAAGTAATTTCAAATTATTCTCAATATCAGACGCCAATTCCTTTGACATTCTTTGATAATATTCAGATTCACTTTCACCTTTCTTATAGGTATATTTTCTTGAAAAATCAAGAGCAATCATTATATCAAAAGATAACTTTTTTGAAAATTGCACATAATCAGAAATCATTTCCAAAAATCTTTTGACTACAACATGATCTTCTAAAGAACTTTCAAGGAGATCCCTTACAATATTCCCAGAACCTGAATCAAGCATCATTATTGGACGCCAATCTATTGACAACTTTTGGTAACCTTGTTTAACCATTCCTTGTTTTAAAAATTCCTCTTGAATAAACTTAAGATAATCAAAAATGTCTTTGAATCCGTCTAGGTATTCAACCCATTTAACTTTAAATGTACCCCCTCCTGTCAAGTAGTACCAGTTCATCATCATTATAGGAATTTCTTTAAATAAATCCAAGTAAGAAGATACTCTATATACATCACTTCCTCCGCCACCAAAATTATAAATCATTGTAAACATAGGAGTTCTGACTTGACTAACTTTACCTTTTATAGTTCCTATACGCACCCCATCAGAGGATGTTTTGATTAACTGATACATGACTATCCCTCCTTAATTAAAGCTATCAATATTTCTAACAATCTTTCAAAATCTTCCATTTCAAAAAGTGGCAAGTAAACTTTCTCTCTATGCCCAATCTCAACAACTTCTCCATTTGTTCGCTGGATAAAATTTCCGCTTCTTGCTTTTCGAGTATATTCTAATCCTACTTCATCTACGTATTCATACACCTTTTTGCCTTCTACAAAGAAAATTCCTTTTATGCAAGGAAAATCAGCCCAGTAAACATAAAAAACAGGCACCTTTATTTCCTCTTCAACTATTTTTCGTTGAAGTTTTAACTTTTCATCTACATCCAATGTTAAGGAACCCTCATAACATTCCCTCCCCTTAATTTTTTGATAAACAGTAAGAAAAGGAGCAGCTATGTATTTCAATTCCAAATAACAAACAGGTTTTTCTCTAGAATTCAAAATAGCTATGTTTGGGTAATTCTTTTTAATTTGATCACCATCTTTACATACAAAACCTTTATTGCTTAGAAAATCCATAAAAACTTCTTCAAACTTTTTACCAAACTTGATATCCAATGACTTAATGGAGTTACTTCGCGGGCTTATGTAGAATTTCCAACAATTTTTACAAACTGTATCAAGACTGGGAATCAACTTTATGAGCTCTTTTCGCGATATTATTTTCTTGTTCTGCCTCAACTCAATGTAAATTTTGCGGTAACATTCCTTATTAAACTCAGTAAAATTTAGCTGTGATTCGTGTAAGGGATAATTTTTGAGAAAAAACATTAATTTAGGTTTAGCAAAGTCTAGTAACTCGAAGTATAGCTCTATGCTTTTTAACATATGTTCAACCATCTCTGTAGGTATTGGATAATTTTTTTTTCTTTATAACTTTTATGCTTTGCGGTTTAAAGGATAGATGTCAAGTTAGGGTTTTGCTCTTTGTTTATTTGTTTGATTAGTGAAAAAGTCTTCTGTTACGCTAATAATGAGTGTGGCTGAAGAAACCATTCCAATCACGTGGCGAAACTTGACAGAGGAGAATATACAGATGCCAGAATTGAAGCAAACTTTCGTTGGGAAAAAATTCTCAAGTTGAGTTACTTATAGATTCTATTTACAGAGAGTGCCTAATAGGTATGCTTACCTTTTATCCACCTCCGCCAGAGTTAGGTGATAAGGAAGGTATTTATTGGGTATTAAATGGCCAACAAAGATTACTTTCTTGCAGATAATTACAAAAGGTTCAGTCACGGTAGAAAGTGGTAAAACAATCTTATAGATAGTTTGTTTCGATCCTAGAACTAAAAAATTTACATGTGTGGATTAAAAAAAATGGGGATGTAAATTTGGAAATTTGCCAAAATAATTTTGATCAATAATAAAGTAGGGATTAAAGGTTCGATGAACCTAACTTTTGTTAGTGTTTACAAAAATATCGAATTAGTTGAAAAATACGACGATCCAAGAATTGTAGAAAAGCTTAATCATAATTTTGAGAATATTTTTAATTCAGCAAAAGATTTAGGGATGGAATAATATATAAAAAGTAATATATTCTGTTAAAAATTATGATAAAAAGGAATACTATTAAAAGAATACAAGATTTAATTTTTAGTATCAGCTTCTACTAGAGAGAGTTAAAGGCACAATGTAATCGACAAGCAAGATGATTGCTAGAAAAGCATTTATTATTCGACAAATTAAAGATTTTAGGTATGAGAACAGCGTTAATAGT
>Ga0080004_1132859_pt1 | contig 11346 bp, 17 predicted proteins | sample WasSprMetagenome_FD_69207 | JGI IMG/M metagenome (GOLD analysis project Ga0080004, IMG submission 69207) | Sulfidic aquatic microbial communities from Washburn Spring, Yellowstone National Park, USA - WS (SPADES assembly) (version 2) | ecosystem: Environmental > Aquatic > Thermal springs > Hot...
GTATATGATTATCAGCGTTCAAGATGTAAGTTATGTGGTAAGCGTAAGAATTATGGAGACATGCTTAATCACTTACTAGTAAGTCATAATGAATATGTAATGAGTAAGCTTAATGAGGTGTTAGGAGTATGAAGTGTTACTATAGACTCTATGATGAATGTATCTATGAGAAAGAGACTAAGGAGAGACCATCATATAAAGAATGCTCACTATGTATTAAGGTGTACAGGTTGAAAAATGGGCTAGTAACAATAGTGAAGGCTAAGGGATTAAGAACTGGGATTACGTTATGACAGCTTACGTTAGGTGTCCTAAGTGTGGTAGCGTGTTTAAGGTTAAGATTAGTAAACGTTTGTATAGGTGTTTAGTCTGTGGATATGTCTGGCTATATAACTCAAATTATTGAATGTCTTAAACTCACGCTTTACTTTTTCAACTTTATGATGTTGTACTTGATAGTGTTATGCTTTATTCTATTATGGTTAGAGTTAAGAAGTAGGAGGTGTAAGTGTTGAAACAGATTAAAGTAGATGATCGTACTTATGATTTGATTAAGGGATTAGCGGAAAAGAGACAACTATCTATGTCCGATATAATAGAAGAAGCTATCAACATCATGTTAGGTGGTACTTCTACGGATAAAGCAATTAAACGTTATGTTGATAAGTACATAACAATTCAATACGAATCAAAATGTAGTAAGTGTTGTAAACAACTCAATAAAGGGGATAAAGCTAGATATGTGTTATATGAGTATGAAGATGGTAGTAAATCAAGAATGATTATATGCTTAGATTGTGATTTAGAGAGTAATCCAATCCTATGGAAACTACATGTAAAGAAGAGAGAATATGAAGTAACGTTAAAGCAGTTAAAGAGTGAGATAGATAAACTCATTACACAATTAAATCAGCTACAACACCAAGTTAAAGTAGCTGATCTTAAGAAGGAAATACTCCAACTGGTTAGGGATATACGTCAATACATAACTAACGATCAGAAGTTGATTGAGTTGAGTAGGAAGTTAGAAGAACTTTACAACATAGTTGATAAGTTGGAAATACCTATTTCTATACAAAGAGAATTAGAGAGAGAGGTTAAGGCTAGGGCTAATCCCCCTGTTAAAAGTCATAAAAGTTTTTAAACCCCGAATCAGATTTTTAACAGGGTGTCTAACTCGTGAGTCAAATTGAAGAACTCCCAACCCAAGTACGTGATACGTTACGTATCCTATCAGCTAGAAAGTATCAACTTGATAAATCAAATATCAAGGGTCGCCCGGTCTTTGAGTCATTAGAAGAAATAGCATTAACATACTACGCTATCAAAAATACAGACATTAGTAAAGTCGCTAGAACAATTAATTACGAAATTCCAGCGCTATGGAGGATCATAGCTAAAATTGAAAAGGAAAATAAGGCGTCATATTGGGATACTAAAGAGTCTAAGATCGTTACGGTTACAGTAACTAATGAGAGATTACTTGAGATTGCTAATGAGTTGATTAAACCACGTGGTAAACGTATAATACCAGCCGTAACTGATAGTGCTGTGATACAGGAATTCCTTAGGAATCCTACACGTATAATGAAGACTGGTAAGGTTAAGACTTACACGAGATCACAGATTAGAAAGATATTGAGACTAATGTCAGAAGTTGCTGAATCCGTTGAAAAACATAAAGATATCTTTGATAGGTATAATGTAGAGGTTACTAATAACCCAGACTTATGGGCTTCAAATAGAACTTATGAGCAAGTACTGAGTGAGTTAATCGATCGTGTATGTTCTGAAAAGTATGCTGATCCTGTTCTACTTAGAAATTGTGTAGCTGAACGTAAGATGGCTTTCAGGAAAATACCTCAATTTAGAACGTGGTTTGAGGGTGAGATAGGGGCGGTTAAAAAACGTGTTAAGCCGATACCAGAGACTTTATGGTACTCTGACTATTTGAAACTGAAAGAGTACTTATTAGGTAGTGGTAAGAGTTGTGATAGGGCTTTATGGGGTGTTATGAGTCTTCATATTACATTAGGTTGTAGGGAAGGTTATGAATCACTAAGGATGGAATTAGAAAGGTTAGAAGCCAAGGGTGTTAAGGTTGATAAGTCGTTAAGTAAGATTGATTTAGACGATCCGATAGTAAACTCTAGCCTTATAGGGCTTAAATGGGATAAGGTTACGGTTAAAGACAATAAGATAACGTCTATTGAGGTTTATGAGAGTAAAACAGAGAAAACTTGGTTATGTCTTGGTATTTGGCTTGATAAAGATCTTGAAAACTATTTACTAAAGGTTAGAGAATGGGCTTTAGCTAATAACATAAAGAGTGTTGTAAAGAGTATATTGATGTATGAAGGGATTAAGAAGACTACGGTGTCATCATTTAGGGAGTGGTATATTGATAAAGTAACTAAAATAACAAAAGAAGTACTCGGTAAAGAACTAACACCACATAGGCTGAGGTCAGCTCACGTTAGTATCCTTGCTGAATTCGGTGTGCCTTTGGAACTCGTTTGCTCTGACTCAGGATTTGGTGTAGGTTGGGAGGATCTATCAACTGCTGTAATATTCTACTTAAGATTCTCAAGGCAAAAAGTTGATGAATACTTTAAACGAATATCAGAATTAACCAAATAACAACCTTTTTCCCATAACTCCTATTAAAAATTCCTTATTTAATTTTCATTATATATAATTTTTAATAAGGTTTAAATTACAGCTCACTCAACCATAACGGTTTTTAAAAAAGGGTAACCCTTATCCTCCCTCCATGAGAGGGGGGTTGTTAAAACCACTACACTCTAGAGTGAATTTCTCTTAATCTCACGAATTCATCTTTTAACAACCCATCATTACACCCCCCATTACACCCCCCCTTCCATCAATTCACGGATTCACCTGATGGTAACCTCTGATGGTATCCTGTAATGTGAGTTGATGGTAACCTGTATGGTGTACCATTCTATATATCAGACTTAAAACATAGATATTATCTCTTAGTTGTCTCTTTACACTTCATGACGCATTCGTGATCTTACGCCTATCGTGTAGTGAAGAAAAGAAGAACTCCCCTCCCACCACCTTAGGGTAACCCTTTTACTCATTCATATTACCCCTAATATTAGGGGTAATATTAGGGGTAAATCATGTTCATTAGTTTCTAGTTTTATATTAGGGGTAATATTCGGGGTAATATTATGGGTAATATTAGGGGTAATATAGTTTTACGTATTCAGAAAAGTTTATTTAGGGGTAATATTATGGGTAATATTAGGGGTAATATGGTTAAATCAAATTATAGATATCAAAAGGAGCATTATAGACGTGTATCTTTAAAGGTTGAATTATGGAGTCGGTTGAGGGAGGAAGCTGATAAGCTGAATATGAGTATTCCGTCATTTATAGAGTATCTATTTAATGAGTACATCAAAAAGACTGAGTCTAAGAAAGAGTTTAAAGATGTAAAAGGATTGGTTAGATTTGGTGTGAGGTGATTGATATGAATGACTTGATAATTATTGAGTGTAGAGATGTTAGTGATGAAATATTAACACCTCAAGGTAAATGGTATCATGTTAGAGCTATTAATAAGGTTGGGAAAGAATTCAAGTTAATGATGAAGTATGACTTATCAGATATGGATATAGAGTTGTTGAAGATATTCCTAAGCGGTAGGTGTGAGTAGCTCAGTCTCAGAAATATTAAAAACGTTAATGATGTAATTCAGGATCTGATTTAATGATGATGGTGTCCTAATCTGATTTTCTATTTAAGGTGGTGGTGGTGGTATTCTAACTCTTACATATTCCACTTCTTCAGGCTTTACCTCCTTCTTGGGCTTAACTTCCTCAACTTCAGACTCTGATATTAAAGTATCATATAAGTCTTTAATTATATACTCAAGACAGCGGGGTATTGAACTCTCAATGTTTGGGTTGAATCCAATTCTTTGGCATATTTCCCATAGTAAAGCGTAATAGACTTCATGTATTTTAACATAACGCTTACTGTTTGATTCATCAAAGTCTGGTGGTTTTGGACGTCTAGGCATTCTAACACCAAGTAGTGTATTCCTAAATAAATTTATATATTTCTGTGTATAACTTTATACTTGGTGGTGAATATGGCAAAAAGAATAGGTAAACTATTTAAGAAAGGTGTAGGCTACATAGTTGAACTATCTGTAAAGAAAGTAGAAGCATCTAAGGATGTATGGGCTAACGCTACAGCAGAAGGATTTAGAACTGATTGGTCAGCATGGATGAGTCAAGTAGAAAAACAATTGAGAACTTTAATAGCTACTTTACCATCTAGGACGGATGATATCAGGATTAACGTCATTAACAGAGTTATACCTGTAGCTATGACCATCAGTAGAGTTAGCGCTAGTTATAGGGCTAGTAAGATAGTTGGTGTAGTCCCGCCTGAACGTGTCATTAAAGAAGTGTATGGGTTAGCTAGGTAAGAGGTGGTAGTGAGTGGCTGAAGCACTTAGAAACTTCATAGAGAAGCTTAAGGAGAAGGCTGTAGGTAGCGGTATAGCTTCTCTATCACTAGTACTTAATGACGTAGCATATGAAAACGTAGCATTCATACATAAGTACTTAGGGTATTTGAGGCAAGCTAAGGACTGTATAGTACCACTAGCTTATGGTGGTATTGGCTTAGGGCTAAACCTAATGGGTGCTGAGGAATCACTTACAGTAGGTATTGCTAGTGGTTTGAAGGGAGTCTTTGACGCTTTAGTGTTTAAGAAACCATTCGCCTTCGCTAAAGACCCATCAACACTTCAGGTATATAACCTAGACCCTAATGCTGAAGTACAGGTAATCATAGACGGTAGTGCTGTGTCATTCGCTACAGCACCTAAAACAGATAGTAACGGTAACGCTACTATAACACTACCGTCAGCTTTAGCATCAGGTAAGCATGAGATAATTGTGAAGACCACAAAGAAGGCATTTTACGGAGTTGTAGCTGTGTAACATAGCTAATCAATAAATCACTTTAAACTAAACATCTTTTTTTGATACGTCAAATTTATAAGTTCTTACGTTTACTCATTCTTTGGTGGTTTAGTTGAAGATACCGTTAAGTCTATTATCTGATTTGAATCTATTGAAAGACTACATAACTGATATAGACTTTGACGTTCAAGACAACATAGTAATAATCTACATAACATGTACTAATTCACAAGTAGCTAAACGATTAGTAGAACTAGCTAGTGAGCTTAAGACTAAGTACCTAGGTGATAGTTATGAGTGAAGAAAAGAAAGAACTTGCCAGGGAGAAAGGTGTTGAGGGGGTAATAGCTAAGAAATACCCCCAGCTCTACGAAAGACTTAAAACATTATCAGAACAGACAGGTCAATCTATAATAGACCTATTGGCATCATACACTAATTGGGCTTTAGAGATACGTGAATTCAGTACTTTAGTTACGCCTGAAGACCTCATGAAAATAACACCAGAAGCGTTGTATAGTGCTTTGAAGTTATTGTTATTCTTTGAAGAACGTTACATTAGGTTAGCTAGCTACGTTAATGTAAGTCAGGGTCTAGCAGTATTTGACGCATTACGTCAATTACTACTATCTACTCAAGTAACTCAACAACAATCAGCTCAACAACCATTATTGCCTTTGGTACCTCAACCATCAACTGTAGATAGGTTAGTTAGTGCTATAGTTAGGGCAATTGAGATGTTCTCAATGGGTAGGGAGGAGGTTAGGAGAGAACTAGCTAGAAGCATAGCTGAGGAATTAATACGTATGTCTCAACAACCTACTCAACAACAGGCTCAGAAGTAACTTATTTTAAGTAAAGAATTAATACATCTTTTTCTATATTTTACTTAGGTGGTTATTTGGCTGTTAGGCGTGAGAGACCTATACGTGAGATAGTTGAGACGTTAAGAGGTATAGCTAAGACTAACTGGTTGAACAAGTGGGCTAGGTGGTTGGATCAGTTATTAGATACTTATGATGTTGAAGACCCTGCTGAAATACTAGGTATTCCTGACGTTTACGATATAGATAAGCTTGAGTCCGTACTGCTTGAGTTCTGTAGTGATTTAACAGAATCGGAATGTCTTAAACAGATAGAGAAAATTATTAGGGAAAAGGGTTATAGACGTAAGGTTACTGAAGAGGTTGTAGAGTCTGTTATGGATTACCTCAAATCAGTTGAGAAGAAACCGGAGTTATTATACGGTTTCCCTACGGATATTAGGGCTGAAATAGAGAGGATAAGGGCTAGACCTGAACTAGATGGTGCTAAGGCGTATGATATAGTGTTTAACTTCCTAAGTAGGGAGGGTATAGATCCTGAAGAAGCTAAAAAGATTGCTGAAGAGGTGTCTAAAACAATACCTAAGATATCACCATTGAAGAGAGTTGAAATATTAGAAGATGTTATGACAATCACAAGACTAGCTAGACAAAGGTTGATAACAGAGTATGCTAAGAGGGAGTCTAAGGCTAAGGAGGTAGTTGAGAAAGCTACTAGTAAGATTAACGAAAGACTAGTATATGCTATAATTGAGGAATTCAATACTGAGGATAAATACCCAACAATTTCAGAACTAAAAGAACGATTGATAAGGCTAGGTTATGACGTTACAGGTCTTGAGGATATAGTAACAACTCTTAAGTTGAGCAATATGGTTGTTGAGAGGGATGGAAAATTAGTTGTTAGATATTTAGCTGAACGTATCCCTACACCTACAGCACCCAAGGTTGAGGTTAAAGTTGAGGTTAAACCAGCATTTAAACCAGCAAGTGTAGAGGATCCTAAGTACTACATACGTGATGTTAAAGAGTTAAGTAGCTTTATAGCCGATTTAGTCAGAAGCGGTTATTCTTATGGCGGGAGGTCTGAAAATTGTGTTAATTGGATTGGGGCTTACGATCAATGGTACATATTCATACTGACTGACGCTCCCGTAGGGTATAAACCGATTCAGAGGACGGTATGGGAGGTTAAACCACCTAGCGTTACTCACTACTTCTTAGCAATAAATGATAAAGATAAAATAGTGTATGTATATATATGTAGGGGTAGGTAAGTATGATACTCGTTGAAACACCACCCAATATAGTACCTGCCACAGCGTGTCCCGTAACTAGGGTTAGGATACTCAACCAACTAGGTAAGACGTTAAGGGTAGCTTCTTACGATATGTTAAATAATAGCCTAATTGGTGAATCAACATATAGTATAGACACCAACGATAAAGAAATATTAGTTACTTGGGCTACACCAACGTCAAGGACTTTGATGTTAGCAGTACTTGAGGTTTACGACGGTACAACATTAGTTGAGAGGTGGTCTCAATCATTCATCTATGTACCTTATGCTACGGTCTTGAACTTACCTAGTTCTGACTATAACGTAGCATACATATGTAAGGTAGGTGGTGTTACTAAGTTGATAGATAAGACTAACGTGGCGTTCTTAGACGCTATGAACATTGTTGTTATACGTAAGAGTGGTTATTTAGCAATTTACGACGGTGTGAATAAGGTTGTTGAAGTTATGGGTAAGTCAGCAATTTTTGAGTTAAGCATTCAAGTACCGCGAGATATAGCTAAAGCATTCGCTAACTACATAGACTATAATCCCGTAGCTTCAATAGTGTATAAAGAATATACATTAGCGGAGTACTTAGGTTCTTTAGCATACGTTAAACTGCTGACTAATAACTTGAGATTCACTAACGTAGGTACTACGGTATATGAGTTAGAGAGTGGTGATTTCATGGTTAAGTGTAGGTTCTACGCTGATCTGTATAGTCCTATAGACTGGCATAGAATTCTTGCGATACTTTCAGGTATTGCTAGTATTATAGCGGGATTCACAGTAGCTATAATGAGTTTCGGTGCTTCATTACCAATATCAATAGGTTTGATTATTTCAGGTATTGCTATACTTTCAGGTACTGCTTTAGTACTGTCTAATGCTTTAGCTGAAGCACCTTCTCAAACTATAGCTATGGCTGAGTCAGTAACTGTTAAAGCAACTGACGAGATAACTAGCTATAAGAACTCACTATACAGTTATATAGATAGTCTAGTTAATCAGGGTAGGCTTACAGTAGATGAGGCAAATACTATTAAGTCATACGTAGATTCAATAGTTAATACATCAATAAACAGTATTAATGAGTTAAACACATTAGTTAAGAAAGCATATGATGAAGGCTATAATAAGGCTAGGTCTGACTACATGAAGTGGTTGATAGTCTCAGGTTTAGGAGGCTTTATGGGTGGTTACGTTGTCGGAAAGTCTAAATGATCTATTGATCAATTTAATTCAGTATGGTGGTATTTCAGCATTAGCTATATATCTGATGTATAAATTAGCTCATAACACATTAAGTGATGTTTCTAACGAGATTAGGGAATTACGAAATGAGATCTCTAAACTACGTGACGCTATAGAGAAATTAATTGAGAGAGTAAGCAAGTAGCTACATACTACACTTAAAACTTATATATTCTTTTCACATATTTTACTTAGGTGAGTGTATGAGTAGTAAGTTAAATTTAAATTCGGAATTAGTTATAGGTGTTGATAATGTTAAGGAAGTAGCTCACGCCAGTCCTACAACTCAAGTTAGGCTTGATCTAATGTCTAGTTTCGCTGGTGATACAACAAAGCCTAACACTTTATCAAAAGTAGTTCTAGTTGATACTGGCGGGACTGAAAGAGATAGTGCTACAATATCAACTACGGACTGGAGTACTACGTCAATCACAGACGGTTATAGGGCTACATGTACTAAGACAATCAACATCACAGCTAATTACAGTATTGCTAAGGTTAGGCTTTACGGAGGCACTACACTATACTTTGAGTACACGTTAGCGTCAGCTATTTCAGTAACGAGTGGTTCAGTAGTTTATGTAACGATAACTATTGATGCTACATGGTCTATATCTCACACTTCAGGCGGTACTTTAGTGAGTGCTAACGTAACGCTAGCATTCGGTCGGTCAGTCATAAATAGATTATGTCTAGGTACTGATAAGGGTAAGAAGCTCAACACGATACAGTTAGTGTATGCTGGAGGTACTGTATCAGCTCCAACAGGTACTATAAGTACTGACACAACAAACATCAGATTAACATTAAGCATTAGCTACACACCATCATCAGACGTAACAATTGATGAGTATGACTATTCATTGGAGGACTTAACAACACTAACACAGGTTAAGATTCAAACAATAACTCTAGGCGGTGGTCTAACACATACTTGGACTTACACGGTAAACTTCTAACATGAACTACTAAGGTTAGTGATATGCCCGATCTGGTCTTAGACTATCATAGAAAGAAGATACCTATTGACCATCCTGACGGTAGTGTAACATATGCTAAGCTTGGTAATATACCACCTAAGTTGTTCATGAGGGTTGAAAGTGGTGGTGGTTTTGTCTATGTTGATTATCTTGATGGAGTTCCTCATGTTGTAATAGTGCTACATACGACAACAACTAGCGGTGTTGTTGAGGTTTTCCTTCCTTTCAGGTACAGCCCACCAGCTACTATAGAATGGACTGCTAAACTTTCGGCTAAGTTAGCTAACGTGGACCAGTGGCCTCTAGGTCTTGAAGACGGACCTGGGTTTAGAAATGGTATAGCATTTAGGCAGAGATATACAACGAACCAGATTGACATTACAACCTGTAGTAATGGCACGTGTACATCTACAAATACTACGGCTTACGACCCAACTGTTAAGCATAAATACAGGGTTGAATGGACTTCTACAGGTGTTAATTACTACATAGACGGTAATTTAGTGGCTACATTAACAACTAATGTACCTACAGTACCTATGACGCCGTTCTCTGAATACGGTAATTCCTCAGGTTCAGCATTAAATAACGTATATCCGTTTTACACTTTCGGAGGGATAATTACATGATCTACAGGAAGTTACTTAAGGTAAGGGTGGCTGGTTCTAGTGATAAAGGTAATTTAAGACCAGCGTTTACGGACTACTTTACTGAGAAGTACTCAGGTATTAACTTCGTGGTTCATGAATATAATGAACGTGAGGGTTGGTGTATAGTTGAGGTGTGGTGTAGTGATCACCCAGTACTACCGCCAGAACATAGGAAGAATATGAAGCATTTAGAGGAATTAGCTAAAGATCCTAACGTGATCGAGGAGGTTAGAACACATCCATTATCACCACCTATAGTAGGTAGGATTATTGTCTCAACACCTAATAGTGTTGATGAAGTAAGTAATGAAGTAGTTATTAGCGGTAATAGATTTAAGTATATTCGGAAAGATAAAGTTAGGGGAATGGATGTTTACGTCTTAGATGAGAGATAAATATGGGGTGGTATTAAATGGTCATATATATTCAGTCAAAAACTAGGTATTCAGGATCTGTTACTCCTAGTAGCTTGAATACTGAGACTACCGTAGTTGAGGTTAGTGGTCAGGCTGATGATTACTTAGTTGAGGGGTATATAGACTTATCACAGTTACAGAGTGGTGATGCTGTTGAGGTTAGGGAGTACATAGCTGTAGATGGTGTGAATTATCAACTATTCATCAAGGTTACGTATAGTGGTGTGGTTTCAGAACCTGTGATTAGATTACATACTAAAACATTACTTTATAATATGAAGTATAAGGTAACGATTATTCAGACTCAGGGAACATTAAGAAGCTTTTCATACGGTTTCGTAGTTGAGGTTATGGGCGGTAGTTAGTGATCCATAGTGAGCTTTACGTCATCAATACCAGCGGATGAGGTGCTACTAACGGCTGTAACACCACTATCATTTTCAGACACATCTAACTTGAGCTTAAGTGATGCTTACTCTATATCAGCTTCATTAAAGTATGACTTTGCTGATTCATCTAGCTTAAGTCTTTCAGATTCATACTCATTAACAGCTAAGCTAAAATATGACTTTACCGATAGTTCTAACTTATCACTATCTGATACGTACTCATTAACTGTTAAGCTAAAGTATAGCTTTACTGATACGTCTAATCTCTCATTAACTGACTCATACATTATCAAGCTTAAGTTAAGTTTTGCTGATACCTCAGCATTAAGTCTTAGTGATGTGGTAATAGTGTCTCAAGGTCTTATATTCATTGATAGTTCAAATCTAAGCTTAAGCGATACATACAGTATATCAGCATATACGTCATACAGCTTCAGCGATACGTCTAACCTAAGCTTATCTGATACAATACTGGTATCAACGGGTCTGGTATTTACTGATGTGTCTAACTTAAGCTTAAGTGATAAGTATAGTATAAGTACTACACCACCGACACCTCCAGCTCCTAAACCTGACTACAG
>Ga0080004_1128008_pt1 | contig 11340 bp, 14 predicted proteins | sample WasSprMetagenome_FD_69207 | JGI IMG/M metagenome (GOLD analysis project Ga0080004, IMG submission 69207) | Sulfidic aquatic microbial communities from Washburn Spring, Yellowstone National Park, USA - WS (SPADES assembly) (version 2) | ecosystem: Environmental > Aquatic > Thermal springs > Hot...
TGGCGTCTCAATATCGCCGCGAAGATACACATATGAGCTTGTGAAGAGCTCCGGCGAGTTCACGATAAATGTGCTTGATAGGCGTTATGCGAGGCAGGTGCATTATGTTGGAACCGTGTCTGGCCGGGGTCGTGATAAGCTGGCTGAGGCTGGCTTCACCCTGAAAAGGTCGAGGAAGGTTAAGCCCCCGCATATTGGGGAGGCCCTAGCAGTCCTAGAGTGCGTGGTCGAGAAGGATGTTGAGGCCGGGGACCATGTATTCTTCATCGGCAGGGTGCTTGAGGCCTATGCTAAGCCTGATGTATTCAATGAAATATACAGGCCTGAGAAGGCCAAGATACTCATGCACCTCGGAGGATCATGTTATGCGACGCTCGCGGATGAGCTCATTGAGCTTTAGACGTGTCGCCTATGTCATGCCTCTGATCTACTGAACATGTATGCTCCGAGCACGGTTGTAGAGGCGCAGAGGCCCAGCGCGACTGACAAGTCTACCGCGAGCGGGATTGACGAGGATCCTATAAGGAATCCCCTAAGGCCGTCAACGAGGTAGGTTAGTGGGTTCAGGTACATGATTGTTCTCAGCCAGTCGCTCACGCTTTCGAGTGGGAAGAAGGCTGTTGAGAGAAAGATCAACGGCATCATCAATAAGTTCATGATGAGCGAGAAGGCATCTGGGTCTTTAAGTGTCACTGCTATGCTTAGGCCGAGCCCGACCGCGAAGAAGGCGATTAGGAGCATGAAGATGAGCGCTGGGATTGTTCCCGGAATGCTTATTCTAGCGCCTAGGAGCATGCCTGCAATAAGGATTACTATACCTTGGATCAAGGCCACGGTAGAGCCTCCAAGGGTCTTGCCAATAACTATTGAGATCCTGCTGACGGGCGCTATTAGAGTCTCCTTCAGGAATCCGAATTGCCTATCCCAGATCACGGAGAGGCCGGCGAACATGGATGAGAATATGACGGACATGGCGATCATGCCCGGCGTCAGGAAGTCTAGGTAGACGAGGCCGCTTGGGAGTCCTGGGAAGTTTATTGGCCTCAAGCCCATGCCTAGGAAGGCTAGGAAGAAGAATGGCTGGATTACATTTGCTATTAGCCTGCTTCTAGCTCTTACGAAGCGCTTGACATGGCGGAGCCACATAACATAAATTGCTTGGATCTCCGCTGAGTTCATCTCCTCCACCTCCTCATAGCCCTATTCCTCATCTTCTCCACAGCATCCGCGGCCTCCTCCCTAATCCTCCTGCCCGTGAAGCGGAGGTAAACATCCTCTAGAGTCGGCTTTCTGAGCAGGACTGAGTCCACTGATACGCCAAGCCTTTCAGCCACCATGATTATCTCCGGTATCTTCTTCTCGCCATGATCCACGTATATGCTTAGCTCCCCTCCATGAGCCTCAACCCCCTTGACCCAGCTCTGCCTCCTAAGCTCCTCCGCTAATGGTCTCGGATCCGAGCAGCCGACAATGACTACATCTCCCCCTATCATGTCCTTAAGGTTCCTCGGCTCATCAACAGCCAGAATTCTTCCATGATCTATTATCGCGACCCTATGCGAGAGGTAGTCAGCCTCCTCCATGTAATGTGTCGTGAGGAAGACCGTGACCCCCTCCCTCTTATTCAGCGCGAGAATATACTCCCAGATCGCCCTCCTAGTCTGAACATCTAGACCTAGCGTCGGCTCATCTAGGAATAGGACTTTGGGCCAATGTATGAGACCGCGGGCTATCTCGAGCCTTCTCCTCATGCCGCCTGAATAGTTCTCGACGAGCTCATCAGCCCACTCGCTCAGGTCGACGAGCCGTAGAACCTCCTCGATCCTCGCCTCTCTCTCCCTCTTCCCCAGGCCATAGAGTCTCGCGTGAAAGTCGAGGTTCTCCCAGCCCGTGAGCCTATCATCTAGGGCTGGATCTTGGAAGACCACGCCTATAACCCGTCTCACCTGGCTCGGCTGCCTAATGACATCATAGCCGCAGATCCTCGCCTCGCCCTCCGTTGGCCTAAGTAGTGTGGTCAGCATCTTGATCGTCGTGGTCTTGCCAGCGCCATTAGGCCCGAGAAAACCGAATATCTCACCCTCCTCAACATCCAAGTCTATATGATCAACCGCCACTAGGCCATCGTAGACCCTTGTCAACCCCCTAGCCTCTACAATACCCATTCTAAGCCCAGCGCGGGGAAGCGAGAATAAGAGGATTTTGTAACTTAAGGAGTATCTTTAACGCGGAACGCGAAGCAGGGCTTAAAGACCCTGCAAAATCCCTAAAAAGCCGAGGTAATCCGCCCAGAATTCACTAAGATATGGTTTGAATGCTCTGGTGGAGTGGGCCGGGTGGGATTCGAACCCACGACCTCCGCCGTGTAAGGGCGGCGTCATAGCCCCTAGACTACCGGCCCGAAGCTCATTCTGCAGAAAAACTCCCGAGACTTTAACATTTCTATAGCTCATCTTGATGTTCCTAAATTTTCCAGGTCCAAGTTCCGTTGACTCGTCTCAGCCCGTATTTCCTCTTGACTTCCTCAAACTTCTTCTCAACAAGTTTCATGAATTCTTCATCCGCTATGAGCTTTCTGCCATATTCTAGGGCGTCCAGTATCAGGAGGTTGGGTCTCTCGAGCTCATCTAGGAATCTCTTCGTGCTGAATCCATGAGGCTCTATGCAGCCCCGCTTAAGCCTAATGAAGTTCTCCATGGGATCATCAGAGAGATCATCGGACACGATTAGCAGGTCGATATCGCTGCTCTCCATCCAATCCCCGCGGGCAAGCGATCCGAACAGGATGACAAGCTTTAGGCTGAGCTCCCTCCTAAGCTCCGAGAGATATCTTTCAAGAACCTCGTATTTTCTCCTTAAGATATCTGACAAGCTCCTCAGCCTCCACTAAAGCCTTCTCAGCATCCTCCAGAGTATAATAATCGACCGGAGCGCCGGAGTAAAAAGTATTCACGTACCTCGACTGGAGATAATGCCTATCCAGATTTAATGCTTTTCTCCTGATCTCCTCTGTGATCTCGACGCCTAGCTCGCGCGCCTTATCGAGTAAGCTGCTTATGCTATGACCCCTCGCCTCAACCCCAAAAGATTCGAGTAGAGCTTTCGCGGCATATTCAGCCGCCTGATGGGCGAAAAAGCATGAAGCCCAATAATGTCCATCCCTCTTAGAATCTCGAGCCTGAGACAGTGCAGCATCCGCCTGCTTAAGCCAATCAGCTATCCTCCTCAAAGCCCTCTAAAAAGAATCCTGACAACCAGCTTTTAATCTGTTTCCCGATCTCTATCAACCATGTGTAAACCTCCTCCTTGTTTTTGTCAAAAGATTCTCGCTGTTACTTAGTGAGATATTCTGAATTTCCTTAAAAGCCATTTTAGGCATGCTTACCAATCTTGATTATGGAGAGTTAAAGGCTGGCCTTATAATGGTTTATGGCATGCTTGGGAGGGGTGTTCGGTGTAAGATCTATCTCATGCTCGTGGAATATTCCTCGATCCCCCTGCTTATAGGATTCTATATGCTCTACTTGTCAGGCTATGGACTAGTAACGTATAAAGTTAGATGGCTGACACTTGGCCTCCTTGGATACAGGGAGAGTATACTCCTCCATACGGGTCTCCTCCCATACATCGTGGGCATCATAATGGTGCTCCACGCTGTCGGTGGATTCGGACTAATGATTAATCGCCGCGTGAAGAACCCCATGCTGAGGATGATCTTGGAGCTCTTGAACCTGCTGATAGTCGGGGTATTCATTTTCGTTCAACTGACGCTACTGGCCTTGCTATGAAGAAGGCTCATTAGGGGGGTAGAGGAGGACTTGTGGGATGAGCAGCGATATTACGAGTTTGATCGGCAATACTCCGATCGTGAAACTTAGGAGGATTGTGGATGAAGGCTCGGCTGATGTCTATGTTAAGCTCGAGTATCTTAACCCGACAGGGAGCCATAAGGATAGGATAGCCTATTACATGATTAGAGATGCGGAGGGGAGGGGGCTGATAAGACCTGGCGACGTGATAGTTGAGGCCTCCAGCGGGAATACCGCGATTTCCGTTGCCTGGATAGGCGGCCTACGTGGATACAGGGTCAAGATATTCGTGGAGGAGGGCGTCTCGGAGGCGAAGCTGAGCCTGATAAGGGCTTTGGGGGCAGAGATAGTTAAAGTGCCGCTTGACCAGGGCAACTACGCAGATGTCGCGAGAAGATACGCGGAGAAGCATGGATACCTCTTCTTAAACCAGTATGGTAACGAGGCGAATGTAAGGGCGCATTATGAGACGACCGGCCCGGAGCTCCTGAGGCAGCTGGACGGGAGGATAGATGCATTCATCATGGGGATTGGGACGTGTGGGACAATAGCGGGCGTCGGGAGGTTTCTAAGAGAGAGGCTCGGCGGAAAAGTTAGGATAATTGGCGTGATACCAAGGGGCTCGAAGATAATCCATGAGCATGGAAAACCCGATAAGATCGAGGGCCTCGCCTCCGACTTCGTCCCAGAGATATGGAGCCGCCATCATCACATCGTGAATGAGATAATGGAAGTGAGCTATGACGACGCAATCCAGACGATGAAGAGTCTCATCAGATATGAGGGCATCCTTGGAGGACCATCAACAGGAGCAAACATTCACGCAACACTGAAGATAGCTAGGAGGCTCGGAAAGGGGGTCGTTGCAACAATAGCACCAGACACCATACTAAAATATCCACACCTCTTATGACCTTCAATTTTCTCGACAAGGCGTAAGGTTGTCGAGAAGACGTGATTACTCATGTTCTATATAAAATGGACCTACAATTTGGCGGTAAGACTTATTTTCCTGCGTTGAGGTTTCTTACATGAGTATGAGTAAGGATAAGATTGTTTGTCCTAAATGTGGCTCTGGGAATGTCGTGGGCTTCGCTGGTGAATGGGAGTGTTTTGATTGCGGCCATAAATTCAAGACTACCACCGTTAGTGTAAGGGCTCCAGCTCCTCCAACATATGAGGCTAGGAAGCCGCCCGTAGAACCTGTAAAAGCCGTCTCAGTTGAGAAGGGCCTTGGAACGGGAAAGAGTATCTTACTTTTCGTGTTAGGGCTCTTTCTAGCTATCCTAGTTTTCCCTGTAGCTTTCTTTGCTAGTGCTTTGTTAGGCTACATCCTCGGCTTTATAGCAATAATTTTAGCAATTGTCTTGATTGCTAAGCGAGGTAGTAAAAACCTTTCACTCATCTTGGGTGCTGTATTGCTCGTTCTTTCCTTGATATCTGTTGGTGGGACATTCGTTATACATGCAAGCGTTTATACTGTTAGTAAAGCCGTAGAGGAAGTTGTAAGGACGCAGACTGTTGAGGTTGGTCTAGGTGTCCCATTGAAGGTTGAGGAATGGGAGATCACTGTTGAGGATGTTAAGGAAACGAGGTACATCAGGAGTGGTGATTCTTTTTACGGTTCTAAGGAGGACATGAAGATTATCTTGGTCAAGCTCAAGATAAGGAATGTTGGGAAAGAAGTCAGTTCTGCGTCAGATATATGGGGCTTTACGCTAGTCTCAGATAAGAATAAAAGCTATGAGGATATTTATCCACTGAGCCTTGAATGGTTATTTGAGCCTACTGAAGAAGTAAAGGCCGCTGCAATAAAGTATTCAGGTTTGGATACTTCTGCCTCGTTAGCACCGGGAACATATATTGAAGGACATGTATTGTTCCAGATACCGGTGGATGAATCTCCAGAAGAACTATACTTTAAAGTAGGGGTGATAGGGCTGAAACAAGTAAGAGTAAAACTGTGATCATGTCCTTGCTTAGCTATGCTGTCTATGGATGCGTTAAGACTCCATGCTTCCTCGCTACACTTCTGAGCTTTTCGTCAAAGGTGGCTAGACCTGTTCTATGCTTAATGGCAGCAGCAATATAAAGGGCATCATATATTGGAACTTCATCCTCAAGTGATAATCTCGTGGTCTCAGAAGCTAGATCACGTGTAGAGATGATCTCTAATCGGCTCCAGAAGGTCAAGAGATCTGATACTGCCTCGCGAAGATCATTTTCCTCTAAGTCCTTTGCAATCTTAGCATGCTTCCATAGAGCATTCAAGTATTCAGCGAGCGCTATATCTACTGTCGTGATCTCCTCCCCAGATCTCAGTAATTCATCAAGGTAGTTTTCTGCCAGCTCGGAGCCCGGCTCCTCGATAAATAGCTTAACGATAAAAGGGTGCGTCAAGAATCATCATAGCTCTCGATCCTCCCGGATGAGCTTGGTGAAGTCCACGGAGACTCTTCTCCCCTGCTCCTTTCCCTGACGACCTTTAACATGTTGTGGAGCTCATATCTTCTGAGTCTTCTCTCAATAAAAGCCCGGATCTCCTCGCTCCAGTTAATTCTAGCATTCTTCATGCGCTTCTTCAATTCCTTAGGAACCCTTATGACGACGACATCAGATTGACAAAGACTCTCAGAAATACTCAATACATTACATAATTATAATATAATACACTTCTTGATACTTATCGTAATACACTCGAAGGACTATAATCTTAAATAGTAAACAAGCTGTATAGATGATGTGAGTGATGTATTATCCATAAGGGTTCCAAAGGAGATAAAGAGGAAGATGGAATTATTAAAGGACGTAATTGACTGGAATGAGGAGATTAGGAAATTTCTCGAGTGTAGGGTTGACGAGCTGTATAGGCGCAGGGTTATCGAGGAGGTTAGAAAGGTTATTGAGAGGCTGCCTGAGATGCCAAGAGGCACGGTTACGGCTTATGTGAGGGAGGATCGTGATAGTAATTGATTCATCTTCCCTAGTAAAGTATCTTTTGAGAGAGGAAGGATGGCAACAAATAGAGCAGTATTTAGTTCAAGGAGTAGTGACTCTGGATTATTCGAGGAAAGAGGTCTTAAATGCTATATGGAAACATTATGTGGTCAGGCGAGTAATTGACAGGAAACAAGCGGAGGAATTACGTAGGGTGTTCGAGTCTCTTATAGACGCGAAGATAATCATAATTGAGGAGGAAGAGCGTTATATCGAGAAGGCGTTTGACATAGCTCTCACCAATCAGCTCACTATATATGACGCGCTCTATGTATCTCAGGCGTTAAGGTGGGGGAAGCTTCTAACAAGTGATAAGTTGCAGGGAGAGGTGGCTCGGAAGATCAGCATAGAGGTCATTTATATTTACTAGGTTACGGCATGATCATTCCGTATAGCTTCATCTTCTTGCTCGCTGCTTTTTGCGCCTGCCCCGAAGATAGAAGAATCCTATGATTATTGGTATGAGGAGTAGGAGGGAGCTTGCTAGAGTATAGATATCTGCCGGCGTTATCTGGGCTCCCTGTCCTGTCCCTATTGTCTGCTGTGTTGTGATCGTCTCGATCTTCTCGGCCTTGACCACAATGGTCTCGCTCCTCGCTACATTATCGTACGCGTCCACCGCGGCTGCATAGATCTCCACCCGCCTCCCATAATCCACCGTGAACTCCACGACATAGCGCCCATCCTCCATACTCATTTCATAGGTCCTGTTTTGGGCTGGGCCGACAAGCTCGGGATAATATGTTATTAGATAGACTTTTGAGAGGTCGTTATCGGGGTCACTGACTTCAGCATACGCCCTGTAAACGTTCCCATCAATCCTTTCGACCTTGAACTCTATTATCCTTGGGGGTCTTGAGAGCGGGGCGTATCCTATCCTCTTCTTGGATGGCTCCGTGAACCATATCCTGTCCCTTGCGAGGGCTGATCCACCTATCCTCGCCTCGGCCCTAACCTCTGTTATCCTATCTCCATCGATCTCGCCTATCACCCACCTCGATGGCGAGACGTAGATTATCCTACCATCGCCGAGCACGTATAGCTGTATGTCCGTCGATGAGCCGTTCGCGAGCTTCCAGGTCCTCCGGGTCCTCAAGTCATCGGAGATCTCGATTATCTTGTCCCCCGTCGTAGCGACCAATGCCCCGCCCTTGAAGGCCCTTATGGTTACGGCGCCCTCTCCAAGCCTCATACTCGACCTAGACATGGTTTTCAAGTCGATCTTCACTATACTCATGCAATCGCCCTCAACTGCCCAGAGGAATCCATCCACAACCGAGACCCTATCTCTGCCAGATGCCACATTGACCTCGATCATCTGCTTGACCTCAAGACTGGCCGGATCTATGCCAAGTATCAGGTCCTGAAGCGGGATTGAAGCCCAGATAAGTCCATCCCCCATCTCCAAATCCTCTACCCTTGCCGGGGCCTCAAATCTCCGTGCATCCCCAGTTTCCAAATCTATTACCTCGAGGCCATAATCCAATCCTATCACGAGCCATCTATCGAGAATCATGATATCATTTGGCTCCCCGCCAACTCTTATGGTCCTAGATTCCCATCTTCCAGTATCCAGAACTTGGATAGACCTGCTACCATAATCGTACACCACAAGCCTATCACCATAAACAGCAATCAGGCCTGGAACAATTTCAGGATACTTTTGAGGCGGATATCTGGGAGCGGAAAGGCCATAAATTGGTATCAGCATGAGCGATACAAGAAATGGTATGAAAAGAATTATGAAAAAGCCGCGTCCTAAGGACATCATATCATTTTTAACAGTTTTCAGGAAGATAATTTATGTTTAGCTGACACTCTTTCGATATAATTCAACCGGATTTTTACGATAAGGCATGCTTTATAGTACTGTATCTTGATGACAATCTAGATTTGTCATAATAAACTAAATTCTTTTGAACTGAACGAAAACAGCGCTCTTTGGATCTCGGAGATAAGCCTTATATATTACATTCACTAAAAAACCCTGTATGAGGCTTTCTACAATTGGTATAGCTATGCTAGGTGATGAAAGGGAGTTTCTTCATCCGCAGCTTATACCGAAATGCATGGAGAATCTCGAGAAAGCCGCTAGGATCATCAGGGACAAGATATCGTATAGGTATGGTTTGAAGCCTGACATAGTAACGGGATCCAAGGTGATAACATCTATTAAGACCGCTAGGGAGGTTGGGGAGGAGCTTAACAGGGCCGGCGCGAAGATCATAATCCTGCTATATTATATCTGGAATTATCCCTATCTTGTCTGGCCCTTCCTAAATACCGTGGGGAGGGATAAGCCGATCCTCAGCCTATCCAATAACGAGGGCGCATATCCTGGGAATGTTGGCTTACTTGCGACGGATGGGGCGTTGAGACAGTGCGGGTTCAGGACGCATAGGATAGTTGGTGATATAGAGGATCCAAAGATACAGGAGAAAGTTGTCAACTGGATAATGGCCGCGGAGGCATATGCATCCATGAGGGGTCAGATTTATGGGATGTATGGTGGGCATTCCATGGGCATGGAGACGGGGTACTTCCACCTAATACCTCTCCAGAAGATCTTGGGAATCGGCGTCTATCAGATAGACCAGCTATGGCTTGTTGAGAAGATGAGGGAGATTCCGGATGAGGAGGTTGAGAGGGGATTTAAGTGGTTAAGTGAAATGCTTGGAAACAGGATCAAGTACGATAATAAGATGCTTACACCAGAGACCTTGAAAAGGCAGATCAGATTATATTTAGCGATGAAGAAGGTTAATGAGGAGTATGGATTTGACTTCTGCGGGATAAAGGGCCAGAGGGAGATGTCTGAGCACGTATGCATAACAGATGTGGCCGAAATGCTGATGAACGATCCATATGATTGGAATGGGCCCAAAGAGCCCTTCGTCTGCGCAACCGAGGCCGATGCCCTAGCAGCTGTCACAATGCAGGTCCTGAAGTATATTAGTGGAGGACTACCAGTATTATTCGCAGACGTGAGACTATACCATCCGGACAAGGATCTCTGGGACTTCTGCAATTCAGGAAACCATTCAAGCTGGTATGCGGCAAGAAGTGATGATCCAAGAGAAAACTTCAAGAAAGTCACACTCCATCCGGCGCTGGAACTATATTTCAAGGCTGGTGGAGCCTCGGTTGAATTCGATGCAGCACCGGGCGAGATGACCTTCGCGAGGATGGGTATATACGATGATAAGCTCTACATGGTTATTGTGAGGGGAGTGGTTCCAGACTTACCTGAGGAGGAGAGAAGACGCCTCGCCTCAATGACCAACCCAACATGGCCCCACGTCTTCGTAAAGCTCAATTGCAGCTTCGAAGAATTCATCTCAGTATTCCCATCAAACCACATACTAGGCATTGCAGGAGATCACGTGGACAAACTAGTAACATACTGCGAGATTGCAGGAATAGAACCAATAGTACTCGGAGAAACCAGAAGGCCAGCAATATGGGACATGATCCACAAACATTAAAGATCAAGTTAAAGCTGGGCTACACCCCCTAATGAAGGAAGGTGTCGATTAATAATCAATGTTGGCTTATTTTGGCAGGGTCTTGTTTTTCTCCAAAATTCATACTTTCCTTTCAATCTTAATTTTCTTATATATGATATAGCTGGCAATCAATAGGATCATGATGGTTACTATGACGTAGTCAAGTATTCTTGTATATTTTTCTATCATTGCCCAGTTTTCCCCTAGTAACCAGCCCAAATAAGCGAGGAGCGCGTTCCATGGTACGGAGCCGATAAAAGTGTATGTTATAAACTTGCGAATATCCATTTTGGCGAATCCTGCTGGGAGGGAGATCACAGTTCTGATCGCTGGCATAATCCTTCCGACGAATACTATCAACCCTCCATATTTCCAAAAAAGGACGCACGCTTTCTTTATATCGCCCTCATCGATAAATAGGTATCTTCCGTATTTCTTTACTAAAGAGAATCCTGGCCCACTACCTAATACGTAAAGTGCCACTGAGCCTAATAGGTTCCCTACAGTGCCACATATTATCACTAAGAATAGGTCCAGCTTACCACTCCAGGCAAGAAAGCCGGCGAAAGGCATCACCACCTCACTCGGGATGGGCACAAGTGCGCTCTCAAGAGCCATTGTTACCAGTATACCCGCGTAGCCAACATTATGTACAACCTCTGTCGCATAATTCATAGTCATTTCGATTAAGGATGTCCCTGAGCCGCGTTGCAGCAGGAAGACTCCTAAAATTCCGAGCAAAACAGCTGTGACTAGCAGAAAAATCATTAACATTTGACTCCTGATGCTCAATCTTTCTCTTCTCTTTCAATCCACCTCTACCTTATTTTCCTTACCGTCTGCACCTCCCAGTGGGGAGAGTTAATGCTGAGTAGAATGCCTAAGCAAGATACTTAAGCATAGCATAACTTAAGCATAGCATATGGTGGAGGTCTTTTCAGCAATCATGGCCCTAGTTATGGGGATTTGTTTTCAGCGTTAAGATGGAGGCTCATTTTATACTCTTTACTATGTTTTTCTAGCTCTTT
>Ga0080004_1124787_pt1 | contig 11339 bp, 8 predicted proteins | sample WasSprMetagenome_FD_69207 | JGI IMG/M metagenome (GOLD analysis project Ga0080004, IMG submission 69207) | Sulfidic aquatic microbial communities from Washburn Spring, Yellowstone National Park, USA - WS (SPADES assembly) (version 2) | ecosystem: Environmental > Aquatic > Thermal springs > Hot...
TGGCAAAACTCAATGAGCTCCTGAAGCTTTTCCTCCGGCCCTTCCGCCACCACTTCCACCCGGCCGTCGGGAAGGTTCCGGACAAATCCGGAAAGGCCGAGCTTTTGAGCCAAATCGCGGGTATGGGCCCGGAAAAACACGCCCTGAACCCGACCGGAAACGAAAAGATGGACCCGCTTCATAAAAGCTCTTCCGCGCGCCTAAGGAACCCCACCACAAGTTTAATCGTGGCCTCGAGGTCGGAGAGAAGGAGGGTGGAAACCGGTGAATGGATGTAGCGGCAGGGAACGGAGACGACGCCCGCGAGGGTTCCGCCCCGCTCCAGGTGAATCGGGCCGGCATCCGTGGAACCGTAGGCAGGAAGCTTGTACTGGTAGGGAATCCCCTCCTCTTCGGCCACGGCTTCCAAAAACCGGACGAGTTTGGGGTTTACCGTGATGGAACGATCCGCAAGGGTGATGGCTGGACCTTGACCCAGGCGCACTGGCTGCTTGGCCTCGGGCACTCCGGGAATATCCGCGCCGATGGTTCCCTCCAAGGCCAAAGCGAGCTTTGGGCCGATTCGGAAAGCTGCGGCCCGCGCTCCCCGCAAACCGCCTTCCTCACACACGGCAAAATTCACCACGAGCTTATAAGGGAGCTTTTCCTTCGCGGTGAGGCGCAGGGCCTCGATGGCCACAAGGCACCCTGCCCGGTCATCAAAGGCTTTTCCCGTAACATAGCCCTCGCGGATTTGGGCGAAGGAATAATGGATGGTGGCAGGGTCGCCGATTCTCACCCCTAAAGAAAGCGCTTCCTCTCGAGTTCGGGCTCCGATATCCACGAAAAGCTCCTCCAGGGGCACGACCTTTTGGCGCTCGGACTCGGAAAGGATGTGGGGAGGGGTGGTACCGATGACGCCAAGCCTTTTTTGACCGTCGCGGGTGCGGATCACCACCCGGTGCCCCAGAAGAATGCGCTCGTCCCAGCTTCCCAGGGCGGTGAGGCGGAGGAACCCGTCCTTTTCGATCCAGCGGACCATGAACCCCACCTCGTCCATATGGGCATCGAGCATGACTGGCTCGCCCTGGCCCCGCCAGACGATGAGGTTTCCCAAGGGGTCCACTTCCCATCCGTCCACGTAAGGCTCAACCATTTCGCGGATGACCTCGCGCACCTCGTCCTCAAAGCCAGCTACACCGAACGCGTCCGAAAGCTTTTGCAGCTTTTCCACTAGGCTCATACCCCTTCCTTTCGTTTTGGGATCGCTCCCCAAGCGGAATAGCCCGGGAGCTCGGCCAGAATCTTAGCCGCTTTCTCTGCTTTTGGGTTATGGATGAAGCGCTTTGTAAAGAAGCTCCGCAGTTTTTCGGGGAAGGCCGGGAACGGAAAGAAGTTCCTCTAGGCTTGCTTGCCTGAGGCCCTCGAGGGAGCCGAAGCGCAAAAGGAGGAGCTGCTTTCGTTTCTCGCCGATCCCGGGAAGCTCATCCAGCAGGCTTGAGAGGGTGCGGCGCTCCCGCAAAGTGCGGTGGTATTCGATGGCAAAACGGTGGGCCTCGTCCCGCAGGCGCTGGAGGAGGTGCAAAGCTGGCGAGTTCTCGGGAAGCTTGATAGGATCGGGCTTGTTCGGCCGAAAGATGAGCTCTTCCTTCTTGGCCAAAGCCGCGACTTCAATTCCCGAAAGCCCAAGCTCAGAAAGGACTTTTTGCGCCACGGAAAGCTGCCCTTTCCCGCCGTCCACGAGGACCAAATCCGGAAGGTCCGAGAATTTTTTGTTGGCGATGGAAGGGTCGGCCAGTTCCGCCAAAGCATGGGTGAAGCGGCGGCGCAGGACTTCCTCCATCATCGCATAGTCATCGGGTTTTCCTGAGATGCGAACGCGGAAGCGCCGGTACTGGTCGCGGCGGGGTTTCCCGCCCACGAACACCACCATGGATCCGGTGGCCTCCGCGCCCTGCAAATTGGAAATATCGAAAGCCTCGATGCGCCAAGGCCGTACGGAAAGCTCCAAAGCCTCGCTCAAGATTTCCAGGGCTTCCTCTTCGGGCTCGAGCGTTTCGAGTTCTGCGCGTTTTAGGCCGAACTCCGCGTTGCGTTGGGCCAGCTCCACGAGTTTTTTGCGCTCGCCGCTTTTGGGTACAGAAGCCTCCACTTTTCCGCCACGCTTTCGCCGCAGATACACAAGAAGCCCCTCGAGCTCCGCAACCGGGGAAGGAAGGAGGATCTCTTCGGGAAAAGCGGTGGTGCGGGTGTAGTACTGATCTAGAAACTCGCTCAACGCCTCCTCAGGCATGGAATTCTCCGGAAGGGAGAGGGCGAACCCCTCCTTTCCCAAAAGCCTTCCGGCCCGCACCAGAAGAACTACGCCGTAACCTCGGTTCCCTTCCACGGCAATTCCGATGGCGTCCAAATCCACGGGCTCTGGCAAGGCCACAACTTGGCGCTGGCGGATGCGCTCGAGGGCCTGGATTTGGTCGCGGAGCCTTGCGGCGTGCTCAAAGCGCTCTTCCTCCGCGGCTTTTTTCATTTCCGCTTTGAGCTCCGCGATCACCTCATCCACCCGACCCTGGAAGAGGAGAACCGCGCCCTCCACGTAGCGTGAATATTCGCTTGGGCTCACGAGCCCGGCGCAGGGCCCGGAGCAGCGGCCGATGTGGTAGTAAAGGCACGGCCTAGGAAAAAGCTTTTCACCCACGGGAAGGTTACAGGGCCGGATGGGAAAGAGTTTATGCGCGAGTTTCAGGGCCCGGCGCATGGCTTTCGAGGAGGTGTAGGGGCCGAAATAACGGGCGCCATCGCTCTCCGGCCTGCGCACGACTGTGATGCGGGGAAAACGCTCGTTGGTGATCTTGATATAGGGGTAGCGTTTGTCGTCGCGGAGCCTCGTGTTGAAAGGAGGCCTGTACTTTTTGATGAGGGCGTCCTCGAGGATGAGGGCCTCCGCCTCGGAGCCGGTGACCACCACCTCCAAATCCCGCATGAGGGCACGGAGCTTGCGGATTTTCGGGGAAAGGAGCCGTTCCGCCTGGAAGTAGGCGCGCACCCGTTCCCGGAGGGAGGAGGCTTTGCCCACGTACAAAACCTCTCCCCCTGGGCCGCGGAAGATGTAAACGCCCGGCCCACGGGGCAAGTTCCGCACCTTTTCCCGCAAGGCCTCTTCCATCAGCCCCAATTATCGGCGGAAGGGCAAAGAAAGGAGGAAGAAGCCCGTAGCCACAAGGACCACGGCCGCGCCGGGCGCGATCCCCAAATAGTAGGAGAGGTACAGGCCCAAAAAGCCGGAGAGGATTCCGAAAGCGTTGGCCATGGCCACCATCCCGGGAAAGCGCTTGGCTAAAAGGTATCCGGTAGCAGGCGGGGTAACGAGCATGGCCAACGCCAGCGCCACCCCCACCACCCGCAGGGTGGTGACCACGGTGACCGCCACCAAAAGGAGGAGTAAATGGCGCATGGCTTCCGTGGGCAAGCGCAGGGTGCGGGCGAAGACCGGATCAAAGGTGACTAAGGCCAATTCTTTCCAGAGGGCTAAGGAAATTCCGATCACCCCAAGGCTCAAACCGAGGATGAGCCAAAGATCCGCGGCCGAGACGGCCAAAATATTCCCAAAGAGGAAGTGCACGAGATCCACCGCATACCCCCGAACGCTGGAGATGAGGGCGATCCCCAAAGCGAACATGCCGGCGAAAACCACGCCGATCGCGGCATCCTCCTTGAGCCTCCCCCTTTTTCCCACCGCGCCGATGGCAAAAGAAGTGGCGATGGCGGTGCCCAAGGCCCAATAGAACACGGCGGAACGGTTTCCCCGATGAAGCACATATCCCACGGCTACGCCGGGCAAAACCGCATGGGCTAAAGCGTCGCCGAGGAAGGTCATGCCCCGCAGGATCACAAAACTGCCAACGGTGGCGCAGGCCGCGGAGGCCGCCAAGGCGGCGATCAAGGCCCGCACGAAAAACCCGTATTTAAGGGGCTCGACGAGAAAACTCACGGCCCTCTCCCGGACAGCAAGCTTCCCCCAAGGCCAGGGTTCCCTCGGGGGTAGGAATGAGGTGCAGGGCTTTTCCGTAAGCCGCCCTCAGGTTCTCCGGGGTCAAAACTTCTTGAGGCCTACCCAAAGCGATGGGGCGATTCCGCAAAAGCAGGGCGCGGTCGAAGTAATTGGCGACAAGGTCCAGCTCGTGGATGGAAACGAGGACCGAGAGGCCTTGTCGGGAAAGGTCCCGCAAAAGGCTCAGGATCTCCTCTTGCGCGGGAGCGTCCAATCCGGCCAAAGGTTCGTCCAAAAGGAGGATTCTCGCCTCTTGGGCCAAAGCCCGGGCGATGAGCATCCTCTGCCTTTCGCCGCCGGAAAGCTCGCGAATTCGGCGGCGGGAAAGATGGGAAAGGCCCACACGGGCAAGGGCCTCCTCGGCCTTTAGGCGATCCGCCCGGGTAAGCCTTCGGAAAAGCCCATTCCTTCCTACTCGGCCCATGAGAACCACATCCAGTACGGTGGCGGGAAAATTCCACTCCGCTTCGGATCTTTGGGGAAGGTACCCCAAACACAGGTGCTTTCCCGGAGGTCCGCCGAAAATCCGGATTTCTCCGGCGCTTGGTTTGATCAATCCCGCCAAGGCTTTAATGAGCGTGGTTTTTCCAGCGCCATTAGGTCCCACCACCGCTAGGGACTCGCCCTGCGCCAGGGAGAAAGTGACCCCGGCCAAAATGGGCGCCTCGTCCCCATCCACGCGGAGGTCCCGTACTTCCACGGCCGGAAGCTCGGGCGGATGGGGATCGCAGAGCGCGATCCTTTTCATTTGAGCGCCTCCACGATGCTCCGTACCAGTTCCCGCATGAGGGAAAAGTAATCCGGAGCAGGGCCCCCTGGGCCGCTTAGGTTTCCCGCGTGGAGGACTACCACTTGGGCCCCGCTTTCGCGCGCAATACCTTGGGCCAAGCTCATGTTGAAGTTTGGCCCTACAAAGATCGCCGGGATCTTGAGGCGCTTCATTTTTTCCACGAGCGCCACGAGCTCTTTGGCCGAGGGTTCGGAAAGCGTGGTTTCCGAAGGAACGATGGCCCCCACCTCGGTGAAGCCGTAGCGGGCCGCGAAATATCCCAAAAAGTAGTGGTCCGTAACGAGGAGGCGGCGTTCCGGCGGAATTTTCTCGATTTCTGCTTGGATCCAGCGATCCAAGGAAAAGAGGTCCTCTTTGAGCTCCTGGGCTTGGGAAGCGTAGAAATCCCCTCCCGTAGGATCAAGCTGGGAGAGGATCTCCGCGATTTTTTTCGCCCAAGCGGCCACAAGCAGGGGATCGAGCCAAACATGGGGATCGGGCTCCTCCCCGATGAAGCGCAGGGGAAGGTCTTTCGAGAGATCAAAGATTTTCCCCGCGGCCTCGGGGATACGCAGGAGCGGAGCAAGATGGGCTTCCAAACCTGCACCGTTTGTGAAAACGGCTTCTGCAGAAAGGAGGATTTGGACGTCTTGCGCGGTCGGCTCGAAGGCGTGGGGGTCCACACCAAGAGGAATGAGGCTTACCACCTGAAATCTTTCCCCGCAGATGCGACTCAGGATATCGGCCACGATCGGGGTCGTGGCCACAAGGGTGCCTCCTTGGCTCCCCACGACAAGGCCCAAGGCCAAAAACAAACTGAGGGCGCGCATGGCGCTCTCAGTTTATGGGGATTCCGAGGCTTTGCAACTAGGTTTTCGGTGTCGAAAGGAGGGGAAGGAGCTTGCTCCACAGGTCTTCCAAGGCATTGGAAATCGCCTGGTGCCAGGCGGTCGTGGCGAACTCCGGGGTGCCGAAGGTGAGCTCCAATCCCCAGGCAGGGACGCCCGGCTCAATGGCAAAGGTTTGGGTAGCGATCAGGGTCCATGTGCTCCCTGTCCATCGGTAGAGCTTCACCTGATAGGTCCCTGGATCCGCGGGCGTGGGCCCGAACATCTGGTCCCAGGTCCACCGCACGCATGGCTCCGAGGATGTAGAGGTCAAGATCGCGGAGGTCCAAGATAGCGATGGGGTAGCCATGGATTCCACGACAACGTAAAAATCGTTCGATGGGCTTGGGTCGAGATAGCCGATGAGGACGGGCTCGCCCTGGAGGTAAACAGGTTTGTTCGTGCGCAGCCCGCCCAGGCATACGTCCCAAGGGATCACCCAGAAAAAGCGGAAGGAGGGCGTAAGCTGGCCTTGGCCCGTTCCCGATCCGGAGATTTTTGCGATCTCCACGTTTTTCTGAACATCCCAAAGGACGGCGGAAAAGCTGGCCTGGGCGCTCACCGCCTCCAGCACCAAAGGTCCCAGCGATAGGGTGATGCGGGCCGCTTGCACGCTCTCTAAAGTGGGGAGGATGAGGAGCTCCGCACCCAGGGCTTGGGCCGCGGACTTCCAGATTTCCGGAGTCCGCACGGGAATCCCTTGTCCCAGGCGCCAGCTTTCCAAGGCCCGACTGGGAATGACTGGGTAGCCCGCATTCCGCAGCTTTCCTTCCAGCATCTCCGAGATCCCATACTCCACGTTGAGAAGCCCAGAGCCCGAGCGATCCACCGCGGGCGCCACCGCGATGGTTTGGCCTAAACCCAAAAGAGCATAGAAAACCAAGGCCAAAAAAGCCCTCATCTCGATCACCCCCGGGGAAAGCTACACCGCCGGCCGCGCCCGGGTTTTACCTGAGCTCCACGATGGTGACCCCGTCCCCACCTTCTTCAGGCGGCGCCAAACGAAAATCTTTGACAAACGGAAGTTTTCGCAGGTGTTCGTGAATATTTTCCCGAAGGGTCCCTGTTCCGCGGCCGTGGATGATCCGGCCTGTGGAGAAGCCCGCGCGCAAAAGCCGGTCCAGCCAAAGGTCCACTTGACGCAGCGCTTCCTCCACCGTAAGCCCCCGCACGGAAATCTCTAGCTCCACCGTCTGGGGAATGGGTACGAAAGGCTTCGGCGAGGGCTCCGGCGGCGCCTCCGCAAGGGAAAGCGAAGAAAGGGGAAGCCTGATCTTTTTTCCGCGGACCTCCACCTCCGCCTCTTCCCCGTCGATGGATATCACCGTCCCGATGGCCCCGCTGGATGTAACCCGCACGGTGTCCCCCACCTTGATCGGCCCTTTTTGCTCGAACTTGAGCGGAGGAAGTTCCTCGGGGAGCTTTTCCTTGAGTTCTTCCACTTTTTTCAGGATCTCGCGGCGCGCGGCGGCGGACTCCGCAGCCCGGGCCTGGGCAATCAATTCCGCAAGCTCCTTCCGCGCTGCCGCAATCTCTTCCTCAAGTTTTTTCAGTTCCCGCGAAAGCGCCGCGGCCTTCTTTTCCTTCAGGGCTTGGAGCCTCTTTTCGTATTCCGCGCGGATTTTTCGCAGGGCTTCCCGTTCCACCTCCAAATTGGCGCGCAACCGCCGCGCGGCCGCCCGCTCCCGCGCAAGCTCCTCGATGATCTCCTCCGCCCGAATTTCGCCCGCGGAAAGTTTTTTCTTCGCTCGCTCCACAAGCTCCGAAGGCAACCCTAGCCTTTCGGCCACAAGCAAAGCGCAGGACTGCCCGGGAACCCCTTGCAGGACGCGAAACGTTGGGGAAAGGGTGTCAAGGTCGAACTCCATGGAGCAGGAAAGGATTCGGGGATGGGCGATGGCAAAAAGCTTTACGGGTGTGAGGTGGGTGGCCACAGCCGCCATGCATCCCACTTCCAAAAGCCTCTCCAGAATCGCCAAAGCTAAGGCTGCGCCTTCCTGGGGATCCGTCCCCGCACCGAGCTCATCGAGGATGACCAAGCTCCGCTCGTCGATTTCCCCCAAAATCCCGATGATGTTTTTCATGTGCGAGGAAAATGTGGAAAGGCTCTGCTCGATGGATTGCTCTTCCCCGATATCCGTGCGGATCTTTTCGAAGACGGGGAGGGCCGTGCGGTCGTCCGCGGGAATAGGGATCCCGGCCTGAAAGAGGGCGCAGAAAAGCCCGATGGTCTTTAGGGTGACCGTTTTTCCGCCGGTATTGGGGCCGGTAATGACCACCACGGGTTTTCCTTCTCCAAAGGAAATGGAGATGGGAACCGCGCGGTCGCCCAAAAGGGGATGCCGGGCCTCCCAGAGCTCAATCCTCGGCTCTTGAGAAAGTTTGGGAATGGTAGCCCGCCACCTTTGCCCAAACCGGGCCCGGGCAAAAAGGCTATCGATTTTGGCGAGGATCCGGAGGTCCTCCTCAATTTCGTCGGCATGGGAGAGAAGTTTGGCCGTGAGCTCAAAGAGGATGCGGTGTTTTTCCCGGTCGATTTCGTCCTCCACCTCGCGGAGGCGGTTATTGAGGGGCACGACCTCCGCGGGTTCAGCGAAAAGGGTTTGGCCGCTTCCGGAGGCCTCGTGGACCACCAGGCCCAGGGCTTTGGCCCCGGTCTTCAACGGAACCACATAGCGGCCGCCCCGTTTGGTGATGATCGCATCCTGCACGTGTTCGCGGTTTTTCTCCAAAAATTTCCGCAGCGTTTCCTGGATTTCTTCGGTGAGCTTGCGCCTCTCGAGAAGAAGATTGCGGAGCTTTGGGGTAGCGTCCTCACGGATCTCCGCGCGCTCATCGATCGTTCGCCAAATTTGGGTGAGTAACGCGGATTGGTCGGAAATCCTTTCCGCGAGGCGGGCGAGGTTTGGGTGTTTTGGGGCCTTGAGGGCGAGGGAAAGGTCCGCGGCGCTCTCCAAAGTTTCCGCAACCTTCAAAAAGGCCTCCGGCGGAAGAATTCCGTGTTCTTTGGCCTCCGCGAGGATGGGGCGGAGATCGTGGATGGCGCCTAAAGAAAATCCGCCGCGCATGGCCTCTTCCATTTCCTCAAGGAGGTTGAATTCCCGGAGGATCCAAGCGGGATCGGCTGAGGGCCGCAGGGATTTCACCTCTTCGGCGCCCAAAGAGGAGGCGCTATGGCTGGCGACGAGGGACAAAATCTTTTCCCACTCGAGATCTTTGGCGCTTCGTTCGTTTAAAACCTCCATGGAACTATTCTCCGGGGGGCATCCCCATGATATGGTAGCCGGCATCCACAAATAGGACGGTGCCGGTAATCCCGCTGGCCCAAGGGGAAAGGAGGAAAAGGCCAGCGTAGCCGATATCCTCTTGGGTGATATTGCGGCGGAGGGGCGCGACTTTCCCTGTCCATTCATACATTTTTGTGAATCCTGGGATGGCCCGCGCGGCCACGGTCATCACCGGTCCCGCGGAAATGGCATTCACCCGAATTCCCTTGGGACCAAGTTCGTAAGCGAGGTACCGAACGCTTACCTCCAGGGCGGCCTTGGCCGCGGCCATCACGTTGTAGTGGGGGATGACTTTCTCGCTCGCGTAGTAAGTGAGGGTGAGGATGGCCCCGCCCTCGCGAAGGAGGGGCTCCGCCCGCTTGGCCACGGCCACCAAAGAATAGGCGGAAACCTCTAAGGCTGTGAGCCAATGTTCTTTGGCGGTGTCGATGTAGCGCGCGGAGAAAGCCTCCCGGGGCGCGAAGGCCAGGGAATGCACGAGGTAATCCAAGTGGCCCCAAAGGTCGGCGATTCCCCGGAAAAGGGCATCCAGTTCCTCTTCTTTGGTTACGTCGGCCTGGAAAAGGTGCGCTCCGTCCAAACTTTGGGCGAGTTTTTCCGCTTCCGGGCGGAGCCTTTCGCTTTGGTAGCTTAGAGCGATTTCCGCGCCCGCGGCCCGGAGCTTTTGGGCGATGGCATAGCCTAGGCTCCGCTCATTCGTGACCCCCATTACCAGCGCCTTTTTCCCCACAAGATCCAAGGCGAGCATACAGCCATTGTATGCCCGCCCGCCTTTTCTTTCAGGGAACGGACCTGGGGATGGGTAACTACGACGCTGGTAAGAAACGCTAAACAAAGCATTATGAGGTTCTCCTTATAGCCAGCTTCAAAGCATCGTAAAAGAGCTATCGGGCTTTGCCCAGCGTATCTAACGGGGCGCCAGGTTTCCACCAACTCCGCTATACTGCCGTGGATAGTTATTTCCTTTTTCTTCGCTAACTAAGTTTATGAGGGATCAATGTATCCCTCCAGTAACAGTTTCAACGCGAAGGTTAAAATGCAAAATAAATGGGGAAGATGGCCAGTTTTCACTACCGAATAGGCAAAATTAGAGGGGAGTAAGCGGCCGTAGGTGTTAATTCCTCGCGGGAGGCCTTACATTTGGCTATCCCTGCTCGCCATGGAACGGCAACTACGCGGTTCCCAATTGCTCCTCTTTTTCCCTAAGAAATGCACAAGAAATGTGTCTTGGGATCGAAAACAATGCCTCTTGCGGTGCTCTTGTGCTCCTGCACCGGTTTAACTCGGGGTACGACGTCCAGGAGATGAATCATAGTTTTCAAAACGTCTGCGGGAGTGGCCTTACTAAAGTCAACTCTGATGCAACCGATGCTCAAGGGTTGGCGTGGAGCGTCCGCTTTCATCCCGGTCTTCCCAGGCAAGCCCTCGCATTTTTCCGAGGCTTCCCCACCTTGGAGGATGCCAGAGGCAATCTTGCCCGGGTGCGTGTACTCCTTGGATAAGAGAAAGCGGCGCTGTTGGGGAAGTTGGGCAATGTGGAGACAGTTTGTCTTTGTTTAGAGGTGTTGCGGATCGAAGGACGGCTTACTATCCACTACTCCTCACCTCTCGGGCGGCGATCAAGGAGCTGAAAAGGGAAGGGGCGAGCTCCGCTGGGCAGATCCTGAGGTGGAGAGGCTGAGGGCTATAACCCGAAATGGGGGCCACGCTGGCCCTTGCGATCCCACCTAAGGTGTTTCCTAAACCGGGATCGATTTATTGCCCACTGCGTCTTACTCCTACCATTTGGCAATCAAGGTAAAGCCGCACTTATACTCGACGTAGGCGGTGGTACAGTCGCGCATTGAAACAGACGTTTCTCCAGTTGGTGTTGACTCAATTGTAGGTGAATCCCGGGTCCTGGGTTTACTACTAGCCAAAGCGGCAGAGAGGGGAGAGCTATTGGATTGCTCTCATTGTCGTTGCTCGGCAACCTTCGAAGGCGGTGTACAAGATGATGATGGAAGTCCCCTTCGCTCGTTCCTCTTACCTTGACATAAATGGTAGGTAGCTCGTCAACTTGACTCCATGTAGCGAATATCTAGGGCAAGGGGAAAGAAACTTCGCAGCCTAAGTTCGGAACTTTTCGCCTTGGAAGGAGTGAGTCGCCGCGGGAGATGGGCAAGTAGTCCTGAATTGGCGGGATAGCTTTCATCTTAGCAAGAAGCGCTTTTGCTGGGTGGTAGTCGGGGCTAGGCAGAGTTGAAACGGGGGTAGAATGTGTGGGTAGTGGGATTTTTCCAGTTTGGTGCCTAAAGGAGGTGGGAGATGAAGTGGGTCACGCGAGAGCACGGGAATGTCGATCGCGTCGCCTGTCCCTGGCTGATCAA
>Ga0080004_1138710_pt1 | contig 11339 bp, 9 predicted proteins | sample WasSprMetagenome_FD_69207 | JGI IMG/M metagenome (GOLD analysis project Ga0080004, IMG submission 69207) | Sulfidic aquatic microbial communities from Washburn Spring, Yellowstone National Park, USA - WS (SPADES assembly) (version 2) | ecosystem: Environmental > Aquatic > Thermal springs > Hot...
GGACACCTCGGCGGCCATATTATGCACGTTCTCCAGCTCGCCGGCCGGGTGCCGCCCCTCCTCCGCCAGCTCGCGATCCCCCGGCCCACCGACGATGATGACCGACGCCCGACGTTCCTGCGCCAGCCGGCGGGCGATCTCCGCATACCGCAGTGCCGGCCAGCGCTTGGCCGAGAGCGCCATGCCCGGGTTCTGCCCGCCGGCGGGGTGGATTACCGCCACCGAACGCCCCGCCGGGATCATTCCCCGGACCCGCTCCCGGGCGGCCGGCGTCGGGTAAAAGGTCGGGCGTGCCCCTTCGGTGGGAATGCCCAGGGCACGCACACAGGCCAGGTACAGGTCCACCTCGTGCATCAGGCCCGCCACCGGCACGCGGCGGGTGAGGGCGATGCCGCGGCCGACGCTGTCCAGCCCCACGCGCCAGGGCACGCCGGCCAGGGCCGGCAGGAGCGCCATGGCGGGGGAGCGGTCCAGCACCAGGCACAGGTCATATTGGCCGGCGCGGATGCGGCGCGCCAGCTCCAGCCATTCCCGCCAGGAATAGGCGCCCTCGCCCACGCGTCCACAGTCTATCAGACGCCGGAGGTGGGGATGATGTTCCACCGCCGGCCGGGACCAGCGCCCCACGGCGAAGTCTATGGACGCTGTCGGCCAGTGCCGGCGCAGGGCCTCCACGACGGCGGTGGCCATCAGCACGTCGCCGAGACAGCAGGGCTTGAGCACCAGGATGCGGGGATCGGGCGGCAGAGGGCGCGGATGGCCGGCCGGCCACAGCGCGGACAGGATTCGCGATGCCAGGGTGATGGCTGTGTCGCGGCAGGGCATGGCGCATCCTTCAGCGGGAGCTGGCGGCGCGCGGCCGGCGGGGCCGCTGGACCGCACCGCCGCCGGTGTACATGGGCACCAGCAGGGCGAACACGGTACAGCGTGTCTGCACCAGCATGCGTGCTCGCAGACGGGGTTCCAGGTCTTCGAGCCGCTGTGCCATGGTGAAGACCGTCGGCAGGCGCATGTTAAAGCGGAAGTTGATGAGCTGATAGAGCTTCTCACGCGCCCAAGGGGTGGCGCTTTCCAGCCCCAGGTCGTCCAGCACCAGGAAGGGGGCGCGCCGCACTTCCTCGAAGCGTTTGTCAAAGGAGGCCTGGCTGTTGGGGCCGAAGGCTGCGCGCAGATAGTCCAGCAAATCCGGCACGGTGACGAAGACCGCCGGCCGGCCGCGCCGCACCTGCTCGTTGGCGATGGCGGCCGCCAGATGGGTCTTGCCCGTGCCGTGGTCGCCGAAAAAGACCAGCCAGCCGTCCGGATGCTCGGCGTAGGAACGCGCCAGGGCCAGGGCGTTGACCAGATTCTCGCGCTCCTCGCGGGTCAGCTCGTGGTCGCGGGTGCTGAAGCTCTCGAAGGTCATCTCCGCCACCTGGGCCAGGCTGTTGAGGTTGGTATGGAGCGCCTCGCTGAGGGTTTGGCCGGACTGGCGGAAATCGCCGGCGAGGATCGGGACGATGCGGGCGAAATCGGCATCCGTCATGCGCGAGCGGATGCGCGGCTCCAGGTCCTCGAGCTGACAGTTGGAGGTGATGACTGTGGGAAGCCGGTGGTTGTAGCGGTAGTTCAAAATCTGGAAGAGCTTTTCCTGTGCCCAGGGGGTGGTGGCCTGGGTGCCCAGGTCATCCAGGATGAGCAGGGGCGCCGATCGCACCAGCTCGAAGCGCTCGTCAAAGGTCACCGGGCTGTTGGGCGCGAAGGTGGCGCGCAGGTGATCCAGCAGGTCAGGGACGATGACGAAGAGCGCCGGCTCTCCCCGGGCGATGACCTCGTTGGCGATGGCCGCGGCCAGATGGGTCTTGCCGCACCCGTATCCCCCCATCAGGATGAGCCAGCCCTGCGGATGGTGGGCGAACTCCCGGGCGGCCTCGTAGGCGGAGCGCAGGTTGCGGCTCTTATCCTCCGGCAGGCCCAGCCCCTCCGGCAGGAAGGTGTCAAAGGTCATGCGCTCCAGCTCGCCCAGGTTGCTCATGCGGCGAAGCTCGGCGCGGCGCTTTTCCTCCAGCTCTTTGCGCTTGCACTGGCAGGGTATGAGCTTGCCGAAATCGGGGTGATGGACGGGCACATCGAGGGTGACGTAGCCGGCGCCTTTGCAAATGGGGCAAACCTCTTTGTCCTGCCGGCGCTCAGCGCTTGACGTAGCGCCCGTATTTGCCCTCGATGTAGCGACGCCCATACCCTTCAGAATCTCGTCCAGTGATCTCATCCTGTTTCCCCTCTTGGGCCCAGCGTTCGAGGATGGCGCGCACGTAGCGCCAGTTGCGCACGTTGCGCTCGGCGGCGATGCGGAAGGCATCCTCGATCCAGCTCATGGGGTAGGTTCGCTCGGCCTCGCGCAGTTCCTCGGCGATCAGGGGCTGGAGCAGACCGATGTTCTGCTCATAGAGCACGAAGATGTTGGGGCGCTGGAGCCGCCAGGGCGCCGGCCCCGGCTCTCCCGCCGCCTCAGGGGCCGGCTCGCCGGCGGCCAGTTCCTCGGCCAGCCGTCGGCCGGCCGGCTCATTGAGCACATAGGCCTCTTCCCATTGATTGCCCCTGGCGCGGCGCAGTGTCAGCAGAGTGCCCCGCGCCGCCGCCCGCTCCAGGGCCAATCCGACGGCGTTCTCCGCGCGCTGGCCGTCCAGGCCGAGGATGTGGTGAAGCTCGGGGTCCTGTTCCAGCTCCTGGCGCAGGAAAAGGACGGGCGCGCCGGCCCGGGCGCGGCGGTACAGCAGGCAGAGGGTGAGCTTCAACTCTGTCAGGTCGTCCACCGCCGGCAGGAGGTGCTGGAAAAAGGATGCCGGCAGGCCGATTGTTTCCTCTTCTTCATCGAAACCGACAAATCCCAGCAGACGTTTCGCCATCAATAATACTCGTCCAGAGGCTGTTCGATAATCTGAATCTCGTGGAAGCTGACGTTCTCTTTCTTGAAGTAGAGCGGGATGGTGCGGGTCGGGCCGTGCCGATGTTTGGCCACGATGATGTCGGTGATGTTCTTGCGCTCCGACTCCTCGTCGCCGGCGTCCTCGGCGTAGAGGAACATCACCACATCCGCGTCCTGTTCGATGGAGCCGGACTCGCGCAGGTCCGCCAACTGCGGCCGCTTGTCTTGGCGCTGTTCGACGGCGCGGGAGAGCTGGGAGAGCGCCACGACCGGCACCTGCAGTTCGCGCGCCAGGGCCTTCAGCGCGCCCGAGATATACGAGATTTCCTGGACGCGGTTCTGCACTGCGAAGTCCGCCCGCATGAGCTGGAGATAGTCTACCACGATGAGGTCCAGGCCGTGTTCGGCATAGAGCCGGCGGGCCTTGGCGCGCATCTCCAGCGGGGAGATGGCCGGCGTGTCATCAATGAATATCGGCGCCTCCGCCAGGATGCCGGCGGATTCCACAAAGAGCGGCCATTCTTCCTCGGTGAGCTGGCCCAGGCGAAGCCGCAGGGAATCAATACCCGTCTCCATGGAGACGAGGCGCTGGATGAGCTGTTCCGCCGACATTTCCAGGCTGAAGATGGCCACCCGCTGGCCGAATTTGCGCGCCGCATTGCGCGCGATGCTGAGGGCGAAGCTGGTCTTGCCGGTGCCGGGCCGGCCAGCGACGATGATGAGGTCGGAACGCTGAAGCCCGCCCAGGAGCTTGTCCAGTTGATGGAAGCCAGTGGGGATGCCGATGATTTCCCCCTGGTGTCGGTACAGATAGTCCAGCCGCTCGAAATATTCCTCCATGAGCTGGCGCAGGGGGACCAGGTCGCGGCGCAGGCGGCGTTCCGAGACGCCGAAGATGAGCTGTTCGGCGCGGTCAATGATGTTGTCCACGTCCCCGCCGGCCTCGTAGACCATCTGCACGATCTGGCCGGCGGCGGAGATGAGCCGGCGCAGGACAGCCGTGCGCTCCACGATGCGGGCGTAGTGCTCCACATGTAGGCTGGTCGGCGTCGTGTTATAGAGCGAGGCCAGATACGACCGGCCGCCCACTTCATCCAACTGCCCGCGGCGCTCCAGCTCCGCGCTGACGCTGAGGAAATCTATCGGCTCGTTGCGCTGATGCAGGTCCAGGATGGCCTGGTAGATCCAGCCGTTTTTGACGCGGTAGAAATCGTCGGCGCGCAGGATGGGCGCGACCTTGATGACCGCGTCCGGGTCAATTAACAATGAGCCGAGGACTGCTTCCTCGGCTTCGATGTTCTGCGGCGGGAGGTGATCCCCTTCCACGCGCGTTTCCATCATCCCATTCCCTCGTCCAGCCTGGTGTGGATGGGCAGTGCTGGTTCGTCTCGCCGGCCGGCGCTACTTCTTGTCCTCCTCTTCGTCGCCCAGGTCCAGGTTCTCCAGGAACTCCTCGAAGATGGAGAGGTTCTCTTCCTCTTCCTCGGAGAGTTCGGGGGCCTGTTCGGCGGATTCGGAGAGGATGCCGGCCTCATCCATGACATGGGGAGCCACATAAATGGGCGCCTTGACCCGCACGGCCAACGCGATGGCGTCGCTGGGGCGGGAGTCAATCTCGTGGCGCTCGCCGTTGACATCCAGGATGATGCGGGCGTAGAAGGTGTCGTCCCGCAGGTCATTGACGATGACGTACTGCACCTCCGCCCCCAGCTCTTCCAGGATGGACTTGAGCAGGTCGTGGGTCAGGGGCCGCGCCATCGGCACGCCCTGGAGCTCGATGGTTATGGAATCCGCCTCGAACGGCCCGATCCAGATGGGCAGGTAGCGGTCTCCGTCTACTTCGCGCAGCACGACGACGCGGTGTTGGGACATCAGGCTCACCCGGATGCTGTCCACCACCACTCGGATCATTTCATGCCTCCTCATGCGCTACCTGCCGGCGTGGTCCCGCCGGCTGACATCATTATACCACAGAACGCCTGCCCGGTACAATTGCGGCTGGAAAGAGGGTGTGGCACTGCGGTGTCCCTTTCCCCGGTTCCCGTCCTTCAGGAGCGCAGGAACTGGCGCGCCAGGGCTTCCGCGCTGAGATGAATCATGGTCGGCCGGCCGTGGGGGCAGGTTTGCGGGGATGATGTGGCTTCCAACCGGCGCACCAGCTCCGTCATTTCCTCGTGGCTGAGGGTTTGGCCGGCCTTCACCGCGCCGCGCTTGCACACCGCGGCCATGACAGCGGCATCTTTGCGGCGCGCCAACGGGGTTTCCCCGCGCTCCAGCTCTTCCAGCACCTCATAGAGCGCGGTGCGGGGGTCCTGCCGGCCGGCCAGCACCGCCGGCACAGCCCGCAGGAGGAACGCACCTTCGCCGAACGGCTCCAGCTCGAAGCCGGCCCAGCGCAGTTCCTCGTCATACGTGCGTATGACATCCTGCTGACGCAGGTCCACCGGCACCACCTGCGGCTCCAGCAGGGCCTGGGAGAGAGGCACGCCGGCGGTCGCCTGGGAGAGCATCTGCTCGTACAGGACGCGCTCGTGCGCCGCGTGCTGGTCAATGAGGTACAGCCCGTCGGGGCCCTCGGCGATGATGTACATCTGCCGCACCTGGCCGACGACGCGCAGGATGGGGAGCCGGGATGGGGGAGTGCCGGCCGGCTCGGGGGCAGGCTCTTCGGCCGGCGGGATGAGGCGCAGGGCATGTTCGACCGCGCTCCGGCCGGCGCTCATCAGCATCTGCTGGCGGGCGACGATTTCCGCGGATGGGCTGGGCCGCTCTCCCCAGCCAGGGACGTGGAACTGGGGGGCGGCCGGCGCCTGCTGGACCAGGGCAGCGCGCACCTGGCGCTGGACGGCGCGGAAGACCTCGCCGGCGGCGCGGAAGCGCACCTCGGTCTTGGTGGGGTGCACGTTCACATCCACCTCCGCCGGGTCGAGGTGAATTTGCACGACGGCGATGGGGAAGCGGTTGGCCGGCAGGAGGGTGTGATAGGCCTGCAGGACGGCATAGGCCAGCGCTTTATCCCGCACCCAGCGGCCGTTGACGAAGAACACCATGTGTCGGCGGTCGGCGCGATGGAGCGCCGGCGGGCTGACGTACCCCGATACCATGACCGGAGAAGGTTCCTCCGCGGTGGTCTGGATGGGGAGCAGGGCGCCGGCGGTCTCCGGCCCGTGTATCTCCAGGAGCACATCCAGCAGGTTGCCCGTGCCGGGGGAGCGGAAGATGGGCCGGCCGTTATGGGTCAGGGAGATGCGGCGCGCCGGGTAGGCCATGGCGTAATAGGTGACGATCTCCTGGATGTGGCCGGCCTCGGTCAGCGGGGAGCGCAGAAACTTGCGCCGCGCCGGTACGTTGAAGAACAGGTTCTCGACCGTGATGCTGGTGCCGGGCGGCCGGCCCACCGGGCGCCGGCGCACAATCTCGCCGGCTTCCAGGGAAAGCTGTGTGCCGACCTCCTCGTCCGCGGAGCGGGTGGACATCTCGACCCGGGAGACGGCGGCGATGCTGGCCAGCGCCTCGCCGCGAAACCCGAGGGTGACGATGCGGTTCAGGTCCTCCACGTCGGAGAGCTTGCTGGTGGCGTGGCGGGCGAAGGCCAGCTCCACCTCGCCGGCGGGGATGCCGCATCCGTCGTCGGAGACGCGGATCAGGCGCAGGCCTCCCTCTTCCACCTCGATCTGGATGTCCCGCGCGCCGGCGTCAATGGCGTTTTCCAGCAGTTCTTTGACCACCGAGGCCGGCCGCTCCACTACTTCGCCGGCGGCGATGCGGCTGGCCACTTCCGGGGGCAGAATGCGGATGGGCATGGGTCCTCCTGTGCCGGGCGTTTCCTGGCGCCCATATTGTACCACAGCCGGCGCGGGGCGGAAAAGAGCGAAAGAAGGCCGCGCGCGTGCGCGATGGGCGAACTTATGGTATACTGGGAGCGAACACTCGCCAAAGGCGTCAACGGAAGGCCATGCAGTACTACTGCCCGGCATGTTTTGCCCCGGTGGAGCGCGATGCCGTCCGCTGTCCTGCTTGTGGGGTCGACATCGCCGCATGGGAACAAAGCCATACGTTCACTGAGCGCCTCATCCACGCCCTGCGGCACCCGAACCCGGAGGCGCGCATGTCGGCCATCATTACCCTGGGGAACCGCGGGGAGGCCGGCGCCGCGCTCCCGCTGGCCGAATGCGCCCTGGCATACCCTCATGATGTGGTGCAGGGGCTGGCGGTGGTGGAAAGCCTGCGCCGGCTTCCGGACAGCCCGGAAAAGGCCGCCGCGCGCGAGATGCTCCGCCGGCACCCCTCCCGCATCATCCGTCAGGCGGCGGAGAGCATCGGCATCACCAACAGTGCATCCAGAGGAGGGCCTGCCATGCGCTTGAGCTGTCTACCGGTCTCATTCTTCCAGGACATTATTGAAGGGCGCATGTCCATCGGCGAATGGGCGCGCATCGGTGCTGAGGTCGGGCTGGACGGCATTGATATCTCTGTGCTCTTTCTGAGGAGCCTGGAGCCGGCCTACCTGGCTGATGTGCGGCGTTCTATCGAAGAGGCCGGCATGCGGCTGGTGATGGTCACTTCTTACCCCGATTTCACCCATCCGGACCCGGCCGAGCGCCGGCGCCAGATTGAGCAGGAGCGGGCCTATATCCGCGCCGCCGGCCTGCTGGGGGCGGAGCTGATACGCGTCACCGCCGGCCAGGCGCATCCCGGCCTGGATGAGCGGGACGGCATCCGCTGGGCGCTGGAGGGACTGCTGGCCTGCGAGGACGCCGGCAAAGAGGCCGGCGTGCGCCTGGTGCTGGAAAACCACGGGAAACCAGGCTGTTGGCAGTACACGGATTTTGACCAGCCCACCCATATCTTCCTGGAGCTGGCCAGGGGCATTCGCGGCACTACCATCGGCATCAATTTCGACACCGCTAACCCCATCGCCTATGGGGATGATCCCCTGCCCATCCTGGAGCAGGTGATCGATCAGGTGGTCAGCATTCACGCCGCCGATACCAGCACGCGCGGCGCGCTGAACCATGTGCTGTTGGGCACCGGCCTGGTGCCGTTCGCCGATATTTTCGCTTTCCTGAAGCGGCACGGTTTTGCCGGCTGGATCTGCATGGAGGAGAACAGCCGGCTGGGCGTGGAGGGAGTGCGGCGCGCCGCGGCGTTCATCCGCGCGACATGGGAGGCCGCCGGCGCGTGAGGGATACCTATCTGAAGCCATCGAGGTAGCCAGCATGATTCCACCAGAGCTTGTGATTGTGCGCGGCGCCGGCGACCTGGGCAGTGCGGTCGCCTGGTGCCTGCATACCGTCGGTTTTCGCGTGGTCATTACCGAGGTGCCCGTCCCAATGGCCGTGCGCCGCACCGTCGCTTTCTGCGACGCGGTCTATGACGGCCGCGCCCAGGTCGAGGGTGTCACGGCCCGGCTGGCCGGCAGTGTGGAGGATGTGGACGCTGTCCTTGCCGCCGGCGATATTGCCCTGATGGTGGATCCGGACCTCTCACAGGCCCTGCAGTTGGCGCCGCTGGCGGTGATTGACGCCATCATGGCCAAGGCCAACGTGGGCACGCGCATGGATATGGCTCCCATCGTCATCGGGCTGGGGCCGGGGTTCGCCGCCGGCCGCGATGTCCATGCGGTCATCGAGACCAATCGCGGCCATTACCTGGCCCGTATTATCTGGGAGGGGTCTGCCCAGCCGGACACGGGGGTGCCGGCGCCGGTGGAAGGGCATGCCGAGGACCGCGTCCTGCGCGCGCCGGCCGCCGGCCGGGTGCATTGGGAATGCGGCATCGGGAGTATCGTGCGCGCCGGCCAGGTGCTGGGGGAGGTGGCCGGCCAGCCCGTGCTGGCGCCCTTTGATGGCGTACTGCGCGGCGCGATCCGCGAGGGCACGGAGGTGCCGGCGGGCATCAAAATCGGCGATGTGGACCCGCGCTTGGATGTCCAGGCGTGCTACACCATCTCCGATAAAGCGCGCGCCATCGCCACATCCACCCTGCATGCCCTGCTTATCCTGGCCCGCCGGCTGGAACGCCAGTGCTGAGGGCGGAGGACGGACGGATGGAAGAGGTCTTCGCCGCTCTGAAGGAGGCCGTTGACACGGGACAGACGGTCGCGCTGGCGACCATTATCCGCACCGCCGGCTCGACCCCGCGCGAGGTCGGGGCCAAAATGATGATCCATCCCGAAGGCCGGCATGCCGGCACCGTGGGCGGCGGATGCGGCGAGGCGGAGGTCCTGCGTCAGGCCCTGGATGTCATCGCCAGCCGGCAGGCGGCGATTGTGCGCGTGGACCTGACCGGGGAAATATCGCTGGAAAGCGACGGTATCTGCGGCGGGGTGATGGAGGTGCTGGTGGAGCCCTGGCCGCCGGCCGATGAGGAGCCAGCGCACTGGAGGCCACTGCTGGAGCGGCTGGCGGGTGGGGAAGCGGCCGGCCCGTGGGCGCTGGCGACGCGACTTCCGCCTGCCCCCGTCCAGCATTTGCTGATTACCCCCGACGAACTGGATGCCATACAGGAACGCTCGCACGCCTTTGGCAGGGCCGTCGAACGCCTGCTGGCAGAGCGGCGTTCGGGCCTGGTGACCCTCCCCGACAGCGGCGAGACATGGTTTGTGGATGTGCACCGCGCTCGTCCGACGGTGGTCATCGCCGGCGCCGGCCACATCGCCGTGCCCCTGGCGCAGATGGCGAAGATGCTGGACTTTCGCGTCATCGTCATTGACGACCGCCCTACCTTCGTCAATCCGGCCCGCTTCCCGACGGCCGACCAGCTCATCTGCGATCACTTTGACAAGGCACTGCGCTCGCTGTCCATTGACCCCGATACCTACATCGTCATCATCACCCGTGGGCATCAGCACGACGTGACCTGCCTGCGGGCGGTTATCCGTTCGCCGGCCGGCTATATCGGCATGATTGGCAGTCGCCGGCGGGTGCGCGGCGTTTTCGAACTCCTGGAGCAGGAGGAGGGCATCCCGCGCCAGCTTTTGGAGCGGGTGCACGCCCCCATCGGGTTGGATATCGGCGCCAAGACGCCGGCGGAGATCGCTCTTTCCATCCTGGCGGAAATCGTGAAGGTGTACCGCGGCGGGCAGGCGGTCTCACTCTCGCAGTATCTGCGCGGCCAGCGGACGGGGGTGGCGGCCGGCCGCGCCTGAACGTGTGCCATCATTCCTGTGCGCAAGGAGATAGATACCATGGACAATCTGCACATCGCTGTTATCGGAGCCGGGCCGGGCGGCTATGTGGCCGCTTTGCGGGCCCGTCAGCTTGGCGCCCGCGTGACCCTGATCGAGCGGGAGCGCGTCGGCGGAGTGTGTTTGAACTGGGGATGTATCCCCACCAAGGCGCTTCTCCGCACCGCGGAGGTACTGCATACGGCGCGCGAGGCGGAGAAGTTCGGGGTGAAGACCGGCGCGGTGGAGCTGGATTGGAAGAAGGCGCAGGAGCGCAAGGACCAGGTGGTGGCCCAACTGGTGGGTGGGGTAGAGGTGCTCCTGCAAAAGGCCGGCGTCGAGATCATCAAGGGCGAAGCGCGTTTCAGCGAGCCGTGGAAACTGCATGTCAACACCCCACAGGGCGTGGAGGTGCTGCGGCCCACCCGCATCATCATCGCTACCGGTTCCAGCCCCATGAGCCTGCCTATCCCGGGCATTGACCTGCCGCAGGTCATCGGCAGTACGGAGGCGCTGTCCCTGCAGGAACTGCCGCGCCGGCTCCTCATCATCGGCGGCGGAGCGATCGGCGTGGAGTTCGCCGCGCTCTTCGGCATCTGCGGCGTGGAGGTGACCCTGGTGGAGCTTCTGCCGCGGCTGGTGCCCACCGTGGATCATGACATCGGCGAGGCGCTGGCCTGGACGTTAGGCCAGCAGGGCATCGCCGTGCACACCGGCTCGCGGGTGACCCGCATCGCGCCGGCGGGCGGCGCGGTGACCTGCACCGTGGAGGGGCCACAGGGCATGTTTGATGTCACCGTGGACAATGTCCTGCTGGCGGTGGGGCGGAAGCCGAACGTCGAGGGCCTGGCGCTGGACGTGGCCGGCGTCCATTATTCGGCCAAAGGCATTGCGGTCAACAACCGCATGGAGACCAACGTGCCGGGGATTTACGCCATTGGGGATGTCGTGGGCGGTTCGATGCTGGCGCATGTGGCGATGCGGCAGGGGGTGGTGGCGGCCGAGAACGCCTGCGGCAAAGAGGGCTTTATCAATTACAAAGCGGTGCCGGCGTGCCTCTTCACCATCGCGGAGGCGGCGACGGGGGGGAGGGAGGGAGGAAAGAAGACAGCCCACAACAAAAAAACCCCCACCTTCCCCCCCCCGGCTCCTGCATAGGGGGGGGGGATATGGGGGCTATCAAGATCCCCTTCGGCGGCCTACCCCGCCAATATGGCATCCATCCCATAATAGTTAGCACTGTTGTGGAAGAGGTAAAGAAGCGAG
>Ga0080004_1147509_pt1 | contig 11334 bp, 12 predicted proteins | sample WasSprMetagenome_FD_69207 | JGI IMG/M metagenome (GOLD analysis project Ga0080004, IMG submission 69207) | Sulfidic aquatic microbial communities from Washburn Spring, Yellowstone National Park, USA - WS (SPADES assembly) (version 2) | ecosystem: Environmental > Aquatic > Thermal springs > Hot...
ATTTTTTTTAATTCTTCAATCGTGAAACCAGCCATTATTTCTGGATTTCTAACCCATTCCATCCATCCAACCCAGCTTCTATAAATTGCATTTAATGAAAAATCCATTGCTCTTACAAGATTAAGTCTATCTTTTTCTTCTCCTAAAAATTTTCTTATTTGTTCAAGAAATTTCTTACAATTTGAAATCCATTCTTCACTCATATTTATCTTAGTAATATAAAGATTGTAGCTTTTTAACCTTAATTCTTTTTTTATATAAAAATAGAATTTTGGAATTTTTATATTTTTGTAATTTATTTTATTATATGAAAATTTATGGTTAAAAAGAAAGTTTCTAAAAAGAAGAAGAAAGTAGAATCACCTTATATTAAAAGATTGAAGAATACAATTGAAAAATTAGAAAGCAAATTAGCTGAGGTTGAATCTATCAAATCTAAATTGGAATCTGAAAATACTGATTTAAAAACAAAATTAAAAGATTTAGAAAATTCTAAAATTAAATTAGAAAATGAATTAAAAGAAACTAAAGAAAAATTATCTGAAAAAGAAAAAGAAATTGAAAATTTAAAAAATAAAATTAAAGAATTAGAAGAGAAAATTGCTATTACAGAAACAAAGCCTCCAGAAGAAAAACCTAAAGAAGAGGCAAAGAGTTCTTAATCCCATTTCTTTTTTTATATCCCAATTTTGCAAATATTTTATTAATATTTTTTCCAAAGTTCTTTTCTTAATAAATCTCTTATTGCAACTCTAATTATTTCACTTTTATTTGGATACATTTCAAGTTTTACTAATTCATCCATTCCTTCTATTAATGCTTCAAGATTTTTTACTGAAATATTTTTCATCTTAAATATAAGCATATTTCTTTTAATTTAAATATTTAAAATAAAAAATAAATAATATTATTAGTGATTATATAACAACTTATCCTTTAATAGTTTCTTGTTTTAAACAAAAATCTAGATTCAAGCTCCTTCAACTCATATAAAGCGTCCTGCTTAGAATATTTTACATATTTACCCTAATGAAGAATGAACAAGTAGTAAAATGAAGTTCATCCTTAAGTATAACTACCATGAATACCATTTTTCTAACATCATATATCATTAAAACATATTTTATTTATATATCTTAAATATCTTCATCTTCTCTAACTCTTAAATCACCTAAATAAAAATTTGGCAAAAGATTGTAAGGATCTTCGACCGATGCATTATTCCCATAATGTTTAGTTTTATATATGTAGTTTTGAACATCAATAATTTCGGCTACAGACACATAACCATTCTTATCTAAATCGAATCCTTCTGGCTCGGGAGCATAATCCACTCTTCCAAGTAGAGGTGTTGGTACTAATTGAGTAAAATAAGACATAGTCAAGGGAGTAACAATTGCTCTTGGAGAAGGGCCGTTTTTAAGAATAGGAAGAGCGCTCTCAGCATAACATGCACCGATATTTATCAAAAACTTCATTGGTTGAAGTTTATTCAAATGCTCATTAATTTCCTCATATTTTACGATTCTATCACTAAACTGAAAGATCCCAACATGTCCGTGACCTACTATACTAATAAAAATAATATCATCTTTTGTAACTTTATGCTCCCAATCTGAAATAGTCTTTGCAAAATTAGTGAAGGTTGCATTAGAGCCTATGAGCATCACAACATTTTGAGGTAAACATTTGTAATGAGTGATAAAAAATTCTCTTTCCATTCTTAGCCACAGTAGAGCCTCCTCAATTGTCTCAAGTAATAAAATATATCTTCCATTATAAACATTCCAAGGTAATCCAGCAATCTCTTTTTCAAAATAATTATTCATTCCATCTCCATCCATATCAGTATTAACATAACTTCCATTTCTTATTAATTTCAATATCTCTTCTTTTGGAAATGATGCCAAAAATTTTATTTGATCTTTTTCATCTAGAGAAAGTATTCTATCAGATAAAAAACCATTAACAATTGCTTTTTGAATAGTTTTATTTTCAGGAGTAACATCCTTAATCTTTGAATAAAGCTCTGGACTTAAAGCATAAACTATTAAATCATCTTTAACTTTTGAAAATTCGCTTGCATTTTTAGGAATTATATCATTATATTCAGAATAAAATTTCTTTCCTATTTCTCCTGCTTTTTGCGGATCAAATCTATATAATTCCCCTCTTCCTTTTAAATCAAGAGCATAGCTGGTTAAAACATCTTTAGAAAAATTTCCAAATAAATCAATACCCCAAAGAGTTTGACTCTTTATAGTTATAATAGTTGTTGTTACATTCTTTATTAGAGTTTCTGTTTTTGGAATTGTTACAGTTTCTGTTTTCATTATTGTTTGAGTTATAATTTCTGTTTTTACTTCAGGCTTTTGCTGCAGAGAATAAACAATTGCAAGACATGCTCCAATTAAAAAACCAAATATTAATCCTAAAGCTAAAAATTTATAGCTTTTTTTATTATTTTTCCCTTCTTTCTTTTCATAAGCTTCCTCAAATTTTTTAATTTCTTCTTTCCTAAGTTTTTCATCCCAATCAATGAAATAATTTTTCATATTTAAATTATTAAAAGAAAAATTAATATATCTGCAATTTAGCCCTCGATTACACATAAAAATATTATTTTTATACTATTTTAAATATTTTCTTTTTCATCTTTTTTATTTAATTAAGAATAAATAAATAATAATTATTAAAAATAAAAATATGAATATTATGGTTATTGGATTTAGAAAATTCAAAAAGATGTTTTCAATTTTGCTAAAGAAAATGGTATTTTAGATCATATAAAAAAAATAATTCAATAAAAAATGAATTTGTTTTATGGATGGATATGCTTGGTTTTATTAAGAAAAGAGTCCCGATAAATATTGATGAATATATGGATTGGTTTTTATTTATAAATGAATATAAGAATGGAAAAACAATTGGAGAAATTTATGCTGAAAGAAATAATCTTAAAGAAGAGAAAAATGAAATTTCTAAAATAAAGAATAAAGTTAATTCATTTTTATTAGAAATAGAAGAAATAGAAAATAATGGATTAAAAGTTATTGATATTATGAGTAACAAAAAAATCTTCATTAGAGATAAAACATTACCATCACAAGTTAAAAAAGGACAAGGATTATTAGGAATACTTATTCCATATTCAAATGAATACTATATTTCTGGAGGAAAAGTAGAAGTTATTGATGAAAAAGAAATTATTAAAATAAAAAAGAAAATAGAATTTATAAAAGAATTTGAGAAATATATAAATGAATTTTTAGATTATAATAAAAGTCAAGGAATTAGTGAAAAAACATTAAAAAAATATCATAATGCATTATTTTTCTTTAAAAGCTTTTTAGAAGGAGAAAATGTAACAAATATAAATGAAATTAAAATAGGACATATAAAGAAATTTTTAAAATGGTCAAAAAGAGAAATTCTAAATTATGATATAAATATAAGAGAAGAACATTTAATTGCTTTAAAGAAATTCTTCAAATATTTATATGAAAAAAATTATATTAATAATATTATTAGTGATTATATAACAACTTATCCTTAGTATATTATAATATTTTCATTTATTGAAATATTTGCATGCTTCAAAATAATATAAATATGATTTCCAATATTTACAATATGGAGCAGGGTTTGATTCAAAATATTTACATTCAAAACAAGTATTAGATTTTTCTTCTATTACTTCTTTTTTTCTAAAAATTTTTTCTATTTCTTTGAACATTTTTGCTCCTTAAAATTATAAATTTAAATAATTCTAAAAAATAAAAATATTTTTTCAAATAAATTATTCATATTTTGATAAAAAATTAAAAATGATGTTTATAAAAATAATACTTGAAGAATATTAGAAAAATATTAAGATATAAAAGTTTCAATATTATATTTCATTCTTAAATTTTAAGAAATGAAAGAAATATACTTAAATGATAAAGATGCTATCACAATTTTAAGTAAAAAAGATTCTAAATGTTGGTTTTTCAAAATAGAAAATAATATTTTATGTATTGAATATAATAATCCAAATATAATTGTTTCTACAATGAATAAAGAAAAAGTAAGAGAGAAAATAAAAAATATGAGTAAAAATTTTTGGGAAATCATAAAAAATGAAGAAGAATGGTAGTATTATATTTCTATTCTTTATTTCTTTAATTTTATTGTTTAATATTTTAATGTTATTTGTTATTTTATTTTTTATGAAATAATTTATATTTCAATTTTTTCTTTACTTGGCTTAAATCTTTTAGAAATTTTTGGATTTATATTATCAATTGCTTTTAAAAGATTTTCTAATTTTTCATTATTTATTAAATTTTTAAATTCTTTTAATTCTTCTGAATTTCTTAATATTATTCCTCTCTTTTTAGTTGGATTTCCAAATTCATCTGAAGGATTTAATTCTACTACTATTCTTGATGGAGTATCTTTAATTTTAGATCTTGGAATTTTTAAAATGAAAATTCCATTAACAGTTGTTCTTATTCTTTCCCAATCTTTTCCTTTTTCAAGGAAATCTTTTAATTTTTCTTCTAATGACATAATATTCAAAATATTATTTTAATTTAAGAATTTAAAATTTTTTATAATTTAAAGTATTAATAATTTTTCATATATAATAATCTCTTTTTTTTCTTTAATTAATTCTTTATTATTTTCTTAATTTTCAGATAGTAAAATCTATTAAGCTTAATATAATTCTTTTTCTTTTTTTATTTTGAGAAAAAATGGCAGAAAAGATGATAAGGGTTGCAGGTAAAGAATTTCCTGCTTCAAATGAGAAAGAGATAAAAGAAACTATAAAGAAATTGAGAAAAGAGCTTATGCAACAAAAGAAAATTGCAGGAGGAAATGATGAAATTTGCTTTGCTATAGAAATGCTTAAAGAAAATTTAAAAGAAATGAAGAAAGCTAAAAGCTGAAGAAAAGTAATATTAAATTTAAATTCTTCGATGTTTTAATATTTTTGTGATAAAAATGCAAAAATCTTCATTTAAAAATGGTGAAGTCATAATAGATGAAATTGAAAAAGATATTAGAGTGAGAATCGAAGATGTTATAATAAAGATTATCTTTGATGATTCTGGTTTAAAAGAAATTCTTGTTGATGATGTTATTGTCTACAATAGATAAAGTAATAATAAAAATAACTTAATAATAAATTAAAAATAAACTTACTTGAAGAGATAAGTAATCTTATATTATTTATTCCTCTAAGTACCATATATTTCTTGTTCTGCTAACCATCTCCAAAAGGCTCTTTTAATTTCAGTTTGTGCAGAAGGAGGGATTGCTCTCCATTCTTCCCAATCCGTAAGCAGAATTTTTTCAATAAATTCTATAAACCTAGGATGATTTTCTGCAGGACATTGACGACTTAGAACTTTGGCTCTTTCTTCTACTTTAGGATCTGGATGTGGACCTAAAGTAACCATTCCTGGAGAATAGCGAGTCTCTCTTCGTGAAATTTTAATTTCTCTACTAATTATTTCTTCAGGTTTCACTTCAATTAATTCATATAGTTTGCAACAATTTTTACATACTAATATTTCTCTTCCAGAAATTTCTTGTTGAGTAATTATTCTTTCAAATATTTTTTCTATAAGAGATTCTTCTACATCATTTATAGAGATTAATTTAGATTTACAATACTTGCATATTAAGTAATCTTCATTACTCATACTTATTATATTTCTAAAATTAAATATTTAAATATTTATTTTTATTTTCCATAATTTGAGTTATTTTATAACACTCTGATAAAACAAAATGAAATTATAAATGTAATAAAATTTAAAAACCTTTTAGTTTATATGTCCTTTAACTTCTATATGGAAAACGATTTAACGATAATTCCACTCTATTTTTTTCTTTTCAAATTCTCCAGGTGCCATTTTATGTAATAAATCTGCCACCTTTTGTCTTAGCTCGACTGCAAAATCCATTATAAGAGCTAATTCATTTTTGTTAAATTCCTTATTTGGAAAAAGAATTTTAGCTAAGCCAGATGCAGTTCTATAAATTCCAATTTCATCTCTTATTGTAACTTTATTTAGCTCTACCATTGAACGGATAAGTGGTGTGAAATCAAATTTCCTTAATTCATGCATAATTTCAGAGAAATAATCAACTGAGAATCCATAGTTCTTTGAAAGGTGTATCTCGCTCTTCTTTATTTTTGGTATTTCCCATCCTGGAATTATTCCATGAATTCTATCAATAAAAGCAGTATCATTTCTCATACAATCTGGTAATACATAATTAACATCTTCAATAGGAACATAACCTGAAACTTCAATATTGCCCATGAACACTAATGAGCAAAGGGATGTTGCTTTCTTTGGCCCTCTCTCAAAATGTCCATCAACCATGTAATCTTTTAATTTTCCCATCATTTCTTCGGGACGTGGAAAAGTCACCTTACTAACTTCATCAAAAACTATGCAATCTTTCATACCTATCTCACCTATTGTTCGCCTAGCAATGTTATAGAATAGCTGGGCTGGTGTAACTTGTCCACCCGATATTATCCTAGTGTAAAAAGAAATGTTTCGATAAAAGTATGTTTTACCAGTTGCTCTAGGTCCAAACTCCATTAAGTTTACATTATTTTCAACAAGGGGAATAAACCTACTTATTAAAATTAGCTTTTGTTTTTGAGTATATACTTCTGGATTTAAACCTATAGTATTTATAAGAACATCAATCCATTCATCTAATGTGAAGTGTTCTCTCTTTTCAATAAATTCATTAATGTTAATATTTGCAACATGAAAAGGTTTAAATTCTTCAATAAATACAGGAAGAGTTATTGGTTTTTCCTTTTCATTCATAATTGGCTCAGAATATTTTAGACTTGCTATACCCCATACTCCAGTTGAGAGAAGCTGCTCATTCTCCTCAACAACTTTATCAGAAATCATAACATTTGTAAGATTTAAACTAGGGATTATAGCTTTCCTTATTTCATGTTTTTCATCAACTTCTACTTTAATTTCATCTATTATTTTGCAAGATAATTTCTTTATTATTATCCTATCTAAAATCCTATCTCTATCTTTAGGTTCTGGATAAAGTGTGTTTACAAGTTCAATCACTTTCATTAATTTCTCACTGAAAACCATTGGATCACTTTCCTCTGAAATCTGAGTGAGAAGATGCTCTGATACAAATTTTGGAACTCTTCTAATATCCTCTCTACTCGATAGACCTTTATTAACAACATAATCAGGAAAGTAATATCTTAATTTTGCATTTAGTTCATCTTGTTTCACCATTTTAATCACCTAAGAGTTCACCTAAACCCTCAATGCCTACTTTTGCAACCCTTTTACTTATTGATTTCACAAAAAGCGTTCTTTCTTCTTCAATAACTTTAATTTGTTTATCTATCTTAAAACTAAAAACAATTTCTAGATTATACTGACCAGCTTTTAATTTTGGTAGCATAAATTTCAATGTCTTTTCCTCATCCTTCTTAATATCTTCGATTTTTTGATCAGTTAAGATTTTATCTTTTAACATTACCTTTATCCTTCCATTTTCTAAGTTTCCACTTAAATGATTAGAAATTTTAATGCTGAGTTCTCTTGAATCGTTTTCATTAACTAGTAAAGGCTCAACCGATATCTTTACGCATTCCTCTCTAGGTGAAATGATCTCTTCCTCACTTTCCTCCTCAGAAATCTCTCCTTCTTTTAATATCCTTAGGCATTTTTTAATCTCTTCTAACTCTTCATCAGTAATTCCATAGAGCTCTGCAACGGTCTTATCGACTTCCTCTTCAACCTTCTTTAATTCTTCTTGAGCAATTAAGTCGTTTTGTTCATAATATCTTTTAGCTAGTTCATGGGCCTTTTTGGAAAGCTCTGAAAGTTTGAGATGAAGTTTATTTTTCCTATCAAACTGTGGTATATAAACATTTTCTGTAACATGTGTTGAAATTCCTGTTTCAATCACATAAGAAGCTACTATCAATTGTGTTAATGATGAATTTAATATTGAACATACATAATATGCCTCCATTTCATTTTCAATAGGAATTAACATGAGTTTAACATTAGGTATTATCTCCTTTCTACCTAAAAATTTATCATAGGCTGGAGTCAAGACTGCAGCAGAAAATTCTGCCTTTCCTGAAATTTTTCCAGCAATATTTTTCCATACTACCTTGTATTTGGTTAAAGCAGGTTTAACATTAAATAACATGTAAAAAGGTGGGGCGATTTTTTCCGCTTTTTCTCTAATCGTTTCTCGATATGGTTTTAATTTAGATTTCCAAGGTTCACCAGCCCTATTAATTAACTGACTAAAAAATTCATTGAAATAATTATAGCCCTTTGGAAAATTTATTCTCATCTCAGAAACCGGAATATTTTCTCCGCTTTTATTTATTGGTAAAATCACATAACTTGAATAAGTACCATACCATTTTTTTACCTCTCTTCCCCTGATTATTGGATATATTAGCTCATTTTCCACAATAGTCTTAATTTTCTTTACTTTCTTTTTACCAACATCAAATAAGTTCTCGATTAAAAAACCCTTTGGCTGAGATGACAAAATTTTAATATAGTATACTCCATCTAAACCTCCCATGTTAACTCCTTCATATGCTCTATATTTAGATGATCGTCCTATAACTTTCTGGACAGCATCATATGCTTTTTTGGTTATAATCATCCATGGTGTTTCAGGTCCTTCCTTTTTAATTGGTGTTAAAATCATGTCAAATTGTTTAGTTATCTTCTTTACCTCTTCTAACTCAGCTTCTTGATCAATACCTCTCGCTTTTGGATTGTGCCACATAATACAAGGAATTGGAAAATTGGTTTTTTCAGATTTCTCAATGACAATTAACGATGTTCTATTGACTGCGCCTTCAAAAGGATAAAGAGTTACTAAATCATGAATTTTTAAGACTTTACATGGCGAATTTTCCTTTTCACTCAGCCAATAACCTTTAGCTAGGAACTTTCTAAATCCTGCACCAGCTTGAGTTTTATATACTGTAAAAGGAACTAGAAAAGAGAGTTTTCCTCCATCTTTTGTGAATCTATCTAAGCATCTTGCAACAAAAAGCATTGCCATATCTCTTTTAACTTTACCTAAACCCATCCCTTTTGTTCTTTCAAGTAAACCATAATTATCCCATAGTTGCTTAGTCTCATTTCTGTAAAATTCTGGTAAATGCTCCCAATTTATCCAAGGAGGATTGCCAATAACATAATCAAATTTGCCGATAAGCAAAGGTGCGAAGGAGTTCTTCAAAATTCTTGTCCAGATTTTATTTTTCCCTTCTTTTTCTAAAGAAAGTAACTTTAAGTATAGTTCAGTTAATAATGTAATGGACTCTTCTTTTATTTCATATTTTTGAATAATCCTCTTAAACTCTTCTTCAGAATATTTATTCTTAATACAAAATTCAATATCTTCAAGTATTTTAGATAATAATCCTCTCTCGATAACTTCCTTAGGTATCCGAAATTCTCCCTCAACAGTCTTTAAATAAACTTCTTCTCCAAGTAGATGGGATCTTCTCCCTACAGCAATAGAATCGGCAAGATAAATTGGAATCTCTATGCCTTCTTTCGGTCTATATCTAAGTAAATCGGCTAAAGCAATTATATAATTAGCTTTAGAAGCAAGAACAGCTAAAGGATTTAAATCAATACCTTTAACATTTTCCACAATTTTTATTAAAAGAATTCGTTTATCAGTAATGAAGTGCTCTTCAGAATATTCTTTAATTCTTTTTATAACTGAAACTAAAAAGGTACCTGAGCCACAAGCAGGATCTAAAACTTTCTTATCAGGATTACCATCATATTCAATTTCATCTAATAATAATTCAGCAAGCCAATCAGGAGTAAAATATTCTCCAAGTTTATGTCTTATATCTCTAGGAACAAGATTTTGATAAAGCCTCTTAAAGAGATCTTTGATTCTTTCAGGTGTTAATTCAACAGTTGCTGGCTCATAATCCAAAAGTCTCTTAGAAATTTCATAAATTAAAGATGCTATTTCATCATTCCACTCATTTAAATACCAAGCAAAATAATCTGCTTCTAGGAAATTTTTTATTCCAAGTTCATTAAAAATCCCACCTTCTTCAAGTTCTCTTAATTCATTTAACATATCTTCCTTACTTTTTAAATAGGCTTCTTCCAATTTTTTAAGATAAGATCCTATTAAACTATCTGCAAAAAGAGTGACTATTTCAGATGTTAAAAGTTTCATTAAGATAGTATAATAAGTATGAATAGCAAACATTAATTTCTCTACATCAACAATCTCATGTTTCTTTAATTCATAATATTCCGTTAAACCTTCCAATTTTTCTTTTGAATAAGCACAAACTTGAGAAAATACTCTTTTCCAATCATTAAAAAGCATTTTAGTTCTTGAAGTTGTTGGGTTTATTAAAGTCTTATACAAAGTTAAAATGGCCTTCCTACTAATCTCGCTTTTAGGTCCAAAATCTTCTAATAGAAGTTTTGCATCTATTGGTTTTCTTCTTAAACCACGTATAGCTTCTAATAATCTTAAAATAGTTTGAGTATTAATTTCAAGAGGTTCAAGAGGTTCTTCCCATAATCCTTTCCTAAACCTAATGAAAGCTATCTGATAGCCATCAATCAAGACACCAAAATATCTTCCATAATATTCTAAAGTAACAGCTTCACTCTTTATATATTCTTTAACTTGTTCTTTTGCTTTTTCAAACTCCTTCTTATTTTTTAATTTTCCTGGAGATTTAAACTCTAAAATAACTGTACCATACAATGCATCTTTCCTTACACCAGAAACTACACATCTCACACCAGTAGCATGTCTTTCATATGCAGGTTTTATATTCCAAGACCTTAAAATCGGGTCTAATACTATAGCAAAACCTATTCTTAATTCTTCTTCATTACTAGCTTCTTGTGCTCTTTGTTTTATTTTTTCAACTAGTTCTGCTATATTTAATTCCTCTAATTTAATTTCATTTTTCGAATTCATTTTTTCATCATCCCTTTTTTAATTTAACATAATTTTATTTTTTTAAAGCTTTAAAATAATTAATTAAGAAAGTTTTAATCATCTATGTTATTTTTAAACTTCCTTCTTATATATAAGATTTTTTAAATTAAACTTTTATGAAACTTAATTAAACATTATTTTCGAATTCTTTATATTCTTCTCTCTTATAAAATTGTTTTCTAAAATTTTTAATTTATTCTAATCTTCTTTAACAATTTTTAATACTATTTCATTTAAACCTTGTATTATAAAATCTTTGAGAGCTTCTTTATTTAAAATAAGAAAAGGTGGACTAGA
>Ga0080004_1121312_pt1 | contig 11332 bp, 11 predicted proteins | sample WasSprMetagenome_FD_69207 | JGI IMG/M metagenome (GOLD analysis project Ga0080004, IMG submission 69207) | Sulfidic aquatic microbial communities from Washburn Spring, Yellowstone National Park, USA - WS (SPADES assembly) (version 2) | ecosystem: Environmental > Aquatic > Thermal springs > Hot...
CTTTCTTAACATAATCAGCAAGAGTCCTAATGGCATCTGCAATATCCTTGAGCTCCTCAGCCCTAGCCCTCCTAACAACCCTCTCAACAACCTCCTCAAGCCTAGACCAATCAATAGACACGCTAGCACTACTCAATATACAAACACCCCACAGAAACTACCAAGCTTAAAAAGAGTTTTATGCTTACCTCAACTAAAGTCCTCCTCACTCTAGCTATGTAAATGCATTTAAGCAGTACTTGAAGATCCGATGTCTATTGTTAAAGAGTGTGTAATAGTGTTGGGAATGCTTAACGGACTTACCCTAACCACTGAACGCAGAATCTTTTACTGCCAATGCACTATTACACCCATATCTGTAAGCGCTTTTACTATTTCGTACAGCTCACTTGCATTACTTATAAAGAACTTGATACTCCTCAGCATATCGTTCTGATCTCTGTAGACAATTATTATTTGTGTCATTGCAAGGGGGCTACGAAAGGCGAGAACATAAAGATCCTTTACACCTACATGAGCAATTCTTGTGATTGGGATGTATATTGCCTTTCTCTGTATAAGGCCTCGAGTTATCACAACATCTTCTGGGCAAATAGATATGCGTATAACCTCTCTGAGAAGGGCATTGAGCATTGCATAGTATGATGGCACGCCAATAGGAATATTATGAGTGGTAGTGGATCAGATCCAAATATTGGAGCTATGACCATGAGGAGTAAAGAGAGTACTACTATCGCTAGAACCCAAAAAAGAAACGTATTAATGGAAATCTAAGCTCATAGCTCTTGCAATATGTTTCGAACTGATAATTAAGCTCTTTACTCAACTCCTAAACCCAGTACAGTGTATGGTAGTGTATAATATGCCTAGCTTAAAACGCTCTATGAAGGTAAACCTCTTTTATCGGTTTATAAATAATTTATCACCTCTTGCTGTAACTCAGTTTGAGGTGCAGATACATGCTAACTCTCTTGATTCTAGGCTTTATTGCAACTGTTGTTGCTGTAGCTATGGCGTTTGTTGTTAGAGCCGTTGCTAGAACTCAGCGTATGCTTGAGGAAGGGAACAAGAAGCACTAGTCATTTTCTTTGCGTTGATGAGGCACTCAATGCTATGGTTCGTGGAGACATGCTTAAGCTTCTTACTGTTGTGGTTCTAGTCTTTCTCACAATTATTGCTAGGTCCTTTGTCAAGCAATTCATTTACTTACCCTTCTTACCCAAAGGTCTTCAGGGGTTAGGTAAGCTCTTGCTGCATTTGTGTGGAGTGAGAAGAGCTTCAAGAGTTCGTGAAGCTTGCATAAAAGCTTTTTGTTCTTTTACCAAGGTATATCTAGGCATACCTAGGTAATAGAGTTGAGTATAACTGCCTCTATAAAGGTTCGTAAAGAACTTGTTGAGTTAGCCGATAAAATGATTAAACTTGGTCTTGCAAAAAGCAAAAGCCACGCATTTAATATCATGATTGAGAGGGGTTTGAAGGAGGTTGAGCTCTGGGAAAACATGTATAGAAATGTTAAGGAGCTGAAGAAACAAGGCTTTGTTTTAAGGCACGGCAATTTGAATAAGCTTCTTGAAGAGAGCAAGTCTTCGTGGCAGCACACTAGTATGAAAAGTGCTGATATAGTCAGTAACACAGCGAAGCTTTTAATTATGTTCTCAACTCCAATTTAAGACCATAATCAGCTATTCGTTGAAAGTCTTTATCTTTTCTGACCTCCTCCCCGCCTTGAAGTGCAAGTGTTCCTGTTAGTGCGGGGAGGTTTGGGATTACATCCCCCTTCCCTAGGGTTCAATCCCGGGCCGGGTCTCCGGCCCATTACCCCTATCCCTCTCGGGCTCGGGGTTATGGATAAGCTGCTTATCATTGCCAATAGCTCAAAGACTTTAATTCTCATCACCAATGGCAATTAAACAAAGAGAATTTATAAGCTTTTCTATCCACCCCGCCTTAAAAGGCGAGGCTTTCAGTTGTAAAGCTGTGTGCTATTGCTGTTGTTGCTATGAGTAAGTCTGCGTCTGATAGCACCTCTCCCCTCTCCCTGAGCCGGGAATGGAGCTCGCAGTACTTTAATATAACACTATTGCTAATGTCTACAACACTATACACCTTCTCAAGAAGCTCCTTAACCCTTGCCCTCTTCTCTGATACCACCCCCCTTAAAATTTCTATCAATGTAATTACCGATATTGCTCCTTTTTCAAACACACCCCTCTTAATATGCTCAATAACAACGCTAGTGTCAAAAAGCTTCATCGCAATCTAAACCTCTCCCTAAACTCTCTACTAGACCTCAAAATCTCATCAAGCTCCTCATCACTGAGCAAGCGCCTCAACTCCTCGAGAGCTAGCCTAGCTCTAAGCTCCTTAACCTCGTTATAAAGCCTCAGCAGGTACTCACTCCAATCACTACCTCCCCTATCTCTCTCAAGAAGCTCTTTAACTTCTCTCAAAACAGATATAGTAACATACTTTCGCAACTATATCACTACATAACTACGTAACTACAACACTTATAAACCTTGATTAAACAGTTTTGCAACCCTTTAGCTACAAACTTCTGATTACATGCACATATTGATTAAGAGTGACCAGCTGTATTCTGGGCTTCGCTAATATATTCGTAGCAAAACTGCTCTTACAATGCTAAGACCTGGAGTATGTAGAGGCTTTCAGTCTTTTGCTTTAGCTTCTTTTCCTCAGTCAAAGTTAATAGCTGTGCACATCCACACTAATAGTGTAAAGGTGCTTGCGATGAGTAGCGGTGTCAAGAGGGTTAGGCTGAAGTTTGCTCCTGGTTTAGAGGTTGAGTTTGCTGATAGGGATAGAGCTGTTGAGCAGGTTTATGAGCTTGCTGAAAAGGGTACTAGAACCCCTGTTGTTGTTTATGGTCCTGAAGGCTGTGGCAAGACTGCGTGGCTTAAGCAAGCGGCTGAAATCTTGAGGGAGCAAGGCTTTGACGTTATGTACATCAATGTCCTTCAAAGAGAACACACAGTTTATACTGATGTCAAAGAAGTTATTGATAGAATTGCAGAAGCAGTTGCTGACATCACTAGCTACGCACCTATTAAGTTAGCTGATCTCATAGTGCTGTTAGCTAACCAATTTCTTAAGAAGTGGAGAAAAAAGAAAATAGCTTTACTAATGGATGAAGTTTTTCAGGCTATAGGAATTGATAGGGCTGAGGCCTACACAAAGATGCTTCTAAACATCATTGAGTATCCCCCAGAAAGCTATGAAAACATTGTCATAATTGTAGCTACAAGCGAGGGCTTATCAAGATGGAGAATTGGTAGACACAGGTGGGGCTGGCTAATACCAATGTGGAACATGGGTAGGAAGGGCTTTGAAGAGCTATACAAGAGGATTCCAGGATCTAAGCCAAGCTTCGAAGAGGTCTGGAGGCTGACGGGAGGAAATCCCTACATATTTTCACAGCTATACGCAATAGGCTGGCGAGTTGACAAAGCTATTGATACTCTCATAGATGAGAAAAGCATTAGCCCAAGCCTTATCAACAAGTGGAGAGAGTGGCTAGAGAAAGCAGTTGAGGATCCAGACGCACTTTGGTCTCCTGATGCTCCTCAAGACCTCATAAATGAGCTCATAGCTAGAAACCTCATAGTCTACTTCCTTAGGGATAGAAACCCAGAGCTGTGGATAGACGTGCCGCCTCCAGATAAAGACCCTGAAATAGGCATTGGAAGGTACGTTGCTTGGCAAACACCATTGCACAGAGAAGCTGTTAAAAAAGCTATCAAAAGGTACAGGTCTTAAGGTTTTAAGCTTCAAAATGTTGAAGTATTACTGAGGTAGTAGAGAAAGTAAATATAAGTTTTAGAAGAATAGCATTGTAAAATTTATTGAGTTAGGTCTGTGTTGTAGGATTCTTCTATGCAGTAGTAGCTTAGGGCTTGTTCTACGAAGATGTTTGTGAGGTATTCTTCTCTTAGTGTTGTTTGGGGTCCGTGGCCTGGGAGTACTTTTGTGTCTAGGGGGTAGAGCTTGTATATTTTGCATATGCTTTTGAATAGCTCTTCTTCTGATCCTCCTGGGTAGTGTGTTGCTCCTACAGAGCCTGCGAAGAGTGTGTCTCCTGTGAGTAGTGTTGCTGTGGTGGGTATGTAGAGTGTGATGGAGCCTGGTGTGTGTCCTGGGGTGTGTGCTATGCTTAGTTCTATTGAGCCGAATTTGTGCACACCCTCACTCTCTATAACAATGTCGGGCTCAGGCTTCTTATAGCTAACACCGAGGAACTTGGCGAATATGTGGTTAGAGTTGAGAATGATGAGGTCAGCCTTGTGAATAGCAAACTTTGCTCCAAACACATCTCTGTAGTGATCAACACAAGAAATGTGGTCTATATGCCCATGAGTAGCCAAAATGTGCCTAAGCCTAAGCCCCTCCTCATCAACCCAGTTAACAAGCTCATCACTACAATCGCCAGGGTCTATAAGCACAGCCTCACGCCTATGCACATCATAAACAACATAAGTATTTGTTGCAAAAGAGCCCAGCACAAACACCCTAACCCTATACATTCACACCACCAGCACAAGCCTTACGCCACAGATATAGCAACAGGCACTGCTAATACTAATACTTATAGCTTTCGCTAAATACAAATTTTTATGCACATGCCCAACACCAGCAGTTGCCTGCCAACCTCCACCTAATGCCTTTACACATTTTTATTTCCTGAAAAGAATTAAAAGTGGTCAGTAGCATAGCCTAGTTAATTGATGTATTGGCGTGGTGGTGCCATGAGTTATAGGGGCTCGCGCTATGCTTACGAGAGTTCTAGAGGTCTTCGCACGGCACTCATGTTTTTAGGAGTACTAGTTGTCCTAATTTTATTATCACTGGTATCTGGAGGATTTGTTGTATATTTTAATCATGTTGCAATAGCCTTTGCATCCAAGCCTATTCTAGTTCTTGTTTTGGAAATGCTTATGATAGTTATCGCTGGTGCTCCTATTGCTTTTCTGTTGATTAGAGCTCGCCCAGGGTTTTTACCTGGGCTCTTCTTAACGCTATTCATAGTATTTGCAATTTACGCTCTAGCTAACACTATTGCCTTAGTGCTATACCTCTTTATAGCAGTTGTAATTGTTATTGCTATTGGTATTAGCATTACCAGGAGGGGTATGTGGGTGCCTAGAGCTACTGTAAAAATGGTAAAGCTGTGTATTCTTTTAGCACCACTCCTTATTACATACGTGATTCTAGTTCTCTACACACCAATTGCTTCGAGTCAACACATAGACTTCATTGAGGTTAGCAGCCCTGTTGAAGTAAACGCCTTGAAGCGCTTCATCCCACTGATGACTGCCTACGCCTATGCTGTTGACAGGCTCCAGATACCTACTCACAGGGTATATGCTGATGACAGCTACGTCTACTTTGCTAATGGCAAAAGCGTGTATAACTGGATTATAGAGCCTCAGGGCTTTTGGAATGAAGTTACAAAGCCCCCTAAGGGCTTCATATTTGTCTATGGAGACGTGTTTCCGCCACAGGTAGAGATTATTCAAAGGGATATAGCGTGGGGTTTGCACAATGCTAGATTCTATGGGCTTTTCTTTGACACTCTCTACAGGCAGATAGTGCTTCGTGTAGGGATTCAGTACAAGCCGCTTCTAGAGAACAATATTAAAGTTGTTTACAATGGGGAGCTCTTAATACTTGTGCCTGTTCAGGGGTGGAGAAGAGGCTTGCTTTACAGTGTACCTGTACTCCACGGCTATGCAGTTGTTCATGAGAATAGCTCAATAGAGTTTGTTCGTGCTGAAGACGCGCTGAGAGACCCGAGGTTTAGGAGCATACCTGTTGTTCCAGAGGTTATTGCTAGGCAGTGGGCTGAGCTTAGGAGGTATCACGTTGGCTTTGCAGATTTCTACTTTTACCGCAACACCTACGCTATTAGGGATGTTGGGACAAATCCCCAGCCCTACCTCTCTGTAGACAGGGATAGGATGTGGTGGGTATTTGTAGCAGAGCCCCCTGGAGAAGCGTACAGCGCTAAGTACATTATGTATGTAGACCCGCTAAGCCTAGAGCCAGCCATCTATATCTACACACTCCCCACTCCAATGATTGGCATAAGCAAAGTTGAGAGCTACATCAAACAGCACTTCCCAACGTACGACTGGAGCCAGTTTACAATAGAAGAACCAACACCACTTCTAATTAACAACACGTTGTATTGGAAAGTATCTGTAGTGACAAGAGATTACAGGGGGCTTGTGCTTGTAGCCTTAGTAAACGCAAAAACAGGTACTGTGACCTCTATTGATGTGACAAAGTGGGACTTTCAAGTCAAAGGAGTTTTAACAGCGGACACCCTGCTTACCTTAGTTGTAAAGCAAGCCCCAGCTGAAGAAGTAAGTGAATCTATAGAGACCAGAATTAAACACTTGGAGCAGTTAATACAGCAGTTAAGAGATGTGCTAAATCAGCTTGAGAAAGAGCTCAGCGAGTTGAAGAAGCAGCTAGGTCAGCAACAATAGCACATTTTCAAAGACAAGGACTGCAGCTCGGGTCTAATCTTCTTCACAAGTGGTTCTACAGCATCACTGTTTAGGCACATTCACAGAGTCTCAGCATCAAATTTAACGCCAACTCTTTTTGCAATGCTCTTAAGCTCCTCAACTATGCTGAGGTGTAGGGGTATGCCTATTCTAAGCCTTGTTTGCATAGTGAGCCACGACCTCTCTCCAGGAATCCATATGTTTTTAGTCCACGGGGCTTTTCTCAAAGCCTTTATCTCACTAACCATCTGCTCTAGCCTTTCGTAAAACTCTTCTAGTTTCATAAACTTTGCTATATCAATAGCTATTAGCGTGTGCCCAACATTTGCATTCTTTACTGTTGTGTACTTCACGTGGTACCCCCAGGACGCTCCTGATAGAACTCCACAGAAAACATCAATTACTAGTGCTAGGCCAGAGCCCTTGTGACCACCAAGCTCCTCTGTGTGCCCTCCTAGAGGTAGTAGTGCTGCTAACCCCTTTGTAAAAGCATTGTAAATCTTTTTAGCGTCTCCCCGCATAACCTCTCCATCTATGCCTATGACCCAGCCCGCAGGAATTTCCCTTCCAGTCTTGCTGTAGAGCTCAAGCCTTCCAATAGGTGCTACTGAAAGCGCTCCGTCGAAGAGTAGAGGCGGCGGCTGTTTTCGTGGAGCTGCAAAAGCTATGGCGTTAGTACCTAAATACTTTTCAACGCTACCTATGTAGGCTACTAATGGTGTTGTATTTGTCATCGTCACTCCAATCATGCTGTTTTCCACAGCCTTGAGAGCATAGTAACCTGCAATGCCAAAGTGGTGACTGCGCCTCACTAAGACGATGCCTATACCAAACTGCCTAGCCTTCTCCACAGCCTTCATCATAGCCTTGTATGCCGCTACCTGCCCAAGCCCATTATCAGCATCTAAAACCCCTACAGCATAGCTATCTACAACAAACCTCATCTCAGGATTGACATTTATAGCACCACTCTCAATACCACCAACATACCTGCCAAGCCTCTGCACCCCATGACTGGAAATCCCCATGAGATCAGCAGTAACCATAACATCTGCAGCAACACTTGCATCCTCCTCTCTAACACCCAAAGCCTTGAAAACCTCGCAAGCAAACCTCTTCAAACTATTGACAGATACCCTAATAAACGGTGATATGGGCTCCTCCTTCTCAAAGAACTCCACACAAATCACCAAAGCACAGTACTAAAGGCAACAGCTTTAAACACGCAATAAAATAGGCTAGTGAAGTGAAAATAAAAAAATTTGTGAATTGTTGTCAATGTGATCTAGAGGTATTTGTACTTCTTGTTATGAAATTGAAAACTTCTTTATTTTTTCACTGCTTATTGAGTAGCCTGTGCCAGGCTCATCCCCTATCTCTACATAGCCATCGACAATTTTTGGCGGCTCTTTATCACATACTGCAAACATTACTTCTTCCCAGAACCATGATGGGTCTAGAGGGGTCTCTATGTATGGTGAGAGGTGCTCTGGTAGTGATGCTGTTATGTGTAGGTTTATTAGCCAGCCTAGTCCAGGGTTCCACGCGTGGGCTAGGTATTTGAGGCCTTTAAGTGCTGTGTAGTTTGCTATTGTAAGGGCTTCGTAAACACCGTTATCAAGTGTTGCATCGTACTGAACTATGTCGTACATGCCAACATCTATTCTCCTCAGCACGTTTGATAAGCCGTACTCAGCTTCGCCACCAGCTATAGCTACTCTAGATTTTGATCTGAGCCACACATAGCCTTCTACATCTTCTCTATAGAGAGGCTCCTCTAGCCACAGAACCTCAAGCTGGTAAAGCTCTTCTGCAACCCTTAGTGCTGTCCACCTATCCCAAAACGGTGGAAACACTACTAGAGCTTGATTAGCATCAACAGCAAACCTCACTGAACTGCCGTAAATCTTCTTCAGCTCCTTAAGCACCTTTACATCCTCCATAGGGTCTGGCCTGTGAAACCTCACCTTAACAATGTCAATTCCCTGCTTAAGGTACCAGTCAATATGCCTCTTCGCCATGTCTACATCAACTAGCCTGCCCATGCTGGCATAGACCTTCACCCTCTTCCTACACCCCCCGAGCAGCCTGCACAAAGGCTTTCCCTCTCTTCTCGCCATCAAGTCCCATACCGCTGCCTCTAGAAACCCTATTCTCATGTAGTGATGCGTGCATATGCTTGCAATTCTGTGCAAATCCCTGGGCTCGAACTCCACGCTTGTCAAAGCCCACTTAACAATACCCTCTATAAACATCTTGTACTTCATCAAGAGCTCTTTAGATGACACACCATCGTATAGCGCAGAGTAGCCAGCATTACCCTCCTCGTCCCTAACCTCAACCACAACAAAATCAAAAGCTGTTATTGGGATTATCTGCCAAGTCCAGTGAATAGCCTCCTTAAGGGGTACTGAAACAATGTGAACCTTAACATCCTTTAGGCGCATTATTTCACTCTCTTCAGCATTTTACTCAAAGACTACCACCTGCCTGCCCAGCACCTGGCCCTTCTCTAACGCTTCTAAAGCTGCTGTAGCTTCCTCGAGCTTCAGCCTCCTTGTGACAACAGACCTGTAGTCAATCTTACCCTTCTTAGCAAGTGACACAACTTCATACTGCTCTGGAAGAGTTCCTACAAAAGAGCCCATTATTGTCTGCTCTCTGTATGTGAGAAGCGGTAGCCTCATTATCGTGGTCTCCATACCCATTAACCCAACCAAGATGTAAACACCTCGTTTTGAAAGAGTGAGGAAGTATGTTGGCAGGGCCTTGGGCCCCACGAAATCCAGGACCACCTTAGCCCCCTTCCCCTTGGTAATTATCATCACCTGGACAAACGGGTCTTCCCTACTAGCATTAATAACTTCATCCAGCTTAGCTATCTTTGATACAAACTCTATAGCCTCGTCTCTAGTATCAACACCAATAATGTTTACATATGGTGCAAGAATTCTTAGCCACTGCACAGCATAGGCCCCTAGACCACCAAGGCCAGCAACAACAACATAGTCATCCACATCGAGAACATTCCTAGCCTTTTTAACAGCTCTAAACGTTGTAAGCCCAGCACAAGCCAGTGGAGCTGCCGCTACGAGGTCATCAATACCCTCCATATCTACCAGAAACTTGTAGTGAGGCACTAGAAAGTACTCCCTTAAGCCACCTTCATCAGTTAAGCTCGGCTGCCACGGCTTTTCAGTTATATTTGAGTAGCCCCTCAACACCCACTCATCCTCTTCAGTCCAGCCCCAGGCAAACACCAAGACCTTTTGCCCAATTCCAATAGTGTCAGGAACTCTCTCACCACGATCAACAACAACACCTGTTATTTCATGAGAGAGAACCCAGGGCAGCCTCGGAGGCATGTTAACTTCAGTAAACTCTCCTTTCCACACATGCACATCCGAATGACAAATACCAGCACCAACAACCTTTATGAGCACCTGTTCACCTACAGGCTTTGGTGTAAGAACACTTTCTATACTTAATGGAGCGCCAAACTCATGCATGTATGCTACTCTATGAACAGGAGGTATGCGAGTCATACAGCCCCCCATACAGTTTAATGCATTACACATATATTAACTTTTTGAAACATTTTTATGAATAAGAGCAATACAAAGTCACTGCAAGTTCTCTAACTCATTTAAAGAGCCTGAGGCGCTCCTCCTCAACCTAGTTCACAAACTGTGCTCTGACCACAACACATTTTGAACATTAGAGAAGAGAGTAAAAATAAGAATAAGAAAAAGTGTTTTGGGTGTTTTACATTTCTAGTGTTAGGCATTCTTCAAGAGGCTTTATACCTGACATGCACTTGGCCAGCTCTTTGCGCTTGTTGAAGTTGTATGATCTGAATATTGTTAGTCTTTGTGCTTCTGGAGAGCCGCCACCGTGGCAGCTGACAACCATGAGCCATCCCGCAAAGCCGTGTGCTGTTAGGTCTTCTGCAAGCTTAAACGCCCTTACTCTGTGCTCTGCTGAGACATCCACTTTGCCTTTGAGGTACTTCTCTAGATACGGCCTGAGCTTGGGGTGGTTAAAGTCTTTTTCTGAAGGTGTTGTCACTACAAGTCCTCCCCCTATGTCGTGAATACGCTGAAATTCTTCGTAAATTTTCGTAGCCACAGTGTGCTTTACTATGTTAGAGTAGAGCACGTCTGGAACATATGTTCCCGGCCCCATGGGCTTGCCCTGCGCAGCTGCAGCAACACCACATGCATACACAGTTTCGCTTGTCATCACCATATCCGTAAGCTTTCTCTGAATGTGATCAGCATGCTCAACATTATTGTACTCAGCAAGTAATGCTGCAGTACCTATAATCAAATCGCACATCCCTGGCTTGCACCCAGCATAGCTAAACCTGTGATAAGTAGCAAAGATCTCAACAAGCATTCCTGTAAACTCCCACTCACCACACATAAACACCCTATCCCAAGGAACAAACACGTCATCAAAAATAACAAATGCCTCACTAGCTCCCCACTTGCTTCTAAATGGAGCATCCATCTTCCCCACCTCGCGAGGAGCAGTAGTTCTGCCCACCATTATCACTCCAGGGGTGTCCACAGGTATTGCAAAGGCTACTGCATAGTCCTTGTCCTTTTCCCTCATAGCCCTAGTAGGCATAACAATAATCTCATTAGAGACCATAACTCCTGATATATGTGCCTTCGCCCCTCTTACTACTATTCCGTTTTCTCTTTTTTCTACTATGTGTACGTACATGTCTTTATCTTGCTGATCTGCTGGTCTTAAAGACCTATCACCCTTAACATCAGTCATTGCGCATGCCA
>Ga0080004_1174730_pt1 | contig 11330 bp, 17 predicted proteins | sample WasSprMetagenome_FD_69207 | JGI IMG/M metagenome (GOLD analysis project Ga0080004, IMG submission 69207) | Sulfidic aquatic microbial communities from Washburn Spring, Yellowstone National Park, USA - WS (SPADES assembly) (version 2) | ecosystem: Environmental > Aquatic > Thermal springs > Hot...
ATGTCTAGCTGGAACCGGTACAAATGGGAAAATTCTAAGATCTACGGACTATGGACAGACTTGGACTGACCTCGGACAACAGTATTCGCAAAATTATATCTATTCTATTGTTTACCTAGGTAATGGTATATGTCTAGCTGGAACCGGTACAAATGGGAAAATTCTAAGATCTACGGACTATGGACAGACTTGGACTGACCTCGGACAACAGTATTCGCAAAATTATATTCGTTCCCTCGCCTATCTGGATAGTGGTATATGTTTAGCTGGAACCGGTACAAATGGGAAAATTCTAAGATCTACGGACTATGGGATTCCTTTTGGAAATGACTTCACTCTTTATGTTCATCCTTCATACGGAATAAGATTATATTATCTCAATTCGGTTTTAAATTCTGGGTCCTCTTATTTCGACTACCCAAACTGGATATTTATCGCCGCTGCATACGTCCCATATGCTATTAGGGACTTACAACCCGGATATTACTTATGGATTTCGAAGCAGGGAACGTTATACCAATTTTATGCGTCTAAAAACGGCGAACTTTTCAGATATATCTCAAAGCTCTATCTAAACCTTCAGAACCTTCCATATGCCGACGCATATATCGACGAGCTGGCGTTTTACAACAGGCCACCACTAGGAAGTCAGGAGGTTGCAAACATCTTTAGTTCAACCTCTGCAAAATACTCTAGCTATAATATGGATGGTGGGTTAATAACAGTTACAAATCATGGAAACTATCCGATAAGACCGTTGCTCAGACTCGTGACTAGTTCTTCCGGCTCTTCTCTAACATTAACTATTAAAGATAAAACGCTTGCACTAAACAAAAGCATATCGCAAGGAGACGTAATAGACATAGATCTTGGAGAATACACTGTAAGACAGAATGGGACCACAGTTATTTCCTACGTAACTGGCGAATTCCCCAAATTAGATCCTGGAACTAATAACATACAAATTAGCGGCGTTACTGGAACCCTAATTGTATATGCGGACCCTTTATACTGAGGTGATATCGTGTATTACCTAAAGTGTTACGACAGTAATGACAATCTAGTTGCTATTATCGATTCGTTTATAGACTTATCTTGGACTTCGTCGATCAATACAACGACGCAATTAAACTTTACTATTCCACGAACAGAAGGGAAATCCCAACACCTACAATACGGAGTTAAGCTCGAGCTATGGAAGGACAATAGTCTTATCCGGACTTTCTATCTGCAATCAAGAGAGATCGAATACGATACCTACAGATACACAGCTCTAGGACCACTAAGCTATCTAAATAGATTCAGACTTCCACAGGAATTCGATTTTAGTGGTTGGTCACAGTATGATGCTTTATCTGCGCTACTAAAAGAGTACAGAACTTATACCCTGACTTGGAAATCGGATTGGGACAATTGTACAAGATCGAATGTAGATACATCTAGTCTAACTGGCGAAAATTGGTTCGATAGTGTCATACTCGCAAAACAGCCGGGTGGAAATTACTACTCTAGTGGGTATATTATTACGCCGGCCATTGACTTAGGAGCCGATGTCAAAAGCGCATATCTTAGAATCCAAGCATCTGTTGGAGCAAGGGTGGGTATTAGGTTTAAGTATAGGACCAGTGACGATAGGACAAACTGGGGGTCATGGAGTAGTGAGGTGGAATATTCATCTGCAAATAAGTTCCATCAAATACCGTTTTCGCCAAAAAGATATGTCCAAGTCCAATGTACGCTCTGGACAGATGACACTAGTGCCCCAGATGCAAACGGAAATCCTGTTGGTTATAGTCCAGTCCTAAATGCAATTCAAATCGTTGGCGTATACGATACTATTTTTTCTAACGTAAATATCCCGAATTCTCTAACAAAACAACTAAAAAATATAAGTTTTGATCAAACGACGAACATGGAAGCCATCTACGACCTCTGCAAACAAGAAAAATTGGAGATTAGCGATAGTTTTAGTCCTAAAGTTGCGTCTAAACTAGGAGAAGATAAGACAAATTCTGTCTTGATTCACGAAAGTAAAGATATTACAGTTTTTCAATTATCTGATGATTTTTCTGAATGCGAAAACTATATCTATGCCTATGGCGGTGGAGACGGAATTGACAAACTCGTAGTAATTGTAAAAGACGATGAAAGTATAGCAAAGTATGGGAAAAGGGTTGGAATTTACGAAAACGGACAGTGTATAGATAAAACACAGTTGCAGACAGAAGCCCAAGAATATTTAAATGAGCATAAATATCCCAAGCAGTCTTTTAGGGTCGAAATGGCCAACTGGAAAGGAGAGAGTTTCGACCTTGGTGATGTCGTAAGATTCAAATCTCCTACTTTCGATATAGATGGAACCTTTAGGGTAGTGGAAATTACAAGAAACCTAGATGGCAGGATATCGCTAGTACTATCGAATACCCAAGTAAACCTCATAGACTTTATTTTAGCAAAAAAGCATAAACCAACCTTACCACCGCCTAAACCAATAGATTTAAGGATAGAAAAACTTGCATCTGGACAAGGAATAAAACTTTACTATAAAAAGTACTCTCCATATGTTGAGGTATTTAAATCTACTGACGGTATAACTTACCAAAGTATCGGTATTACCAGCGAAAACGAATTTACAGATACAAATGTAAGCTTGTCAAAAGTTAACTACTATAAAGTTAGAGGGAGAAATCCAGACGGTAGTGTCTCCGATTTTACAGATACAGTCTCAATTCTTGCTAATCCTTCATTAAATGCGTGGAGTGGTGTTGTTTATTCGACATTTTTTGATAGTATAGACGGGTTTTCACGTAGTACAACTGGGACTGCTTATATTACGCTGGACTATACATCGTTAACCCTTGGTACTGGAAGTACGTCCAATTCCCAAGCTAGTATAATAAAAGCGCCAATGATTAAAGTAACAGAACTAACTTGGGCAAAATCAAGAAGATTTATAACTGCTATAGAAGTATCTTCCGGGGGTAGTTTTGAATGTTTCATGGGAGTGGGAAATCCGCCTCCCGACCCGACTTCCTCAGCAATGATGTTTAGGCTAATTGGTGACGGAACGTCTGTGACTCTATATGGATATACGAAACGAAACATAAACGAAGCTACAGTACAACTAGTACAGAACTTCCAACGTGGTGTATTAGAGGCTTTATGTGTCCCTGAAACGGCTGTTTACTTTTTTGTAAATGGTACTAATGTTGGAACTATAACGTCCGTTGTTCCGGGAGGCACAGGAAGGGCACCAGAAACACTTCTTTATATAAAGCTTACAAATACTTCTGCCGCAGATACAGCAATAAAACTATCTGAATATCATTTTGTTCAGGAAGCTTAAGTTGGTAAGGTTGCTTTGTTTATTAGTGTCTATAATATTAATCATAACGGGAGCTAAGCCAGAAATAAACAGTATAAGCTTTAGTTTCGCATACAATGGTAAAACATTAAGCCTTGGATTTGATCCAATTGTCGTCTTTTATACGGATAACCTTGACTTTTTCGAAAAGCTAGCTGGATGGGAGCTTGCTGGTTTTGCTGTAGGTGATGTCGTCGCTATCAAAAATGAATTTAAAGACAATAAATTAATTTTGCAACATGAACTAAACCATGTTAAGCAGTTTATGACATTAGGAGACTATTTTTACCTAGCAGGATGGTTAGGACTCAATTTGGAAGGCTATCCGTACTATCTTACTGGTCCTATGGATAAGTGTAATGATACTATGTGGAAACCACCTAATTGGTGGCCGTTTCATTGGCACCTATTCGAAGCAGAAATACCAATAAATTAGTAAGGGGTGTCTAGGATGAGTTTTACAGAGCTGTGGAAGCGACTCTTAGACATAATAGATGCGATAAGGAAAGAAGCGGAAAAGCATAAATTTGAGATTACAAAATTCTCTCTAAATCCATTCTTCATAGAACTAGCCTGTAAACGAGTAACTAGTAATGATGTTGTCTTCTATCTCGAGATAACTAGGAAAGAAGATGGAAGCATTGATTTTAGGATGAAAGACAAAAATGGAAATTACCTATGATTTAGGAGGGCTCAAGATGGATCAAACCAGTATAGCTGTTGCAAAATTAGAAGAAAGGGTAGCAAATCTCGAAGATTGGCAGAATAAACAGAACGGTTACCTGTCAAAGCTAGACGAGAAAATCGAAAAACTCGGAGAAGAATTGCACAAAGGTTATTATTCTATCCAGAGTTGGCTTATTGGCGTACTCGGTGGAATTATCGTGTCACTCGTTGTCCTGATTCTAAACCTCGTAAAAGGCAAAATATAGTGGGAAGTAGATATGGAGCACGTAGTAAGTCTATCTGATGGTAAAGATAGTACCGCAATGCTACTAATGATGCTAGAGAGAAATATGCCGATTGACTATATCGTATTCGTAGATACCACGAAAGAATTTCCGCAAGTCTATAGGCATTTAGATAAGCTCGGAAAACACATCTCCCCTTCAAAATTACTAGATTGTCGTTTGACTATGACTATTACTTTGGTCAGAGAATTCTTACGAGAGGGAAGCACAAGGGCGAGAGAGGATATGGATTTCCGAGTATACGTTCTAGGTGGTGCACTGCACTAAAAAGGGACACGATACGAAATTTTACAGGTCGTTAAATGATGAGATTACAGAGTATATAGGTATAGCATATGACGAGAGAAGAAGGATTAAGGACAAACCAAATGCAGTATATCCGCTTGTAGAATGGGGAGTAACAGAAAAACAGGCACTTGAGTACTGTTATTCAAAAGGCTTTGATTGGGAAGGGCTATATAATCTAGTTTCAAGAACTGGTTGTTACTGTTGTCCGCTTAAAAACTTACAAGATTTGAAAAATATCTATATACACTTTCCTGAACTGTGGGAAAACATTCAGGAAATGCAAAGGAAGTCGAGAAACCAATTTAGACAAGATTATTCCGTATTCGATTTAGGAAAAAAGTTCAGTTCCTATTGTAAGGGGAGTGATTATCTTGAGGGAGAATTGGGAGAAGGCAATCAACTTCGTCTTGAAATGGGAGGGCGGATATTCGAATGATCCGCAAGATTCCGGAGGCGTCACAATTTATGGCATTGCGAAAAAATATCACCCTAAAGAAGTGGAGCAGATGGAAAGTCTGTGGAAACAAGGAAGATACGATGAGTGTAAAGAGCTAGCAAAAAGGATATACAAAGCTGAATATTGGGATAAGATAGATGGTGACAGTCTCCCATATCCGAGAGACATAATAATGTTCGATACTGCGGTAAATATGGGAGTAGGAACTGCCTTTAGTCTAGCAAAGAGAGCTCCAGACAACTGGAGAGACTATTTGATAGAAAGGATAAAGTTATATCGTGACTACTCTAAAAAGAATCAGCGTTTTTTGTTAGGTTGGCTAAATAGATGTTTAGATTTATATGATCTTATCATAAAAAATAAATTTTAAAAAAGGGGTGTAGATCATGAATCTTAAGGAGATCAAAATTGAGGTGGATCCTATTAAGAAAAGAATAAGCTTTGTTCATATTCCTACTAGCACGATTCTTTGCGAGATAGATGTTAGCGGAGATTTGGATTGGAATAAGCTAAGAGAAGTTGCTGGTAAAAATATAAATCTTATTGCAGTTAAGGGAGATCTAGTTCAAGTATTGCTCGGGAATGGAAAAGTTACGGTAGTAAATCTTGAAAATAACGAAGTAATAGGAGAAGTAGAGGCTAAAATAATTATACATTGGCTTAAAATTGCTGGACTATTATTGCAAGGTAGACTGTGAATGAATTTCATTCTTACAGTGAATGAATGTCTAGAATTCTGTTTCAGCGAGGTGAAAATATGAACTGGGATAAATTTTTGGGGGACTTAGTAGAGGCGTTAATACCAATACTGATAGCTCTCCTAACGGCTCTAATCGGTTATGCAATAACATTTCTAAAGAAGAAGACAGAGTTAATAAAAGACGAACAATTAAGGAACATAATCCAGAGAGCCCTAGATGAAGCAAACGAAGTTGCTGACCAAGCCGTTCTAGCAACTCAGCAGAAGTTCGTGGATAACATTAAGAAGGCGAGAGAGGATGGAAAACTCACGAAAGAAGAAGCAAAAGAGGCTATGGATATGGCGATATCTTACTTTAAGACCCACATTACGGATGAAAGCTTAAAAATATTAGAGGAGCTATATATCGATGTGGATAAGTGGTTAGAAGACTTCTTAGAGGCAAAGCTTGGTCAATTAAAGTATGTCTTGTAACTAGAATTATCTCCCTACAATGTCGGAGCTCAACGGTATTTCTAGGAGAGGGGTAAGAGTTCTGGAAGGGTAGGGGCTACCAGACTTACCCCTCTCCGATTTATCTAAGCTAGGTATTTTCAGGATTATCTGGTACTGTTTAGTCTTTGTGTTTATGAAAATCTTAGATATAACAATATGCAAGAAATCTCTCAAAACCTCTCTATTATTTATATCTATAGAGTTAGCAGATGCTTTCAACCTGACAAGAGCGTCTCTAACCATTTCTTTGTCTGGAACATCCATAAGTGCTAGTTCTTGCTGATATTCTTCTATCTTCCTTTTTAACTCCTCCTCTTCCGCAGTTAGTTGACGAAGTCTCATATTTATGTCTAGAAAATCTCTATCGGTCAAGTCCAATATCTCAAGACTTCGCAATAGATTTTTGCGCGTTCTGTATACCTGTTCTAGCTTTCTTGTTTTTTCTTGTATTAGACTTTTTATTTCGTTATTCCCTTCCTGCTGTCTGATAACATTTTCAATAATTGTATCAATGTCATTTGATAGTAGTATGTCAATCACCTTGTTAATCACAAAGGGTTCTATTATGCTTGCAGCAATTGTTGGCATATCGCAGGTTCTACTCTCTTCTCTATTAGCGCAGATATAGTTTCCATACTGTTTGCCTTGTCTGTATGTTTTCCTGTACCACATTTTAGATCCACACTGAGAACAGAAAACTAATCCTCCTAACAGAGCAGGTGACTTCTGAATATGTTCCGGTTTTTTGTGTGTCCTCTGGACACGTTCCCATAAATCTCTTGATACGATGTGTTCGTGTGTATTCTCGATAATAATCCAATTCTCTTTACTATTTCTCTTCTTGTGTCTTTTGGCTCGTCTTCCGTAAACAAAATCTCCCTTGTAAACAGGAGAGTGGATAATATTAGAGATAGTATTCTTCCTCCAAAACATCCCTTTTGGCGGTTTGATACCTTCCTGTGTAAGGTAGGCAATAATCTCGTTATAAGAATATTGTGAGGCTACCATCTCAAAAATGCGTTGTACAACTGGAGCAGTCTCTGGATCTGGTACGAGTTTCTTCCGTCCATTTTCCAGTGTTTCTAAAGTATAACCGTAAGGAACAGTACCCCCACAATAATATCCTTGCTTAATCAAAGCTATCTGTCCTCTACGAGCCTCCTGTGACGCATTCAGAGCATACCAATTGTCTATCACCCTAAAAATGCCCCTCACTAATCCGCGAATTGCGTTGTCTTCCGGGAGAGGCTGTGTAACAGAGATAAGTTTAATATTCTGACGCTCTAAAAGCTCTTCATAGACAATAGAATCCATCTCATTACGAGAAAAACGGGAATAATTATATACGAGTATTGCGTTGAATGGTGGCGGTTTCTTTTTGGCTTGTGCGATAAGTTCTTGAAACGCCTCTCTCTCAGAAGTAGTTCCTGATTTGCCTGCGTCTATAAAAATATCTATAACTTCATACCCATTCTGAGTGGCAAATTTCTTACAGATATCTATCTGGCTTGGGATAGATAACTCTCTCTGTGCCTGCTCTTCTGTAGAAACCCTAGCATAAATAACAGCACGCATCTATTTCTTTATATTCTTTATACGTTTCAGGAATATACAGCATCTGCCATTATCTATTAATATCATCAAGTATTCGATACCAGTGTAGCTGACGTCATTAAGCGTCAAAACAAAAGGAACAGCTCTCTTAGGATTTAGGACTTCGGGATAGACTTCTTTAACGGGCGTGAGTTTATAAAAACTTCCATCTTTAGAAATCGAATAATACTTATCAGTATAGACATTAAATTCGATAGGCATTTTGGAGTTATTGATAATACTCATAGCTATGACATTTTCGTTTACTAAGGCATAACAAGATATAGAATCATCAGATGTATTTGCATCTCTTTTATAAGTAACGCCTTTTTCATCCTTATTTTCGATTTCGAATGCTTTAGTTGCTATCTCTAAACTTACTAAGCCAAATGGTTTTTGGGGATCGAACACCCGTATTCCCCAAAATTCTATATTATCAATAGCATAGCCGGTGTCTACTAACAAAGACATAAATAGTAGACTAAACAGCACAATCTTTTTTAACATTTACGCCACCTCCTAGAATATTTTTCTTTTTTTATATCTCTTGTACACGCCAACCATAACCCCGAGAATCATAACACGATTATCAAAGCTTTCTAGCGAAAAGATGATCGGTTGGTAGTGTTCATTTGCTGGAGCAAGGATAATATGGTCCTTGTCACGATAGAACTTTTTGAGTGTAAACTCCGAACCATCTATAACTGCCACAACTATATCTCCGTTATGTGCCTCCATATTGGGCTCTATAACCACGATGTCACCCTCGGTTATATCTTCACCAATCATCGAATCGCCAGAGACGACTAGACCGAACGCCTTGTCCGAGACGTCTGGTACAGATATATATTCCCATATATAGTCGTGCCAAGCTTCTCGAGGCATCCCAGCTGGAACTTTACCATAAACCGGGGTTGTTGTCAAGGGTTTACTGAGCGGAGTTACATTAGAAGTAATTTTATCAATTAATGATTTAAGGATCTTCTTTTGTTCTTCTATTTCTAACAGTTTGCTACTTACATCTTCTGATTTTAGTAATTCTTCCTCGCTAATTCCTAGAGCCTTTGCAATTAAAGATAATGTTTTAAAAGATGGATTAGAACGTCCGGTTTCAATGCGGTACATTTGCTGTGGTGAAATACCAATCGTACGAGCCAACTCAACTTGCGTAATACCCTTAGCCTCTCTCGCTTTCCTTATTCTCTGTCCTATATTCATACTCTTAATCATAAACATTATATATATACCTGTCAATAAACATCTTATTTTTATCTAGAAGCCGAATTGTAAAACTCATATGCTTACCCTATTGACAAATAAAAATTTTATGTTTATAATATGCTTAAAGATGAACCTAAGATGTTTATAAAGGAGGAGAGATGAAAATAGTTTTTAAAAGGAAAGAATCAAGAGAGAAATTAGCTAGAAAAATAGGAATTACCCAGCAGCATCTATATAGGATAGAAAAACAAGGATGTCCACCTAGCCTTAATGTACTTATAAAAATAGCACAGCTGTGTGGCACAATCAGGATATATGGTAATAATAAACAATATCTTCTTATCCCTCTAGATATAGAAGACTCCACTATAGACCCTATCGAATATGTCGATATTCAGAAAGAGACCGAAGATATTTTAAATATCCCAAAGGAAACTTTAGTTAGAGCTTTTAAACAACATGATCCAGAAGCACAAGGGACAATCTTGAAAGAATGTAAAGAGGCATATGAAGTCTTGGAGGAAGCATTGTGGAAATAAAAACTCTTATAAAAATTCTAAGTTCGGTAATAGAAAAAGGAGACTATCGTGAAGTTTCATATTCTGGAAATCTAAAGGAGGAGGGGATATGTACAAGAAAAAACAATTTTGCAGGGAGTGTGGGGAAATTACAGAACAAACCTGGTACCCAGACGGGCGGGTAGGAGAAGAGGGGCTGAGAAATTCATACTTTCAGTGCAACGAATGTGGATCTAGCTGGTATCTCAGTAGATTCACGGGTAAATGGGACGCATCTGCCCCCTGGGAGTACCAAGAGGAGGAGATAGAGGAAGAAGAGATGTCTAGAAAAATTCAGGAAAAGGAGAAGAGACGAATTGTGGTGTCCAAAACTAGAAACCAATTTGGACAAGGAGGTGAAGTATGACATACTTGACTAATGCATTCTCGCTCCAAATGCTTAACGGAGCGAGAGAGGCAAAGATAAGTGTCAAAAAGTTATCTGTAGATCAGGTTTGTTTAAAGTTACAAGAAACCTTTGTGTCAGCAATTGGGCATGAAAGTACTGCTAGGTTCCTGTCTGAATTGTTCGGAGTTTATATTCCATACAACCGTTTCAACCTTCGCATTAATGATAGTGATTCTGTAATAGTAGCACAGTATGTCAAGGGTCGGCTAAATGGCGAACTGATTAATCCAAAACCAGATGACTTTGCTTTTTACGAAGTAAAACTCTTAGAAAGGAGGATATAGAAGATGTTTTTCTCAAAAATGAGAAAGCTAGTAGAAGAGGTAGAGAACCTTAGAGCGGAAAACAAGTTTTTAAAACTAGAGAATATGGTACTGAAAGAGAGGGATAGGATACTAAAGGAGGAAAATGATGAGCTGAAGAGCAAACTGACACAATATCTAGTGTCAGCTAAGCTAGAAGAAAAGGAGGTGAAGGGATAGGGGATATTCCCCTATCCTTAATTTTTATTTATGGAGGGCAAAATGGAGAGAGAAGAGAAGAAGTTTAATCCAAAAGAACATCTTATTTTAATCCCAAGGTGGGATGACAGGCTTAAGAAAATGGTCAACCAAAACTATCTGGAGGCGAAATGGCGATTAGTTTGGTTTAGAGAGGATCACCCTGACTGGGTTATCATTACCACTATTAGTCTTATTAAAAACGGTGACAGTCCATTCGCCTCTCTAGCCGAGGCTGTCATAAAAGATAATCAAGGCGTAATTAAAGCCAATGGATGGGGATATGAGGAAAGGATAGAAGAAAAATACGACCCCGAACTCAAAAAAAATAAAACCGTATTTAATTCCAAATTCGTAGAAAAGTCAGAAACTACAGCAATTGCAAGAGCGCTAGCTCAGTTAGGATATGGCACGCAATGGGCGCTGGAATATGAAGAAGGACAAGTAGTAGAAGAAGTATCCGACTCACCTATTCCTGAAACGGTAGAGATGGAAGAACCAAAAGCAGAATCTGGTAACCCCCCAACGGAGAAGCAAATAAACCTTATCCATAGCCTCGTTAAGAGTTTAGGAATGAGTGACGAAGAATACAGAAACCTACTAAGAACAGATTTTAAAGTAGACTCTAGTAGAGACCTTAGAGGTAAACAAGTCCAAGAGCTGATAGACTTTTTGAAAGAGCAAGCTAGGATTTTGAAGGAGCAAAAGTAGAATGTTTGTCCCACTTTTTGTGAAAATAGGAACGCCAATATGGAGATAATATAGTGATAAAGCC
>Ga0080004_1100392_pt1 | contig 11327 bp, 11 predicted proteins | sample WasSprMetagenome_FD_69207 | JGI IMG/M metagenome (GOLD analysis project Ga0080004, IMG submission 69207) | Sulfidic aquatic microbial communities from Washburn Spring, Yellowstone National Park, USA - WS (SPADES assembly) (version 2) | ecosystem: Environmental > Aquatic > Thermal springs > Hot...
AAGCTAAAAGCCTTATTGAATGGTGTAAAATTAATTGTTAGAGATAGCAACCTATACACCAGCCTACTAAAAGAAGCCCTATCCGAAGCCATGGACATCGACCTGAAAATCAAGTATATGGAGAAAATGCATTATTGATGCGAATTTAAATTTTCATCAAATGAATTTTACAAGGATTTTATATTACGGAGGAATAACGTTACCCTTTTCAGCATAAGTTGTATGGGGGATGGAGGGAATTAGCTGGCAGGTCTGGTGAAGAAGTATATTTTTACCCAATTCATTTAATTTTAATATTAGCTTTGAATTGTAGCCTACTTGAAGCATTTTGTCTATTAATGGAGTTTCACACCCATGAATTTCCACAATGTATTGTTTGGATAGTTTTATGTGTTCTTCATCCAATTGGAGTAGTGAATATTCACATCCCTCACAATCCATTCTAACTAAATCAATAACCCCCTCCCTATCATGAATCGTTCTGAGAACATCCTTCAAATCTTTAACTTCAAGTTTCACTGATGAATAATTGGCATCCAATTTTGAGGCCTGTACCAGTTCCCAGGAGGGTAATATTTAGTATAGTATCCCTAAACCATGCACCATAATTGAATGGAATAATTTTGTCTTCAGCAGAGTTCCTAGCAATATTTTTGACTAAATAGTCATAGAATATTTTTACTGGTTCAAAGGCATAAACCCTCCTAGCCCCTCTTTTCACGAATAATAGAGCAGTCTCACCAAGAAAAGCCCCTACATCAACTACTAAGGCATTATCAACGTTTATATTGCCGTATGTTTCAATTAATGGCTCTAACAATACATACAAGAGGCCATAATCAGACGCCCCAACACCCACTTCTCCAAAAGGCGTTCTAACCACAACCTCCCCATCTAATAAACCATATAAATCATAACCACTCCATATCATACGCCTAACGAAACGAAAACAACTATTAGAATTTATAGGGATGCCTTTATATTGATATTTTAAACCTAAAGTACGTCTAAGGACCTCCCTTAAAGTTACTTTCAATCCCAACGTATTTAACGTAAACACAAGACCCTTCAACATATTCCCTGCCACAAACACTAATTAGATGAGAATGTTTACTTAAAAAGATAAAGCATCATAAGGCTGATGAGACTATTATAATTGAATTCTAAAGTAGGGAGAATTCAAAATAGTTTTATACTCGACTTCTTTTAATCTACTCATCGTAGGAAAACATAACTGTAAATGACTTTTCGTTTTCATAATGTTGTTTTCGTAGTATTTTAAAATTTTGATTTTAGATTTTCTTGCGGGGGTTTGTTTTGAGAGAAGTCATTCTTCATGGTATTGGGAATATTGATGAATGAAATAATGCTCTATTTTACACCATGGAAGTTTAAATAATGAGTGAAAATGATAATATTTTATGATTAAAATATTGGGAGATGCGTGGTTAGCCTATTAATGAAATTTAACGTAAGAGGAGATTAAATGATGAATACCTTGCCTTTAATTTCGGTTATAGTGTGTACGCGAGATAGACCTAGAGATCTAGCCATGTTATTGCAGACAATTCTTCAACAAGATTATTTTCCATTGGAGGTTATTGTTGTGGATGATTCTCCCAGACGCTCTGCTGAAAACGTTGTGAATTTATATAGCTCAAAATTTGAAACTATTGGTTGTAGTTTAAAGTATGTTTTAGGAAGCGGTGAGGGGCTGCCAGCTGCGAGAAATCTTGGCGTTAAAATAGCTAATGGTGATGTAATACTCTTCCTTGACGATGACATTCTATTACCTGAAAAAAATGTCCTAAGAATTATAGCGGAATTTTTAGGTAAAAATAATAATGTTCTAGGCATTCAACCTTTAATAATTTCTCAAAATGAGTACATAACTAGAAATAAATTAGCAAATAAACTGGAAAACGCTATTCATAAGGTTTTAATGCTATCATATCGTAAAGATAATACATTAGCTGTACGTAGATCGGGTGCTAGCATATTTCCAAGTACTCTTTCAAAGGTAATAGAGGCTCAGAGGCTTTCAGGCTGTTGCTGCTGTTATAGACGGGAGATATTTAGCCAATTTGAATTTGATACAAACTTGAAACGCTGGGGATATATGGAAGATCTGGATTTTTCGTACAGGGTTTACAAAAAGTATCCAGGATCTCTTTATGCCATTCCATTCACTAAGATTGTTCACAAGCATTCAGCAGAAGGACGAATGGCGACTAAAACAACTATTTACATGTCAACAATTTATTGGTTCTATATTTTCTTCAAAGACATATTTGAGACTTCAATCTCAAATTTGATTGTCTTCATGTGGGCATTAGCAGGGAATCTGATAACGACTATGCGCGTTTTGATGTTCAAAAGAAAACAGAGAAAAGAATGGTGGACTCTCATCTGGCTTTTAAACGCCTACATCACAGCATCTAAAAATTTTAGAAATATATTGAGAGGCGACATGGAATTTTTCAATAAGAATTTGTTAAGTAAAAGTGAGTAAGATGAAACTTAAAAAGGATGCAAGCTTGATAGTATTTAATTCCTTACAAAAATTAAATACTATCCAGACCACTACCAACAAGTTGTTTGATGCAAGCTTGTTTGATGAAGAGATTCTTGGGACTTACTTCCGATTTGACATGAAGACATCGGATCTAGAAAAAATCACTTATAACCTATAAGGACGTAGTGGTCTGTTTCAAAGTATAATTTAAAACAATATACTGACACATATTTTTATAGCATTTATACTTGTCACATATCGTGGGAAGGGAGGTTAAATCTCTATGGATAGAGAATTATCTATTGCATTAATATCTGGTGCTGTTGGTAAAACACCTGAAGATGTCCCGTACTCTTTTGTATTTGATGAGGCATATAGGCTTGCCCGGAGGAAAGTAAAAGTCCACGTAGTAAGGTCTAAAATAGAGGGAGAATGCACATCATATGGAATCAATTTTCATGGAATAGAGAAAAAATATGATGCCCAAGCTCTAAACTTTTTAACAAGAAATGTTGCATGCTATCCCCCTATATCGCTAATGAGGAACCCAAAAAGATTATATTGGGAAAACCTTTATGCACTGAATGTTTCAAAAGTTGTGGAGAAATATGATGTTAATTTAATTCATGCTCATTTCGCCTACCCGGAGGGTCTAGTTGGGTTATTAGCTAAAAAGAAGACTGGAAAACCGTTGATTATAACTTGTCATGGCTACGATATAAATGTAGTACCGGAAATAGGTTATGGAATTCGGTTAAGTAAAAAATATGATGCTTTAGTTCGCAAAGCACTTAAAAATGCGGATGCTGTAATATGTGTAAGTAATGGTCTAAGAAAAGAAATTTTGAAGCTTAAAGTAGATGCAGAGAAAGTATTTGTTGTGTTTAATGCTGTCGATTTAGAGGTATTCAGACCGCCACAAAGACATGAATTAAATGATATAAAAGAAGAAGTGAAGAGACTGTTTGAGGTTGATGAGGACGATTTTCTCATATTAAATGCGCGGCATCTAAGACCTGTATATGGAATTGAGTATTTAATTTATGCAGCGAGTATTGTGGTTAATCATGTCAAAAATGCCAGATTCATTATAGCTGGTGAGGGTGAATTAAGAGAAAAGCTAAAAGCCATGATCCAAAGTATGGGGCTACAGAAACATGTTAGGTTAGTAGGTAAAATCCCTAGAACATTGATGCCAAAGTTAATGCGTGCCAGCTCCATTTATGTTAATACTTCCTTAGCAGATGGCATGTCTCCAAGTATGCTTGAAGCATGTGCATCTGGAATACCAATAGTAAGTTTTGATGTTGGAGGAGCAGGTGACGTTATCGATGATGGTATTAATGGGTTACTTGTCCCCTTAAAGGATAGTAAAATGCTCGCTTCCAAGATTATTTATTTGCTTCAAAACACAGATATACTTAAAAAAATGGGTGCAATGGCTAGGAAGAAAGCGGAAATGAAATTTAACGTAGAAAATAGAATCAATACTATACTATCCATTTATCAAAAACTATTATAATAAATTTTATGTGGTCAAAGGCTATGCTTCTGATTTCATCATTAACTTAATCTCTATAAAGAAAGTAAAGTACTAAAATTGAGAATTATCAAGGGATAATGATGTTGAAGACTACGCTACTTATATTTTTATATATACATAATAAAAGTAATACTAAAATAGATAAAGAAAATTGCTAGTACTGTTTAGTATATAAAAAAGGTCATTTAAAATTGAGGAGGATGGTAGGATATATGAGGATAGCGGCGGTTGTGGGTACCAGGCCTCAGATAATTAAGATGGCCCCTGTGATCCAGGAGGCTTTAAAGCAGAATTTGGATATTGAGGTTATTCATACTGGTCAACATTATGACTATAGGCTTTCTCAAGTATTCTTTGAAGAGCTTGAGCTTCCGGATCCTAAGGTAAATTTGGAGGTTGGTTCTGGTTCTCATGCTTATCAGACTGGTGAGATTATGCTTAGGCTTGAGAGATATTTGGTGGAGGGTAAGTATACTTTAGTTTTGATACCTGGGGATACTAATTCGGCTTTGGCTGGGGCTTTGACTAGTGTTAAGCTTGGTATACCTGTGGCTCATGTGGAGGCTGGTGCTAGGTGTTATGATATGAGTATGGCTGAGGAGGTTAATCGGAGACTGATAGATCACTGTTCAAAACTGCTTTTTGCACCCACATTGAATTGTAAGAGGAATCTTGAAAAGGAATCAGTTATTGGGGAGATATATTTGACTGGCGACACTATGTATGATGTTTTCCTGAGGTTTAGGGATAAAGCTGAGAAGTCGGATATTCTTGAGAAGTTGAATCTTGTAGATGGGGGGTATGGTTTGTTAACTCTTCATAGGGCTGAGAATGTTGATGATCCTGTGAGGTTGAGGAGTATTCTAGAAGGTGTTTGGAAGGCGAGTATGGAAATAGTTTTCCCAATTCATCCTAGAACTGCTAATAGGATTAGGGAGTTTAATATATCTTTGGAGCATAGTAATGTTAGGGTTGTTGACCCTGTGGGTTATGTTGATATGCTTAAATTGCTTAAGCATGCTAGGCTTGTTTTGACTGATTCTGGTGGATTGCAGAAGGAGGCTTTCTGGTCTAAAAGTCCATGTGTAACTTTGAGGGATAGGACTGAGTGGGTTGAAACTGTTGATATGGGTGTGAACTTTCTTGTGGGAGCCTCTACAGATAAAATAGTTCAAACAATGAATTTTATTGAAGAACACTATGAACTGATAAGAGAGAGGTTTAGGGAGAACCCATTTGGAGATGGATGTGCCGCGAGTAGGATTGTGGAAATTATTAGAAAGTATGATGATGTCAGTGGGAGGGGATTCTTCGATAGTTTATTGTGAAAACAAATCTTAATTTTTATTTTTGAATGTATATAATGATAGTATGGTTTGAAATGAGAGTTATGTTTGTAATAGGGTTGCCAGCTCCATCTCCTGGAGCCGCTTGGACAAGAATTGAGAGCTTTTTAAGGGCTTTAATGTGGAGGGGACATCAAGGGGTTGTGATATGTTCTGAAAGAAGAGGGTTAAACCCATACATTATGAGTGCTATTTTTGGTGGGAGGGGGGTTTTTAGTGCCATTTCCTTTTTTACGACCACATTCATAAATGTCTTACGATATAAACCAGATTTGGTGGTGATTTCAGTTCCTCCAGGCATTCATGCCTTTGGGGCTTCCGTAGCATGCTGTTTTCTTAATAGGAGGGTCATTTTTGATTATAGAGATAGATGGGAGGATTATCTGATAAATAAAACTAAAAATAGGGTTAAGAGAAGGATGTATGGGATTTTAAAGTTTTTCATGTCACTTTTATACTCCAGGGCAACATTGGTATTAACCGTTATTCCACCATTTGTAGAGCATCTTTCACAAAGAGGTGTTAAAAATATATGTGTTCTGCCAAATGGAGCTGACACGAACGTGTTTAAACCAGCTTTCGAAAAAGAGTATTTAAGAATAAAATATGGTTTCAAAAAGGATGATTTTATTTTAGTTTATAGTGGTTATATTGGTAAATATTATAGGCTTGATGTCTGTGTAAAGGCTCTTGCAAAACTTTATGAAATGAACGTCTCTAAGAACGTTAAATTAATGTTAATAGGTGAGGGAGAAGATTTAGAGGGAATCTTCAGTTTATCTAAAATGCTGAATGTGGAAGGAAAAGTGGTATATATGGGGGTTAAACATGATAAGAGGGAATTGGCAGAATTGATTGCGTTATCTGATAGTGGTTTAATACCTTATGATAAAAATCCTCTGTGGAAAGAGGCCTTGCCAACAAAGTTTTTTGAATACTCTTCCTGTGGAATACCCACTATAGCTACTGTACAAGGCGATTCGTTGCTGGCAAAGATTATTGATAGAGAGAAAGTAGGCATTCATGTGGAACCAGAGAAAGTTGAGGATTTAGCGAATGCAATTGCTTTAATGTTATCAGATAGGGAGTTTTTATTAAATGCATCAAAAAAGGCTAGAGAACTTATTGAGAGAGAATTTGATAGGGTAAAGATATCCCAAAAATTTGTTGATATGATAGAGAAATTATCATACAACTTTAATAGTTCACGTAAAGTTTAGCCACAGCCATTCTCCAAATTTTAGAATTGTCAATAACTGAATAGTATAGGTATAAAGCATCATGAGCCTCTACTAGAAAGGGCCATATGACTCCTGAAGAATCCCAAGGGGGAATCATCCCAGATTTAATTATTGGTTCTTCCTTTGCATAGATCCATTTAAACCCATCGTTACTCAACGCTACACCTATACCTTCATTTCCCCACCTACAAAAACCTATGAGCATGTCTTCCTTAACTAAGAAAGATGAAACTATTCTATCAAAAATTGGATTATCATGGTAATCTTGCCAATTCAAGCCATCATCACTATGAGCAACATAGCAACCTCTTTTCGATGTGAGATAGTAAAGGAAGAATTTATCTTTAAATTTAGCAACTCTAGGATCAGCCACATGGATATTTTTGGAGAATATTGGGTTCAATGGATGTTTCTCCCATGAAGTTAAGTTGCTTGATTGAGCTAAACCAACCCTCCATCTCCCCCTCTTACTGAAGTATCTAATTATTGGTCTCTTAAAATTCCATGAGTAACCACCATAATAGAGTAACCATTTACCATTATGAAATACCAATCCATGAGGTTCTATTCGAGCATCATCAAATTCCCCAGCATTACCCCTTCTCATTACTGGGTTCTTTTCGTAAGGTATGAAATTTTCCCCATCAGAACTTATATAAAGATTAACTTCGCTTCGTTCCACTTCCTTTGAAAACAATATGTAAAATTTTCCGTCATGAAAGGCGGCAACATGCCATATTCCAAATGTACTCTGAATATTGTCAATTATTTTAGGGAATCCATCTGCAATCTTGAACTCTATTCTGTTAGCGAGATCTCTTGATTTCATAAAAAATCACCTATAAAATATCATTTCTACCTATAATTTTACCATTTTCATCATATATTATTAGATATCTAGGATTTGATAACTCATCTTTTAACACATCTGGATAATCCCCATATTTTTGTTTATCATAGGGAATGAGCTTTTTACAAAGTTCTTTCACAACTATTTTCTCTCCTTCAGATAAATCAGATATACCATAATCTAACTTTAAACGATATTTAATGTAGTCTATTAGTGTTGGAAAACTGTTGTAGTCATTAACTTCCCTCCAGTCCGTCCAATATCTTCTATAAAGGATGTATCTAGAGCTTTTCACCATGGCTAGATGAAAAATGTAGATTTCCTTAATGAATATAGGTTTATAATATTTTGGTAGTGAAAGTCTTTCGAATCTTCCTACGTTTTTGAATTCTAACACCGGAGAATATGTAAACAAATGCGCTTCACTACTAAGCCTTACCCCTCCAGGAATGGTATGAAATAAATCACCATACAAGTTTACATATGATAAGTAAATCATGTAATATCTTGATGGGTCAAGTTTCAAAATTCTCTCTCTCAGCTTTTTTATATTGTATTGACCTGATGTTCTTGCAATGAAATCTCCGTCCCATTTAAAGATCCATCTGTAATTAGTGTTTTTTAGAGCTAAATTACTTTGGTATGTGTAAGTTTCTCCATCACTTAACGGGGAACCACTCCTATCCTCTATTTTTATGAGTTTTAAATTGAGATCATATTCCTCAGCAACTCTTCTTATTCTCTGAGGAGTATCATCTGTTGATGCATCCACCACCACTATTTCATCAGCAAACTCCTTAACAGATTTTAAACTTAAATCAATCCATTCATCATTTTTTGTTCGAACGCATAGACTTATCCCATTAGGCCGATTAGGTAATGGAATTAAATGAAATTTAGGAAGATAAGAGAGAACATTCCTCACAGTAAATGATGCTAACTTTCTTATAGCCGATTTTTTCATCATGATTTTAAATATTTAAAACTGCCATTCATATTTAAGCCTTGCGAAATTTATTGGTTTGGCATCTAAAACACCTATTGGGTACGAGTATTACTAAATTTATCTTTTAGCAATGCATAAAAGTAGCCTAAAGCTACAAAAGGTCTTAATCTGGTTATGGAGTGTAGTAAAGTTCTTGTTAATCCTATTCCTTGTTTATATCTTGCTATGCCTGTTTGGAATTGAGTTTTTATGGCTCTTTTAAAAGTTATTTTACGTATATGATATGCTTTAACCTTACCCACCACCCTAACCTGGTAGCCAAGTTTAGTAGCATGTTCCTGAACGTGGGTGTCGGGTGCTGGGACATCAGCAAATCCTCCTATCTCGTCAAGAACATCCTTCCTTATCAGTAATGCGCACCCCCTAGGCCTTCTCCAAGGGGAAAGTGCATATGTTCTCTCCCATAGGGATAGGAGTTTACATAGAATTGTTTTACAACTTGTAATAATTCTGCCACCCACGCATGCATCTCTATCTCCAACCTCTTTAAGTAAGATTTCAAAGTATTTTGGTTCAAGTATGACGTCTGCATCCACTATGGCATAGAATTTCGAATTTACATGTTTACGTGCAATTTCAAGGTTTTCAGCATATGAATATTTCCATTTTGCTTCATTCTTCTCAATAATTTCTACGGGGAATAGTTTGGCTATATCTCCCGTTTTATCAGTACATCTATCTAAAACCACTATAACCTTTTCCGGCTTGACAGTTTGATTGAATATTGATTTTAAAGCGTTAAGTATGTATTCCTCTTCATTATGGGCACATACAACAACAGTATAAGACATGTAAACTCACTACCACAATCAAATAGTAAAATTTGATTCAAACATATATAATTTAGACTAAAATCGTTCATTTCCATACCATTATCTTATTTCCAATGTTTATTTGCAGTGTTTTTGCTGCATCTCCTTGGTTTATTGATATTTCTAGTGTTTCTCCGCTTCCAATTATTGTTAGTGGTTGGTTTGGCGGCACTTCAGCATATGACGTGCATAGTTTTAGTTTCATGGTTTTTCCGCCTATTTTTACGTTTATTGTGTCTCCTTCAGTTATTCCTATTTCTTGTAGGTTTTTTGTTGTTATGTTTGTTATTATGTTTCCGAAGTCGTCTATGTGTATTACTTCCCCCTCTATGGTTTTATTGAATGTTTTTGGTTTTGTGTAGCTTGGTTTTACGGGGTCTTTTATTTCTGGTCCGAATTCACTTGGCGGTACCCCTCTTGCTAAGTGTGCTGCTGTTGGGCTGAATATGTCTCTTCCATGGAACGTTCTTGAGGTTGTTTGTAGCATGTATTTCTTGTTGGTTATTTGGTATATGTGTTTTATTCCATCCATTTCTGCTGCCATCATTAGTATTCCATTGTCTGGTCCAATGTAGAATGCTCTTTCTGATTCAACTATTATTGCACGTCTCTCACTTCCAACTCCTGGGTCTACTATTGCTACGTGTATTGTCCCCTTTGGGAAGTATCTTGATGCCCTTGCAAGTAGGTATGCACCCATCCTCACATCATATTTCCGCACTTCATGGGATATGTCAATTATGTTGGCTTCTGGGCATATTGATAGTATCACAGCCTTCATCTCAGCAACATATGAATCTCTTAAACCGAAATCTGTAAGCAGGGTTATTATTGGTCTATATGTCATGGGGGTTCATGGAAATTTTGGGGTAGGTGTTTAATAAAGGTTAAGTTTAAGCATTGGCTTTTTGATAACTAAGGGGGGATAGTTGTTTAGGGGGGTTAGTAATGGTCTACTTCACCCTAGAACCTAAGAGGAGGAGGGAGGATTTCTACGATATGGAGGATGAGCTTAACGATTTCGTAAATTCGTTGGGTAGGTTTAGGTTTATAATTGTTGAGGGGTTGAGGAGGTATGGTAAGACTTCACTAATACTGACTGGATTGAATGTGGCTAATGTTAGGTATTTGTTCTTGGATTGTAGATTGCTGAGCTCTGCCAAAGCATCCTTTGATAACCTTTTAAGTATGATTGAGGTTGAGGTTAGTAGGAATAGTTGGGCTAAGAAGCTTATTAAGGGTATGGACTATTTTGAGGTTGGTGGAGTTATCAGGTTTAAGTTCAGGAGACCTGATGTTTTACTTGACATATTTGAGAATTTGGGGGATACCATTGTAGTTTTTGATGAAGTTCAGGAATTGAGGAATTTGAAGTTTAGGTTTGATGGATTCCTAGCATATGCATTGGATCATTTGGACGTTAGAATTGTGGTTTCAAGTTCGGAGGCTGGTTTGCTAAATAAATTCTTGAGGGTTGAGGATCCTGAAGCACCACTCTACGGTAGACCATGTAAACTCATAGAGCTTAAACCATTAACTAGGGAATCTGCATTAAACTTCCTCAAGAAGGGGTTTGAACAGGAGGGGTTAGATGTGGGTGATGAATTGATCAGTGAAGCTGTGGAGAATTTCAATGGAATTATAGGTTGGCTAACATACTTTGGATATAATTATGCGAGGGGTTTGAGATCCATGAATTCAATAATTGATGCTGCAATCAACATAGTTTTAGCTGAAGTTGAACATTTCCTTGAAACTAGGGGTGTTGGTAGGGGTAGGTATAGTGAAGCTTTGAAGACAATTTCAGTTATGGGGGGATGCTCATGGAGTGAAGTTAAGAGGAGGCTGGAAGCTAAACTTGGACGCATACCAGACACTACACTAGCAAATATGCTTAGAAGTTTGATGGATTATGGATTGATAGTTAAGGTTGATGGCGAATACATGATCACAGATCCAATTCTCCGCAGAGCCGTTATGAGGATTTAAATGAAATCTTTTTCTTTAGGGGTTT
>Ga0080004_1148930_pt1 | contig 11321 bp, 12 predicted proteins | sample WasSprMetagenome_FD_69207 | JGI IMG/M metagenome (GOLD analysis project Ga0080004, IMG submission 69207) | Sulfidic aquatic microbial communities from Washburn Spring, Yellowstone National Park, USA - WS (SPADES assembly) (version 2) | ecosystem: Environmental > Aquatic > Thermal springs > Hot...
ACTCGGAGAAATTTTATTCACTCTGGCTCAAAAAAATAAAATTTTTAAGGAATTTTTAATTCAATATGAGTTAAAGCCTGAAGATTTGAAAGAAGTTGCCAATTGGATAGATTATCTAGAAAGCGAATTTTTAGAGGCGAAAAAATTCTGGAAATATGAAAATTTAATTAAAAAAGGAACGATAGCTAGAGAATGGACGGCAGGATACACGGTTTTATTAGATCAGTATTCTTTTGACGTTACAAGAGCAATGAAAAGACAAGGATTTAGAAGAATCTTTGCCCATGAAAAGGAAGTAAAAACGATGGAGGCAATTTTGGCTTCTCCAGAAAAAAACGATGTCTTGATAGTAGGTGAAGCTGGAACCGGAAGAAGGTCGATGATCGAATTTTTGGCAAACAACTTAGCTCTGGGCAAAAGCCTTCCTCAATTGAATTTTAAAAGAGTTGTCTATTTGAATTTGCCAAAAATAATTTCAGAAACTGAAAGCACCGAAGAGGCAGAAAAAATTGTAGATCAGATTTTCCAAGAAGCTGCCTTTGCCGGAAACGTAATTTTGGTGATTGACAATATTCACAATTATGTAGGAGTCGAGACAGAAAGAAAATTGGGAGTGGTTGAAATTTCTGGAATTTTGTCTTCTTATTTGTCTTTGCCAAGTTTTTGTTGCATTGGAATCACAACTTACGAAGGGCTTCACAAAAATTTAGAGCAGAGGCCGGTATTGCTTGAGGCCTTTGAGAAAATTGAGGTCAAGGAAATTTCTGAAGAGGAAACTTTAAAAATTTTGGAAGATAGGGCGTTGAGGCTTGAGGCAAAATACAAAGTGTTTTTTACTTTTCCCGCAATCAAAGGAATAGTATCTCTTTGCTCAAAGTATCTGCCAGCGATTCCATTTCCAGAGAAGGCAATCGATGTGATAGATGAATTGGCAGTTTTGGCATCTCAAAGGAAAGAGAAAATTGTGTTTTTAAAAGATGTTGAAAAGATTGTCGAGAGAAAAGCAAAAGTTCCAATAGGAGAAATCGAGGAGGCAGAAAAGAGAAAACTTTTAAGATTGGAAGAATTAATCCATCAAAGGATTATTGATCAAGAGGAAGCAGTTAAAGAAGTTTCTGAAGCATTAAGAAGAGCTAGGGCAGAAATCACAGTGAGAAAAGGGCCAATTGGAAGCTTTTTGTTTTTAGGACCGACTGGAGTTGGAAAAACAGAAACTGCAAAAGCCCTATCCGAAATTTACTTTGGATCTGAAGAAAAAATGATAAGACTGGATATGTCAGAATTTCAAAATTTAAGCGACATTCCAAGGCTTTTGGGAGGGCTTGGTGAAGAAGGACTTTTAACAACCCCGGTAAGAGAAAGGCCATTTTCTCTTTTGCTACTGGATGAATTTGAAAAAGCCCATCCAAAAATTTTGAATTTATTTTTGCAAATTTTCGATGAGGGTCATTTAACAGATGGGATGGGAAGAAAGGTTAGCTTTAAAAACACAATTATCATTGCAACTTCCAATGCTGGAGCAGAAATAATCTGGGAAAAATTAAGAGAAACACAAAAACTTGAAATCATCAAAGAAGATTTAATTTCCTATTTAATCCAAACCAAAATTTTCAGCCCAGAGTTGCTAAACAGGTTCGACGGAGTGATTATTTTTAAACCACTAACAAAAGAAAATCTTTTAAAAATTGCAGAGTTGTTACTAAAGAAAATTCAAAAACAATTGAAGGAAAAGGAAATTGATTTTGTAATCACAGAACCACTGAAAGAAAAAATCGTTGAACTATCTTACGATCCAAAATTTGGTGCTAGGGAAATGCAGAGGGTAATTCAAGAGAAAGTGGGAAATGTTTTGGCAAAAGCAATTTTATCAGGAAGAATAAAGAGAGGAATGAGGATAGAAATTGATCCTCAAAATTTTGAAATAAAGATTTAGTTTGGTGTGAATTTCCTGTGGAAAAACTAGGGGCTCTGAATTCATTTTCAGAGCTTTTTTAATTTTATTGACTTAAATCTTTGAAGTGAGATAAAGTGAAAATAGGTGGGAAATTGTGGATAACTATGGGGAAAAGTGAGATCTTCTGTGGAAAACTATGCCATTTTATGGAGAATATACATATTCAATAGATGAAAAGAAAAGATTGGCAATACCTCCAAAGTTTAGAAAAATCTTAGGAAAAAAAGCAGTAATCACTAAGGGATTGGATCAGTGCCTTTTTCTTTACCCAGCGAAAGAGTGGGGGATTTTGGCAAAGAGATTGAGCAAACTTCCTTTGTCGCAGTCAGATGCTAGGGGATTTGCAAGGTTAATGCTTACTGGTGCAATGGAAGTTGAACTTGATAATCTCGGAAGGATTTTAATTCCAGATTATTTGAAAGAATACGCAAAGTTAAAAAAGAAGGTGGTAATTGCTGGAGTTTATAACCGAATAGAAATTTGGGATGAGAAAATTTGGAAAGAATATAAAGAAAAAACCGAAAAAGAAGTTGGAGATATTGCTGAGAGATTGAAAGAACTTGGTGTATGATTGCAAATTGCAAATTGCAAATTGCAAATTGGAAAGAAAGAATTCACAAACCAGTTCTTTTAAAGGAAACAATTGAGTGTCTGAATGTAGAAAAAAACAAAAATTATGTAGATTGCACAATTGGGGAAGGGGGGCATGCTAAGGAGATTTTAAAAAGGAATGAGCCCGAAGGAAAAGTTTTAGGAATAGAAATTGATCCTGAACTTTACAAAAAATTAAGAGAAGAAAAACTAGAAAGATTGATTTTGGTTAACGATTCATACTCAAACTTAAAAGAAATTGTTGAAAGAGAAGGTTTTAAAGAAATTCATGGAATCTTGTTTGATCTTGGAATTTCGAGTTGGCACATTGAAAAATCTGGTAGGGGATTCAGTTTTTTGAGAGATGAGCCACTGATAATGAGATACGATCGGAGACAAAAGTTAACAGCAGAGAGAATTGTTAATGAGTGGCCAGAAAAAGAAATTGAGAGAATCTTGAGAGAATTTGGCGAGGAAAGATTTGCAAAAAGAATTGCAAGAGAAATTGCAAAAGCGAGAAAAACAAAACCAATAAAGACCACCCTTCGGTTAGTTGAGGTAATAAAGAGAGCAGTGCCGAGTTTTTACCAGCACAGAAAGATTCATTTTGCCACAAAGACATTTCAAGCATTAAGGATTGCTGTCAACAATGAGTTAGAAAATTTAAGAATTGCTTTGCCCCAAGCGATCGAGGTTTTGGAAAAAGGAGGAAGGTTGGTCGTAATTTCTTTTCATTCTCTAGAGGATAGAATTGTTAAAAATTTTTTGAAAGAAAAAGAAAGAGAGGGAAAAATAAAGATTTTAACAAAAAAGCCAATCAGACCCTCAAAAGAGGAAATAATAAAAAACCCAAGGTCAAGGAGCGCAAAATTGAGAGCAGCATTAAAAATTAAATGAGAAAAATTTTAGAAAAAATTAACATATTGAATTTAACGGTCGTTTTAATTCTTTCTGGATTAACTATATTCAAGATTGGCCTTTTAACAAAAGAAATATCTTTAATCGGTTCGATGAAAAAGGAAATAATTGAGATTTCGAAAGAAAATCAAAAATTGGAGGACGAGGCATTAGCCATTAACTCGATTTCAAATTTAGATCAGTTTTTAGAAAATACCAATTTGGTCAAGGCAGAGAAAATGAAATTCATTCAGATTTTTGGAGGGGTTGTTGCAAAATGAAAAATCTAAGGGAAAATTTAATTTTTTCTTTTATTTTAATTTTTGCTCTCATTTTAATTTCTCGTTTGTTTTTCCTTCAAATTATAAAAGGAAATTATTATCGGGCCCTTGCCTTCGGCATTCATAATTCCTTTCCAGAAAACACTGAAAGGAGAGGGGAGATATTTTTTTCTGGAGGAGAGCCATTAGCTCTGAATAGAGAATATTTCTTTGCCTTTGCAATTCCAAATAAAGTGAGAGAAAAAGAAAAAACTGCTAAGGTTTTGAGTGAGATTTTAGGAATGGATGGAAATGAAATTTTAGGAAAACTCAGAGAAGATAAAAGCTTTGTCTTGATCAAAGAAAAATTGAACGAGGAGGAGGTAAAGGAAATTAAAAAATCAAATTTGGCAGGAATTTTTGTTGAATCAAAAATTGGAAGGTATTATCCCCAAAAGAATTTGGCTTCAAACATTGTTGGTTTTGTTGATGCTGAGGGAAACGGAAGGTATGGGCTGGAAGAGTATTACGATGAAATTTTAAAGAAAGGAGAAAACTTAATTTTGACAATAGATTACAGAGTTCAATATCAGGCTGAAAAACTTTTAGAAAAGGCAAAAGAAAATTTGGACATTGAAGGAGGACAAATAATAGTGGCAGATCCTAATTCTGGAAAAATAATTGCCTTCGCCAATTTTCCAAATTTTGACCCAAATTCTTACAAAGATTTTGCAAAAAATTTGGAAGTTTTTAAAAACCCAGGAACCCAAAATCTTTTTGAGCCAGGATCGGTTTTCAAACCAATAACTATGGCAGCAGCATTGGAGGAAGGAAAAATCACTCCTCAAACTACTTACAGAGATCCTGGAGAAATTAGGATCGACGGATGGATAATTAGAAATTATGGAAACAGAGTTTATCCTGGAGAAATTACAATGACTGAGGTTTTAGAAAAATCGATAAACACTGGAGCAGTTTTTGCAAAAAATCAAATTGAAAATTCAACGTTTTTAAATTACATTCAAAATTTTGGATTTTTTGAAAAAACTGGAATAGATTTGCCAGAGATTTATTCGGAAAATAAAGAGTTAAGAAATGGAAGAGAGGTGAATTTTGCGACTGCTTCCTTTGGCCAGGGAATTGCCATAACTCCAATTCAGTTGTTGAGAGCCTATTGCGCGATTGCAAACGGTGGAAAATTAATAACCCCTTATTTAGTCGAGAATTTTCATAAAGAGGAAAATTCAAGAAAAATTTTATCCCAAAAAACAATTTCTCAATTGACTTCGATGCTTGTTTCGGTTGTTGAGAATGGCTTTGGAAAGAGGGCAAAAATTCCAGGATATTATATTGCAGGGAAAACCGGAACTGCTTTACAACCAAAATTTGGAGAAAAAGGATATTCAGAAAAGACTTGGCAAACTTTCGTTGGTTTCTTTCCAGCTTATAATCCAAAAATTGTAATTTTGGTAAAATTGGATAACCCAAAGGCAAAAACTGCAGAATATTCTGCGGTCCCTATATTTCATGATTTGGCAGATTATATAATTAGGTTATATCAAATTCCCCCAGACTATGAGTGAAGTTTTTGGAAAAATTAAATATTTATTTGAGAAAAAACCAGTGATTGTAATAACTGGGGAAGGTAGGACTTTGGCAAAAGAGGCAATTTCTCTTTTGATAAAGGATGCAAAAATTTTTTCTTTAGAAGATTCGCAGATTAAAAAATCAGAATTTTTCTTAAAATCCTCTCCAATTTCGGTTTTAGTTGTAACTCATGTTGGAGATATTCCTTTTGACAGAGATTACTTTGCGGGAGAAAAAGAGAAAATTGAAAATACTGTTGAACTTGCAAAGACATTGCCACCAACTTGCTATTTAGTTTTAAATTATGACGATGAGACAGTTAGAGAAATTAACGATGTTACAAATTTACATACCTTCACTTTCGGTTTTTCTGAAAGAGCAGATTTTTTTGCCAGTGATTTGAAATTCAATCATGGAATTAATTTTAAGGTGAATCATAAAGGAAGCGTAGTGCCTTTTTGGTTAGAAGGGACTTTTGGGAAAGAACAAATTTACACGGCTTTAGCGACCGTAGCGGTTGGAACAATTTTTGGAAAGAATTTGGTTGAAATTTCTCAAGAGATGAGAAAATATAAAACCTTACCTGGAAAAATGAGGTTATTAGACGGAATAAATAATTCAAAAATTTTGGATGATGCAGAATCAGCTACTGTTTTTTCAATGATTGAGGCGATAGAGATTTTAGGGAAAATTCCTGGCTTCAAAAGAAAAATTGCTGTTTTAGGGGATGTGATTGGGATAGGAAAATATACAATAGAAGCACACGAAGCTATTGGAGAAAAAGTTGTTAAAAATTGCGATTTGCTTTTCACTGTTGGACCAAGGGCAAAATTTATTGCAAAAGGGGCGATGGAAAAGGGGATGAACGATTTTAAAATTTTCTCTTTCGATAGAATAGAAGATGCAGTTTTGAAACTCAGAGAAACAATTAGGGCAGGGGATATAATTTTAGTGGATGGATCAAAAGAAATGAGAATGTCTGAGATTGTTGATCAAATTAGGAAAATTTGGTAAAATTCTTTGAAGCCGCTATCGTCTAACGGTTAGGACGCCGGCTTCTCGAGCCGGAAATACCGGTTCAAATCCGGTTAGCGGCACAATGGAAGATCGAAAAAAGAGCATTCTTCGCGCAATCTCAACCCTCTCTGGAACGATAATTGGAGTGGGATTTTTTTCATTACCTTATATCCTTTCTAAAGTTGGTATTTACATTTTAACTTTCTATTTTTTATTTTTGGGCTCTTTGGTAATTTTAATCCATTTGCTTTTTGGAGAGCTGGCAATTTTAACTCCGGATTTAAAAAGGCTTCCAGGATTTGTAAAATATCATTTGGGAAATTTTGCTGAAAAAATTTCTTTGGTTTCAGCGATTTTAGGGACCTATGGAACCTTACTGGCTTATTTGATAATTGGAGGAAGTTTTCTGAAAAACCTATTCTTTCCAATCCTGAGAGATTCTGATTTAATTTTCACTCTCCTTTACTTTTTAATTGCCTCCCTCTTTATCTTTTTAGGAATTAAAATAATTTCGAGGCTTGAATTTTTAGATTCTCTTCTTTTTCTGTTGATTTTAGTTTTAATTTCGGTTCTTGGACAAAAGTTTTTCAACTTTAAAAATTTATTTTCATTTCCAAAGACTCGGGATTTATTTTTACCCTATGGCCCGATTCTTTTTTCTTTATGGGGGGCTTCAATGATTCCTGAGGCCGAAGAGATTTTAGGAAGAAATAAAAAAGATTTAAAGAAAGTAATTTTTATTTCACTTTTGATTTCTGTCCTCTTTTATTTTCTTTTTGCTGTTTTGGTTTGTGGAATTTTAGGAAGAGAAACTAGCGAGGATGCTATTTTCGGACTTGAAAGATTTTTTGGTAAAGAAATTTCAAAAATCCTGTTTTTATTTGGAACTATTACCGCTTTTACTTCTTTTGTCGCCCTGGGCTTAACTCTTCAAAAGATTTTTTGGTACGATTTGAAAATTAAAAAGAACGTAGCCCTTGTCTTAGCTGTTTTCCCTCCTTTGATATTTTACTTTTTTGGTTTTAACCAATTTTTATCAGTTATTTCTCTAGTAGGTGGTGTTTTCCTTGGAATAGATGGGATTTTAATTTTGCTAATGTATCGGAAAGTCAAAGGGTCAGAAATTAAACGCTTTTTTATCTACCCTCTCTTTTTGATTTTTCTTTTTGGGATTTTTTACGAAATTTTTTATTTTCTAAAATAAAATGATGGAGTTTTTAATTTTTGTTCTAATTTTCCTTTTTTCTTTCTTTCTCTTATTTTGGTCGAGCAATTTTTTAGTTGAATCTTTGAAAAAAATTTCGAAATTTTTAGGCTGGAAGGAATTCGTCGTTTCCTTTTTCATAGTCGCTTTTTCAACCACTATCCCAAATTTTGTAGTCGATGTAACTTCTGCAATTAAAAATGTTCCTCATTTGGCATTGGGAGATGTTATCGGAACTAACATTGTTGATTTAACATTAATCGTTGGGGTTTCTGCTCTAATCTCAAGGGCTGGGCTTTCTCTTCCAAGTAGGACCGTTCAGGGAAGTTCAATTTTCACAATTTTGGTTGCGATTTTACCCTTAATTTTGATTTTAGATGGGGAGCTTTCAAGAGCAGATGGAATTTTGTTAATTTTTGCCTTTCTGATTTATCTTTTTTGGCTCTTTCAAAAAAAGGAAAGGTTTGAAAAAATTTATGATGGAATAAAGGAGCCCCTGACCTTGAAATTTTTCTTTAAAAATCTTTTATTTCTATTATTTTCAATTTCTATCTTATTGCTTTCTGCCCAAGGAATTGTGAAATCTGCGCTGTTTTTTTCAAGCTTCTTTAAAGTTCCTTTGACATTCATTGGAGCATTAATCGTTGGTTTTGGGACTGCCTTGCCAGAATTTTCTTTTTGCTTCCAGGCTGCCAAAAAATCCCAAGATTGGATGATAGTAGGAGATGTTATGGGTTCTGTAATTTTAACCACTACTCTCGTTTTAGGAACAGTTTCTCTGATTTCTCCAATTAAAAACCTGAGTTTTTCTCAGCTTTTGGTCGCCAGAATATTTCTGCTAATTTCAGCCATTCTTTTTTTCGTCTTTGTGAGAACCGATAAAAAAATTACCAAAAAAGAAGGATTTTTCTTAATTTTCCTTTATCTTCTTTTCCTTTTTACCCAATTTCTCTTTTTGAAAATTTAAATTTTGACTGATTGGCCACAAATTTGGTAAGATGCTTTAATGGTAGAGTTTATCATTTTCTCAATTTTAGTTTTGGCAATTTTTTTCATTCTTTATCAAAAGATTAATCAACAAAATCAAGTAAACCTTGAGCAACAAAGGGCAATCCAAGAAATTAAAGAAAAATTGCTCCTGGGAAGCCAACTTCAGGATCATTTGAAAGAAGGAATTGAAAAGACGAGAGATTTGATTGAAGAATTGAGAAAGAGTGAAGAAGTTAGAAGGGAGCGAGAAAGAGAATTTTTAGAAAGGATAAAAAGAATTGATGAGATTATTGCCGGAACTTCAACAAAGGGAATTTCAGGTGAAGAAATTTTGAGGGAAACCTTTAAAAAATTGCCACCTGAAATGATTGAAACGAATTTTCAAGTAAGAGGGAAAGTAGTTGAATTTGCTCTAATTTTGCCAAACGGAAAAAGGTTGCCGATCGATTCAAAATGGGTGGCAGGAAGGTTGATTTTGGCATTGGAAAAAGAGACAGATCCGAAAAAGAAAAGAGAAATTATTGATGAGATTGAAAAGGAGGTAATGAGAAGGATAAAAGAAGTAAAGCAATATATCGATCCTGATTTAACTTGGAGCCAGGCAATCGCAGCGGTACCAGATTCAGTTTATGCTGTTTGCAAAAATGCTCATTTGAGAGCAAGAGAGGAAAACGTAATTTTGATGCCATATTCGATGGTTTTGCCATTGCTTTTGTACATTTATAGATTTCATTTGCAATACGCAATTTCATTAGATCTTGAAAATTTGCAGAATCATTTAATCGCAGTTGCTAAAAACCTTGATGAAATGGAAAATATTTTAGAAAATAAAATTTACCGCGGTGCGACGATGGTTTCCAATGCATATTTGGAGTACAAACAATTGATTTCGAGAATAAAAACCTCAATAGAAGAGCTCAAATTGAAAGGGTCAAACGAAGTTAAAAAATTAAAATAACATGGAGCTGGCAGTGATTAAAACTGGAGGAAAACAATATTTGGTTTCTCCAGGGCAAAAAATTCAAATTGAGAAAGTGGACAAGGAAGGAGAAGTAGTTTTTGATCAGGTTTTGCTTTTAGTAAAGGATGAAAAAATAAAGATCGGAAAACCAGTAGTTGAAGGAGCGAAAGTGATTGGAAAAATTTTGGGTGAGGAAAAGGGGAAGAAGATAGTGATTTTAAAACACCGACCAAGGAGCTCTTACAGAGTCAAAAAAGGACATAGACAAAGCTATTCTCTCGTGGAGATATTAAAAATTCTCTCTTCTTAGTTTTTTATATAAGTTTTGGAATTACCCTTGACAAATTTTTTATTTTTTATATTCTTAAAGTGGCAAAAAATGGGAGGCGAATTATTTCCTGAAAGAATATATGAAGAGATAGAACTTCCGGGGACGAAAAAATTTATTGAGGGGGTGAAAGAAATTGTTCAGAAATTTGGAACTCCTGCTGGAATAGGAAGTGACAAATGTATCAAACCTCTCCCCTGTCGGGAGTGTCCATATTTCCCAGGATGTGCGAAGGTATATTTGATAGTAGAATATAGTCGATTACGGGAGGAGGGGTTGAATCTTCCTTTATTGGGAGAAAGATTTTTAGAGATTGATGGAAAATTATGTGAATTACGGGAGAAAATCCTCAGAGCTCAAACCGAGGAGGAACTTCAATCGCTGGCTTTTATACTAGATTCTATCGAAGCTTTAACAACTACAATTGTTCTTTAAGTTAGTTCTTTTTTCCTATACTAATCCTTGGAGAGAGAATCTAATTTTTTCTCCCTTAGGAAGCGACGCTTGACAAAATTTTTTCATTTTGCTAAAAATAAGATGGTGCTAGAAAATGGAGGAATTTTTTAGCACCTTCCACTTTGTGGGGAAGGTAAGACGGTGCAGATTTCAGGATGAAGAAAAGGACACGGTATACGTTTTCCAAAAGGGGGACTGCTACTACCTTGGTACAAAGAAAGGAGGGCTGGTGCCCGTGAGGAAAGACCGTTATGAAATTATGAAGGAAGAAATCAGAGAACGATTAAAGAATGGACCGATAAGCATTGGGGAATTACACCTCGGGGACAGCGGTGGCAATTACTTGTATTGGGGCTTTATAATAGGCCTCGCGCTAAAAGAATGGACGATCACTGGCTGGGGAAGGAAAAGAATAGTAAAATTAATTAAATAAGCCTCCTTAAATTTTTAAATTTTTGGAGGCTTTTTTATTTTCTACTTTCAAAAGCTGCCCTCAAAGTTTCTTCATCAGCATATTCTAATTCTCCTCCTGTCGGCAATCCTTTTCCCAATCTGGTAATTTTTTTGCCAGAATTTTTTAATTTTCTCTCTAAAAACAAGGCCAAGGCTTCACCTTCGGTGGTTAAACTAGTTGCGATTATTATTTCTTTTATTTTTTTATCCTTCACTCTTTCTTCCAATTCCTTAATTCTTAATTTTTTCAATTCTTCTTTTTTTATTGCAGAAATCGGTCCTCCCAAAACAAAATAAAGCCCTCTGTATTTTTTCGTTTTTTCTATTGCCTCAAGGTCAGTTTCTTTTTCAACTATACAAAGCAAAGATCTATCTCTTGTTTTATCAGAGCAAATTTCACAAACTTCCCCTTCCCCCTCGAAGGGTTTAAAGCAATTTTTGCAAAACTTGACTTTTTCTTTTAAATCTAAAATTGCTTTCGATAATTCCTCAATTTCTTTTTTATCCCTTTTTATCAAATAAAAAACGAACCTGGTTGCGGTTCTTTGCCCAACAGTTGGAAATTTTGAAAAGATTTCAATCAATTTTTGAATTGTTTTTGGATACATTATTCTTCAAAAATA
>Ga0080004_1132889_pt1 | contig 11316 bp, 10 predicted proteins | sample WasSprMetagenome_FD_69207 | JGI IMG/M metagenome (GOLD analysis project Ga0080004, IMG submission 69207) | Sulfidic aquatic microbial communities from Washburn Spring, Yellowstone National Park, USA - WS (SPADES assembly) (version 2) | ecosystem: Environmental > Aquatic > Thermal springs > Hot...
TCAAGTTTCTGCATTCCTAGCAGTAGTTTTTGCCTTTGGGATACTAGCTTGGATTGGTTATACTTTAGCAACTACTCCACCTCCAAAACCAATAGAAGAAGTTGAAAAGGAAGTAGAAGAAGAGCTTAAGAAGTTAGAAGCGGAAACTAAAGAAACTGAAAGCGAAGCTAAAGAAGAGAAGAAATCCTAAAGACTTATATCAAGATATTTTGACTATTAAACAAATACTTGAAGAAGAGATAAACAAAACTCAAGTTCTAATACTGGCTGGAGGTTCAGCAAAAAGGATGGGTTTAGTGGAAAAGCCAAAGCCTCTACTACAAGTTGCAGGGAAGCCATTGATAGACAGATGCATCGAATTTCTAAGGGATAATGGCTTTAAGGATTTTACTTTGTTAGTTGGATACAAAGCAGAACAAATAATGCAGCACGTAGGAAATGGAGAAAAGTATGGAGTTAAGGTAAAATACTGTTTGGATCCTAAGGTAAGAAATGTTGGAAAGGCAAAAGCCTTAAAAAATGCAATAGAAAATGGAGCAGTAGATACTTCAAGGAGAAGTTTGATAGCTTTTCCTGATGATATATTTACAGAAAGAACTTTAGTTGCTAGATTCTTGTTAAGTCATGTGGAAGCGGTGAACAGAATTAAAGTCTTAGCTTCAATAGTTTTAGCTTCAGCAATAGACTTACCTTATGGAGTAGCAAAGGTAGACTCAAACAACATTGTAACAATTTTTAAAGAAAAGCCTACTTTGAACATACTTACATCAACAGGACTCTACATAGTAGAGCCTGAAGTTTATAAAATTATAGTTCAAGAAATAAATTTAGATGAGCAAAAACAAGTTGAGCTTGAGGAAACTATACTTCCAATGCTAGCTGAGAAAAGAAAACTCTATGCATTCATAATTCCAAGGAACACTTGGCTTCCAGTTAATAATCTTAAGGAACTTGAGCAAGTTAACAACACACTTTCAGAAGCTAATGCCTGAGCTTCTATTACACTTTGCAGTACCATTCTCAATTTCTACTCCAGTACTCTTCAGCTTTCTTAAGAACAGTTCTCCTAGCTCTAAGGATTCTTTAAATACTAACAACTTAATGATGGACGATTCAAAGATTAGGAAAGAGGACTTAACAATTGTAATTCCAACTTTAAATGAAGTTGGAGCAATAGGAAAGGTTATAGATGAGCTAAGGAGCGAGGGCTACAACAATATATTAGTTGTAGATGGTTATTCAAGAGATGGAACAGTAGAAGTTGCAAGGAGCAAGAATGTAATTGTAGTTTTTCAGGAAGGGAAAGGAAAGGCAGATGCAATAAGAACTGGAATAAAGTTTGTAAAAACTCCATTCCTAATTGTTATGGATGGAGACTATACGTATGATCCTAAAGATATAAAAAAATTCTTAGAGTTTTCAGATTACGATGAAGTGATAGGAGTAAGAGAAAAGAAAAACATTCCAAAACTTCATAGACTTGGAAACTGGATAATAACTAAGACTTTCAGCATACTATTTGGTACAAGCTTAAGAGATGTATGCTCTGGAATGTACTTGCTTCGAACTGAAGTTGCAAGGGAAATTGGATTTGAAAGCAAAGGGTTTAGTGTAGAAGTTGAAATAGCTGCTCACGTTGTAACGACAAGCAGAAGGGTAAGAGAAGTAGACATAAACTACAGAAAAAGAATAGGAGATCCAAAGCTCAAGAGTTCTCATGGCTTCTCAATAATATTTAGTATAGTAAGACTTATGTTGAGATACAACCCAGTTTTCTTCATATTTTCAGCAAGCTCAGCTACCTTAATTCCAGGAGTTGCAATAATAGGATACGTTGCATATGAATTAATCTTTCGTGGCGTAAATCATCATGTGTGGGCAATAATAGGAGTAAGCTTAAGTGGAGTAGGGTATCTCTCTTTGCTTCTTGCAATACTTGCACTATATTTGAAGAGACTTGAGTTTAGGGTAATGGAAAGGCTAAGGAAGTCTTGTTAGAGCTAGTAGCACTAATATTAGCTGGAATACATTTTGGAGTTTCCTTCTACTAAATAGAGTTACATAAGGAATAGTTAGAACCCAAATACTCATCGTGTACATTGCTACTATACAACTCTATGTTTTCTCTATTTTCTGTTCGAACAAGATTCAAGCCGGGAATAGTCTTCATAGGAGGTTTTCCTCCATCAATAGCACGATTAGCTGAGTACAACTATGAAGTCATTAAGACTGTAGCAGAGAAGCTAGTAAAATATGAGGCCCAAATATATATCCTTGCTAACAAAGCAGATATGTTTACTAATGATGAAATTGTTCTTCCAAATAATGTTAAAGTGTTTTATGTTTGGCGTGAAAATAATATCCTACTAGTGCTGTTAAAGTTAATACGAATGCGAAGAGAGAATAATATATTAATTCTAAGTTTTTACCATGGTGTCTTTGGATCTTCTGCTGCTCTGAACTTCCTATCAGTATTTTTTATACTGATAATTGCAAAAATATTAAACTATAAGATAATAACTATCTTACATACCCTTCCTGAAATTAGAAAAGGAACATTTACTATTTTCGGTAAGCCTTTCAGCTACATCTACTATATGGGATCTCGAATAACATCTCTATTCATATTTAATATGTCTAATAGAACAATATTACCAGTTAAGACCTACTATGACATACTGTGCAATGTATCACCATCATTACGCTCTAAAATTTCCTATATACCTCATGGAGTCCCTAATTATGTTAACTGTGACATTAAAAAGTTAGTTCCTAGGGACAAGATAACTGTAGCATTTATAGGGCTCATATCCTCTAGAAAGAATATTCCCGACCTTATAGAGGCATTAAACAAGGCTGGACAATTATTGGAATCCAAGATTGAATTGGTACTTATAGGGGCACCCCATCCATATTTATTTCACGAAGCATTTTCTTTAATCAGACAGATCAAAAAAAGCTACATACGTGTGAAGTATTTAGGCTATCTCAATACAAAAGAACTCCAGGAATATGTATCCAAACACGTAGACGTTATTGTCTTACCTTACAAACTTCCTACAGGAACTAGCGGAATAGCTCATATAGTTGCACCTGCAGCAACACCAATTGTCATGCCATCTTTTGAAGAGTACATTGAGTTATACAGGGATGGTTATGGACTAAAACTGTTTAATGCACATAGCATAAATATTTCTGTAGAACTCACTAAGGCGATATTTGAGATTCTTACAAATCCAATGAAATATGATGAGCTTTCGAAGAAGACTTCAACTTATGCTAGAACTCATGATGTGACTATAACATCTTCAATGTTATTGAAAGAAATCATTAGTTTATATAAGTGAAATATGAGAAATCACAGTATTCCTTAAGCATCTCAATATTTATAATATTAAAGATGAGTTCTGAAGTTGTGTACTCTCTTAATTCTTTAAGAAACTTGAATAGCGTAAAACTATGATAAATGATACTTTACTGCTTTTGCGAGTATTGGGTCCTAAGCCAATTTACACCACAAATATAGAGCTAATAAAAAACCTTCCTAAAGAAAAAGTTCATGAATTGTACCTACATGCTAGGATCAACAAAATTGGGTACACCTACTTAAGAGCTTTAGAAGTTTCTGGTATAATAAATCGCTATCCTGCGTTAGAAAATGAGCTCATAAAGCAGAAAAAACTCTTCGATAAGCATGTGCAGTCTATTAAGATTGTAAGTGATGTTCTTACTGATTTAGGTATAGGTCATGTTTTCATAAAGACTATTTATGATTTTCCAATATTACCTTCTGACATTGATGTCCTAATATACAACAAGCTATCAGTAAATCTCATAGAAACATTAAAGAGTAGAGGCTTTATATATTTCGATAAAGGACCTCATTTTATTTCTTTGTACAATACTCTTGTGGATCCGTCTATTCCACGTGATAAAATGAGTTATGATCTAGACATATACGATGAAATTTCTTTAAACTATTTGGTATATCTTGATAAAGAATACTGCTTCAACAATTTCAAGACAGATTCAAGTAATCAGGTAAAAGTTCCATTACCAGAATATGAATTACTTATACAGCTAAATCATTCCATTTTTGAGCATTTATATACTCTATTACATTTTTATACCTTTATTGGGCTATTACCAAATATAGACATTGTCAAACTAGAAAAATTAGCAAAAGTAACTCGATCAGAAAAAGTTCTTTCTTATGCATCTTCAATAACATTGTTTATTGTTAAGAATACAAACTTAACTATTGAAGAAAAGCAACTAAATGCATTAGAAAATCTTACAAACAAAGAATTGCTGATAAATATAAACAGAATTCCCTACCGTTTTACTCTAACTCAAATCTCTCAAGTCTTATCTGAGAAGGCTAAAAATTTCCATTACCTACGTCACATGCTTAGTTTCATGTTACTCCTTTTGTATCCTAAGCAGATTACTCACGTTGTAAACCAAGTTGTAGTACGAAGAACACGACAAACTTATTAAATGAGTTAGAGAGAGTCTTCAATGAAAATACGTAAAAATAAGAATTTTATATTACTTTTTGGTCCTGATGGAGCTGGCAAAACAACATTAGCCAAGACCTTAGCAAAAAATTTTGCTAAAAAGGATGTTAGAGTTAAAGTTTCATGGATGAGAGGTACGCACACATTGGCACTTGTCATGGCACGCTTTTTAAGTAGGTTCAACTCGCTTAAAGGGCAAGATAATCCCTATTTTCATATTCGTTCTCCAAGCCCAATAAAGCTCTGGCAACTCATCGAGTTTCTCTCTGTTATTCCGGTGATACTAGTTAAATACGAGGTGCCTAGACGCATAGGATATACAGTTATTGGTGAAAGAAGTTACATCGACTTCATTGTGTGGGTTGCTACAACAACTAATGATCCACTTTTTATTAGAAGCAAGTATGCAACAATTTTGCTTAAAATGGCTTCACGTGGTAAAAATTTTTATGTTACAGCCAAAACAAGTACTTTGTTAAAAAGAAGGTTTAACGAAATTGATAAAAATTTTCTGGAAAAGCAAATAAAGTATTACAAAATATTAAGTAAGATAATCAACGCTGTTGAAATAGATAGTACCCAAAAATCATTATACCAATGTTTATTAGAAGTTTATAGATGGATATGAAATATGCGGAAAAAATCCCATTGGTGTCTATAGTAATTCCAACCTATAATAGGAAAGAAAAACTAATTAGGCTTATAAACTCAATTTTACAAAGTGAATACCCTCAAGATAAGCTTGAGATAATAGTTGTTGATGATGCTTCAACAGATGGAACTTATGAAGAAATTAAAGCAAGATTTCAAGGAATAAAGATAATACGCAATGAAGAAAAACTGCTCACAGCAGGTTCCAGAAATGTTGGGATAAAAAATGCAAATGGAAGATATATCTTCTTAATTGATGACGATAATGTAGTTGACGAAAATTGCATTACAGAACTAGTTAAAGTAATGATAGACAACCCCCAAGTAGGTATTGTTGGACCAATTATGTATTACTATAAGCAACCAAATAGAATTTGGTGTGCAGGAATCAAAAAAAATATGACAACATCCCTTTTAACTGTTATAGGAAAAGATACGGTTGATAAAGGTCAATTTTCTGATAGGCTGATTGAATCTGAAGACTTTCCTAATGCCTTTATGGTTAAAAAAGAAGTTCTAGAAAAAGTTGGATTATTTAATGAACACAGCTTCCCCATTCAATACGAGGAAGCCGATTTGGGAGAAAGAGTAAGAAGAATGGGTTACAAAGTAGTTTGTAATCCTAAGGCAAAAATTTGGCATGATATACCCTTGCTTGATAAGGATAAAGCAAGTTTACATTATGTAAGTAGTAGCTCAAGAGCTTATTATGTTGCGCGAAATAGAATTATTTTTCATAAAAAGTACTCAAAGAGATTACAGTTCATAATTTATATTACAATATTCAACTGGATCGTTGCATTTTATTATCTAAAGATAATTTTGTTTAATCTCTCAAAGATGCCAAAGGACAGGATGAAAATAGCGAAGGCTTATATAAGAGGTATGATTGATGGAATAAAATTTAAATATGAAAATAGTTAATATGTTTAATAATAAATTAAACAATTATGATATTATAGTAATTTCACGGTACAATATGGGAAAAGGTGGTCTAGAGAATGTTGTAAGGGATCAGGTTATATCCTTTTTAAATTTAGGCTTAAAAGTTGCTATTGCTTTTAGAAAATTAAATAAGTATGAAAAGACCAATATGAAAATCGATACTATCACAATAGACGACCATTTAAGTAATTTATCTGTTATATCAGATATAATTTATGCTCCATTTCTTTATTTTTCTGTATCAAAAAGAAATGCGAAAATTATCTTAGATAACTTTGATTTTACAATTTTGTATGCAATGTTCCGATTTTCAAAAAAGAGGCCAATAATCGTAAAGGTTCATCATGGAACTCCTAACTACTTAGATTCCTATGAAGGATTAAAGGGTTTTTTTTCGCGAATTTATAAACTATTTCTTAAATTAATCCTAATTCTGTCTTCTAAAACTGTCGACATGCATATTGCAGTATCTCACAAAGTTAAGCAGGAACTTATCAAAGATTATCATGTTCCATCAGAAAGAATAGTTGTTATCCCTAATGGTATCGATATTGAAAAATTTAGGCCCAGAAATAAACTTTTTGCAAGAAAAAAATTAAATTTGCCTTTAAATAAAAAAATCGTTTTATTTGTAGGTCACGATTTGGAACGTAAAGGCTTTTATCTGGCACTAAAAATTGTAGAACTTTTAAAATATTTTATTCCAGACATTATGTTTATTGTTGTCACATCTCCAAAGAATACTAAAAAAATAGGAAAGTGGAAATGGATAAAAGTTGTGAATGAACTTCCACTTGACCAGTTATCCCTCCTATATAATTCATCGGATGTTCTGTTGTTTCCATCAAAATATGAGTCTTTTTGTTTAGTTGCTATTGAAGCCATAGCATCAGGTTGTCCTGCAGTAATATCTACTAATATAGGTGCATTAGATGACGTAAATGATGGGGAAGGCTATTTAATTGCAAATAATTTTTCTGAATATTTAAGATATTGTAAAGAAATTCTCACGAGTGAGGAATATAAAAAGAAGTTAATAGAGAAAGGAAGGCTTTTTATTACAACAAGATACAGTAATGTAGTTACACACCATCATTATGAAAATGTTATTTCATTATTGCTAAACTAAGGAAATAAAAATTACTCTATGATAATTCAGGTATGAGCATAGGAATAATATCTCCCCACTCATTATCCTTGAACAATGGAAGTTCTGTTTTAAGTTATAATATTTCTCAAGCATTAAGCAATAAAAATATGGATGTGAAACTAATAACTATCGATGTGTCCTCAGCAATAGATGAAATAAAACCAAATTTTTTACTTTACCTTTATGATGAAAGAAGCAGAAATACGCTTTTGGATCCAACAAAACTTTACATAATGGCTATGCGTGATTTTGAAATGATAAGTAACATAGACGTCATGCATATAATTGGTAACTATAACCCTTTTTTAGTCTCTTTTATTAGTCATAGGCTTAAAAAACCTGCGCTTATTCATGTCCATATAAGAGTGCATAGATCTATTGCAAAAGTATTTAGTCTTCTATCATTGTATAGGCAACTAAGGATTAATAAAGTTGTTGCCACTTCAATTAACATTGCTAGACAGATAAACGCAGATGATATAATACTTCCTCCAATAGATTGTCATACCTTTAAACCTAAAAGATCGATTAATACCATAAATGATGCGAGTATGCTTTATCTTGGGCCGTTCCAACGATTTGACATTCTAACTATGTTAAAAATAATGGTTATTCTTAAGCGAAATTTTAACGTTTATTCAAGCTTAACTATGATAAGTCGATTTTCCGAGGATAAAGAATTAATTCCTAAAATTCTTAGATTGGCAGCCAAATTTAACTTAGAAGGACAGGTAAAAGCCTTTGTAAAGATTCTTTCTTTGCAAGAAAAGATAAATCTTCTAAATGAATCTACATTTTATGTAGGATTACTAAAGCATAATAAGAACTTTCCTTTCGTTGAACCTCCCATTAGTATACTCGAGGCCTTATCCATGGGAAAACCAGTGATCAGCTACGATAACATAGGACTTAATTCTCTTCCTAATGATAAGTCAATTATAGTTTTAAATTCCGGAGCTGTAAATATTAAGCAAGCTGCCAGAATTATAGCAGACAAAATTAACTTGTTGGATCAACTTTCACTAAGTGCTAGGAAGTTAGCTTTAAAAAACTTTTCATATGAGGTTATTTCTGATAAGTTAATTAAAATTTATAACAAATTATTAAATAATTTAAGTGATTAAATTGAGGATACTTTTAATAAGTAATACAAAGAATATAAGAAGAGGAACTGGCGTAGCGAGATTTACATTACACATGTATGAAGGATTAAAGAAACTAGGTATAGATACTGAGCTTCTTGTTTCAGAACCTTATGACATACCTTTTGGTAAACTTATTAATCATTCACTAATTTTACCAGCAAAAATTATTAAATCTATACCGAACTATACTTGCTTACACTTCTTGACACCTGCGGCTGCCATTTATTCTTCTTTCTTTAATAGAATAAGACCTTGTATTGTCACTTTTCATGAACTATCCTTCTTATCACATGAGACGCATGGTTTTCATTACTACACATTTTTTGCACCTTTATGGTATAAGCTAGCTACCAAAGCATCTAGAATAATAGTTCCAACTATGCAGACAAGAGACGATCTAGTAAAGTACTTAAAAATTTCTTCCTCCAAAATAACTGTAATTAACTATGCCATAAGTGATTATCTTAAACCTCTAGAAGATCCATTTAAAAGACTAGAAGGGAAAGAAGAATACAATATAGGATATCTTGGCACGCTCGGAAGAAAGAAAAGAGTCGATTATGCTATAAAAGCTTTTTATATCTTCAGAAAAAAATATCCGAACGTTAAAGCTAAATTTTTAATATGCGGAAGAAAAGATATGGAGTATCAGAAATTAAAAACTCTTGTAAAAACATTAAAACTCGAAAAGGAAGTTATTTTCCTTGGATTTGTCAAGAGTGAATTAGATGCATACAATCTTTTTGACATCTTCGTATTTCCTAGCGAATGGGAAGGACTTGGTTATCCAATACTAGAAGCTCAAAAGTGTGGAACTCCTGTAGTAATACGTGCATTAGCACGTATACCGCTAGAATCTAGATTATATGCGGTAAAAGCATATTCTACTGAAGACATGGCCGATAAGATATATCTTTTATTAACAGATATAAATTATAGAAATAAAATTGTACAGGCAGGATTAGAATATGCTAATAAATTTACAGTTGAGCGTATGGCTATGGAGTATATTAAGGCATACGAAAGTGCATACTAGAAAATGCCTAATAATAAGGGCCTAATTAATATTCTGGTTTTATATGCCTTATCTACTATCATGGTGACTGGTAGTCTTTTAGTTAGTTATTATAACATACCCTTTTTAGTAATACTTGGATTATTTGCTATCCCTCCCTATATGATCTTTATTTACAAAGAAAAAAGATTTCATACTATAGCTATTGTTGTACTAGCGATCAATGTAGCATTGCTTATACCGTTGCGTGGCGTCTTGGTTTCAGGAGATTTTAACATAGAGTTTAATAGCGGAAAAATTACAGTTTCTCATGGAGTCTATATGCCAAATTTTTCGCCCCCTCATAGCGCTGTGGCTGTGAATTCTTTATTTAATCCTGTACTTTCAATAATCACAGGAGTAGATATATTACAGATTTTTAGATTTTCAGCAATTATTCCTGTCTTCTTGTTAAGTATAGCATCGCTCCTCTTCTATAGAATCCTTCTTAAAGAGGAATCCATTGTTTCGGCGATTTTTCTTATAACACAATTTTATATTATTGAAGGATGTGAATGGCCAGCAAGATACTTGTATAGCTTAGCTTTACTATTATTATTAGTTTATGAATTTGTTATGAATAGAAAAACAGTGGTGCTTTTTTCAATAGGAGTAGCAATATACTACTATGCAATGGGATATTTATCAGTAATTTTTATTATTTTGTTTATATTTATCCTAGTAATGATCTACAAATATATTAAAGTGAATGAAAGTATAAGAAGAGAAAAATTCATAGTGTATGGCGCTATCTTAGCTATTATTATATTTTTATCTACATTCTTGTGGTATTTTCAAAAAGGTAGTGTTCTTTCTTTAACATGGCATATAAATATAATTATTCGTTTTTTAAGTGAATTTTTTAAAGGAATAAAAGCCGAGCAGCTTGGGCCTATCGAGAGAAGGGCGGTTTACACTACATATTTAAGTGATTACTTGACATATGGAAGCATTCTTCTATTGCTTTTCATTTCAGGCTTAGGTACTGCTTATATGCTCACCGAGCTGATAAAAAGAAAAACAGGAAACGAAAGCAGTAAAGCGTTGGCGCAGGTTTTCATTTTAGCATCTTGGATCATGTTTGTGTTATTTTCGGTTCCATTAATGGCTGGTTCTCTTGGAATATCAAGAATTTACGAAGTTTCTTTCACGTTCTTTGCTGCGATGATACCAATAGGATTAAGCAGAATCGTCCGAGTACTTCTAAAAGTTTTTAAGCATAAATACCTGTATCTGGTAATCACAGGTACGTTATTACTATTAAGTGTTATGGCTAATACTAAAGCATTCTACTTTATTTTTAACGCGGAACCACTTTCTATAATGTTTACTAAAAGTGGTACTCAAGACATGATTTGGCGTGTAAGTGAGGCAGAGACTGAAGCAGGGCTTTTTCTCATGAAGTACAAAGCAGATCCTTACCCGATCTATGGAGACGCTTATTCCTTAAGAAGACCCTCTCTCTTTTGGAACGGCTCTTCCGCCGAAGCGTACTACTCGCTGTTTCTAGTTCTGTCTGCTGAAGGCTTCTATGATGGGTACGTGTTTTTAGATAGGTATAATCTCTTTAGTGGAGAGTTCCTTAGCTATGGAGAAGCGTGGACTTTTACTCCTTTAAAACTCAGTTTATCTAGTAGCAATAAAATCTACTCAGATAATAACGATTCTGAGATATATTTTGTAAGAGGTTTTATAAGAGGGAGTTGAACTATGAAGCTGAGGATAGCCGCTTTTCACGCGTTTTTGAATGTAGAAGCAGGAGCTATGAGCGCTTTTATAAGTATGATGAAATATCTTAAAAGAGAAGGCATAGAACTCGAAGTGTTCTCCCTTAGCATTAGTGATGAAATT
>Ga0080004_1111744_pt1 | contig 11314 bp, 13 predicted proteins | sample WasSprMetagenome_FD_69207 | JGI IMG/M metagenome (GOLD analysis project Ga0080004, IMG submission 69207) | Sulfidic aquatic microbial communities from Washburn Spring, Yellowstone National Park, USA - WS (SPADES assembly) (version 2) | ecosystem: Environmental > Aquatic > Thermal springs > Hot...
CACACACACATTGTAAAAACAAAAATAAAAAAAATTAAACGAAAAACGTTAAAGAAAAAGATAAAAAAAGTAGTTAAAGAAAAGAAAAAATAGAAGAATTCGAAAAAAATTAAAAACTTGTTCAAAAATAAATAACCTAATATATATATAAGGAGTGACTAAACGTTAACTTTTTATATCTGACCCTATTTAAACTTCGACTGTGGTTATCGGTTGTCAGTCGTCGTTGCTGACGTTCCTGCGCATTTCGGCGATTAAGCGAAAGGTATTTATACAACATCTTTTGACAAACCGGCTTGCGGCATTTGCGTCTTGCCCGTCTCAGCCGTTAAGCTTAAATCCTTTGTCTGTAAACTATACTGTGGCGTGAGAGAATGGCTAGAAGTAAGGGGACAAACAGCGCTATGCCCCTTAAGTACGCCTCTAAGGTTTCTAGGTCTATAGCGGGCATAGTCGGCGACAGGTACGCCGAGGCTATAGCGTTTGCCGGTATAGGCAAGTGGGCAGAGAACACGCCATTCCTTGAGGTCGCTAAGGAGACCTATAAGGATATAGCGCATATAATTACCGGTAACGATAACCTGGATAAGGCTGCTACCAGGAGGTACCTTTCACTTGCTACTGCTCTGGCTGCTCAGTTCTGGACGTTCTACAACAAGTATGATGATGGTATACCTGAGGATAGGCTTAACGACGTTGCCGTAGTCTTTGCCTATAACCCTAAGATGAGGCTTAACCTTGATACTGCGCAGGAGATAGTAAAACTATTTAACGACGCGTTTAAGAGAGTAACAGCGGCTAGAGGAGGGTGATAGGTGATGGCAAGGAGAACTATACAGGGGCCTTTTAGCGACCTTAAGATGTATGCTGTCTATAAGGCTAGGTTCTCTAAGTACTACGAGGACGAGGCTCTCGGCGCTGCGATGGCTGCCCTTGCGCTTGGCGAGAGGAACGGCAAGTACGGCAAGTACCGCTCTGCCAGGAGCGCAGCGACGCCTTACGCTAAGGACGCCGCTCTCTACGGGCCTCTGGCCGGCCAGGTGCAGACCGCTGTTATGAACCTCATAAAGATGGGTATACCTGAGGGCGCAGAGAAGTGCGAGTACATCACCAGCTACGCCAGGTCTAAGGGTCTCTTCGACGTCATGTTTGGTGAGGGTGGGGTGTACGAGACTGCCGGCGATGCGCTGCTGGCTTACTTCGGTTGCACACCAACTAGTGTGGTTCCGACCTATAACTTAAAGCCGATGCAGCCTCCGCCTGAGACCAATAAGTAAGCTAAAAAACACAATTTAACCTAAACTCTATTATTACTTCTTCTCTTTTTTCGGTGCTCTTGGAGGCTTGAACATTATATCTATAAGTATATCCGATACCATGCCTAGCTCCAGGGCTGCGTCCAGCAGTATCTCCTTAACCTTCTTAGCTATATCCAGGTAGAGCCCTGACTGCGTTAAGTCCCTTATCAGCTCCCCCTGTATCTTGCCTATCATGTCCCTGGCCTTTGTCTGGTCGTCCGGCGGCAGGCCGCTCACGTCGAGCGCTCCTAGCTTAACGAACTCACGGCCTGCCGTGTCCTTCATTCTGTCTGCTGCTACCGTCGCCTTGTTTGCGTAAAGTAGGGCCCTGCCGATTGCGCTCTGGAATCCTCTTGGGAACCCCAGCCTCCTGGCCTTGTCCAAGTCCTCCGGGTTGAAGAGCTGCATTTCCATTTCTGTTACCCAGTCCACGTACTCATTTAGCTGGGATGCCGAGCACGGCTTGTCGGGCATCGTTGATATGCCCATCCTCTTGCAGAATATGTCCCTTGTGCCCTTTATGAAGTCCTCCAGTATAGAGGCTAGTGTAGGTGAGATGTTAGCGAACTGCAGAGTAAGCTGTGTAGGGTATATGTAGGATATCAGGTCATACATTTTCCTAAACAGTATGTAGTTCCAGGTCTTGTCTGCGTACTTGTCCATAGACTTTACTAGGGCCTCGAGAGAGTTCAACATCTGCTGCAGGGTCTTGTAGTACTCGTTTTCGAACTTCTCTATAGATATCGTTACCTTGTCCAGTATGTCGGCAAGCTGCTGTAGCGACGTTATCTTAATCGGCACTACTGCCTTCTTTTTCTTTACCTTGTACTTTGTCTTCCTTGGCACCTCCCCTCACCTTCTCTAACGACCTCTTAAGCCTCTCCTCGTCCGGCTTGCTGTTGAGCTCCATGAGGTCGTCCGGGGCCAGCTCTGGCTGCTGGCTGCCGAGCCTCTGCTGCAGTACCATCTGCGCTAGCGCCAGCTCAGGGTGTCTGAGCATCTCGGGCGTCATGGTCGTTGTCGAGAACTGTGAGACCGTCTGCGATACGGCCTTCATTGCCTTGTCGTTGAACTCTTTCCAGGCGGCTAGGAGCGCTGTAAGGTTAAGTATATCTGCAGGGTTAGGGGCTACCTCCGCTATGACCTCCATAGGGCTTAAGTCCTCCTTGTTTACCTTATGGTAGAACCACATGGATATTATGTTAATAAAGCGACGTATGTCCTCAGCCGTTACCCCCAGCTTATTTAGTATCTCTCCTATCTCGTCTTTTTCGCTGTCGTTACCGCTCACCTGCTGCTCACCTCCTGCTTTAGCTTCTGCACCTCCTTGGGCGTCGTGCCTGTCCATGCGTGGAGCTGCAGCACGGCGTTCTCCTTGTCGTAGTAGAAGTAGTACGACGTCCTGCCCCGTATATATGGCTCTAGGAGCTTCTTTATATATAGCGCTATGCTGTCGAGGTCTATCGTTATGTAGCCCTCGTTATCCTTAGGCAGCTCGACGTAAGTCCTTATCCCCTTGCGTCTGAACTTGTCCTGCAGCTCTTTAGCTACCCTGTCCCTCTCCTCCTTAGGCTGCGGTACGGCTGCGTACTCCGGTATATTTATGTGGAAAACGATTGTCCTGTTCTCCTGGTCGTAGTAGGGCTCTACCCACTTCTCCTTGTTCTCTTTCATTAGGTACTCTCCCGTCTTCTCGACATCAACCAATATTATGCCGTAGTTGTCTCTTACCTTCTCCAGCTGTCCGTAGACACCTTTCTTGGCAAGCTCTCTGAGTGCTCTGATTAGGTTGGGGTTATGAGTGATATCCCTGAACGACACGGGCCTCGCCTTTTAAGTATAGATGTAAGCGAACTCTTAACGTTTTCGTAAAGCCCTTGCACCTATCTTTAAGTATTTTCCTTTACCTGTTAACTCCTGAGGCGTGAGGTGAGTAGGGTATGAGCTCTCCGGCAACGACCGTGGGGAACGTGGCGTCTGACTTTGCGAACGCCCTGTTGAGCATATTCGACGCTCTGGCTCAGGCAATCCAGACGTATGCGCCTACGCTGATTGAGGTAGCGATAGCCGTCGGCCTCGTCAGCGGCCTCGGTTACGCACTCAGCAGGGTGCCTATGGTCAGGAGGCTCCTGGGCTGGTTTGGGCTGTGAAGCCCCGGCCTGGGAGCTAGAACCGCAAACTATTTTAATTTCTTTTTCTCCTTTTATTAAACGGTTGGGGCAGGACTAGGTGCTGCCCCTGCCGTCCCCTCCCGTCCCTGAGGCCTCCCGGCGCCGTCGTGCGCCGGGCCTGATTAGATTATAGAGCGCTATTCCTACTAGCGAGAGCTCTAGTGCTGCAAACGCTGCTGTATATATCGTATAAGGAGGGTCTACAGCACGTATTATTATTGCTACTAGCGTAGATAGGATAAGGTATATGGCCTTCTCGTCAGCGCTGAGCCTCGCCTCCAACCTGGACACTCTCTTGTCCAGCTCATCTAACTGCTTCTGCATCCTTAACCCCATATGCTGTACGCCTTAAGGTGGTTATATTTTTAGCTAGCGGCCTGTACTAATATGCTATAAAAGTGAGAACAAAAAGGGTGCATAAAAAATTTAATGCGTTTATGGTTTAATGTTACTGGGTCTTCTTTTCGGCCTGGGAGGCAGGCTTACCTATGACCTTGTCCGTTATGTCCATTCCCTGTTCGGCCGCTATTGCTAACGTTACCATGTTCTGTATTGACTGGACGGCTATGGTGTTGGTGTCTACCATCTGCTTGCCCAGGTTCTCCATGTGCTTATTGTGGAAGTAGTCCATAATGAGGTAGGCGCCTATCGCTACGCCGAATATCGTTAGAAAGACCTCTAAAACGTTAGCTAGGCCTGCTGACGCTACAGCTGAGACAACCTCGGTTCCGTTGAATATGCCGAACATAGTCCTCACCGCTTACTCTATGTGTCGTTAAAAGTTAAATGTTTTACTTTTCCTAGTAATTGCTGACTTATGCCTCCTTTTGTGTGCGTTTAATGAAACCTTTTTAATCTTTAAGCACCTTTTTCTCCCTGGTGCTCCGGCTATGGTACTTCCGCACAGGACTGAGGCCTTTACAGCGTTCAAGTCTAACCCTAGCTCAGATATCTGCGTTTTAACCGGCCTTCCTAGGTCTCACACTATAGTCGGTGACATGGTTGCTGATGCCCTTAACGCAAGGCGCTGTCGTGTTGTGTTCGACTGCGCTAAGTGTAGGAGGGTCATATACTTGGACAACCTTCACCAGGGCGTCAGGCCGGTTATATCTTCGCTGGGCCCTCAGAACGTCATCTTTTACGCTGTGGCTGAGGGCCCGTCTACTATACGCCTTGATAACGTCTTTGACGCAATCTATGGCAAGCTCAGGGCAGTCGTGTCCCCCTCTAAGTTTGCTGCCGGCTTTATACAGGATACCTTAGCCAGGTGGGGCGTCAAGAACGTGGACGTCATACCTCACGGCATAGTTGTACCTCCCTCCTGGTCTCCGCAGGACAAGAAGCGGGGCATGTACTACAGGGCCTACTATATGAAGCGCAAGTACCCCGGCTACGGCGTTCGGGCCCTCGTTGAGTTCATGGGGCGTCACCCTGACTACCCTATAGACGTTGTCGTGCCCGGTGCCCCTGGGGACTACACGTACCTCAGCGGCCTTATACCGGGTATCAAGTTTGAGGACTTCATACCCTATGACGTTGTTCGTAAGTACTATGACGTGCATCGCTTCTGGCTGAACCTTGCGGATAACGAGGGCTTCGGCATGCAGCCCCTCGAGGCTATGGCGGCCGGGGAGGTCGTTATAACGTCGCTCTACCCTGCTATAACCGAGTACCTCCCCCTAGAGTCTAACTTCTGGGTAAGGACTTACGACACCTGGGATGAGCCCTATATATACCTTAACATAAGGCACTACGTCTATGACTCTAACGAGTTCCTAGAGGCCATGGAGAGGGCTATAGAGACGCCTGTAGACGTCCTTCAGTCCTACGCTGAGGTTAACAGGAAAAGGGCTGAGGAGTATGAGTACCACAAGGTCTACGCTAAGTTCGCCGAGTACTTTTAAGGTTAGGGCCCTCAGGCTGTTAGGGTTACCGTCAGCGACGCATTCATAAACAGTACCAGGGTCTGGCCCGGCACTACCTTTATGCCGGGCACTATGTAAACCGATGCGTGTATAAAGTACGGGTTTCCTGAGCCGTCTGTAGCTAGGAGCCATAGCTGCGGCAGCGTAACTACAATAGGTGACGTCGGGCTGAACACAGCGCACCTGTAGCCTGACGGGCACGGGCTCGGCAGCGGCGTCGCTATGTAGCTGCTTAACGTTATACCTAGAGGCAGCGATATTGATGGCGCCGGGCTCGGCATCATATACGTTAGGGTCGGCGACTGGTTCAGCGTGGCTAAAAAGGTCCAGGTAACGTTAGGCGATAAGGTTTGGTTTCTGCTATATAATATGTCTTGAAACGGTATTAGAGCTGCTGTGTAGCTAAACGGCGTACCGCCTGTTATCTCATAGGGGTAGTCTATAGACCAGGGTCCGTATGTCGTACATCCCTCGGGCGAGCACACCATAGCCCCGAAGTTAAGCGTTAAGTCCATCTCTGTCGCTCCCTGTTGTAGGTAGCTGTGCGTAGAACCTTTTAACCTTAGCCGGTTTTTTAAACCTGGAGGCAGCAGTAAGTTGAGCTCACTATCCAGCGATATTGAGAGCGTCTTCAATGATGTCATCGGTGCGTTTAACAAAATTGGTCAAACCTTAGGGCAAATACCTTCAACGGTTACTAGCTCGGTTACTGGCTTCTTCGGCCAGCTCGGCTCTGCCATCTACGGCGCCTTTACCGCCTTCGGCACGCTGCTTAAGAGGGCGTGGGATAACTTTGTTGATGCCATCGAGTCCATCGGTAAGTGGTTCTATGATGCGTTCAAAGATATATCTAACTTCTTCAAGAACCTCTGGAGCGACCTCGTTCACTTTATTACCTGGCTGGGTAAGGAGATATGGGATGCGCTTCAGAAGTTCTTCAGGTGGGTAGTTGAAGCGTTCAATGTAATATCTAACTTTATCGTAAGTCACTTAAACCAGGCGTTTGGCTCAATCGACGCAGCCCTCTACGGCATGTGGTGTAACTTCAGGAATAAGATTTATGATATAGTTATGGCTAACGTCACGGAGGTTATGGTTTATAAGAGCATAGAGTCGGCTGCAGAGGGTAAGATACCGCTCAGGGGCTTAAAGGACTGGTTCTCGCTCGCAGTTAGAATGATGGGTGCTCCCCTGCTCGGCTACGGGGCGGCCGCTATAATTAACTCCGTGCTGCCAGGGTGTACGACTAAGACTAAGAGCCTTATAGGACAGTTTGTAGTGCCGTCGCTCAGCGTCAGCTCTGCCGTTACCCCAGCCCCTGTTACGACTACTACCGGCGTCGGCTCACAGCAGCTCAGCCGTCCGCTCACCGTGTCGTACTCGTTCACCTATAACATTGGTCAGCTGCCGTCTGTGAGTGAGAGCTATACTGTGAAGTACCTGCTAACGCTGCAGACTAACCAGCTTACGGTATACGGGCCCTTTCGCCTAAGCGCTACTGTAAGGCTCGGCGTGTACGCCAGCGTAGCGATACAGGGCCTGCCGTCTATAAGCGGTACAGCCAGCCTAGGAACCTCGGTAACCTATACCGTGTACTTCGGCGTTCCGGTCTCCGGCTCCGCCGGCCTTGACACCTTGCTGTCGTACTCGGTTGCCGCTGGCAGCTCTAGCGCCAGCGCAGAGCCTTTAGGTGTCTCAGCGTCGTACTCCGTATTAGCACCCCAGAGCGTCTCTGGCTCCGTCGGCCTCGGCGTCAGCCTATCATATATGACTTACTTCGGCGTCCCCGTCCAGGGCTCCGTCTCACTCGGCGCCTCTGCTACGTACTCGGTTTCTGCCTCCGGTTCGGCTTCTGACTCCCCCTCGCTGGGCTCCTCGTTAACCTACTCGGTAGCTGAGCCCGGTACTGCCTCGGGTACAAATGAGCTCGGCGTCTCGTTAACGTATTCAATAGTCGAGTCCGGCGTTGTCCCGGGCTCGGTTCAGCTAGGTGTATCGGTAAGCTACTCTGTTGGCGGCTATACGTCAACCTCCGGGACAAGCGGGCTCAGCGTCTCGGTAAGCTATACTACCTCTGCCCCGGCCTCAGCCTCAGCTTCAGCATCCCTGAGCGTCTCGTTAAGCTACTCGACTGCCGGCTCTGTAAGTTCAAGTAATACCTTAACGCAGGACGTCTCGGTAAGCTACAGCGTCGCAGGCTCGGCCTCAACCTCAGGGGCAAGCGAGCTCGGCGTCTCGGTGACGTACTCCCTATTAGTCCCGGCCTCAACCTCAGGGACAAGCGAGCTCGGCGTTACGGTCAGCTACTCGACTGCCGCTCCCGGCTCGTCCTCCGGCTCAAGCGAGCTGAGCACGTCGGTGACGTACAGCGTGGCCAACCCACCTCCTGCCCAGGCTACAAGCGCCTCTGTCGCCGTGGGCGTCAGCGGGCAGGCCGTGGACCCCGCTACTGCTGCCCTCAGCCTGTCCACGCCTGACGCAGCCTCCTACCTCTACAGCATAGGCCCTACCCCTGCTGCCCAGGCGCTTATGTCCATAGTCGCTAGGGGAAGCCCCAGCCCTGCCTACGACCTTATCCAGGGCCTGTTAAGCGCTTACGGCGTCGATTACGTTCAGAGCGTCCTTTACGCTGCCGCTAACCTCTACTACTTCTCCCCTATGATAACGCTGTTCACGTTTAATCAGCCTGCTGTTTCAAGCACTGGAGGCGCCTATAGCGCTATTAGTCTTCCTACCTTTGCCTCAAGCGTAACAGGTAACTTTAACCCTGGCGCCTGTATAAGGTGTACGCCTGTAATTGTAGCTAACAGCGTCGCTATATCTAACTATTTAGCTTATACCTTTAACAACGGCGGCACTGGAGGCAACCCTGGCTGTAACGACGGCGGCCCCGGCGCACAGGGCATAGTGCTTATAACTAACTCTATTACTACGCCTGCTACCCTTACGGCTAACGGCTTCCCTAACGTAAGCCCGTGCTCTGGCTCCTGGAGCGGTTCAGCTACTGGAGTTCCTGAGTACGATAATACTTCTACGCCATCTGTTCCTTTGAGCGTTTACCTTAATTATGCCGGTGGCTACTGGTGGCTATCACCATACACGCCTCCTAGGGCCGGAAGCGGTATCTGCTGTGGTGCTGGCTGTTCGTTTATAGGTGCTGGCGGTGCCGGCGCCGGAAGCATTAACTGCGGTTATGGTTATGGCGGCTGGTACTTCTATAACAGCTCCGGTACCTGTTACGTCAGTCCTGGGAACAACTATTTGGTCGCTACCCCGTACCTGATGTTCACGGACTCACAGAGTATGGCGGTTACGTTGATGCAGGCCGTCAGCGACCTCTGGCTTATGTACGTCCTTAACGTTACCCCAAGCTCCATAGCGCCTATGCCCGTAGTAGGAGGCGGCGCTGGGGGTGGGGGTTCAGATACTGGAGCAGGGGGTGGAGCCGGCTCGGCCGGCGAGGTAATAGTGTTAGCCTATAACTACCAGCCCCTAACTATTAACGCTAACGGCGGTAACGCCATATGCGGCTCTGCTATCGCAGGCGGCGGCGGCGGTGCCGGCGGCTACGTAGTAGTCATGTACCCGTCCGCGTCGAGCGCCCCCAGCGTCTCGGCAAGTGTAAACGGCGGCTCGACGTGTACCGCTAACGCTTCAAACTGTAGTGTGACGGCAACTGCTGCCAGCTCTGGTGTCAGCCTGGTTACGCCTGTAGCCTGGTCTGCGCCTCCGTACATCACTCCCGTTACCATAAGCTTTACATAAGCTATTTAGCCCAGCCTTGCTCCTATACTGCCGGGAGAGGTCATAGTATGTCTATACCTTTAACCCTAAGCGGTATGACGGTAAAGCTTAAGGTAACTCTTGTGCTGCCTGATGGCACTAAGGTTGTAGTCCTTGAAACACCTTATAGAGACCCATTCACTCAGAACTACGTCTTCTTCCTTGACGGCCTCCTTAGCTGGCCTGCCTGGTCAGGGGCAGGCGGCGTCCCTATGACAAACGCTAAGAACGTCGGGCGCTACTTCTGGAGCCCAGGGGCTCTCTTCGCCTCGCCCCTTGCTAGCCTCTGCGTCGTGAACTGCCCTAACACTAACCTGCTCTCCGGCACATACGCAGTTACCGTTCCCGGCTTCTGGCTCTACTCAACCCCGTTTACCTCACCGGTGAACTGGGCCGGTGACTACTACAGCTACCTTATCTCTTCGTTAACCTATAAGACACCTACTATATCCCCTAACGCCGGTAATATACCTCCTACTCCGTTTGGCGGTACTGCGTCGTTTACGATAAACCAGCTTATTACTAATCCCACGTCCAGCACGATTAACGTTTACTCTGCCGCTCTGGTTACGGCTATCTATAATGCCGGCAACTCCTCGCCTGACCTCTTCGACATAGCATATTTTAACTTCCCGTCGGCTATAGCTCTCTCCCCTGCTGTAGGCATGATTATTACGGCTACGTTCAGCTTGCCGACGTAAAGGCTAATAAGTCTCCCTCAGACAGAAGAGATAGGGTAGAGCTATATGTCGCTTACCGTGCTCAGGCCGGGACACCTTAAGGCCCACGTTAAGGTTACCGTGACTAACCCTGACGGCACAGTAGCTAAGGTTGTCGAAGGGGACTACGAGGACCCATTTACGACGGACTTCGACGCAATGTTCTACGGCCTCTTCACGTTCCCGATTCAGACACAGGGAGGCGTGGCCGTCCACGACGTCGCCGGCAACATTATCTACCTCTACAGTCCAGGCTCCAACATTTACGCTACCCCGTACGCAGGCTGGTGCTTCGTGAACTGCCCCGGCGCGTCGAACGCCGCAAGCGTTTACAAGGGCATAGGCCCAGGCATATGGCTTTACAGCAGCCCGTTCTCGCCTAACAACTACGTTTGGGGTAACTTTGCTAATCTCATTACACCCATAACCTACTACTCGCCTACCACGACGCCCGGCGCAAACTCCGTTCCGATCGCTACCTACGGAGGTACTGCGACGTTTACTATCTCGCAGCAGATGACAAACACGTCGGGCAGCACGCTCACGGTTACCAGCTTCGCTGTCGTTGTGGCCGTTTACTCAATCTACGGCGGCGCGCTTTACTTGACACCATCGCTGGTCGGCATAAACTACTTTGACCTCAGCTCAGCTATAACCTGGTCTCCGGCTGCCGGCATGACGGTAACGGTAACGTATCAGATACCTAACTGATAGAAAAAGTTTAATAACTGCCTCCTTTTTCTCTACAGCTAGGGGTTCGTGTGTCCCTTATATCGGTCATAGCTACGGCCTACAGGAGGCGCCAGTACCTGTATAACGCCTTGCTCAGCGTTAAGGCCCAGACGCTCCCTAGGGACAAGTATGAAGTCATAGTAGTTAAGGACTTTGAGGACCCTAAGGTGGACGGCCTTATAAAGGAGATGGGCTGGGTGAGCGTCTTCAGCGAGGAGGAGTACCAGGGGCGCATGTACCTTAACGGCCTTAAGGAGGCCAGCGGGGATATTATAGCCTTCCTTGACGACGACGACACGTATGCACCTAACAGGCTCGAGTACGTCTATAACGTCTTTGAGCGTAACCCTGACGTCGGCTACCTTCAGCACTCCTACAGGCTTGTCGACACCGGCTATAGGGATGTACCCGGGCTTGCAGGGGAGGCGCCAAGGAACCTGGTCCCTCAGAGCGAGCTTAAGCTGACGTGGGAAGAGATAAGCCGGTACAGGGAATACGGCTACCCTGACCCTATACTTTATATATTCGGGAGCTTCAGGCTCTACCCTGACAGGAACGGGACGGCTACGGCCGTTAGGAGGGAACTCCTTGACAGGCGCCTGAACCTCCTTGGTAAGCTGCCTGTCGTTATTGACGGCTTTCTCTTCGCCTCCGCTATAGCTGATAAGTCCTCCATGTTTTTCAGC
>Ga0080004_1133134_pt1 | contig 11313 bp, 9 predicted proteins | sample WasSprMetagenome_FD_69207 | JGI IMG/M metagenome (GOLD analysis project Ga0080004, IMG submission 69207) | Sulfidic aquatic microbial communities from Washburn Spring, Yellowstone National Park, USA - WS (SPADES assembly) (version 2) | ecosystem: Environmental > Aquatic > Thermal springs > Hot...
AAACTGTCGAGAAGTATAGCATGGGCGTCGAGACCATCCCAACATCCAGCACGGCGCACCCAGCTCTGGTTAAGCCCCTTGCTAAACCCCTCACAAGCACTTCTCCACCTATCCTAACATCCCTGCCAACAACAACTCTACCACGATTACCGAGAAATGTCCCATAGGCTAGGCCAATAAGCTCTGCGACCTCCTCATCCAGATCCTGTCCATAGACTCCCCTAATGTCATAGGCCCTGAATATATGCGGCTTCACGGAAATCATAATTATCACCACCAAGAGTTACTCAGTCCAACTTTAAGTATATTCCTCGTCCATTTTCTCTTTATTGCCTCGATAGTGTCCAAATAAGGCTTTAAATACTCTCTAGGAGTAACTACTTTTACTCGCGAGGTTGCTTCTCTATGATCTTCAACTCCCAGTATAAAGGAGTCACGAGTCCATGTATGGCTTAGACGAATTGGAGCGTTAATTATGCCTTTAAACTCACGAGGAAAGCATGAGTATACACGGTGGGGCTTTAAAACATTAAAACATTAATAGAAATAGATAAATAGGATATTTGATGCTGCCTCACATTTTACTTGCAGAGTATACAAAAGCATAAATAAAAGAGGAAGGCAAAATAGTCGAGCATGCTCATAAGCAACAAATATTATAAAAAGGAATTTACAGTCACAAATAATAAGGAGAGTATTAGATATGCAGTATATGGTGTTGGATCGATTGGTTCTCTTATTGCTAAATATGGGTTAGAGAGAAACTGGATGGAACTTGTAGGGGCATTTGATATAGATCCATTAAAAGTTGGTAAAGATATTGGTGAAATCATTGGATTGCATGAAAAGATTGGCATCATCATTGAGAAGCCAGATTTAGATTCTTTAAAGGCCGCCAAACCCGACATCGTTTTCCACACCACTGGAAGTTTCTTGGACAAAGTGTATGAACAGATCTTGAATTCTGTGAGAGTTGGCGCCGATGTGATCTCTACTTGTGAAACGCTTTCCTATCCTTATTACAAATATCCGGAATTGGCAAATAGGCTTGACGAGCAGGCTAAGAAATATGGCTCAACAATTCTCGGTGTAGGTGTAAACCCAGGCTTCTTATTAGATCTTCTTCCAGCCATTATGACCACACCCTGTATAAAGGTAAATAAAATCGTGGCTAGAAGAATTGTGGATGCTTCAAAGAGGAGAGAATCTTTTATAAAAAAGATTGGCATAGGATTGGATCAGATAACGTTTAATGAGAAGATTAAAAAGGGTGAACTTACAGGTCATGTAGGATACATGGAATCTGTTTTTCTAATAGCAGACGCATTAAGATTAAGATTAGATAAAGTTTATGAAGAACAGGAACCAATCATAGCTGAAAAAGAAATAAAAATAAAGGATACTATCATCCAATCTGGTAGAGTTAAAGGCATTAAAGGATACGGTATTGGATTTAAAGACGATAAAGAGTTGATAAGAATAGAATTCGTTGCCTCTATCTGTATTGAGGAAGAGTTTGAAGAAATAATAGTAGAGGGGACCCCGAGAATTATGTGGAAAAGCATAGGCGGAACGCCCGGAGACATAGCTACAGTAGCTGTTGCACTAAATTATGCTCCCATAGTTCTAGAAGCAAACCCTGGATTGACCATTATCACAAAATTAAGACCACCATCATATAAAAACGCATTCTCCTACTGAACTCATTTGAAAAGAATGCCGAGAGGAGGCTAAAACAATTGTATGCTGGAATCTTGGCGGGAGCTTGGACTGGTATGGAGGGGTCTAGACCCATTTCTCTTCCTATATCCAAGCGAATTATCGTGCCACTCTATCCAAAATTTTAAAATATAAAAGTATAGAATTAACAGGTATGGCTCCTTAGCTTGGTAGGCAAAAGTTAAATATAAGAGAGCCCATTTAAATTAGGGCATATATGAAAGAGAAAATTCTAACGATTAATGCTTTAAATGCTGGATATGGAAAAATACAGGTTCTTTATGATGTTTCTTTAGACATTGAGCGAAACTCGATAACAGCTATTGTTGGACCCAATGGCAGCGGTAAGTCTACACTATTAAAAACAATCGTTCACTTAACCGATATATATTCTGGATCAATAGTATATGATGGGATGGATATTACCAAGCTTGAAACACATGAAATCATAAAACTCGGAATTGCCTATATACCACAAATTGAAAATGTTTTTTCGCGTCTTACCGTTAAAGAGAACCTAGCTTTAGCAGGATATTTTCTATCTAAGGAGGAAGAAAATAAGCGTATCAGAGAAATTTTAGATGTTTTTCCTGAATTAACACCATTAATGAATAGAAAAGTACAAAACTTAAGCGGTGGGCAAAGACAAATTTTAGCTATGGCTATGGCTCTTATGCAGAAGCCATCCTTCATTATACTTGATGAACCTACTACTAACCTGGCTCCAAGATTAGCATCAATAGTTTATGAAAAGATTTTAGAACTGAATAAGATGGGAATAACATTCCTTGTAGTAGAGCAGGCCATTAGAGATATCTTAAGGATAAGCTACTTTGCTTGCTTGCTTGTAGAAGGTCGTGTTCGTTTTTATGGTAAGGCAAAAGAATTATTAGAACATCCAGAATTAGGTAAACTATATTTAGGAATCGAATAAATAAAAAAGGAAGATAGAATGTCTACCATCCTTCCGGTTGTTTTCCTTTCAACCATACAAGTTTATAGCCAGCACCTATATCAACGTAAGCTATCTTCTTAAATACTGTTTTACCATTCTCCTTATCAAACATCCAGACATCATATATAGGATTACTTCTATCACCATTTTCATCAAAGAGTATTCGACCACTAGCCCCAAAGTACATCTTGGTAATGTCACGCATTGCCTTATCCATGAGTTCTCCATCATATTTGCCTACTGCCATCAATGATAAAGCACCAAGCCAAACGGCATCATAGGCATATGGAACCCAATTTATTCCTTCATAACCAGCCTTGGCTTTAAACTTGTCAAAAACCTCCTTACTTTTATCAGACTCGTAATAACCCCATAATTCCTGCGGGAAACGTAATGCTGCAGCTATATCTGGAACTTGTTCAAATATTATTGGATGTGGACCCCAATTAGAGCCGCATCCAATCCACTTAACTTGATATATTACCGGATATTTGCTCAGTGCAAGCCACAGAGGAGGAATCGGCGGCACTAGAGTTATTTGCATAACTCCTACCGCATCTTTCCCATACTTATCTATAGCTTCCTTTATTTTGTCGGCGATAAGCGCTGCTTCTGCTGAGAACTCTTTAGCCTCTGGATCGAGTTGAAAACGAGCTATCACCTTTCCTCCCCTTTCTTCAAACATTTTTATAGTTCCAGCTGAAGCGCTTGCGCAGGCAGAATCTGTAGTATTTATCATTATTAAGTATTTAATGTTATATGCTTCTAGAATTGCAACATGTACTGATATTTCATAGGGATCAGGTGGAGCTATTCTATAAATGTATTTTTTAGGTACGCATAATTCTCCAGAACTTGAGGTTGGAGAAATAACAAGGATTTTTCGAGCCTCAGTAATACTTCGCATCGCTTTTAAATGCGAAGACCAAGTAGGCCCAATAATAAGTTTACATCCATTTGCGATAAGAGCCTCAGTTCTTTCAACTGCTTTTGTGGCTGACTCTTCCGCATTCTCATGCAAAGCTACTAATTTTGCATCTATCCCTATCCTTTTCCAAAAATCGTTTACATCTTCTACAGCAATATCTGCTGCTACATAAAGCATTCTCGCATCTATGGGATCACTTGCAAGCACACCGATGGGAATATTACCTGATAATGCTAACTTTTCAACCTTCGGCGTTATGGTTTGTCCGGTAAAGTATCCCACAGCCCCTCCAACTGCTAAACCAGCAACTACGCCACCCACCATTTTTAAGAGGTTACGTCTATTCACTTTTTCCATTACTCTCACTCTCTTTTATACTATTAAGAATGTGCTAATAAACTTTTCTCTTATAATAACAACTTTAATATTGAGTATGAGAAGAATACTTTAAACTTTAATATGAGCGTTGTTTCCTTTATTCTAAGGAAATGATTGAAGAAATCATGATACAATCGAATATTCTAGCACTGCTGGCTTTAACATTCACGCTGGAATACCTTACTATTGGGGTACCAAATTTTGCACATGCTACTATAGCCTTTGTTAGTGCTTATGTCGCCTTGGCAATTTATTTACTGGGAATTAACGTCTACATTGTATTGCCGATTGCTTTTCTTGCTTCTTCATTTTTAAACTTCTCGATATATAAGTTGTTGAGTTTCTTAAGGAGGCAGAAAGTTTCACTCGTAGGGTTGATGATTTCTACGTTGGCTATTGATATGATTATCTATTCATTAATGAATATCTTTGCAGACTATTTAGCTTATGTCTTAAAAGCCTATACAAGAAGTTTTACATTAAGAGTCGCAGACTTTACTTTTGGAGGACTTCCAGGCGTTATATATGTTTCCTCAATCATCTGTTTCGGGTCTATTATAGGGTGGTACTTCTTATTGACAAAAACAAAGTTCGGAGTTTCCATGAGGGCTATAGTGGAAAATTATAGGTTAGCAAAAACACTTGGTATAAATACTGAGTCAGTATTGGGGAGTGCATGGTTCCTTATAGGAGGATTTATTGGTCTATCGGGAGCTATTTACCCTTTATGGTTCTCTATGAACCCTTGGGCTGGTGCAGATATGATTGTACGTATTTTAGCTGCAAGCATATTGGGAGGACTGTCAAACGTTTATGCTGCTTGGGTTGGTGGTTTCTTAGTTGGAGGTATTGAGAGTTTGGGTATCTATTATATCTCATCCCTTATTGGGTCTTGGTTCACCCCATTTAGACTGCTAATACCCGCATCTGTGGTTTTCCTTACACTAGGATTAATGCCTGAAGGCATTGCTGGTCTCATTGAAAAATTGCGCTGGAGGTGAGATCATGGAAATGTGGTTACTACTTAACCTTATTTTTGATATCTTAAACTTTTTCTTCATATATTTAATAGTAACCCTAAGTCTCAACTTACATTATGGGTATTGTGGTTTACCAAATCTCGGATTATATTTCTCAGTAATCGGTGGTGGTATTATCGCTGCCATATTACCTGGCAACTTAATGATGCTCTCTTTTTTGAAAGAAAATAATCTAAGTTTTATATATGATAATGAAAAAGTTCTTAGTTTGTTAGCACCTTATGTATTGAGATTTGAAGTAGCAGTACCGTTCTTCCTTCTCAGTTTAATAATTGCCTTCTTATTCGGAGCTTCTCTTGGCCTGATATGCGCCTTACCCGCGATCAGACTTAGAGAGGACTACTTAGCAATTTCACTAATATGTATGGGCGAAGCACTAAGGATAATATTTTATTATGCTGAACCTATAGCCAGAGGTCGCTTGGGAATTAGAATCCCAAATCTCTTTGCATGGTTAGGTGATTTCTTAACTATTGGTAAAACAGCTATATTGGGATTGATTGCTGGTTTCATATTCCTAATAATAAATGCTCTTTGTAACTCCCCTTACGGGAGACTTCTAAAAGCAATAAGAGAGAATGAAGTGACAGCAGAATGCGTAGGCAAAAATGTAAACAAAATAAAACTGGAGGTACTAATTATTGGTTCGGGATTTGCTGCTATTGGCGGCTTTCTTCTTGCAAGTAGTTTTGCAGCAGTTACTCCAGATGCGTATACTAGGATTGATTGGAGCTTTTGGCCATGGCTTATTCTAATGGTAGGCGGTATGGGGAATAATGTTGGCATTTTTATTGGCACACTGCTTATACTAGCTTGTAGAAGACTACTTATAATGTCAAAACATATTTTTGCACCATATCTCCCCTTTGATGTAATATGGTTAGAACCCATTCTTCTAGGCATTTTGTTACTATTGATAATAGCTTATAGACCTTCAGGGATATTAAGTGAAAAATCACCACGATACAAGACCCTTTTTGGGAAAACGAATGATAGCATTCTAAACGATTATACTCGAGGTAAAGAGTTAGAAAAGTGAATAGGCCTTCCACACAATGGATGATTATTGAACCCGAATAACCTAGACAACCATATGATCCAACACATGTACGAGAGAAGAATAGGAGCTGGCCATAGACACTAAAAGAAAAGCTTAAGTGAAAGCCGACAGAATCATGTCACCAGAAATAAAATACATTCATAGAGTTTCAGCCTTCCGTATCCCTACCTCTGTTATGTTTCATGTTGCTGGTTTTAAGTCTTAGAGACCTCCCAAAGAGATATTGTGTAACCATGGCTACCAAGGAGAGTGTTAAGAGGCGGTCCTTATCTTAATATCTCTTATACGCGTCATGAAGTATCACCTTCTTAAGAAGAGGGGAGAAAAAGGGTATTGTTTGGTTCTAATTTTCTGTTTTTACTTTATTTTCTTTAGTCCGAGTTTGTTGAAGACTATGTCTTCTAGTTTTTTCTTGTCTTCGTCTTTTAGGTTTATGAGGGGTAGTCTCATGGAGCCTCCTCTTAATCCTAGCATGTCCATTGTTGCCTTCATTACTGGGTAGACCATGTAGTGGTCTACATATGGTGGTGGGAGGATTGTGGTTGATGGGCCATATTTCCTGCCCATTTCGGAGATAAACTCCTCATATGCCTCGATCTTCCTCATGATCTCAAATAATTTGTCATGGTTTTTGTTGAGGCCGGCATGAAGTAGCTCTATGCAAAGTTCGGGCATGAAGTTCGCGTATCCCGATATGTAGCCTCTCACTCCCAAGTGTGCCGTGAGGCCGAACCACCATTCGCCTCTCCCCTGGAGTATTGGGACCTTATCGCCGCATCTCCTTATTTGATCATAGAGCATCGCGACGTTTGGCGTATTTTCCTTTACAGCAACTATGTTATCATGTTCCTCGACTAATCTCCTTAGTATGTTGGGTTTCATGTAGATCTTCGAGACATCGGGGTTGTTATAAATGACCACTCCTATATCAATGCTTTGACAGAGCTTGCTGTAATGTAGGTATAATCCCTCCTCTGTCGGGACATGGTAGTAGGGTAGGACCACCATGACCCCGTCAGCGCCGATATCTTGGGCGTACTTCGCCCTCTCTATAGCGGCCTTAGTCCCAGAATGGCCCGCGCCTGGAACCACTGGTACCTTACCGCCAGCAACATCCACCACCGTCTTTAAAACCTCCCTATACTCCTCATCATTTAGGGTGTAAAACTCACCAGTGCTCCCCGCGGGCGTCAGCACCAATGGCCCCTTCCTCGAAGCCTCGACCAAGAATTCAGTATTCATTCTAAGCCCCTCAAGATCCAGCTCCTCACCACCATACTTGAAGGGGGTCAGCTGTACAACCATCACCACCCCTTTCCTATAATATTCTCTCAATTGACTTGGCTTCATATCCGAAAAGGTATTCAATTATTATTTAAGTATTAAGGTTTTACAGTCCAGAAATACTATACTCAAACTTAATCTAATAAAAAATAAAGTTATCTGTAGCTATACTAGATTAGATTTTGACAGCTCCTTTGAATAGCCCCGAGACCATATATTGTCTAAATATGTAGTATAGGGCTAGGGGTGGTATAGAATATAGTATCCCTGTAGCCATAAAGATGTTCCATGGGGAATCATCTGTGGAAAGAAAGAATCCCATGACTATTGGTAATACGAAGTGATCCTCGTCGCTTAGCATTAACAGCGGATAGAGGTAATTGTTCCAAGAATAGAGGAATGAGTATACTGAAAGAGCGATGATTGCTGGAGTTGTTAGAGGGAGTAAGATGAGCCAGAATCGTTGAAAAGCTGTTGCCCCATCAACCTCCGCTGCCTCCTCAACCTCCTTAGGTATCGAGTCAAAATACTCTGCTGCCATCCATGCATTAAATGGTGAAACGAGTGCTGCTAAGGATAATGAGACGGCCCAATCCGTATTCAAAAGCTTATATGTATACATGAGCACAAATATTGGAATTGATAATAGAGAAACAGGGAAAATATATGATAATAAGCTTACGTTTGCAACTAATGATTTGACTTTCCCGTAAATTCTTGATTTTTTGGACATTGCATAACCCGCTAAAAGTCCTATAAATACACCTAGTATCATAACCTCTACAGCTATTCGAAAGCTGTTCCATAACCAGAGCCAGAATTTTTCGACCCTAAAATATGATTGCGTTACTACAGTAATGTATGGTTCAATGGTAAATCTCCGAGGCAGGTAAGATGCGACCCATACGTCTTCCCAAGTTTTAAAAGATGTGACTATCATATTGTAGACCGGTAAAAATGTCCATAGTATTATGACGCAAGTGGCGATTAATAGGAGGAACTTTTCAAGGAACTTGTTCAAAAGCATCACCTCCTAAATATGACTAGGAGAATTAGCATCATTACACATACTAAGGGTAATACCGATATATAAATGCTCGCCCCTTTAATCAGGTTAGCATATTGGAAGACCTGCTGGAATCCTAGCGTAGTGATAGTATGCGTGGCCCCAGCGGGCCCGGCCATTGTAACAAGCCATATTGCCTCGAATTCTCCGGTGCTCCATATAAGGGAGAGTAGTAGGCAGATTAGGAATAGTTTCTTAATCAGAGGCATGGTTATATGGAGGAATCTCTGGTAAATTGAGGCACCATCTATTTGCGCTGATTCATATAGCTCTTCTGGAATAGATTGTCTTCCAGCATAAATTAGAAGCGTCCACATGGGCGTCCATTTCCATACATGGAAGATTATTATGGAGAACATGGCGGGCCAATAACTGAGTAGGAAGGGGATTCTAGGTAAACCTAGATCAGTTAACATTTTATTAAATAATCCGAAGTCATAATCGAGTGACCATCGAAAAGCCAATGCTGATGCCACCGTTGGTATAGCCCATGGTAGTAAGTATATCGCTCCGATTATTTTTCCAAAAATACTATTTTTATAGGTTATCAGGAACCCGGATATCAACAATGCCATTAAAAATTTTATCGGCACCGCAACATAAAGGAAAATTAGAAGGTTTCTAAAAGCCTCCCAATATTTGGGCGAGCTAAAAAGCTCTGAAAGAACTTCAGGCTCCGAGACTGATAAGATCATAGAATTGATAATTGGATAGAGAACAAATAAGAAGAAGGAAAAAATTATGGGTAAGGAGGCGATTAGGCCGAAGTTGATGATTGCTCTCCTCATCTTTTATTTCCTCCACGTTATTCACTTCTTGAATGTCTTAATCTTCTCCTCGTACGGCTTTAAAAGCTCCTTCCAGGTGTTGATCGCCTCTTTGACTGCCTCATCTATACTATAGCCTCCGGTGATTACTTTTTGACATGCAACTAGTGGTGGGCAATCAATGATGTGTGGTGGATAGCCTAGACGCTGATGAATGAAGGGTTTGTTGGGTCCTTCCATGAGCCTTTGATAGACTGTTGGTAGGTGCGGGTCTTTCTTACCATCAATCACTTCCTTTCCTTTTTTCCAGTAGGGATCCATCTCGAGCACCATCTTTGAGGCTGGGAACATTCTTCCACCAGCAGCTTTCATGTAAAAGTTTAGGATCTCTGGTTGTAGGAACCATTTTACGAACTGCTTTGCCAGATCCTTATATCTTGCATCCTTAAATATATACCAGCCGAAGGTATGCCAGAGATTTAATCCCCTTCCCCCCTGTACTGATGGCATTCTAGGCAGACTTGCTGATAACTCAAAATATGCTGTTTTATCCGTGGAATACCAGTATAGCGGTATTGACATAGAGGCGTTAAAGACGCTGATTATTTGTTTGGCGTGGAATGCTTTATTATTGTCTGGTGATGCCCATTCGAGTATACCCTTCGGCATATAACCCGCTTGATATTGCTCAACAACCCATTTAACTGCTGACTTAAATGCTTGGATATTCTCGGGCGTGTCTAAGACGAATCCTTCGGGCTTTATTGGATCCCAACCGTACCAACACATGATATGCGCGATTTGAGCCCAACCATCTCCTGGATTTACCCCTATTCCGCCAAGCGACGGCCATCCGATACCATATACTTTCTCCTTATAATCGGGCCGCCTCTTCCAGAGCCTGTCCTGGGCTTCCCTCCAGAAGTTTGTAAATTCGTCAAACTTCATGGGTATCTCATCCGGTTCTGTCGGCATACCAGCTTCCGTGAGAAGGTCTTTCCAATAGCTAAAGTGAACCGAATCTATGGCGAAGGGCACAAAACAGTATTTTCTCCTCCCCTCAACAGAATCCCAGAGATAAGCTGCCTCTAGAGCCCAGTCAAACACCTCAATCTCCTTGGCTACGTCTATTAACTCGCTTACATCCTCAAGCCAACCCTTCCATGCAAGATCCTGACCCAACCAATCCCACATTCTAACAAATGCTATCTCAGGTGGTGTACCAGCCATACACCCCGCAACCGTCTTCTTATGCGCATCTTCTTCAGCAAATAAGCTAAGATCTATGGTGATCCCCTTCTCTTTCCTGAACCTTTCCACCAATAACTTCTTTGCCTCATCTTCCTCAGGATACCACCCTTTTTCGAAATACATAGTTACTGGTCCCATGATCGTCGGTGTCGGCACTGTAGTTGTTACTGTTATTGTTGGCGTTGTTGTGGTTGTCATAGTTGGCGTTGTCGTCGTGATAGTGGGTGTTACTGTCACGGTCTGCGTCACTGTCTGGGTTGATGTCACACTCTTTGTCACGGTTTCAGTCTTTACGGATGGAGGTCTCGTTGTTGATCCAACATAATATCCCGCAACACCACCAACAACACCGGCAACAACAACCCCAACAGCAACCTTAGCAGCAGTCGATAACGCTTCACGTCGACTGATCTTTTTCCCAATAAATTTTGAGGGCACAAAAAAAGAAAGTTCAATTACTATATAAGCTTTTTGCTAAAAGAACTTTTCTAAAACTTTATCCTCACGGGCCACAATTGATGTTAATATTTGTGGATCATGTCCCATATTGCTGGCCTTCTAGTTTCTCCGAGTACTATTGGTTCTATTCCTGCAATCTCGCAGTATGTTACTAGTTTGTCCACGTGATCTCCTGCAACGCCTAGTATGTGGTTTGATGGAAATACTGAGATGAATTCTTCGAAGCTGCAGTTGAGCTTTACGAAGACATGGGGCCATGTTGGGTTGGTCATTGAGGCAAGACGTCTTCTCTCCTTCTCAGGTAAGTCTGGAACCACTCCCCTCACAATAACCATGTAGAGCTTATCATCGTATATACCCATCCTCGCGAAGGTCATCTCGCCCGGTGCTGCATCGAATTCAACCG
>Ga0080004_1101061_pt1 | contig 11311 bp, 13 predicted proteins | sample WasSprMetagenome_FD_69207 | JGI IMG/M metagenome (GOLD analysis project Ga0080004, IMG submission 69207) | Sulfidic aquatic microbial communities from Washburn Spring, Yellowstone National Park, USA - WS (SPADES assembly) (version 2) | ecosystem: Environmental > Aquatic > Thermal springs > Hot...
CAATCACAACAATGCAAAAAATCTTATCAAAATCAGAATATTTAACCTCTATTTTAGTTAAAGGAGAAAGCAAAGACATGTTACCACAAATTCAGGAAGAAGCTACTATACTTTTAGCAGAAAAGCACAGAGTTGATCCTCAAAACCCAGACTTTTCAATAATTTCTCAAGAAGATGTTTTATCAACCTTAAATCAAGTAACAAATACAATGACAATCTTTTTAGCAGCTATCGCAGGAATTTCTTTAATTGTTGGTGGGATTGGAATTATGAATATGATGTTAACTTCTGTTACTGAAAGGACAAGGGAGATTGGCTTAAGAAAAGCAATCGGTGGGAAAAAGAGAGAAATATTAAATCAATTTTTAATAGAATCAGTAATTTTAACTTTGATCGGTGGAATATTAGGAATAGTTTTAGGTGGCTTGGTTTCTATTGCAATTTCTAAAATTGCAAATATCCCTTCGCAAATCTCGGTGTTTTCAATTATTTTATCTTTAATTTTCTCAAGTTTAGTAGGGATAATTTTTGGTTATTGGCCTGCAAAAAGAGCAGCAGAACTTGATCCAATTGTTGCTTTAAGATATGAATAGATTTTTTAAATTTTTGACAAAAATAAAAAAGTGTTAAAATATTAATGATGAAACAATTAAAATTTGAAGGTTTCGAGAGGAAAGGACGCAAAAAACTAGGAGAATCGGCAATCGGTGAAATTTATTATGCTCCTAAAGTTGAAAAGAAAGGAAATGAATTAATTATAAGTTTTGAAGTTAAAAATAAATATAGTGGAGTGATTGTTGAAAAAATTTTTACCTTTGATCTTACTGAACCAATTAATTATAAACAAAAAGCTAAAATTTCTACTGGCCGTATATATGCTCCGAGAGGTATAAGAGTATCTGAAACCCATGAACATCGTGATAAGGTAGTTGGTGAGATAAGTTGGGGCTGTCTTTCAGAACTATCAAGAATTGCTTATGGTATATTTTATAGTAAAACAGGGAAAAAGAAAGAGACTTTACAAAAAGAAAAAGAAAAGGAATTAAAAGAGGAAGAAGCCAAAAAGAAAAAGGAGGAAGAAGAAAAAGCCAAAAAAGACAAGGAGCAATTAAAATTAAACTTCGAAGAATAAAAATGAAAAAAATAATTTTTAAAAGTTTACTAATTTTGTTAATAATAGGATCTTTAAATGTGGCTTTTGTTATGGCAAAATTTTATTCTGTTTATAAATATTCTATGCTGATTTTGCTTTATGAAGCCTTGGGAGAAGATATAAAATATGTGGATTTAAATCAAATAATTTTCGATGATCAACTATATTTAGGATTGCTTTTTGCCTTGTTGCTCATTTTGGCATTTTTCCTCTTTCCAAAAACAAAAAGATATATTTTTAATAAACCAGATCAAATTGAAAATTTACCTCCTTTTATCCAATATAATACCTCAAAAAGCAGATCTCCGCCTTTCTAAAATTAGCATTTTCATTATAAAACCGGTCGAATTAAATTAATAAACTAAAATGAAAAAGTATATAATAGCTTCAATAGCATCACTTTTATTAGTTTCATTCTTAGTTACTCAATTAACATTCGCTCAAACAACTACAACATCCGCACCTCCAACAAAAGTTATCAAGAAGCATGTTGTTAAGCCTGTTGTTAAAAAACCTGTTGTAAAGAAGCATGTTGTAAAGAAAGAGACAAAGCAAAATGCTTATCCTGCATGCGTGGGCAAAGAGGTTTCTGCCCTTGCTAAAGAAATGAGGCAAAAGAAAATAAATGCCTGGAGAGAATATCAAAAAGCATTGAAAGAGATAAATGAATGGTATAAAAATGCTGTAAAAGAAGCAAAAGAGAAATGTAAGGCAACCACAACTCCAGCAACTACAACAACATCTACAGAAGCTACTTCTACGGCAACTACTTCTACAACAACGCCATAACTCTGAATTGCTGATTTGTTGATTGATACAACAAAAGGGGCTCCTTTATGGGCCTCTTTTGTTATAAAAAATTTATAGTTTAAAAAATTTTGTTTTAAAATTAATTAATGAAAATCGAAGATATAAAAGTTAATAAAATTTTGGATTCAAGAGGTGAATGGACAATCGAGGTTGAAATTTTAAGTGAAGGATTAAGAGAAAAAGCAAGCATTCCTTCTGGGAAAAGCAAAGGAAGTTATGAAGCAATAAGTTTAAGTTATGATGAGGTTCAAAAAAATTTAGAGAGTTTTTTAAAAGATGTTAAAAATTTGGATTTTAAAAATTCTGAAGAGTTTGATAAATTTTTAATTGATAGGGCAGGGAAGAACAAAGAAAAATTAGGAGCAAATTTTACATTAGGAGCCTCAATTGCTTTTGCAAGAATTTTAGCAAAAAAAGAAGGATTAGAATTATGGGAATATTTAAGAAAAGAGTATCTACCCGAATTACACGACCGAATAGATTCTACCCGAATTACACGACCAAATAATAATACCTGCCCAAATGAAAACCGAATAAACTACCCGAATAATGGACCGAATAATAATATTTACCCGAATAAAGATTCAAAATTCGGTCCAAATTCGGGTAACACATTCGGTCCTGATTCGGATAATAATAACTCATTCGGTCAAAATTCGGGTAAAATTCCAGGCTTAATAATTAATCTTATTGGTGGAGGAGTTCATTCAAATAATAATTTGGATTTTCAAGAGTATTGGCTTACCACAGATAAACACGGATTTGAAACTGATTTATACGGATATTTTGATAAACTTTTGACAGAAATTTTGAATATTATTAATAAGTTAGAAGAAGAATTGCCGAAACCATTAGGAAGAAATGACGAAGGAGCATTTTGCACAAATTTTTCAGACAACTATCAACCATTCCTTTTCTTAAAGAAAATTAAGAATAATTTTGAGCTTGGGGCAGATATTGCTGCTAATCAGATAACAAAATTGGTTAATTGGAGGAATATTTACAAAAAATTAAAACTTTTGGATGTTAAATATTTAGAAGATCCATTTAAGGAAAATGAGTTTGAATATTTTGCGAACTTAAGAAAAGAAGGTTTTAAAATTATAGGCGATGATTTAACTGTTACAAATGTTGAAAGATTAAAAATTGCTTTGGGAAAAAATTCAGTTGATGGAGTAATAGTTAAGCCAAATCAAGTTGGAACAATTTTAGAAACATTTGAATTTACTAAAATGGCGAAAGAGAATAATCTATTTACAATATTTTCCCATAGAAGTGGAGAAACAAATGATCACTGGCTTATTGATTTAGGAATAGCATTTTTTGCTGATTTTTTCAAAATAGGACCCCCTGTCCAAGGAGAAAGAGTGAGTAAATATAACAGGTTATTAGAGATTTTAAAAAATTTGCAATTTTAAAAATTTTTATTTAAAATTATAGTAGAAACACTACAAAAGGAGGTGAAAAAGAAATGAAATTGAAAAACTGGAAACAGATGGATATAAGGATGTTGGAAGAAGAAGAAAAGGAACTATTAGACGCTGCAAATACATCGGACAATAAAACTTGGGCTACCTTATCTTTGCAGCAAATCTTCGCAGAAATAATAAGAATAGGCGAAGAGATATTAAAGAAAGAAGGTGTTAAAGGTTCTGTGGAACCGGACATTTGGGTGGACGAAACGCTTTTTATAAGTATTTTCTCGACGGAAAATATCGAAGAAGAAAAGAAGGAAAAAATTTCGAAGAGGTTTTCGCAAAGCATTATGGAAGCATTAGCCCCACCGAGAAAACCGTTGATATGTTGGAAATAACATTGGCTTAAGGGGAGGAGAGATCCTCCCTTATAAAATTGGGAAAAAATTTTAAAATTTGACTTGAAATTTGAAAAAAATTTATTATAATATAAGTATTAAGATGAACTCTATAATTAAGATTTTCACGAGGGAGAGGCCTAAAAATCAAAGAAAAAGGAGGGAAGGATCTTGGAGAAAAGATTTAATCTTAAAAAAAATAACAATAAAAATAACAATTCAGGGAAACAGATCCGTCTTTTCCCCCTACCAAAAAACAGATTTCCTAGGGGGAAACTTCCAGTTCCTAAAAAACAAAAAACAAAAAATAGAATTCTAAAATAGCTCTCCGCTCTTAGGCCTCTCCCTCTTTTTATTTATTTTTAAGTAAGTTCGCAAAATAAACCTTTTGCGAACCAAATATATCCATCTTATTCGGTCTTCATTTGGGTATTTTATTCGGTTATAATTCGGGTAAAAATTATTATTCGGTTCTAATTCGGGTATTTTATTCAGTCAATATTCGGGTAAAAATTCGTGATTCATTCGCTTTCATTTGTTCAGTTCGTGTTTAATTCGTGTTTTATATAAAAATAACTTTTGATAATATATTACAGCTTCTCTGATCTTTTCCACAACCTCGTTCAAAATCTTATAAGGCACTATTGTTTCTTTTTTAAGATTTTTTTCTAATTCTTTTTTCCAAATTTTTCTAAATTCTGTGTTTATATGAATAATTGATATTCCATTTTCTATTGCCTTTTTATAGTCACTTTCATTTAATCCAGAGCCTCCATGCAAAACTAAAGGAACATTTATAGCATTTTTTATCTCTTTTATTCTTTCAAAATTCAAAATAGGCTTTTTATATATTTTCCCTTTATATTTTATTTTTTCAGGTATTCCATGAATATTTCCTACTGATATAGCAAGCAAATCTACTTTTGTTCTTTTGACAAACTCTATTGCATCTTCTACTTTTGTAATATATTCATCTTTCAATTCATAAGTTTTGACATCAGATCCTCCACCGATATATCCTATCTCTCCTTCAATTAAAATTTTTTTATTCCTCTTATTTTTATATTCAACAATTTTCTTAGTTCGCAAAATATTTTCTTCAAAATCTAACTCTGAATTATCAAATAACACTGCATCAAAACCCATATCAATCAATTTTTTAGCTAAATTAAAATCTTTTATATGATCACCATTAAAGAAAATAGGCAATTTCTCTTCTTGAATATATCTTTTTAAATTTTTTATAACATCAAGGCCCAAATAACTTATCTCCCCTTCTGAAAATCCAAATATAATAGGAATTCTTGTTTCTTTAACTGCTTCTATTCCTGCCTTGAATTGCTCAAACGTTGATATATTATAATGCAACAATGCTTTCTTCTTTTTCAAAACATTTTTAAGATTCATTTTCTTCTTCCCTGCCCTCTTCTTTTTTCCATCTATAAATATAAACTATCCATGAAATTATTAAAAAAATTGTAAAAAATATTGCCAAATCAAAATCAAAAAACTTAAAATAATATAACACCCAATCTAAAATTATTAATCCTAAGAAAAATTCTATTGCCATTTAAAATTTTGTAACACTCATTAATTGTTCTTCATTATCTGGCTGAATATTGTAATAATTAATTAAATAATCTATCATCCTTTTTGCTATTGGAACTGTTGTAACTAATGCTAATCCTTGATTTGGTTTATCTATTCTTGTAAAAATTATAAACTGCGGATTTGACAATGGAAATAAACAAATATAAGTATTCATAACATCATTCGAGTATCCTTTTTTATCTTTATATGGAATAAATGCTGACCCTGTCTTTCCCCCTATTTTATAACCTTCTGTTTTCGCATATTTTCCACTTCCATTTATTGTAACTCTTTCTAAAAGTTCTTTCATTTTTTCTATTGTTTGTGGTTTTGCTATATTTTTTATTATGATCCTGGTATTTTGATCATTTTCTTTTCCATCAGAATTAATTATTTTTTTAACAATCATTAAATTATAAATGTTTCCGTTATTTGCAAAAGCTGTAAATGCTGATATCAAGTGCGCTGGAGTTATTGTTATTCCTTGACCATAGCTTGCAGTTGCAAAATTAACATCTCTAAAATCCCTGCTTTCTAAATTTTTCAAATTACCTTGTTCAATATAAGGAAGATCTATTGATGGTTTTTTATCAAAATTAAACTTCTTTAAATATTCTAAAAATCTTGAATGCCCCAATAATTTTTCTACATAAACTGCTCCTGTGTTTAATGATTGTTCAAATGCTGTCCCAAGATCAATCGTACCTCTTCCTTTTTTATCAAAGTTTGCTATTTTCCATCCATTTATTTCAATCACTCCTGCATCATAATATTTATCCTCTGGTTTATAAACATTTTCTTCTAATCCTGATAAAAATGTTATTGTCTTCATAACCGATCCTGGTTCATATGCCCTTGTTAATCTTGATAAAAATATATTGTAATCTTTAACTTCATTAAATTTATTTGGATCATAATTTGGATATTCTGCAGCTGCTAAAATTTCTCCGTTAGGCCTTGCTACTACTAATAATCCACCTTCAGCGTTATATTTTTTTACTCCCTCCTCTAAAATTTTTTCAGCATATTTCTGAAGAAAGTAATCAACATTTAAAACAAGATCATTTCCTGGAACAGCATTTTGAATTTTACCAAAATTATAATTAATACCAGGCTCTCCTTTTAAAAATTCATCATAAAATTTTTCTATTCCATATTTACCTTCTAAAATTTTTGATTCATCCAAAGCTGAAAAACCTAATATTGTGCTTAAAAAATTTTTTTCTGGGTAAACTCTTAGATAATATTCTTCAAAAAATAAAGAATCTAAATTTAATTTTTTTAATTTTGAAACATAACTATCGCCAACCTCTTTTGCTATTATAAAAGAATTTGTAGATGTTGTTGAGATTTGAATATTTAAAATTTTTGAAATCTCTTCGATCTCTTTATTAATATCTTTTGCTTTTTTAGGATTATAATAAACATCATAAACTTTTTTTGTAGTTGCTACTAAATATAAATTTCCATTTTTATCTGTCACATATATATCACCTCTTTTAGGAATTATTGTTTGAGGATCTTCTAAATCTTCTATTTTATTTTTAAATAAACTTCCTTCTACTACTTGAAGTTTCGCCAAATAAAAAATAGGAGCACACCATAATACTAAATTCAAGAAACTTATCAGAATTGAACCTAAAACTAAATCTCTTTTTCTCATTATTGGTTATTTTTAAGAGTTATGTTTTGTGCTTGCAAAAATACCCTTTGTGCCTCTTCGTACCCTAATTGATTATTATTCAAAAAACTATAATATTCACTTATTTTTTTCGATATTAATTCCTGTTCAGAAATTAGTTTCTCCGCCTGGTCTCGTGTTTTCTTCATTTCCAAAACATAATTTTGAGACCAGGCTCTATTTTGTATCAAAAACACCAATTCAAAAATTATCAACAGAATCAAAAAAGCTTGAAACCTTAATGACCAATAAAAAGGCGGTTTTCTAATTAATCTTTTTTTGTTTCTCCTTCTCATTTTATTTTTCTTATTGCTCTTAATTGTGCTGACCTTGCTCTTGGATTTTCTTTTATCTCTTTTAATGATGGCTTAATAACATTTTTTGTTAAAATTTCTCCACCCTCTTTCTTTAATTCTTTAAAAACTTTTTTTATAACTTTATTCTCCAATCCCTGAAAACTTATAACAACTATCCTTCCATCTTCTTTTAATAAATCAAATGCATCTTTTAATCCTATTTCAAGATTCTCTAATTCATTATTAATAAATGTTCTTAATGCCATAAAAGTTTTTGTTGCTGGATGAAGTCGTTTTCTTTTAACAACTCTAGAAACTATTTCACTTAATTCTTTTGATGTTTCAATTTTTTTAACTCTTCTTTCTTTTATTATTGCATCTGCAATTTTTTCTGCCTCTCTTTCTTCTCCGTATTCTTCAAAAATTTTTATTAACTCATCTCTTGAATAATAATTTACTATTTCAAATGCCGTCACCCTTGTTTTGTTTGGATTGATTCTCATATCTAAAAATTCATCCTTATTAAAACTAAACCCTCTTCCAGATTTTTCAAAATGCCAACTTGAAACTCCTAAATCAAAAATAACACCCTTAACTTTTATAAATCCTTCTTCTTTTGCAACTCTTTTTATGTTTTTAAAATTTTCGTTTCTTATTTTTATTCTTTTTTCTTCCATAAAGATTTTTTTACAAATTTCGACTATTTTTGGATCCCATTCAAGGCCCAATATTTTTCCATTAGGCCCATTGTGTTTTAATATCTCCTTTGAATGTCCACCAAAGCCAAGTGTTGCATCAATAAAATCTTCATTCTCCTTCGGATCAAGATATTCAATTGCTTCATTTAAGAGTACTGGCTTATGATAAATCTCCATTTTATATTCCTAAATCACTTAACTTCTCTGCTATTTCTTCAGAAGATCTCTCACTCTCTTTCTTATACTTTTCCCAAATATCATATGCCCAAATTTCTATTCTGGAATAAACACCAACAATAACTACCTTATTTTCTAAATTAGCATATTTCCTTAAAACTTCAGGGATTAATACCCTACCCTGATTATCTATTTCTGTTTCAAATGCTCCTGATAACATTAATCTTGTAAAAGCTCTTGCATTTGATTGGCTCAAAGGAAGCTTGCTAATTTTTTCAACCACTTTTTCCCACTCTGATTTTGGAAAACCAAATATACAACTATCTACTCCTCTTGTAAGAACTATTCCTTCGCTAAATTTCCCTCTAAATTTTGCAGGAATTGATACTCTCCCTTTCTGGTCTAATTTGTGTTGAAATTCTCCTAAAAGCATTTTATCCACTTTATCCACAGATTTATCCACAATTTTCCACTTTAATTAATTCTTATACCATTTTATACCACTAATAAAAATAAAAAAATTAAAATAGATATTTGCTCCTTTAAAAATGCCTTATTTTAATATAGTTTTTGACTAAAATTCACAATTAATTAACATTTTTATTTGAAAATTTATTTATTATTTTTTAAAATTTAAAAGCCCCTCCTTTAGGAGGGGCTGAAGATTATTTCTTCTTTCCTTTTTTCTTAGCCATTTTGTAGAACCGCCTTTTTCCTGGTCATTAATTCTGATTGGGCCGACCTTACCCAACCCTATTTCTTTTTCTTAACCGCCTTCTTTGCTGTCTTCTTTTTTGTTGTTACTTTTTTTGTTGAACACTTCTTTGCCATTTTTCAGTTTTAGTTAATTCCGACACTTCTTATTAAAAAATTATAAATTATTTTTTTTCAAAAATCAAGTCAATTGTGGATAACTTAAGAGACAATTTCAATTTCTTCTTCAAGCATCACATCAAATTTTTTATTTACTTCATCTTTAATCAAATCAATTAAATCTAAAACATCTTTAGCTTTTGCCTTTCCTAAATTAACAATAAAGTTTGAATGCTTTTCAGAAATTTTTGCTTCACCAATTTTTCTTCCAGTTAATCCAGCTTCATTTATAATAAAACCTGCAGGAATAATTTTAAATGGATCATTTTTTACAATATTCTTTTCTAATGCTAATTCTTTTAATTTTTGAGAGGCTTTTTCAAAATCTAAATTTTTAAAAACACTTCCTGCACAAGGATATTCTATGGGATGTTTTTCTTTTCTATAATTAATTCTTTCTTCAATTATTTTTAATAAATCTTTTGGATTTTTTCTTTCTTTAATAATAAATTTAGATTCAAGTATAAACCAATTTCTATTTTTTTTAAAAAATGAATTTCTGTATTCAAATTCACATTCTTCTTTTTTAAAAATTTTTATCTCTTTGTTCTTTAAATTAAGAGCAGTTACTTCTAAAACTGAATCTTTAATTTCAGATCCAAAACATCCTGCATTTCCTCTTACAGCTCCACCAATTGTTCCTGGTAACCCTCCAAAATTTTCTAATGATGAATAACCAAGCCTTGAAACTTTATCAACAACATCTCCAATCAATTTTCCTGAACCACTTATAAAATAATCTTCAAAAATATTTAGATAGTTTAAATTAGACTTAATAATCAAACCATCAAAACCTTCATCTTTAAATAAAACATTGCTTCCACCTCCTAAAATAAAAAAATTAATCTTTTCTTTTTCCAAAAGATTCACAACTTTTTCAATATCTCTGAAATTTTTTATAGTAGCAAAATACTTTGCAGGACCTCCTATTTTAAAAGTAGTGAATTTTTTAAGTTCTACATTCTTTATTAATTTCATATTATAATTATATCAAAGGAGGGGTGCGAGAATGGCAATCGGGCGGTCTTGAAAACCGCTGGCCTTTACGGCCTTGTGGGTTCGAGTCCCACCCCCTCCGCATTTTGCCCTTGTGGTGAAATGGAATCACGCTGGTCTTCGGAACCAGAGTTGGGGGTTCGAATCCCTCCAGGGGCACCCACGGATTAACGCGCCTGCCTGCCCTGCCTACCGGCAAGCAGGCGGCAGGCAAGGATCCAAACGCGGATTATTCCGGATATATAAATAAATGCGAATAGATTTTTAAATAAAAAATTAAAAAAATATAGGAATATAAGTTTGCTTTGGAATTAAATTTCAACCCCTTATTCTACTTCTTCAATAACTAATTCATTTCCAGAAACATATAGTATGTATACTTTATTATCTTTTGTGAAGATGAAGGTAGCATAATCCTTATTATAAGGCCCATAGGTTTTATTGTTTATTTGAATGTATTCCTTATTATCTTTCTTAAACATAAATGAAAATTTAGAACTATCTGGCGAGAAGTTAAAACCTATTATCTCATCATATGGTCCGTAGATTTTATCATTAATTTGAAGATAGTATTTAAATCCATTATTAAACATAAACCCAAATTTTGAACCATCTTGAGAGAAAAGAATATAATAACATTCATCATATGGTCCGTAGATTTTTTCATTTATTTGAAAATAATGTTTATTATCTTTTGTGAATACGAATCCAAACTTTGAACCATCGTTAGAAAAAATTGGTGGAGAAGGTAATCTATCATACGGCCCATAGATTTTATCATTTACCTGAAGATAATCTTTTTTATCTTTCTTAAAGGTAATCCCAAATATAGAATCATTTAGAGCATAACTAATATATTCTCCATCGAAAGGTCATAAATTTTATCGTTTATTTGAACATAGTATTTATTATCTTTTTTGAATGTAAAACCATATATTGATTCATCTTTAGATACCTTAAGAGCATCTGTTTTATCATATGGTCCATAGATCTTATCATTTATTTGAACATATTTTTTGTTATCTTTTGTGTATTCAACTACAGCATATTGGCCATTAGATGATATTAAAAAACCCTCTATCTCATCATAATCTATCTTATATTTTCTTCTTTTCTTCTGATACTATGCTAGGTTTTTGTTTTTTAGATAATAGTTTTTCTTTAAGTTTAGATATACCTTTTGGACCTATACTATTTCCACTCCAGTTTCCATACCATTCAGAA
>Ga0080004_1123708_pt1 | contig 11308 bp, 8 predicted proteins | sample WasSprMetagenome_FD_69207 | JGI IMG/M metagenome (GOLD analysis project Ga0080004, IMG submission 69207) | Sulfidic aquatic microbial communities from Washburn Spring, Yellowstone National Park, USA - WS (SPADES assembly) (version 2) | ecosystem: Environmental > Aquatic > Thermal springs > Hot...
AACCACCCTTGAAAATAGGTTTCAATTCCTCATAGGTAGGCTACAAACATGCTTGTTGCCTGCATCTGCTGCAAAGTCTGCGTTAGTTTCAATTCCTCATAGGTAGGCTACAAACTAATGTCAACGTTCCGTAATATTTCCTAAAAAATTTGTTTCAATTCCTCATAGGTAGGCTACAAACCCGCCAACTTTTAACTTAAAAATAAAATCGCAGAAATCTTATTCAATTGCCAATGTATAAAACATTATACCAAACTTTTAAAAAATCCGCAAGTTGAAGTTTTTTGCAGCAAACCTCGATATACAGAAAATATATTATTATATTTTATCCTTAAACTTCCCATCACAAGCCAACCACTAAAAACCCAAAACTCAGAAGCCCGCTGCAAATATCAGTTAATAACTTGCCGATCTTAAAAAATTTTAAAATAAAAAATTACAAATCAACTATAACTTAAGCATTAAAAAATTCAAAATCAAAAAATCCTACTCAACAAATACTTATAACTACTATTCAAAAAATCCTTTTTAAACCATTACTACACAAGCTCAAATCAAACATCAAAACATAAAATCACATTACCAATACCTTAGCTTTACTGACTACTTAATCATCTCGCAAAGTCTTCACAAAATCAAACAAAAATAGCTAAGATATTGATAAGCTTATCTCTAACGTCTCACTTCTCACATCTCACGTTTCACTTAAAATAAGCTTGTGTGGGCTAACCTATTCAATTGCCAAGGTACAAGTTAAAAAATTAACAATAATTTAATAATAATATACAAAAAAATTTTCTACATGTCAAGCAGAAAATGAAAGCTGTTTAAAAGTTTCTTTAAGCTTACCTTTCCGTGCCATCCTGAGGCATAAGCCGAAGGATCTACGCTTTTAAAATAAGGAAATATGAGGAGAATCTTCGCTAACGCTTAGAATGACATGTTCAAGGTCAAAATCATTCGCCGGCTGCAGAATGACGATGTGGATTTTTGCAGGCAGTCTAAGTGGAAATTGAAAATCACTTAACAAAATTAATCCGGCAGATTGTTAATTTAAAAAAGCAATAAGTTTAAGCTATTTACTTCTTTTTCGCAGTTTCTTGGGCAAACTTTACAATCTCTTCATCCGGAATGTCTAATCCATGCTCTTTAACAAATTCTTTTAGATTTTCAATGATATTCTCTACCTTAGATAAAGCTCTTCCTTTATCCGGAGTTGGGTCTTTTACAAGACCGTAAATCTGTCTGCCTTCATGCCATTCTGGCAAATATTCTGTTATTGGCAGTCCTTCCTCGGTTGTAAATAAAAGACAATGGCAGTATTTAAATATTTGCATCTCATCACAAGCACAAATCCATCTTCTTTTTTTAACTTCCTCTTCTTTATTTGGATAAAAATTACAAGGGCAAAGTGGTTTTCCAAGCTCTTGGACATGAGCTGCCAATCCTTGAATTACAGCCATTCTTACTTCTTCATTAGGATTTGGCACAGTTCCTGATTTTTCAGCAAAGGTTTTTGCAAAATTTATCATTTTTTCTAAAATTTCTGGCTTTATCTCTGACATGATGTCCTCCTGATTGTTTGAAAATCAATAAAATTATCTTATTCTACAAGTTGCTAAAATATGAATTTTATCATTTAATTGAAAATTTTATTAATTACAATTATCATTATAACATAAGGCTAAAAAACTTTTAAAAGGGGGCTTGCTATGAAAAAGTTAATCGTCTCAGCTTTAGTTTTAGCATCAGTGGCTTTTGCTCAAGAAATAAAGTTAGAAAAACCACCTCAAACACTAAGCAAATACTATCCGCCTAATTCTAACAAATTTGAATTCTTAAACTCTATGTATGCAATGTCTACAGCTTTTACGGGCATGTTTGTAAACATTCAAGAGAACGATTGGAATAATGCTTTAAAATGGGCGAATATTCTGAGAGAAAATTATCTCAACATCGGAAAGCTTGTTCCAGAGTACGATAAAGCCTTGAAGAAATCTGAGATAGACCAGCTTGTGAATGCTGTTAAAGAGAAAAATTTTGATAAGGTAAAACTAAATGCTGACATTGTTGGAAAATCTTGTGCTCAATGTCATCAAAAGCAACAGATTACAACCAAAATTATGTATCATTATCCATCTTTTAGATTAGTAAATTTAGAAGACCCTGTTAGCAGAAGTAATTTAGATTTCGAAGATTACATGAAAAAGATGACAGATTCTATGAAAAAGATAAGAATTTATTTAGAAGATAACAAGCCGGAAAAAGCCATAGCAGAAGGAAACAATTTTGTTAAAAGATTGAAATCTTTATCTCAAAGCTGTAATGATTGTCATACTAACAAAATGTCCATAGAAATTTATCAAGGCAAGGAGCTTGATGAAAAGTTAGACCTTCTATCAAAAGCATTACAAAGTAAAAATAAGCAGGAGGTTTATAAAAACCTAAGCTGGATATCAATGAATAACTGTTCTAAGTGTCATAATACACACCAAACAACAGCTATTTTAAAAGAGATGCTAAAATAACTAATTAAAAAGGAGTAAAAGATGAAAAACGCAGTTATACTATACGCACATCCAAATCCAAAAAGCTTTTCTAATGCTATAAAAGAAACAGCTTTTGATTTTCTATCAAAAAATGGTTTTAACGTGGAAGTGGTAGACCTTTACAGCATAAACTTTAATCCTATTCTATCTGCGAAGGATTTTGAAAACATTCAGCAAGGGACAGCTTCAGAAGATGTTAAAAAGCAACAAGAAATTATAAATAAATCGGATTTGATTGTTTTGGCTTTCCCTGTATGGTGGTATAACATGCCTGCAATCTTAAAAGGATACATAGACAGGGTTTTCTCTTACGGTTTTGCCTATGCTATAGAAGATGATAAGGTAAAAGGTCTTTTGAAAGGTAAAAAAGTTGTTATTTTTGCAAACTTTGGTGGTAGTGAAGAAGAATATAAAAGAGACAATTTTGATAAATGTTTAAGCAAAACCTTTGAGGAGACTTTCAGATTTTGCGGGATTGGCCTCGTAAAAACAAAATTTTTCTACAGCGTTCCTTATGTAGATGATAGTGTAAGAAAAGGTTATTTAGCGGAAGTAGAAAATACGTTAAAAGAGATGGTAGGTTAGTGAGAAATTTATATGTTTAAGAGTGTTCCAAATTCTTGCAAGCTTCCTTCCTGTGTTATCCTGAGGCCGTAAGGCCGAAGGATCTCATGTTTTAATGTGTTTAAAAGGAAATAAACAAAAACAGGGAATTCTTCGCACGGCTGGAGAATGACCAAGAAGCCAACCTTTCTTTGATGCTTGATAATCAAAAAAACCTAAGACTAAATGGCCTTGATTAATTACCCTTAAAAAAGCAAAATCTATCTAATTTTTGTTATGTGTATTTAAATTACCTATTCCAACCATATTTGGATACTGGGCAAGGATGCTGCAAATTTTTTCCTGAAGTTTATTGGCTATCTCCGTGGTTTTTAAATCATTAACTAAGATAGAAAAAACAAATACTTCGCCGTTGGATGCCTTTACATAACCGGATAGGTTCTTAACTTTTTTAATATAACCTGTTTTGGCTATTATTCTTCCTTTTAAAAATTGGTCGTTTAATCTATGCTTTAAAGTTCCATCTACTCCGGAGATCGCCAAAGATTCAAAAAAATCATAAAAATAAGGAGTTTTGTATATGTACTCCAAAACTTTAACTAAAGCCTCCGGGGTAGTGGCATTATATCTTGATAGTCCGCTTCCATCATAAATTCTTATATTTTCAGTTGCTATATTCATTCTTCTTAATGTATCTATAATTGCTCTCGCTGATGCGTATGTACTTCCTTCTCCATAAACCTCCTTCCCTATCGTTCTAAAAATCTGTTCTGCATAAAAATTATCACTGTCCTTGTTTGCTTTTTTGATTAACTCTCTTAACGGTCTTGACTGGTGAATAACTAAGTATTTGTATGATGTAGCCTTTCCTAAATACATTTTTCCTAAAACTTTAATTCCATTTTTATCTAAAATTTTTGATAAAACTGATAGAGTAAACATCGATGGATGGTTAACCGGAATAGAAGATTCTATATTTATACTCCTTTTTGAAGAAGCTTTACCTTCTAAAATTATTTTATTACCTTCAACTCTTAAAATCACATTTCCAGCTTTTTTTGAAAACTTTATGTTATTTACGAATTGATAATAGTTATTTAAAGGGTCCATAGAAGCATAAACTTTACCTTTTTTTATATTAACCGTAACTTTCAAACAGTTTTCATTTACAGAAAGCCCGCTAAATCTTGCTGTAAAACAGTAGTTTAAATCATCTTCCGGCCATCCTTGACCTATACCTTCTTCTGAAAAATATGAATTATCTCCAATAAGGTTTCCCTCAACTCTATTTATTCCATACTCTTTTAGCTTTTTTACCATATCTTCTAAATCCTGGACTGTCAGTGATGGGTCTCCACCACCAATTAGATATAAATTTCCATGCAATGTTCCATTTTTAACATTGCCATCTGTTGCAAGAATCGTTTTATACTTAAAATCTGGGGATAAATTTGCTAATGCAGATACAGTAGTTATAAGTTTTTGATTAGACGCAGGAATAAACGGATCTCTGTGATTGTACATAAATGTAAAACTTTCCTCAGACAGGGATTTTATAAGTATTCCAACCTTTGCATCATTTTCATTATTTATTTCTCTAATTATAGACTCAAGTTCATACTTTAAAATCTCTGAAGAATATGCAGAAAAACTAAAAATCAAAACAAGAAGAAAGATTATATATCTCAAGCTTTCTATCTCCTTAACAAACTTTATCTAAAAATACTTCGGCTTATATGCTAATTTCTTTAACACGGCTTTAGAATGACAGCATAAGAGTGTTCCAAAATTCTCGTAAGCTTACCCTGTAAGCCGAATGGTCTCCTCTTTTGATCTTTTGACTTGAAAAGAAAATATGAAACTCTTCGCCGGCTGCAGAATGACAAACAAAGTTATCCTTCCTATAAAACTTATTGATCAACCTTTCGCTGTCATCTCTGAGGACTTAAGCCCGAAGGATCTTCTTTTTTAGTTCTATGAAAACCACTATTTCTCTCCTAAGTTATTTTTCAGTCTTATACATTAATTTCTTTGACTTTCATCAAACCGTGTAAAGCATTACTAATAAATATTAAGTCTGCTTCTTTAATGTCTTTTAATGTAAACCTTCCTTCTACAACTACAAAACCTTGTGCTTTTGCTTCCTGCAGAACAACCTTTCTTGAGATACCATCTAAAACACCATTATCAAGGGATGGAGTGTATAAATACCTTCCTTTTATCCAATAAATATTTGCCGAAGATGTTTCAGTGATAAAGTTATTCTCATTTAAAATGATACAATCAAAAAATCCGTTTTCTCTTGCATATCTTTTTATCAAGATATTTCTTAGATAGTTAGTAGATTTAATTTTTAAAAGTGGGTCTGAAGAATGGACTTTGTAAGGTGAAACCGTAAGCCTTATCTCTTCCTTTATTGGCTCGTAAGGCTTAGTAATGACCATAACATTTTTTCCATGAGGCTTTAATGGAAAATAAGAGTTTCCTTCGGATAAAATAATTATTTTTACGTACAAATCTTCACCTTCAGATTTGCTTACTGCATCTTCTATGTAGAAAAGAAAATCTTCCTTTGTTATTTTAGGAATGTTTAAAATTTCACAACCTTTACTTAATCTCTCGAAGTGATAGTCTATGTATTTTGGGAGTTTTTCTTTGTATCTAAAGGTTTCAAAAACTCCTTCTCCATACATTAGAGGTCTAATCAGATTTTTTTGCTCAAGCTCTTTTCCGTTTATAAAAACTTTCTCTGCCATGTTGGTAACCTCAAAAATTTGAAATATATAAGTTGAGATATATTATATCAGAGGGTTGTGGAAATGAGAAAAAGTAAAAAAGTTATTATCTTATTAATCGTTTAGCTGTAATTTTTTCGAGACTGTTCCAAAATCTAAAGCTGCAGGAAGAATCTCATGCTTTTACTGAATTTCTCACCGGACGTATTGTTTATACTATATCGATAAATATATTATAATAAGGAGCTTAAACTCTATGAAAAATAATATTTTAAAAGGAGAGAAATGAAAACCTTAGATACACCTGCAAAAGAGCTTTTAAATAAGATAGATTATCTAAAACCTGAAGAAAAACAAGAAATAGAAAATGCTATTGATTATGTAATTGAAAAGCATAAAGACCAATATAGAAAATCTGGAGAACCTTATTACATACACCCAATAGAAGCAGCAAAAATTATAGCAGATTTAAAATTAGACAAAATTTCTATAATATCTACTCTTTTGCATGATATTGTTGAAGATACGGACACTACACTTGAAGAGATAGAAGAAAAATTTGGTAAAAAGGTTGCTGAAATTGTTGATGGTGTTACAAAAATTGGAAAGTATCAGTTTGAAAATATAGAAGATGCAAAGTACGAAAATTTTAGAAAATTGATTATATCCACTGCAAAAGATATAAGAGTCATTCTTGTTAAGCTTGCAGATAGACTTCATAATATGAAGACACTTGAGCATTTAAGAGAAGATAAACAAAAAAGAATCGCCAAAGAAACGCTTGAAATATATGCTCCAATAGCAAGCAGACTCGGTCTTTGGAACATAAAAAGAGAATTAGAAGACCTTGCCTTTATGTATCTATATCCTGAAGAGTACAAGAAAGTTGCTACTTATTTTGCCCATTCAAGAGAAAAACATGAAAAATATCTAACAGAAAAAGTAATACCGGTTCTTAAAGATGCTTTAAATCAGCATGGAATAAAAGCAGAAATACAATACAGATATAAACACCTATACAGCATATATGAAAAAACAATCAGAAAAAACCTTAAATTAAGCGATGTTTATGATGTTTTTGGAGTTAGAGTTATAGTTGAAGATGTCAAAGACTGTTATTTAGCCTTAGGGGTCGTTCATTCAATATGGACGCCTGTACCGGGTAAGTTTAAAGATTATATCTCACTACCAAAATCTAACTTTTATCAAGCACTTCATACGACTGTTGTAGGACCGGAGGGAAGATTTGTAGAGATACAGATAAAAACTTTCCAAATGCATAAAATAGCAGAAGAGGGGATAGCCGCTCACTGGATTTATAAAGGCGGAAAAGATTTAACAGAAAAAGATGCACAAACATTCTTTTGGCTTAAAAATCTATTAGAAACATTAAAAGAAAATTCAAACAGCGAGATAATAAATGATATTAGTAATGACCTAATACTTGATGAAATTTATGTTTTTACACCAAAAGGTGATCTGATCAAGCTTCCATCAGGTTCAACCCCGGTAGATTTTGCATATGCCATACATACAAAAGTTGGTCATAAAGCAGTTGGAGCTAAAGTAAATGGTAAATTGGTTCCGCTTGATACAAAGCTAAAAAGTGGCGATGTTGTAGAAATTATAACAAAAGAGGGACATAATCCTTCAAGAGATTGGCTTAATTTTGTAGTTACATCCAAAGCAAAAACAAACATAAAGCAATATATAGCAAAGATTGAGAAAGAAAAGTCAATTAAGTTTGGAGAAAAGTTATTAGATAAATTTTTAAAGAAGATCAACAAAAAATTAAGCACGCTAACAGAAGAAGAGAGAAATACAATTCTAAAAAGATTTAACTTCAAAACCTTTGAAGACTTTTTAGCTGCTCTTGGTGATGGAAAAATCTCACCTGCAAAAGTTATTAGACTTTTAAGGGAAGATAAAGAAGATACAGAAGCAAAATCAGAAAACAAAAAAGCAGCTTCGGATATTACGATAGAAGTTGATGGAATATCAAATATTTTGTCTCATTTATCAAAATGCTGTATGCCAGTCCCGGGTGATGAAATTTATGGCATAGTTTCAAAAGGAAAAGGCATTGCTATTCATAGAAAAGAATGTCCTAACATTAAACCGGTTTTAGAATCTGAGCCTGAAAGAATCATCAATGTCGCTTGGGGTAAAAATATAAATCATTTATACAACTGTCAAATAAGAATATTTACTGAAGATAAGCCCGGAATACTGGCAAATGTTTCTAATGCGGTAGCTAATTCAAAATCAAACATATCAAATGCTCGTGTTCAAACATTAAAATCCGGTAAGGCAATCATAGATTTAACAATTCAAGTTAGAAATAAAGAACATTTAAATGGGATTTTAAAGTCTATAAAGAATACGCCGGGTGTAATTTCTGTTAGTAGAGTTTTGAAAAAAGGTTGATATATAGAGTGTTGCAAAAATTTTTGTAAGCCAACCTTTCCTTGTCGTTCTGAGGTTATAAGCTGAAGGATCTCCTTTTTTGATCTTTTGACTTGAAAACAAAAGATACGAGATTCTTCGCTTCGCTTAGAATGACGGTTTGGATTTTTACAAGCAGTCTTAATTTTCTAGTTGACGCATTACTCTTTTATATAGAAAGTGATCCCTCGGCTTTACAGCCTCGGGATGAATTTATTAATTTCCTTTTAGAATTTTCTCTACAGTTTCTCCAATTATTGATGGGTTTTTAACCGTTATTGCTCCTGCAGATTCTAAAGCTTTGTATTTTTCTGCTGCTGTTCCCTTTCCACCGGAAATGATAGCTCCGGCATGTCCCATTCTTTTTCCTGGTGGTGCTGTTACGCCGGCTATATATGCAACAACCGGTTTTTTAACATAAGATTTTATGAATTCTGCTGCTTCTTCTTCTGCCGTTCCGCCGATTTCACCAATCATAACGATTGCCTCAGTTTCTGGGTCATCTTGGAACCATTTTAAAACATCGGCAAAAACTGTTCCCGGAATTGGGTCTCCACCAATACCCACAGCCGTTGATTGACCAATTCCTCTTGTTGTAAGCTGATACGCAGCTTCGTATGTTAATGTTCCGCTTCTTGAAACTATTCCAACGTTGCCTTTTTTAAAGATATGACCAGGCATAATTCCGATTTTTGCCTCTTCCGGTGTGATTACGCCCGGACAGTTTGGTCCTATTAAAACCGTGTCCGGATAGTATTTTTTGATGTACTGTTTTACAGGCAGCATATCATTAACTGGAATACCTTCTGTAATGCAGATTACCGTTTTTATTCCTGCATCCACTGCTTCTAAAATTGCATCTGCTGCGAATGGTGGTGGAACGAAGATTAGTGAACAATCTGCTCCCGTTTCTTTAACTGCTTCATTTACAGTATCAAATACAGGTATTCCTTCTACATTTTCACCTTTTTTACCGGGAGTAACTCCACCTACAACCTGTGTTCCGTATGCTTTACATTGTATAGCATGAAAGCTTCCTTCCCTTCCAGTTATTCCTTGAACAATTACTTTTGTATTTTTATTTACTAATACGCTCATCTTGACCTCCTTACTGTTGTTTATTTGCTGCTTCTACTGCTTTTAATGCACCTTCCCACATTGTATCAGCAGTAATTAGTGGCAATCCTGATTCTTGAAGCATCTTTTTACCAAGCTCTACGTTAGTTCCTTCCATTCTAACGATTACAGGAACGTTTATAGACACTTCTTTTGCAGCAGTGATAATACCCTCTGCAAGTCTATCACATCTTAAAATACCACCAAAAATATTTATAAATATTGCTTTTACGTTAGGGTCTGAGAGGATTATTTTAAATGCATTTGCTATTTGGGTCGCGTTTGCAGAACCACCTACATCTAAGAAGTTTGCAGGTTCTCCACCAGCAAGCTTGATTGTGTCCATAGTTGACATTGCAAGACCTGCACCGTTAACCATACATGCAATATTTCCATCTAATTTTATGTAGTTTAAGTTGAATTTTTTAGCTTCTACTTCTAACGGCGAGATTTGAGTTGGGTCGTCCATTTCCATAATTTCTGGATGTCTAAACAATCCGTTATCGTCAAACTCTATTTTTGCATCAAGAATAACGATATTTCCATCTTTTGTTAAGACTAATGGATTTATTTCAACCATTGAAGCATCTAACTCTATATAAATCTTATAAAGAGTTGTAAAAATTGATGCAGCTTTGTTTAATAGATTTTTTGGAAGACCAAGTTTTAAAGCAAGTTCTCTTGCTTGATAACTTCTTAATCCTATGAACGGCTCTATTGTTTGGGTGATAATTGCTTCCGGATTTGTTGCTGCCACTTCTTCTATTTCCATACCACCGGCAGCAGAAACCATGATAATCGGCTTAGATTTACTTCTGTCAAGCGTAATAGCCACATAAAATTCTTTGTCTATTGCTGTAGCTTCTTCTATATATAATCTGCTAACCGGTAAACCCTCCGGTCCTGTTTGGAATGTAGCAAGCTTTTTACCGAGTAATTCCGATGCTATTTGCTGAACCTCTTCTATAGATTTTGCAAGTTTAACACCACCGGCTTTTCCTCTACCACCTGCGTGAATTTGGGCTTTCACAACAACCGGCCATGTTCCAAGCTCTTCTGCCGCTTCAACCGCCTCTTTAACATCAAAAGCCGGATAACCTCTTGGTACCGGTAGACCATACTTTCTAAAAATCTCTTTTGCCTGATGTTCATGGACCTTCATCTACGTCAACCTCCTTGTATTGATTTAGTCAAAGTCATATGAGTAGTAAATCTTTACTCCTTTTTCCTCTGCATATCCATCTACGTGCGGCAATGTTTGATAAGTAATCATGATAGGTATAATATTTTCTGTAAAAAAACCTTTAATCATCTCAATCGTTTTCAAAAACTTATCTACATCTGTCTTTTTAAGCTGACTTTTACCTTCACCTATGATTACAACCTGTTTATCTTTCTGTCTTCCTTTTCCATAAATATTAACCTCAATAAACTTTTCTTTACCCAACTCTAAGTAAGTTCTTATAAGCTTTCCTTCTATATCTACATCAAAGTCTTTTTTCAATAGCTTAGGTAGAGATTTATAAGCTCTATCCTCTAAGGAATATCCAACAGTATGAGCTAACCCACCAACTTCCTTTCTTGTTAGTTTTAAACCTTCTTCAACCTTAATAAGTCTTTCTTCTAATTTCTTTTGATTCTCTGAAAGTTCTTTCACGGATGCTGTTAACAGTTCAACCCTTTCAGTAAGCTTATTTAACCTTTCCTCTGTCTGTCTTTGAGCTTCTGCAAGCTGGTTAACCCTTTCTGTAAGCTGGTCTAATCTTTCAGTAAGCTTGTCAACCCTTTCAGTAAGCTTATTTAACCTTTCCTCTGTCTGTCTTTGAGCTTCTGCAAGCTGGTTAACCCTTTCTGTAAGCTGGTCTAATCTTTCAGTAAGCTTGTCAACCCTTTCAGTAA
>Ga0080004_1132894_pt1 | contig 11307 bp, 15 predicted proteins | sample WasSprMetagenome_FD_69207 | JGI IMG/M metagenome (GOLD analysis project Ga0080004, IMG submission 69207) | Sulfidic aquatic microbial communities from Washburn Spring, Yellowstone National Park, USA - WS (SPADES assembly) (version 2) | ecosystem: Environmental > Aquatic > Thermal springs > Hot...
ATTGGTTTCCTAAATCCTCTTTTTTCAAAAAATTCTCTTGAAAGCACATAGACTCCACGTTGATCTATACCGCCATATACTACCTCTGCATTAACGAGAAGATAATCCATCATTTGAAGTGACGCACATATATAAGCTCCTAAACTATCTTTTTTTCTTAAAATATTTAATTTCATCATATCTTTTAATTTTAGGTTTCTAGAAAGTAAATAGAAAAGCTCCCAGAATCTGTTTTTCTTCTGTAATTCTTTTAATGTAATGAATTTGGCTTTTTTTAGGTTGCAACAAAATTTAAAGTATGATATCACATATTTAATTTTATCTTCTAGATTTGGATCATCCTCTTTTTCTAGAAGAATATTTTGATCTGCGATAATAATGATATGTTTAAAACCTACATTGATTAAATCAAGCTGCTTGGCAATTAATCTATCATATCCCAAATGAAGTATCTTTGGAGATATTCCCCATAGAGATCTATATGTTTTTTGCTGTAGTAGCTCTCTTAACTCTTCAATTGTTATGATTTCAGCCAGCTTATCACTACCGTTTACGATTATATCTAATTTTTTATTTAACTCTTCTGAAGATTGCATTCTAATTTTTATTTATTTTTAAAATTTTAGAATTTTAATCGTAAGAGCCTATACATAAGAACTTCTTAGGGCTTAAATTCCTATCTTACTGATATTTAAAAAATTAATAGATTATTTTATACTATTCTGATTATGGGAGAAACACAAAAATTTTTTCATAAAAATTTATTAATTAAAATTCTTAATAAACACTCTTTTAATCCGATAAATATAAAAAAAATAAAAATGGGGCGTAGATCGCATACTTTTTTTTGTTATTTGTAAAACTAAAAATCCACAATTTCTTCAAATATATGACAAAAAGCTATCTTATCAAGCGAAAAAAAACATTATATCTACTCGTTAGTAAGGCAATATACTAAACTTCCTGTACCTTTGTCTATTTGTGGGTACGATAATAAAATTGGGCATTATCTTATAACTGAAGCTATAAATGGAAAAACATATGCTAACATACAAGAAGAAGTGAGTAAAAAAAACAAAAAACATATTATGCAAATGCTGGGTTCATATCTTGCTACAATTCATTCGTCCGTACCTATAGGGAAAAATTTCGGTTGGATACAAACTAATTATGTGATACCTCAGGGAAAATCAAACATCGAGTATTTGCTAAATGAAGCAGCTAGAATTGGTAGATGGCTTAAAAGATGCGGTAAAAAAAAGGATGCTGAAGAAATTAAAAAATATTTTTCAGTAGAACTATTAAAAAGTATAACTATTAACAAGAAACCTGTTCTGGTATGGTTTGACATAAGTAAAAAAAAATGTATTAATAACGGATAAACCATTAAGAGTAATCTTAATCGATCCTGGTGCTGCTAGAGCAGGTCCAAAAGAATTAGACCTAATACATGCCAAACTCTATTTTGCAGATACCGAAAAAGAGTTCAAATATATAATTAGTGGATATAAAAAAATTTCAGCATTACAGTTAGATAACAAGACTCTGGAAATATATTTGGATTATTTCAAAGCAGACGAATATGCTTTCACATTAATGCAAAAATGGAAAGATAGTGCGCAGCAGGCAAGGGATTATCTTGTCCAAAGAGGTATTTTAACAAGGTCTTAACTAACATTTTTAAAAGATTCAAAAATTTCATTTAGGAGATTTGCTGCTGCAGCAAGTGAAGCTGGTGAAAGAGTTGTGTGAGAAAGAATTTCTTCTATCTTTTTATAAGTAATAGGATCTTGTAATATGTGTTCAAACTGCTCTTTAATATACTTTTCGTAATTTAAAGGATACTTCTTTTTCTTTATAAATATGTATTGTAGCAATATTTTCAATACCCGATCAAAATTATGTATTGTTTTCATAATATCGCCTTTCTCCGAACTTTTTCTTATTTTACTTATACGCTTCTTTAATTCTTCTTCAAGCAGTGATAATCTTTTTTTCCTGAGATTCTCAGAATAGAATGGAAGATATTTTCCTTTCAATTTCTTATATCTAGAATGTTTTCCCTCATACAATACTTTGCCATAAACATAAAGATTACCGATATGTCTCTCGAAGTTATCTTTAAAAACTGTGTAAGAGGTTTTACCTATTTTTATATTCCCATCAATATATGTGAGATCTAATATTAGTCCATCAACCTTAATCATACTCTCTATTCTTTCATTGTGTTCATCAGATATAAATCTAGGCTCCTTTATAATTTCTGCTCCCAATTTTCTATAATCTTTATTTATAAGTTGCAAAATTCTTCGAATTTTTTTGTTATCTTTGAAAAGCTTTGGGTTTACATAAAAAACAAGATCTATATCAGCAGGATTTGTTGTGTAGGTAGTAGTTATAGAACCTATTGCAACTATAGTTTCTATTTTTACACATGATTTTCTTACGAAGAAAGATAATACTTTTTCTAAAGTTTCTTTTTTATTAGTAGGCAGAGACAAAGAGTTTAACATTATCTTGCTCATAATAGTTAAACTAAATTTAAACTTTTTAAAATTTCATAAAGCTTAAATTATTGTATCCCAATTGTTGATTACAGGACTTAACTTCTCACTTTATTTTTTTTAATAAATTTTTACTTAATCAAAGTTTTAACCAAATCTGCTCTTGAAATTATTCCAACAAGCTTTCCTTTTTCAATTACTGGCAAACGCTGAACATCAAACTTTTCCATCTTTTCAGCAGCTTCTAATATGCTAGCTTTAGGTGAAATTGAAACTACTTTTTTTGACATAAGATCTTTAACGCGAAGTTTTGAAACTTTTTTCACTTCCTCCCTAAAACCAAAGGTGTTTTTCAAAAAATTTAAGATAAGCAAGCTAAGCTGAGGTGTGGCAATGCTACTTGGAAACTTCATGCGAATAAATTTTATTATGTCAGTCTCGCTTATTACCCCAACAACTTTTCCATTTTCCACTACCGGTGCGCCAGAAATATTTTTTTGAGAAAAGATCTTTGCAACTTTGAATATTGAATCATTAGGAGAAAAGTAAATAACTTTCTTCTTCATTATCTCCTTTACTTTCACAAAAAATATTTTTAGTTAGAAAAATAAAAGTTTATCTTACTTTGCTTCCTTCCCTAACATCTTTATCTGGCTGAATTAAAGAAATTTTTTCTCCATCCTCTGCAGCGAAAATCATGCATTGGCTTTCAAGGCCAAAAAATTTTTTCTTCTCCAAATTAAGAATAAAAACATATTTTTTTCCTACTAGCTCCTCAGGCTTATAATGCTGAGCAATACCAGCAATTGCCTGCCTCTTTTCTGTTCCAAAATCAACTTCGAGCCTCAACAAATTTTTTGATTTTGGAACAGCTTCAGCTTTAATTATTTTTCCAACCCTCAAATCCAAGTTTTGAAACTCTTCAAAGCTTATTTCCTTCATTTTTCACCTATCTTTTTAAATATTATTTCCGGTTCTTTAATTTTATGCTTAGCTTTAATTTTTATTCTTGATGCTGATTGCCATCGTTGCTTATGAATACTTCCTTCTAAATTGAGCAAACTCCAAATTTTTTCGGCTGAAGAAGGAACAAAAGGCTCAAGCAAAATTGCTAAGCTTCTCACAGCATTTATTCCTAAATACAAGCAATTTGAATCTTTAGTTTTCCAAGGCTCCTTTTTCTGAAAATATTGATTGCAAAATATTGCAAACTCATTAATTTTTTCAAGAGCTAAATCCAACTTAAAATTCTTTAATTCCTTTCCAACTTCTTTCGAAATTTTTTCTATTTTTCCTTTAAATTCTAAATCGAGCTCATCAAAATTTTTTGGTTCTGGGACTTCGCCATTAAAATTTTTCCAAATGAATGTTAAGACGCGATAAATAAAATTTCCTATGTTTGCTACAAGCTCATTATCATTTCTTGCTATTAAGCTACTTTCTTTGAAATTCCCATCTTCTTCAAAAGGAATCTCCCTTATCAAATAATATCTTATAGCATCAACAGGATATTTTCTTGCTAGTTCAAGCGGATCGATTATTAAGCCTAAAGATTTTGACATCTTTTTCCCTTCCACAGTTAAATAGCCATGAACCAAAATTTTTCTAGGTAAAGGAATTTTTGCAGAAATTAAAATTGCAGGCCATATTACAGAATGAAACCAGTTTATTCCCTTTCCAATCAAATGAACATCAGCAGGCCAATATTTTTTGAATTTTTCACCATCAGGATAGCCTAAAGCAGAAATGTAATTTACAAGAGCATCTATCCAAACATAAATTTTGTGCTTCGGATCAATTGGGGTATCAATTCCCCAGTTTATGTTTGGTCTGCTAACAGACAAATCTTTTAACCCCTCTTTTAGCCTCGCCAAAACTTCCTTCTTTCTTTTTTCTGGCAAAACAAATTTTCTTTTTTTAAGCAATTTTAATATCTCTTCCTGATAATTGCTTAGCTTGAAAAAATAGCTCTCCTCTCTTAAAAGCTCAGGCTCTTTGTTATGCTCAGGACATTTTCCATCAACCAAATCCTTTTCTGTTTTAAACTCCTCGCAACCATAGCAATAATAACCTTCATAAACTCCTTTGTAAATATCTCCATTTTCAAACAATTTTTTAAATATTAGCTGAGCAACTTTCACATGCCTTTCTTCAGTAGTTCTTATGAAATCGTCGCAAGATATGTTAAAAGTTTTGCACAATTCCTTAAATTTTTCTGCATTTCTATCAACAAACTCTTTGACAGGAATCCCTGCCTCTTTTGCAGCCTTTTCATTCTTTTGTGCATTTTCGTCTGTTCCTGTTAGGAAAAAAACATCTTCTCCTAAAAGGCGATGAAACCTTGCTATTACGTCTGCAAAAACCTTTTCATAAAGATGACCAAGATGAGGAGCTGCATTAACATAATCAATTGCTGTAGTTATGTAAAATTTTGTGAATTTCATCACCTATAATTTAATTTCAGCAATAGAATTTAAAACTACATCTGGTTTTATTTTTCCTTTCACTTCTTTATCAACCCCACTTTTTACCAAAACTGAAAAATAGTTTAATTGCTTCGCTAACTTTATGTCAGAATTCAACTCATCTCCAAAAAGAACAACATTTTTTCTTGGCGAACAAACTTGTGAATCAATGAAACTTGCCATAAAGCGAGATGGTTTTCCAAACAAAACTCCCTTTTTTCCCGTAACAAATTGAATTGACTTAACTATTGCTGAAGTCCCAGGAAAAGATCCTTTTGAATTTACCCAAATTTTCCCGAGCGAAGAATAAATTAGTTTTGCACCTTGTTTAATAGCATGATAGCTCAAATTAAGCTTTTCATAATTAAAATCTAAGTCATGACCAACAACTAAATAATCAACAGGTAATTTTTTTACAACATTTATTTTGTTATCTTTAAGTTCTTTTTCAACACCTTTTCCAAATGCCATTACTCTGCATTTTTTGCTCTTCAAAAATTGGGCTATAACATAAGTTGAAGTGAGAAGATCATCAAACTCCAAGCCTAAAAATTTCAGCTTTTTTATCGTCTCCTTTCTTGAAAGAACTGAAAAATTAGTAATTATTAAAACTTGCTTTCCAAGCTTTTTTAATTTCTCACAAATCTCAACAGAACCTTCAATTAACTTAGGATAAATCCATATGCAGCCGTCCAAATCAAAGAGGAAGCTATCAAACTTGCGAAAATTCATGGTCTAACGATCTTTGCAAACTTTGGAGTAACTAGCAAATAGCCATCTTCTGTTCCAACTATGTCAAAGCCAAAGTTTTTGCAGATTCTGTTGAGTTTTTGCACAGCTGTTTGGAATTGCCCTAAATCTTTCTTTTGTAATTCTTGAGTTTTCACAAAGAGTATGTTCCCTTCTTTCACAAGATTCGCTAATCTTTCTACATCCCCTAAAGCTGTAAGGCTTTCTATCTTCACGTTAATTTTTGGCTGCTCCTCTTTTTCAGCTTCTATTTCCTCATACTCCTTTTTTGGACTAAGTTTTTTCAATATATCTGCTAATCCCATTTTTTCACCTTAATATTTTTTTGTTTGATATAAATTAAAGCTTTTAGCTTGCTTTCCACTCAAAGCTTATTCCTTTAATTTTTCCGTAAATCTTTGTTGCATATCCTTGGAGATAGGCTAAATCTTTTTCAAATTTAATTGCGCCAAAAAAGTTTTCTATTTTTATTTCATCATTCTCCAAATTCAAAGTTTGTGTAACACTTCCATCTTCAGCTAATTGCTGAAGCTTACCACTTAAACCAGAAAAAGTTATTAAATCTTTTTTTACCCCTCCAATTGCAAATTTTGAAGCAGAAATTTCAAACTCAACTTTTAAATCAGAAGGTCCAAAAGTTATTTCGTTAACATAAATTTTCTTTGCATTTAGTTTTCCTTTAATATTTTCAGAAAATATAAAGCTTCCCTGTCCATCCTCAATTCTTAAAATAGAATCTTTTGGAATGTTTATTGGCATATCATTTACAGAAATTTTCATTTCTTCAGTTTTTGCAAAAAATGTTGAATTTACTGCTTCAAAATCCCCAACTAAAGAATTTCTATTAAGCTCAAGCAAAAATGAAAAGTATTTTCCACTAGGCCTTTGAATAAGGGCTAAGAAGCTGGAAAAAGTTCCAGGAATTTTCTCTTTTAAAAAATTCACAAAAGTTGCTCCTTGCTTTGTGAAAAAGAGCAAAAAGATTATTCCAAGTATTAGGAATACTGCCAATATAAGCTTTGCACGCATTTTCACTAAATTTAATTAGGAGGTATAACAATTTATTTTTACTATTTATATTTAAAGATATGATTTCGCTAACAGACTTCTGGGGGAATATGATTTACTTCTTCATTTTCCTACTTTTCATTTTCTTTTATCCTCGCTTAATAGTTATGCAAATTTTATTGGCTCTTGAGCGTTCCGCAAGAAATTTGGAGGATATGACACAAAAAGGGAAAAAATTTGTAATTAGAAAGATTTCTATAAAGCCAAAAAAGGAGATAGTTAAAAAAATTGATGAGTTTTTAGATTTCTTTGTTATTGAGCCTGTTAGTTTGGACCCATTTGGGATAATAAAGAAAATCGAGCATGTCGTAACATTATCTGAAAAGAGAATTAAAGCATTTGTAGCATCGCTTGCTCCAAATTTGAATCAAGAAGAAAAGGCAAACTTGATGATGGGCCTTTCTAGTGCAATTTCTTTAAATCAAGTTGCAAAGATAGTTCGCCATTATGTTGAGCTGATAAAAAAAACAAAGAATCTTCAGCTAGCTATGCTTTTGCAAATGCAATTGCCTCAAATAGAAAAAATATCGAAAGCTTTGCTAAAAGGGACTGAAGCTTTAGTTAATGGCTGGCCTTTGGGAGATAGCATAGGAGCATTAGCAATAGCTAACTTAATCACAAAAAAAGGAAGGGAAATTGAAGAAGATACTTTGCTTGTTAAAGAAAAAATTGGAAAAAGAAAAGTTTACTTAATAAAAGCTAAAGGACCTGGAGGAAGATTGGGAAAACTTGGAAAAGCTGTTGAAAAAATTGTTAAAAGAGAGAAAATTGCGAAAATTATAACTGTTGATGCTGCTCTTAAGTTAGAAGGAGAAAAGACAGGAAGTGTTGCGCAAGGAGTAGGAGTTGCTATAGGAGGAATTGGGGTTGATCGAGCTTATATTGAAAATATTGCAACAAAGAGAAAAATTCCACTTGATTCGATAGTAATAAAAATGTCCCAGGAAGAAGCTTTAATCCCAATGAAAAGAGAAATTTTATCTTCTATTCCAAACGTAATAGAAAAAATAAAAGAAAGTATTAATGAAACAAAAGGGAGAGGAAAAATAATTGTTGTTGGTGTTGGTAATACTTGTGGAGTTGGAAATAATAGAAAAGATGCAAAAAGAGCTGAAGAGCAAATTAAAAAAATTGCAAAGATTATGGAGAAAAGGGAAAAGGAAGAGAAGGCTAAGGAAAAGAAAAGCTTGCTTGATTGGCTATCTGGTTTTTAAAAAAATAAAAAAATTAAAGGTCGCAACCTCTCACTGTTTTTCTGCCATTAGCTTTTGCTCTTGCTACAGCGCGGTTAACTTTCCATTTAATTCTTTCGTCAAGCTCTTTCCAAAAGTCTTCACTGACTCTCATTCCCTTGATTAATGCACGAACAGCGGATTTAACTGCCAATGCCATTTATTCACCAAATTATTTTTCGTTTAAATCCTATTTAAAGCTTTTTTTAAACAATTTTCTTAATTTTTCTCAAAACCTTTATTTTCTGAAGCATGCCATTTTTATTAAAACAAAAAATATTTAAGTTTAAGTAGTTTGAAAAATTAATCGTGATGCTATGGCTCTAAGACCAGGAAGAACTGTAAGAAAGAAGGAAAGACCTTATACTAGAGTAAGCAAAAGAGTTCCTAGAAAGAGCTATGTTGTAGGAGTACCTTTCCCCAAAACCCATCAATTTGAAATGGGAAATAGAGAAGGAAATTTTGATATAGTTCTTCATCTCATTGTTAAGAGAGGTGTTCAAATAAGAGATAATGCTCTTGAAGCTGCTCGTGTGGTTGCTCACAAATTTTTGGAGAAAAAGCTTGGATCTTCAAATTATTTCTTCAAAATTCTAGCTTATCCTCATCATGTACTAAGAGAAAAACCAATCGCAACTGGTGCAGGTGCAGATCGCTATTCTCAAGGAATGAGGCTTGCTTTTGGAAGACCTGTAGGAACAGCTATCCAAACAAATCCTGGTCAAAGGCTTGTTGAGCTTAGAATAAAAAGAGAAAATTTGGAAATTGGAAAAGAAGCTTTGAGAAAATTTGGACTTAAAATTTCTTCGCCAACAAGAATTGAAATTGCCTCCTAATTTAAATATTTTTTAACGAAATTTTGAATTAGAATGGAAATTTTGGAAGGAATTGAAACTATCGATGGTTTTCCAGCAATTTTCATTAAGGAATTAAGTGCTGTAGCTATTGCAGATTTGCATTTAGGCTATGAGTTGGCTTTAAGTGAGCAAGGAGTTTTTGTTCCTCAAACTCAACTAAAGGAAATTTTGAAAGATTTGAAGGAAATTTTCAAAAAAGTTAGAGCTGAAGAATTAATCATCGTTGGCGATATTAAACATGAATTTGGCGAAGCTTCTAAGCAAGAATGGAGGGAAGTTTTTGAGCTAGTTAATTTTTTGAACAAAGAGAAGAAAAAAATAATTTTAGTTAGAGGGAATCACGATAATTATTTGCTCAACATAATTTCAAAACTTGGTATTGAACTTCATGACCCTTATTATTTAGTAAAAAAAATTTGCTTTATTCATGGTCATAAAAAAGTTAAGCTTCCGAGCTTTGAAACTTTAATAATTGCTCATGAGCATCCTAGCTTAGTTTTGCGCATAGGTTACGATAAAATAAAAGTTCCTTGCTTGCTTTTCGGAAAAACAAAAAATGGAAAAAATTTCATTTGTTTGCCTGCAGTTTCTTCTTGGGCATCTGGAACAGAAATAAATTTGGTTTCAAAAGAAGAGTTGCTATCACCAATTTTAAAAGAGGAAGTAAAATTTGAAGATTTAATTCCTATAGCTTTAGAAAAGGAAGTTGGAGCTTTAAAGTTTAAAAAAATTAAAGAGCTTCAATTTTAAAAAGAAAAATTTATAAATGAGAGAAACAATAAATTTTTTTAGATTATTTAAACACTAAAGGAGGTGAAGTATGCCTTACCTTTGGCCTTGGGAAGAGTTTGAGCTTTGGAGAAGAAGAATGAGAAGAATGCTAGAAAGAATGTGGGAACCTTTTGAAGAAGAATTTGTTGAGCCTTTAGCAACATGGAGAGAATCTTTTCCTGTTGACATAAAGGAAACAGAAGATGAGCTAATAATTGAAGCAGAACTGCCAGGATTTAAAAAGGATGAAATTGGAGTGAAAGCAACAGAAAATAGCATTGAAATTTCAGCTCAACATAAAGAAAAGAAAATTGAAAAAACTGAAAAAATGATTAGAGCTGAAAGAAGAGTTGGAGCATTGAGAAGATATTTGACTTTGCCAACAGAAGTTGTTCCTGAATCAGCAAAAGCTAGCATGAAAGATGGGATTTTGGAAATTAGGTTTAAGAAAGCTAAACCAACTAAAAAAGCAAGAGAAATAAAAATAGAATAAGCAACGTGACGGAAAAAAATGAATTACCAAAGCCAGAAGGAATTTGCAGATTTTGTAAGAGACCAATCTATAAAAATTTAGCACAACATGAACTAATATGTAAGTTTTCAGAAAAGCGATAAAATGTTTGAAAAGAAAAAATGTCCAGCATGCGGAAAAAGAGTTGAAAAAGGATTTAACTATTGTCCATACTGCGGAGAGGAGTTGAAAGAAGCTGAAGAATTTGAAGAATTTAGACCATTTAGCATTTTTGAAGATATAGATAAGGAATTTGAAAGAATTGACAAAATGTTTGGCAAAGACTTTTTCAAATTTCCAAAGTTTGGAAGAGGAGGAGGAATAAGCATAACTATTCAGAGCGGAACTGGAATGGAGCCAAAGATCGAAATAAAAACTTCTGGAGAATATAAAAAGCTTGAGCCTGAAATTAAAAGAAGGCTTGGAGTAAAGCCTGCAATAGAAGAAGTTGGAGAAGAAGTTGAGAAAAAGCCAAGAAGAATACCAAAAGTTACAGAAGAGCCTGAAGCAAAAATTGAAAAAATTGGAAATAAACAAAGAATTGAAATTAAGCTTCCTGATGTAAAAAGTGAAAAAGATATAGAAGTGAAAGATTTGGAGCAAAGTATTGAAGTAAAAGCTTTTGCTGGAGATAAAGCCTATTTTAAGCTTTTGCCAATTGTTGGAACTGTAACAAAAAAAGAATTTAAAAATGGAATTTTAAGAATAGAAGTTGAGAAATGAATTTTTTTACCACTAGCCGAAGTTCTAAATTTTTATTAATTGTTAATTGTTTTTAACAAACATGAGAATAAAGGAGATTAAACTGAAAGAGTGAAAATTATGGATGACGAAATTAAAGAAATTTTACGACTCCTAGTTTTGCTACATCATGAATTACATAAAATAAGAAAATTGCTGGAAAAGAAAGGTTTATGATCTCTACAAACATAAAATTAATTGATGAAAGCTTGGATTTCCGTAGGCACACCTGAAAATTGGGAAACTGCTATTGCTGGAAATATATGGGGAGTAGTAGAGGGACTTAAGAGCACGTGGGAGAAATTGCAAAAGGGTGACATTTTACTTTTCTATGCTACCTTTCCTATTAAAGGTATAATCGGAGTTGGGAGAATTAAAAATAAGTTCAAACAGGACAAACCTCTATGG